>ERZ761609.2385-NODE-2385-length-13985-cov-5.823977_pt1 | contig 13985 bp, 15 predicted proteins | sample MGYA00511163_ERZ761609 | MGnify/ENA primary metagenome ERZ761609 (study PRJEB28899, sample SAMN02445070) | bioreactor sludge metagenome | biome: EBPR sludge | place: Australia: Brisbane, Thorneside Wastewater Treatment Plant | collected 2011-12-16 ... | reverse complement strand
CCTCGACAGGAAAGGCATCGTGGACCTGGACGAGATCGAGATCACTCGGCCCGAGGCCGGCCTGCTCGTAGGCGTCGCCGGCGGTGTCACGGGTCATCTGTGCCGGACCGATCACGGCGCCGAGGAAGACGTGACCGTCCGTGTATGTCTCGGATCGCTGCTGAGAAGCGATGACACGGACCAGTGGGCGCCCTCGAGCGACCCGCTCGGCCACCTCGCGAGTGGCGACGATGGCCGCTGCAGCGCCGCCTCCGGCTGCACAGGCCATCATCGACGTGTGCGGGTAGGAGATCATCGTCGAGGCGAGCACCTCGTCCGGCGTGACCTCGTGGTCCGCCTGTCGTTGTGCCATCGGGTTGAGCCGTGCGTGGTTCCAGTTCTTGGCGGCGATCTGGGCGAACGTGTCGACGGTCGTTCCGACGTCGTGCATGCGTCGCGTCGCCCACATCGCGAAGAACGCAGCCGGCAGCATGATGTCCTCCGCGCCGACTCGTCCACGCTTGCCACGGCCGAGGCCGCTCATCCGGTTCATGTCGTCGAAGCCGAGTGCCATCGCGACGTCGACCCGCCCACCTCCGACGGCGTGGACGGCCTCACCGAACGCGCACGACCCAGTGGCGGATGCGTTCTCGACATGGGTGACGGGGATGCCGGTCAACCCGAACTCCTTGGCGATGGCCACGCCGCTGGTGACGCCGCCGCCGAGATAGCCGTTGTAGAGGGCGCCGACCTCGGCGAACGCGATGCCGGCGTCGCCGAGCGCTGCCATACCGGCGACGTCCGCCATGGACTCCGACGAAAGCCGCTGGTTGTTGAACGGATGCATGCCGACACCGATCACGTAGACCGGGCGGCTGAGTCGCGTTGCCATCAGCGGATCACCTCGAACCGGAACGTCACGAGTTCGTTTCCGTCATCGTCCTGTCCCACAGGGAACGTGGTGAGCGCCATCCGGCTGCCGATCTGCCAATCGTCGGGTGTGCCGACGAGGGGCGCTTGGATCCGCACCCCTTCGGGCAGGTCGATCTGCCCGACTCCGTATCCACCGGAATCACCGAACGAGATGCTGCCCATTCGCGGGACGTGCAGGAACGTCCAGGCGAACAAGACACCTTCTGGGTCGAGGTCACAGTCGACCACGGGACCGCCCGTCACCGGGCAGCGCTTGCGGCGCGGCCAGAAGTACAGCCCGCTGCGCTCGGCGTACGAGCCCAGAAGCCGGGGCCGCAAATCGTCGGCTTCAGGCAGCCGGAACAGTCGTGGGTCGGTCGGGGTACGGGACACGCTCAGTTGCTCCCGCGACGGCCGAAGTGCCGCATCGTGTCGCCGACCGAGGTCGTGACGGACGCGAGCGCTCCCCGACCCTTCAACAGCGTCGGGGCGTCGCGACGCAGACCGTCGACGGTGAACCTTCCGTTGGCGGTGATCACCGCGTCGTCGGCCAACTGCCACCCGCTGTACAGGCCGACTTCGTTCCCGCCGACGTGGAACACCCCGCCCGTGAACGGGCAGTCCGCCGCCGCGAGGTACGCCACCAGGGGCGAGACGTTGCCGGGATGGAACAGGTCGAACGAGCCGTCAGAGGGTGCCGCAACGGTGTCACCGACTCCAGGGGTCTGCAGGGTCAGCCGGGTGCGGGCGAGTGGGGCGAGGCAGTTGGCCCGCACCCCATACCGACCGAGCTCCATGGCCTCGACCAGTGTCATCGCAGCGATGCCCGCCTTCGCTGCGCTGTAGTTCGTCTGTCCAGCATTTCCGAGCATCGCGCCCGATGCCGTGTTGATCACCGAAGCATCGACCGACTCACCGGACTTGGCGCGGTCACGCCAATGAGCAGCGGCGAAGTGCGTTGGCGCGGCGTGCCCCTTCAGATGGACCGCGATGACCGCGTCCCACTCGTCCTCCACCATGTTCACCAGCGCCCGATCACGGAGGATCCCGGCGTTGTTGACCAGCACGTCCAATCGCCCATAGGCAGCGACCGCCTCGTCGACCAGCCGCTCAGCTCCCGACCAGCTCGTCACGGAGTCGGTGTTCGCGATCGCCTCACCGCCGGCCGACCGGATCTCCTGGACGACCTCATGCGCCGGCCCCGAGTCCGCGCCGGTGCCATCGATCCCACCCCCGACATCATTCACGACGACGCTGGCGCCCTCGGCCGCCAGCAAGAGCGCATGCTCACGGCCGAGTCCCCGGCCAGCGCCCGTGACGATGCACACCCGGCCCTGCAGTGTTCCCATACCTGTTGCGATCCCCTCGACGAGCCCTGTTCTTCTTCACCTGGCACCCGGCAACCGAACACCACATGAGACAACATGGTCATCTTGTCACATGGTCCTGGGCCGGCGCCAGTCGAATCGACCGGTCCGAAAGCAAGTTGTCGCTTCGCGGATCCTCGCGACCGCGGCATACTTGGAACATGGCGAGCTCTTCGATGCGATGGGGAACGGCGGCACCAGGAGATGCGGACACGGCACGTGACCTCCTGCTCGACGCGGCCGAAGCCTGTTTCGAACGAAGCGGCATCAGCGGCACCACGATGGACGACATCGCCAAGCAAGCGCGGGTGTCTCGTGCGACGGTCTATCGCTACTTCACCGGCCGAGACACCGTGGTCGCCGGCGTCATCCTGCGCGCGACGGAGCGCTACCTCGAGAAGGTCCAGCCCCGCATCACATCCCAACCCGATCTCAGCGGCGCCGTGCTCGAGTTCGTCGAGGTCACCGTTCGCGCAGCAACACGGGACGAGACGATCGGCCTGTTGTTCAAGAGCGACGACCAACTCGCCGGAGTAGGCCTGGCGAGGGGCACATCGGTGGCTCTCTTCGAGCTCGTCACCGAGTTCCTGCGGCCCGTCTTCACCGCCCACTGGGCGCAACTCCGACCGGGCGTATCGGTCGACGACGCGGCCGAATGGATCCTGCGCGCGATTCTCAGCCTGCTCACCGTCAGCGGTCCCCGGCGCCGCAGTCGCGACGGACTCCACGCCTTCCTGCAACGCTTCCTGCTCCCGGCGATCGTCCGAGAAGGCTGAACCGCGACGCTCGCGGTCGAGACGTCGCGGTCGACGACCGAGCGGCCGACGCGGCTACCAGCGAACCGGGATGGTGCGTGGACCTCGAACCTGGCCACCGGTCCACGTCACGGCGGCGGGGTCGACGATCTCGAAGGTCGGGATGCGGTCGAGCCATTCCTCGATCGCCACCTTCAGCTCCATGCGAGCGAGGTTCGAACCCAAGCAGCGATGGATGCCCTTCCCGAACGCCACGTGACGATTGTGCTGACGATCGATCATGAATGTGTCCGGATCATCGAAGTGCGCCGGGTCGCGGTTCGCGGCCGGGAACGACATCAGCACCTTGTCACCGGCATGCATCGGACAACCCACTGCTTCGACGTCCCGAGTCACCTCGCGGGCCATCGTCACCGGGCTGTAGAACCGGAGGAACTCCTCGATCGCCGAATCGATCAGCTCGGGTTCGGCACGCAGACGTGCCTGGTCGGCCGGATGTGTCGCGAGATGCCACAGCGAGGAACCGATCGCACTCCACGTCGTATCGATACCGGCAAGGAGGAGCAGGAAGCACGTACCGAGCAAGTGCCGGCGATCCAGCGGCTCACCCTCGACCTCCGTCTCGATCAACAGCGTGATGAGGTCATCAGGTCGGTCGTGTGACTTCAGCGCCGACCGCTCATCGACCCGGACGCCGAAGTACTGGAGAACCTCGAGAATCGCGTCGAGGCTCGCAGCGAGGTCGTTGAAGCCCTCCTGCAGGATACGCACCGCCCAATTGGTGAACATGTCCTCGTCGGACGCCGGCACACCCAGCATGTGCGCGATCACCCGCACCGGAATGTGCTGCGCATAGTCCCGAGCTGCATCGGCGTGTCCGAGGCCGGCGAACCCGTCCAGCAACTCCGACGCGACCGCACGAGTGATCGGCGTCATCACCTCGATCTGATGCGGAGAGAACGCCGGAAGCAGGATCCGTCGAGCCCACGTGTGGTCGGGCGGATCGGACGTGATCGGCGGCGCGGTGAGCAGTGGACGGTCCGCGCGCTGACTCTCCGGCAGATCGATGACACCGATCCGACGCGACGAGAAGTGCGTCGTGTCGCTCGCAATCGCTGCGATGTCATCGTAGCGGACCGGCATCCATGCCCGCCCCCGACGCTCACTGAACGCAACAGGGCAGTCCGACCGAAGCTGACGCCACACGGCCGCTGGGTCACGCACGAAACGAGGATCCAAGATGTCGAGGTCTCGCCCCCAGTCGCCAGTCGGCGCGACAGCGCCACGATCCTCGCGCTCATGACTGCTCATACAACCGTCTCCGATCCGCATCCAAGTCGACCCATGACACAAGATCCTACTAGTGTCTTATCGAGCCTGTCGAGGCTTCAGAACCGAATCGGGGGACAGTCATGGAGTTCACGCAGTTCGACGAGCGCATCGCCGAGGGCATGCTCGGCGCCGCAACAGCCGCCGGAGGAATCTCCGCGTATCTCGACTTCCGCCACGCCGAACTCGGTCCCGGCAGGCTCATCGCGGAGATGGACGCCCGAACCGACCTTCTGACGCCGTTCGGGAACCTGCACGGTGGGTGCCTCTCGGCGTTCGTCGATCACTGCTTGGGCGTCGTGTTCTACCCGGTCATCCCGAAAGGCGCATGGGTGGCGACGACCGAGTTCAAGCTCAACCTCCTCCGACCCGTGTCAGGTGGCGTGTGCGTCGCCACGGCAGAGATCATCTCGCTCACCAAGCGCAGCGGAGTCGCCCGAATCGACATCACCAACGACGGGGCAGCCGTCTGTGCCGCGCAGGGCACGGTCACCATCGTCGCACCGCGGGGCTGACTCCGGCTCGGTCGACCGGCCGCGTCACGATGTCGCACACACGGACGACTGGCGTCGACCGTCCCCGGCACCTCACATCGACGGTGCGTCCCCGATCCCGAGCTGACCGGCAAGCTCGCCGACCGTGTCGATGTACTGGTCGATCATCTCCAGCACCACTCGGTCAGCCGCACGGACCGACGAGATCGAGCCGACCACCTGCCCGACGAAGTACGTCGCGAGTGACTCTGCTCCGGACCCCGCAGCGTGGGCAGATCGGTTGATGCGCTGCAACGCTTCGCCGACCAAGAGCGGCTGCAGCGGCATCGGCAACGGCCCTGGTCCGTCGGTGCGCTCCCACTCCTCGGTCCACTGCGTCCGCAACATCCGAGCCGGTTTCCCGGTGATGGAGCGTGAACGAACGGTGTCACTCGACGTTGCTGCAAGGAACTTCTGCTTCACGACCGGATCCGTCTCGGCCTCGGCCGTGGTCAGCCAAACAGAACCGGTCCACACGCCGGCCGCGCCGAGCGCCATCGCCGCGGCGACCTGACGTCCCGAGGCGATCCCACCGGCGGCGAGCACCGGCACCGGGGCAACCGCATCCACCACCTCCGGCACCAGCACCATCGTCCCCACCTCCCCAGTGTGTCCACCAGCTTCCGACCCCTGAGCCACGATGACGTCGGCACCCGCAGCGGCGTGCTTCACGGCGTGCGCAGTGGTGCCGGCCAGCGCCGCCACCTTCACCCCGGTCGACCGAGCTCGATCGATGAGATCCGCCGGCGGCGGACCCAGCGCCGAGGCAATCAGCCGAATCGGGTGATCGAACGCGACGTCGAGCAGCGGCTCATAGCCTGCCGGGGACACGTTCATCCCCATCCCGCGAGGTCGGTCTCCTTCTGGCAGGACAGGCACGTCGTACCGGCGAAGGATGTCGTCGACGAACTCCTGATGCGCCGGCGGCAGCAACTGCCGAAGCTGCGACCGATCGAGCCCACCCTCCGCAGCACCGACATACTTCTGCGGCAGCAACAGATCCACGCCGTACGGCCGATCCCCTACCTGCTCGTCGATCCAGGCGAGATCGATCTCCAACTGCTCGACGGTGTGGGCAACCGCGCCGAGCACACCGAAGCCGCCGGCGCGAGACACTGCCGCAACAACGTCGCGACAGTGACTGAAGGCCAGAATCGGAAACTGACACCCCAGCATCTCGTTGACTGCAGTCTTCACGAATGACCTCCATGGTCGGTTTGTCAGCGAGGAACGGGTAGTCGACTGCTTGTTCTCGCAGGCGGTAACGAGACAATACCGTCTCTTCGTCTCGACGGCGAAACCCGAGAACGTCCGATATCGACGGTCTGCGAAGTCCCTTACGCCGACACCGCAACCGGCTCTGACGATCCTCGGCCTGGTGCAGCGAAGTGACGCGCAGGATTGCCCGCCTCGGGCGGGCCTCGACTCGGACCGCACTGTCGAGCGGCGCGTGTCCACGTCGACAGGAATTAGCGCGATACCCCCGCCCCCATTGCCTCACGTCATGGCCGTCTCGCTGACACGCGGAGCATCAGCAATGGTGAAGCAGCGTGGGGGTTTGCGACCCGAAGGTCACCCCGGTCGTCAACGGCGGGCCGGAACCTGTCGACGAGGCCCGCCGCGAAACGCCTGGTCGGCGCCGTGGACACTCGACGACGCCGACTCACCTCGTGCGACGGCCGCCAAGCCGTACAACAGCTCGTGTTGTACAGCGGGCCGAAACGGCGAGAGGCCCTCCCCGACGTGACCGTCGAAAAGGGCCTCTGACCTGGTGTTACGTGGTGGCGGGGGCAGGATTTGAACCTGCGACCTTCGGGTTATGAGTGCACCGACGCCCGTAGGCGGTGGTTGGCGCTCATTGGCATCCTCCCTGATGAGCGACCGAATCCGGACCGCCGAGCAGCGCTGTCGTGGGCGTTGGTGGGATCCAGTTGGTGCTGGTCGTGTTGTACGCCTGTTGTACGAGACAACTCCTGAGCGACCGCACCGCCTCGTCTGCGTTGGTGTGCATGAGTCGTGCTGACACGTTGCTGACGGTGACCGGAGACTCGATCCCTCCACGCCTTCAATGCTGCTGCGTGACATCCACCTGCGCGATGTGAGCGACGAGGCGGGGTCAAGGACGGGTGGTGGTTGCGAGCGTGTCGAGTCGGCCGGCCACCACCCTGCGCTCGGGCGTGTGCGTGATCAGTTCCGAAAGTCGCCGGTCACGGCGAGGTCGAGGATCGATTCGGATCCATCACTGTGTTGAACCGGGACATGGATGGTCATGTCGTGACGTCCGTCCATGCCGGGGTGCATCGAGAGCTCAAAGGTCAACTCGGTGGCCTCGTCGGGCCCGAGCGTGGTCGGACCTGTGTACGTGAGGGCTCCCGGACAGCATCCTTCGTTGATCTGAACATGGGGTTGTCCGAGGGTGACAACATCGGTTCCAGTGTTCTGAAGCAGCCAGTCGGGGAGTACCGCGACATCGAGCGGTACGTTGCCGAGTGCCCAGAGGCTCGGCGTCGCGGTGACTCCGTCGGCTTCGGCGACACCGGTTGCTTCACCTGGTGTGGCGATGATGGGCATGCCCATGGAGTTGATCTCACCGGTGCGTGCTGCGGTGCTTTCGGACGATGGCTCACGACTGATGAGTGCGAACAGTGTGAGGACTCCGATCGCTGTCAGCGCGGCGACGCCGAGGATCCAGTGTTGGAGGTGAGCGCGCTGGCGTTCGGCTTGGCGTCTTGTGGTGTTCGTCATGACGATGCTCCCGAGTTGAACAGGGACGGGGGTGGTCCGTACTGGGCGATGATCGAGTCGCGCACGTCGGCGATCGGAGCGCCGGCAGCGAGTTGCTCGCGGGCCGTTGCAGTCTCGTTGCCGCACACAACGCAGCCCGAGGCGTGGGCGTCCCATGCGCCGGTCGGGGTGACGTAGCAGTCGGCGAGATTCTTGTGGTTGAGACTGCGGTCGCAGCCGCAGTAGCAGGGGATCTGTGCGAAGTCGGCGAGGTGATCGGCGGCGTAGTGGTAGTCGGCAGCGATCGCCGGTGTGACGGTCGACAATTCGACCGTCACAACCGGTGGCGATGCCATTGTGTCGTCGTCGTCAGCGCCGCTCGCTCCGCGGATGAGCCCCCCGATGCCGACCACGATCAGTGCGAGGACGGCAATCTCGAGGCCGACGATCTTCGCCCATGGCCGAGCGCTCATCGCGGACCAGCCGACAGGTGTTCCTCGTGCAGATCGGTGTTGCCCGGGTTGGATGTCGCTTGGGGTTGGCGCATCAGCATCCACATCACGGCGCCCATCACCAGCGGGCAGACCAACAGGGCGAGACTCAGGCCGGCGACGGCGAGGCCGCCGCTACCGGCAAGGAGGACCCACAGGACGAGGCCGGCAGCGGCGGTCAAGCAGATGAGGTGGTGTCGGTGGCTCATGACCCGGTGGTCCCATGGTGTGCACCGTGCTGCGCCTCAGCCTGTTCGGGCGTGCTGGTCATCGACCCGGCCATGGATTCGTGGGCGGCGTCGCACGCAGCGAGCGTCTCGTCGTCGATGACACCTTCCATCATCTGATGCATCATCGAATGCATGGCCGTCATGTCTACCGAACCCATCATGGCGGCCATCTCATCCATGTCGCCGGGCATCGTCGAGTCCATATCGGGCATCTGACTCATCGGCATCGACACGGTCGGCGGGGTTTCGGGGGTGGAGCTGCTTGCGGCGGAATTGCCGCCGAACGCCAGTCCGAGCACCAGTCCTGCGGTGACGATCGTTGCGCCGACGGCACCGAGTGTGCGAATTCGTGGCTTCATGGTTCCCTCCTTGACGAGGTCCATGGTGCGCCCGGGCTGTGGAGAACGGATGGAGACGACGTGCAGGCGACGCGGTTTCGCCGCGGCGCACCCTCTCGCCTATGCCGGTGGAGCAGCCGGCAACGTCACGGTGAGGTGCGCGCCGCCTCCGGCGATGTTCGCTGCGCTGACTGTCCCGTGGTGCGCTGCGACGAGCTCCGCCACGACCGCAAGGCCGATGCCGCTGCCTTTGGCCCGATCGCCGTTCGCGCCTCGCCAGAAGCGTTCGAACACGTGCGGGAGATCCTCGTCCGGGATACCCGGGCCGGTGTCGAGGACTTCCATGCGCATGGAGCTCCCATCCGAACCTGTGCTGATCGTGATCGCACCTCCGGCCGGTGTGAACTTCACCGCGTTCGCGATCAGGTTGACCGCGATCTGATGGAGCCGATCGGCGTCCCCGATCACGGCGGCAGGTTCGAGGCCGACCGTGATGGTGATCCCGCGATCGTCGGCGAGCGGACGCAAGAGGTCCACGGCGGACGCGGCGACGTCGGCGAGATCGACCGGGTCGATTCGGAGGCGCAGACCGGCGGCTTCGGCAGCGGCCAGCGTCTCGAGGTCACCGACGAGGCGCCGCAAACGTGTCACCTCGTCGTTGAGCGATCCGAGCACCTCCGGAGTCGGCTGGTCGACGCCGTCGATCAGGGCCTCCGTCGAGCCCTGCAGGATGGCAAGCGGAGTGCGCAGTTCGTGGGCGACGTCGGCCACCAGGTTCCGGCGGAGCTGGTCCTCCCTGTCGAGATGATCGGCCATCCCGTTGAACGCCTCAGCGAGCGTGCGCAACTCGCCAGGCCCGTCGGTGCCGACACGGGCGTCGCGTCGACCGGCGGCGAGCTCGCCCGCTGCCGTGGTGAGGGCGGTGACAGGACGCGTCACCCGGACCGACACGTACAGCGCGACGACGAGAGCGACCATCCCGGCGATCAGCGTCCCCAGAAGCGCGGTGCGCGCGAGTGCGTCGCGAACGTGGCGCTCGGCCTCCATCGCCTCGGTGGGGAACCGGAGCATCACCGCTCCGACCGGATCACCGTCGACGACGACCGCAGCCGACACCGGGTCTCCCCTCGGGGTGTCCACAGCCGCCATGCCGTGCATCTCGACCATCATCGACGCGAGCGCATCGGTCGGCGCGGCGATCACTGCACCGTTCGCGTCGACGACAGTGAGCGTTGCCTGGCTTCGAGCCGCGACCGCAGCAGCACCGGTCAGGTCGGCCGAGCTCCAGCCGCCGGCACGCTGGTAGGCGTCAGCTGCCGCGATCGCTGTCGCCGTCAGGTCGCCCTCACGCTGACGGTCGGTGAGCCCCGACACCTCGTTACGTGCCGACAGCATCGTCAGCGCGGCAAACACCGCGATCGCAGCCACCGCGACGGTCAGGAACGCCAGCGCGAGTCTGACACCGAGCGGTCCCAGCAGCGGACGTCGTGGCACGGATCAGCCGCCATCCCGTGACAGCCCGAGCCGATAACCGGCGCCGAGAACCGTCTTCACCACGGTCGGGTCGTGGGGAGCCGGCTCGATCTTGCGACGAAGGTTCTTGATGTGTGAGTCGACCGTGCGCTCGTAGCCATCGAACTCGTACCCGCGGACCCGGTTGACCAACTCACTACGCGAGAACACCCGACCGGGAGACGACGCCAGCACGGTCAACAACGACCATTCCGTCGGCGTCAACTCCACCACCACACCGGACACGGTTGCCTCGTGGCGAACGTCATCGATGACGAGCTGCCCCCCACCGAAGGACGTCGCCGAGGAGCGGGTGGCCGTCGGCGCGCTGCGGCGGAGGACCGCCTGGACGCGAAGCACAAGCTCACGCGGCGAGAACGGTTTGGTCAAGTAGTCGTCGGCACCGAGCTCGAGACCGTGGATCCGGTCAGCCTCACCCGACTTCGCAGTCAACATCACGATCGGGAGACGACCGGCGAACTCCGCAGCGATCGTCTCGCCCGCGACGTCGGGCAGGTTCAAGTCGAGCACGAGCAGATCGATCCCTCCGCGTTCGAGAATCGACATCGCCTCGGCACCCGAGCCCGTCGTGACCACCGCAAGGTCCTCGCGTTCGAGATAGCGACGCACGAGGTCGCGAATCTTCACCTCGTCCTCGACCACCAGCACGGTCACGCTCACGAAACCGACTCTACGGCTCCCCGTTCGAGCCCGGAGGTGTGTCTCTGTCGACCCCAGGCCACCTGCACCGGACCTCCACGGGACTGCACATCGGATTGCGACTGTGATGCGGCCGGCATGAGGATCGAGTCATCGTGGAGTGACTTGGTGCCGTATGGCCATGACTGCACTCGTCAGTAGTTTCGACGAACGAGACGCATGATCGCCTCCGGATTCCTCAGGGGCAGCTGATGGTCCCCAGGCCACGTCTCGAGCCGAACGTTCTCGTGCTGGTTGGCCAGCTTGCGAAGCCACTCGCGATCACAGACACCGTCGCAGTCGCCGGCGACGAACACGATCGGTTGGGTGATGTCGTCGAACCACGCGCTCAGATCGCCCGCGAGCACGAGTTCCGCAAGCGTCTCCGAGTAGGACGACCAGCTGTGCTGCACGCCATCGGCGGCGATGGCCGGCGGCAAGCTGGGGGTGACGAGGACTGCGAGATGCGCCGCGAGCTCTCGATGCCGACAGACCCATCGGCACGTCCACTCTGCAAGGCGGCCGTTGTTCGCGAACAGCCGGGCCATCAGCCCCAACCCAGCGACGCGTCGGGAAGCCTCGTGCGCGGTGGGATACAGCGGGGGGCCGATCGAGACCACCGCACGTACCCTCTCCGGCCGAGTGCCGGCGATCCGCAGCGCCACGATCGTCCCCGCCGAATGAGCGACCAACACTGCTGGTTCGCTCACCCCGATGGCGTCGAGGCAACCGCAAATGGCCGCAGCATGCTCATCGGGCCCGTACCCGTGATCCGGCCGGGGCGACGACCCGAAGCCCAACAGGTCGGGGACGACGAGACGATGACCAACGCCCAGACGATCGTAACCAGCCCCCCAGTAGCGACCGGACGCCCCGAGCCCGTGGAGCAGCACCACCGGTGGACCGTCCCCTAGCACCCGCGCTGAGAGCGGTCGTGAGATCTTCGGAGCGACCGGCGGGTCCCACTCAGGGCGGGCACGAGCGATGGCTGATCTTCGCCAACCAACCAGGGCCATCGACAGGGTTGCAGCAACGAGCCAGCGCCGGCGCGCCGCCCCCATCACCATCCTCCGAGACCCGGGAGCGTCGTCGTCAACTGCGGGCGCACCAAGGCGACGTTAGGTCGGTGGCCGCTGCCTTCTGGCGCGCTTCTATCGAGCGGCGAGCGTCGGCGGCGGCGCAACGATCACTGCATGACGACGATCGTCGAGGTCATCAGAGCAAGCGGACTGTACCAGTGGGTACGGGTTGATGGCCCGATCGCCAAGCCGCACTTCGAAGTGGAGGTGGTCGCCCGCAGCGTTGCCGCTCTGCCCGACGTAGCCGATGACCTCACCAGCGACGACGGCCCGACTGTCGCCTTCCCATGCGTCGAGATGCGCGTAGTAGAAGCGCTCCCCCGCTGGTGTGACGAGCCAGACGGAGTTGCCGCCGAGGCGGCTCCGCTTGAACTCCGCGGTCCCGCTTCGCACGGCGACCACTGGGGTTCCGCGCTCCGCCTCCATGTCCACGCCCTCATGGCGACGTCCCCCCGAACGCGGGTCACCCCAACTGTCGACGAACACGCTGAATCCGCCGACTGGGCAGGCGACCAGTGCAGTCGCGGAAGGAAGTGCGGCGACGTCCTGCTCAGTCGCATGTGCATCGACACGCGAGGCGAAGCCGAGAGCGGCAACGCTCGCAGCGCTGGCGACGACGAGCGCGCGGCTAGAGAAGGGGCTGAACACCGACATGAGGCAAGGTTACGGTTAGATGACGGAATCCTGTCGTTCATGTGACGAACGACAAGGTAGGAGCTGGACCCCCCTTCTTCGCCCCACTGGAGAGTCGGGTCGGTGCCTCCCCTCCGCGTTGGCAGCGCCTCCGACAGCTACTACATTTTGTAAGAGCCAACTCCGAACTCTGGTCACTCGTGTCGCTTCAACCCCACTTCTCCCAGCAGCCCTACACAAGACGCCGATTCCTCGTGGCATCCATCGGCATCGCCGTGCCGGCGACGGCCTACTTCACGCTGCGAGACCGGTCATCAGGTCGCGCCGAGGGCGAGGATCGCCCGATCGCCGCTCCCGCACCGAGCTCGACCGAAACGACCGCACCGGCACTGGACTCCTCGGCGGCCCCTCCTCCGCCGGTCGTTCCGCCGATCGAGTTCGACCACGCGGTCAGCGTCGGGTCCTCAGGCACCAAGGTTCGTGCGTTGCAGGACCGATTGCGGGAGCTTGCATTTGACCCGGGTCCGTCGGACGGGTTGTTCGGGCCGGCCACAGAGCGCGCGGTGTGGGCCTACGAGAAGTTCCTCGAGGGTGTGCCATACGCAGAGGTGACCGGTGTCGTCAGCCCGGAGCGATGGCTGCGGATGAACGAGACCTTCGACATTCGGCCCAGGCGAGCCAACCCGGGCACGCACGTCGAGGTACTGCTGCCGTCACAGGTCGCTGTGGTGTACAAAGCAGATCGCCCGATCCTCATCACGCACGTGTCGAGCGGGACCGGCGAGGAGTGGTGTTCGGTCGTGACGGTCGACGAGGACGACGGCACTCAGACCGAGCAGGCGATCTGCGGCGTGGCAGTCACCCCGGGTGGGGTCTTCCACTTCGACCGCCGGGTCGAGGGATGGCGGAACTCCAAACTCGGACGTCTCTACAACCCCGTGTACTTCAACTACGGCATCGCCATCCACGGCGCGAGTGATGTCCCGAAGCAGCCGGCCTCGCGAGGATGCGTCCGAATCCCGATGCACATCGCCGAGTACTTCCCGTCGCTGGTCGCGAACGGCGATCTCGTCTACGTCTTCGACGGGGTCGAGCAGCCGGAGACCTACGGCGCGCAGCTCCCGGTCTTCGACTACCCCGATCCGAACGCAACGACCACCACGACCACCACGACGACCACCACCACGACGAGCACGACGACGACCACGACGCCACCGACCACAACGCAGCCCACGACGACCACACACGTCCATCCACCCACCACCACGGCTCCCCCCGCGCCAGCGACGGCGACCACCACTCCACTCCCACCCGAAACCCCGAACCCGGTGACAGCCGGTGGAGGATGACGTTCACCGCCTGGACGGGGAGGCTCGCGTTCGGGCCGTGGTGGCTGCTGTACTG
>ERZ761609.2384-NODE-2384-length-14000-cov-27.523485_pt1 | contig 14000 bp, 14 predicted proteins | sample MGYA00511163_ERZ761609 | MGnify/ENA primary metagenome ERZ761609 (study PRJEB28899, sample SAMN02445070) | bioreactor sludge metagenome | biome: EBPR sludge | place: Australia: Brisbane, Thorneside Wastewater Treatment Plant | collected 2011-12-16 ... | reverse complement strand
GGCCGAGGTGATCGGGGTGAAAGTGGGTGACTTGCCAACATGGCCGAGCAGATGATGAAGGCGGGCGGCGACATGGCGCTCTTGGGCGGACGCATGCGCCGTCTTGTCAACGGCGAGCGCGACGCCGACCCGCTGGCCGCCGGTATGGGGCCGCTGGGCCGTGAACTGCTGGTCAGCCTGCTCGACGAGCTGGCCAGGCTGCGGCCGCAGTAGGCGGGCGCAGGGGTACTTTGACAGTGCGTGCCGGCGTCAGCTAAAATTCGCGCCTTTTCGGCGGTCCTGCGCCGGGAAAGCAGTCCCCAGGGTGATGTAGCTCAGTCGGTTAGAGCGACGGATTCATAATCCGTAGGTCGGTGGTTCAAGTCCACTCATCACCACCACCTTTCTTTCGCAGCACTGCCGCTGCGGAATTCTGCCCCCAGTCTATTCACTGTCCCGGCACTTGCGCATGAAAAAAATCTACATCAAAACCTTCGGCTGCCAGATGAACGAGTACGACTCGGACAAGATGGCCGATGTGCTCAATCTGGCCGAAGGCCTGATCCCGACCGCCACGCCGGACGACGCCGACGTGATCCTGTTCAATACCTGCTCAGTGCGTGAGAAGGCGCAGGAAAAGGTGTTCCATGACCTCGGCCGGGTGCGCCATCTGAAAGCGGCCAACCCCAATCTCATCATCGGGGTCGGCGGCTGCGTGGCCAGCCAGGAGGGCGCGGCCATCGTGTCGCGCGCACCCTTCGTCGACGTGGTGTTCGGCCCGCAGACGCTGCACCGCCTGCCCGAACTGATCGCTCAGCGCCGCGAAACCGGGCGCGCCCAGGTCGACATCAGCTTTCCCGAAATCGAGAAGTTCGACCACCTGCCGCCGGCGCGGGTGGAAGGCGCGTCGGCCTTCGTCTCGATCATGGAGGGCTGCTCCAAGTACTGCACCTTCTGCGTCGTCCCCTACACGCGCGGCGAGGAAGTGTCGCGGCCGTTCGACGACGTCATCGCCGAGGTGGCCGACCTTGCGGGGCGTGGGGTGAAGGAAGTCACCCTCTTGGGGCAGAACGTCAACGCCTATCAGGGCGTGCTGCACGAGGGCGGCAGCGCCGACTTCGCCTTCCTTCTGGAAATGGTGCACGAGATCCCCGGCATCGAACGGATCAGGTACACCACCAGCCATCCGCGCGAAATGACGCAGCGCCTGATCGAGTGCTACGGCACGCTGCCGAAGCTGGTGTCGCACCTGCATCTGCCGGTGCAGTCCGGCTCCGACCGCATCCTCGCGGCGATGAAGCGCGGCCACAGCGTGCTCGAATTCAAATCGATCGTGCGCAGGCTGCGCGAACGGCGCCCCGACCTGTGCCTGTCGTCCGACTTCATCGTCGGCTTCCCCGGCGAGACCGAGGCCGATTTCGAGGCGACCATGAAGCTGATCGAGGAACTCGACTTCGACGCCAGCTTCTCCTTCATCTACAGCAAGCGCCCCGGCACCCCGGCGTCGGACTACCCGGACGACGTGACGGCCGAACTGAAAACGCAGCGGCTGATGCGTCTGCAGGCGCAGATCGAGGCGCAGGCGCAAAAGGTGAACCAGGCCATGGTCGGCACCGTGCAGCGCGTGCTGGTCGTGGGCCACGCGCGCAAGAATGCCGACGAGCTTGCCGGCCGCACCGACAACAACCGCATCGTCAACTTCGCCGGCCAGCCGCGCCTGATCGGCCGTTTCATCGATGTCACCATTACCCAGGCCCTGCCGCACAGCTTGCGCGGCGAAACCGTCCTCACCGAGACCGAAAGCGCTTGAAAACCGACATCGTTGAACTGCGCCTGGCGCCGGAAGACAACCGGCGGCTCGCCAACCTGTGCGGCCCGCTGGACGAGAACCTGCGGCAGATCGAAGCGGCGTTCGATGTCACCATCGGCCGCCGCGGTTCCAGTTTTAGATTCAGCGGCGACGCCACGCAGGCGGAAAAAGCCGGGCAGGCGATCGAGCATTTCTACAACCGCGCGCACGATGCGCTCTCGCTCGACGACATCCAGCTGGGCCTGGTCGAGCTCACCCGCGGCCGCGCCGACGAGGAAGGCCCCGCATTGCGCACGCGGCGGGCCGACCTGCGCGCGCGCACCCCACGCCAGGGCGAGTACATCGAGCAGATCCGCAGCCACGACATCACCTTCGGCATCGGCCCGGCCGGCACCGGCAAGACCTATCTGGCAGTGGCGTGTGCGGTCGACGCACTGGAACGCGAACAGGTCAAGCGCCTGGTGCTGACGCGGCCGGCGGTAGAAGCCGGCGAGCGGCTCGGCTTCCTGCCGGGCGACCTGACGCAGAAGGTCGACCCCTACCTTCGCCCGCTGTACGACGCGCTGTACGACCTGATGGGCTTCGACAAGATGACGCGGCTGATCGAGCGCCACGCCATCGAAGTGGCGCCGCTCGCCTTCATGCGTGGCCGCACGCTTAACCACGCCTTCATCATCCTCGACGAGGCGCAGAACACCACGCCCGAGCAGATGCAGATGTTCCTCACCCGCATCGGCTTCGGCGCGCGCGCGGTGGTGACCGGCGACCCGACGCAGATCGACCTGCCCAAGCACGTGAAGTCCGGGTTGACGGATGCGGCCGAGGTGCTGGGCGAGGTGCGCGGCATCGCCTTCACCCATTTCCAGTCCGAAGACGTGGTGCGCCATCCGCTGGTCGGCCGCATCGTCGATGCCTACGCCGCGCGCCGCGCGCAAACCGATGGCCGACCCTGACCCTGAATTGCGGCTGGCGGTGCAGTTCGCCAGCGCCGCGGACGAACTGCCGGCGCGTGCGCAAATCCGCCGCTGGGTTGCCGCCGCGCTGGAACAGGCCGCCGAGATCACCGTGCGCATCGTCGACGCCGAGGAGGCGCAGTCGCTCAACCGGGACTACCGCGACAAGGACTACGTGCCAAACGTACTGACTTTCGAATACGGCGAGATTTCGCCCGGCGTGCTGGGCGGCGACGTGGTGATCTGCGCGCCGGTGGTCGAGCGCGAGGCACGCGAACAGGGCAAGCCGCTGCAGCATCATTACGCCCACATGACCGTCCACGGCGTGCTTCATCTGCAAGGCTACGACCACATCGATCCTCATGATGCCGACATCATGGAATCGCACGAAGTCGCTATACTGAAGCGGTTTCGCATTCCCAATCCCTATTCATCCTGAGTTTTTGCCCACATGGAGTCCGACAGTAGTCCCAAGCCGAGCTTGCTTGAGCGCATTTCCCACTGGCTGATGCGCGAACCCGAAGACCGTGAGCAGTTGATCGAACTGCTGCACGGCGCCTACGAAAACAATCTGATAGATGCCGACGCCCTGGCGATGATCGAGGGCGTGCTGCAGGTATCCGAAATGCGGGTCGGCGAAATCATGATCCCGCGCGCGCAGATGGAAGTCATCGACATCAACGACGCGCCTGAAGTCTTCATTCCGCATGCCATCGAAACCGCGCACTCGCGCTTTCCGGTCATCGACCGGGACCGCGACGACATCATCGGCATCCTGCTGGCGAAAGACCTGCTGCGCCACTATGCCGAGGCCGACGCCGACATCCGCGGCATGCTGCGCCCGGTGGTGTTCATCCCCGAATCGAAGCGGCTCAACGTGCTATTGAAGGAATTCCGTTCCAACCGCAACCACATCGCCATCGTCGTCGACGAATACGGCGGCGTTGCCGGGCTGGTGACGATCGAGGACGTGCTCGAGCAGATCGTCGGCGACATCGAGGACGAATACGACTTCGACGAGACCGAGGACAACATCATTCGCGAAAACGAAGGCGTGTTTCGCGTCAAGGCCGCCACCGAAATTGACGACTTCAACCAGGTCCTCGGCGCGCACTTCTCCAACGAGGAGTTCGACACCGTCGGCGGCCTCGTCGTGTCACGTTTCGGTCATCTGCCCAAGCGCGGCGAAGCGGTGAATTTCGACGGCTTCAATTTCAGTATCCTGCGTGCCGACAGCCGCCGCCTGCACGCGGTGCGCGTCACCCGCCTGCCGCCGGAAGCAGAGGCGCAGCTGCCGCTGGTTTAAGGCACCGCGCCTGCCCATTCCCGGGCGGCGCAAGCCTTACAGCGTGTGCCGCCGGTCGCCACGGGCGAAGCCGGCCAGCGGCGGTATGGGCCCCTTGCCGAAACCGATCACCTTGAACAGCTCGCCCATTTCGGCCGGCGACACCAGCCGCTGCACCGCATTCGCCTGCGGCAGGTAGGCTGCCGCGTCGGCGGGCGATGTCTGCATCAGCAGTTCGGCCAGGCCGCCGTTCAGCAGAAAACCCGCCTGGCTGGTGTAGCCGGCGAGTGTCAGCCCCGCCGCCGTTCCCGCCCGCGCCACCGCGCTGAAATCGACGTGCGCAGTGAGATCGGCGAGGCCCGGCAGGTAGAACGGATCGTCCAGCGCGTGATGGCGGACGTGCGCACGCAGCGTGCCCATGTGGCGTTGCGGGTGGTAGTACTCGGCGGCGGCAAAGCCGTAGTCGATCAGCAGGAGCAGGCCGTGGTCGAGTACTTTTCCGAGCGACGCGATCAGCGCATCGGCCGCCAGGTTGATCTCGGAGAGATAGCCGGGCGCCAGGTTCAGCGCCTCGGCGCGGGCGCGCAGCGCGGGGCCGGTGATGGGACGGTCCTGCCAGGCGAACGCCTCGCCTTCTGGTACCACGCCGCGCACGAGCGGCCCGCTCTCCGTCCAGTGCACCAGTTCCACCGGCAGCGCGTCGAGCACCTCGTTGCCGAGGATGGCGCCGCTGAAATGCGCCGGCAGTTCGTCCAGCCACTGCACCCGCTCGCGCAGATGAGGCAGTTCGCGCGCAATCATGCGTTGCTGGCGTTCGCGCAGGTCGGCGCTCACCTCCAGGATGCAATAGCGGGCCGGCACTGCGCCAAGCCGCTCCAGTTCGCCCAGCAGGTCAACCGCCAGCCGCCCGCTGCCGGCGCCTAGTTCCAGCACCTCGCCGCCGTTCTCTGCCAACAGCGGCGCGATCGCATGCGCCAGCGTGCGGCCGAATAGCGGCGTGAGTTCCGGCGCGGTGACGAAGTCACCCGCCATACCGAATTTCATGGCGCCGGCGGCGTAGTAGCCGAGACCTGGCGCATACAGCGCGGCGGCCATGTATCGCGAGAACGGGATCCAGCCGCCGGCATTTTCGATCAGCGCGCGCAGATGCGCGGCGACACGCCGGCTGTGGGCGAGGGCGTCGGGAGAGGGAGCGGGCAGCATGCGGCGGGACAGTTCGGGGATAATGCGGAATGGCTGGATAATCCAGAATCGAGTGACTATAAGGGCGAACCCCGATGCAAGGCAAAGTCGTATTGATTACCGGCGGGGCCCGGCGGGTAGGGGCGGCGTCGGCGCGCCTGCTACACGCGGCCGGCGCCCAACTGATGATCCACTACCGCAGCTCGGCCACCGAGGCGCGCGTGCTGCAGGACGAGCTCAATGCCATCCGCCCCGACTCGGTGGCCCTGATCCAGGCCGACCTGCACGACACCGGCGGTCTGCCCGGTCTGGTCCACCAGACCGTCGCCACCTTCGGCGGACTCGACGTGCTGCTCAACAATGCGTCGAGTTTCTATCCCACTCCGGTCGGCGACATTACCGAGAAGGACTGGGTCGATTTAATGGGCAGCAATCTCAAGGCGCCGATGTTCCTGTCGCAGGCCGCCGCCCCCGAGCTGAAGAAACGCTGTGGCTGCATCATCAACATCACCGACATCCACGCCGACCGTCCGATGAAAAGCTACGTCGTCTATTCCGTCGCCAAGGCCGGCCTGGTCGGGCTCACCAAGTCTCTGGCGCGCGAGCTGGCGCCCGAAGTGCGCGTCAACGGCATCGCGCCGGGGCCGGTCATGTGGCCCGAGGGGGATGCGAATTTCGACGAGGTCTCGCGCCAGCGCATTGTCTCGCACACCATGCTGAAACGCGCCGGCGATCCCAGCGACATTGCGCTGGCGGTGCGCTTCTTCGCGATGGATACGCACTACGTGACGGGGCAGATTCTGGCGGTCGACGGCGGGCGCAGCGCGAAGCTTTAGCCGGCGCCGCAGCCTGCAGTCTCGTCATGGCCAGCACCCGGTAGAGCATCAGCGCCGCGAGGCGGTTCAGCTCGCCGTCCGCCCACACCGCGCGCAGGCGCGATGCCACCCTGCGCGAGCCGAAGCGCAGGAGGTTACGGTCCGGCCCCCGGCCTTGCTTCGACACTGTCGCTTGCCAACGACAGCGCAGGCTTCCCCCGGATCGGGTCAAGCCTGCCGCCTCTGGCCGCGGGCGGCGAACGCAGAGCCGGAATGGGTCTGCTCCAGCGCCGGTGTCTTTTCCTCATCTGCTTCGGGCGCCGGGGTTTGCGCGGCGCTGTCCGCAAGCTTGGTCAGGCTGGGGCCGGCGGAATGCATCGCCATGTTTCCGGAAATGACACCGCCTTCCTCGACCATCAGCGCGCCGTAGCGGATCGTGCCGTTGACCCGGCCGGTGGCATACACCACCAGGCGCTTGCGGGCGGTCAGTTCGCCCTCGAAGGTGCCGCGCACTTCCGCCACGTCGATCTCGGCCTTGCCCGAAAATATGCCGCCTTCGGCGATGCGGATGTCGCGGCTGTTCATCGAGGCTTCCACGCGGCCTTCCACCACCAGGATCTCGCAATCGGTGATTTCGGAGCCTTTCAGCTTGATGTTGGGGCCGACGATGAGCTTGCTGCCCTCGTCGTTGCGCGTGGATTTGGCAGCCTGCGGCAGGGTTTCCTCGCGGACCGCCTCGGCCGGCCTGGGGGATTCGGCCGGTTTGGCCGGGTAGCCGGCATGGCCCGGCCGGGCCGCGTCGTTTCTGGAATTGCCGGGATTGCCGGAATGCATGAAGGTCTTGAGCATGGGATGGGCCTCTTTCGCTGCTGGGTTGTATAGCTGGGTTGTAAAACGCTCTGGTGTGGTTGCGGCCGGAACGGGTCGCAGGGGGCAAATAGCAATACGTGCGCCAGTAGTGAAAACCCTTTTATAAACAGCCAGATAAAGAGTCGGACGGAAGAGGGTCCAAGGCAAAAGCGGGGTCAAATGTCGCTCAATGGCGACAACGTATCCGGCGGGTTTGAATGATTCCTCGATAAAACAGCAAGATAGGAAGGATTGTGCGTGTCGCCAGATGGCGACACGCAACAGATATCGACGGGCAGAAGGGGTTCGGTGCGCTTGCGGGAAGTCGAGGCCGTGGCCGCGCTGGTGTGAATTTCAGCGCCTATATCGTCTCGCGCACGCTCCCCCGGCTGACGCTTTCGCCATCACGCGGCCGCAGCGACCAGAACGACAGCGATGACAGCATCGTCAAGCCGCCCAGCGTCAGAAAGGCGTAGTGCAGCGCGACCGTCACCGCCGCGTAGTCGGTCTGCGGCAGGTCGCCCAGATACCCGCCGGCGATCAGCGAGCCGCAGGCCAGTCCGAAGCTCATCGACATCTGCTGCAGCGAACTGGCGATGGTGCTGGCCGCGCTCGAATCGGGGGGATCGATGTCGGCATAGGCCATCGAATTCATGCTGGTGAATTGCAGTGAATTGAAGAAGCCCAAAGCCAGGCCCAGCAGCACGATCAGCATGATCGGCGTCGCCGCGGCCACCAGCGAGAACAGGCCGACGACGCCGCCGATCATGACCGTGTTCACGATCAGGATGCGCCGGTAGCCAAAGTGCGCCAGCACCCGCGCGGAGACAAGCTTCATGCTCATGGCGGCCGCGGCGATCGGCATCATCAGCAGACCCGACTGCCACGCCGGCATCCCCAGGCCAAGCTGGAAAAGCAGCGGCAGCAGAAGCGGCATCGCGCCCACCCCCAGGCGCGTGAGAAAGCCGCCGATCACCGAGACGCGGAAGGTGCGCACCCGGAACAGCCCCAGCCGCAGCAGCGGATGCGGCGCCCGGCGGGCGTGCCAGACATACGCCGCCAGCAGGCCGAGGCTGAGCGCCAGCAGCAGGGCCGCCGAAGTCGTGCCGAGCTCGTGCTCGCCGAAGATTTCCAACAGCCAGGACAGCAGCGCCGCGCCGCTGCTGAACAGTACCAGGCCGACGACATCCAGCGGGCGCCGCATCTCGCCCCGGTAATCTGGCATGTGGCGATGCGCCAGCCACAGCGCTATCAGCCCCACTGGTACGTTGATGAAGAAAATGTAGTGCCACGACAGCCAGTGCACGATCAGTCCGCCGACGGTAGGGCCGAGCAGGGGCCCGATCAGCGCCGGGATGATGACGAAATTCATCGCCCGCAGCAGCTCCGATTTGGGAAAGGTGCGGATGATCGCCAGCCGCCCCACTGGCATCATCATCGCCGCGCCGACGCCCTGCAGAATGCGTCCTGTCACCAGCGTCGGCAGGTTCTGCGCCAGGCCGCACAGGATCGAGGACAGAGTGAAGAGGGCGATCGCGATGCCGAATACGCGGCGCGTGCCAAAGCGGTCCGCCATCCAGCCGCTGACCGGAATGCACACCGCCAGGCTCAGGATGTAGCTGGTCACCACCGCCTTCAGGCTCAAGGGCGTCACCTGCAGGCCCTCCGCCATCGCCGGCACCGCCGTATTGACGATGGTGGTGTCCAGCTGTTCCATGAACAGCGCCACAGCCACGACCCAGGGCAGGTAGGTTTTGACCGTGGAGGGGTTCATCTGTGTGGATAGGGGCATGACAGTACCGGGCAACCTAGTTTACGTCAGCCTGCGTCCAGTGAATGGGCATGGGCGGATTACCATCCATCCCATCCCGCCACTCAGCGCATAATCATGTCCCCATGTATTCTTCCCCGTTATTTTCGTGGTGAACCCGCAGTGCCTGACACGATTGACCCTGTTGTGAACTGGACCGAAGCCGACGCGAGCCGGTCTGCCCGCTGGCGCTCGGAGGGCGGCGCGCCGCCGCCCAGGCGCGTGATGGTCATCGACGACCGCCTCACCGCCGATGCAGCCTTTCGTCTGGCCAGCGAGGGCACCGCGCTGCTGTGGCGCGGCGACTTCCAGAATGCGCGCCAGTTGCTGCAGGCCATGGCGCGCCGCATCGAACGCAAGCCACGCAAGCCCGCGTCGTCGCCGACCGAAGCCTTCAATTTCCATCGCCAGGCCCAGTCCCAGCGCGCCCGCACCCTGGGGATGCTGTTGCTGCCGCTGGAGGCGGATTTCAGCATTCCCCTGCGCCGCGCGCCGAATGTTAAAGAAGCCTGCGCCGAAGCCTACGGCGCGAGCGCCGAGTCCTCGGTGGTTTCGCTGCGCGAATTGCTTGGCGTGATCGGCGCCCACGAGTGGCGCAAGAAAGGCGTGGATATCCCCGAACTCGGCGAGCGCATCCATCCGCACTACGGCGTGTTTTCGCCGGTGCGCGGTGAGTATCTGAAGCTGGCGGCCGAGGCGCCGCTACCGACCTCGAAGCTCGCCTTCGACATCGGCACCGGAACCGGCGTGCTGGCCGCGCTGCTCGCCCGCAGAGGCGTCAAACACGTCATCGCCACCGACCAGGATACGCGCGCCCTGGCGTGTGCGCGCCAGAATATCGCCCGGCTTGGACTCGCGGGGCGGGTGGATGTGGTCGAGGCCGACCTCTTCCCGCCAGGGCGCGCACCGCTTATCCTCTGCAACCCGCCGTGGCTGCCCGCGCGCGCCAGCTCGCCGCTCGAACATGCGATTTACGACCCGGACAGCCGCATGCTGCTGGGCTTCCTGAACGGGCTGGCGGCGCATCTGGAACCGGGCGGCGAAGGCTGGCTGATCCTGTCGGACCTGGCCGAGCACCTGGGGCTGCGTACCCGGGAGTGGCTGCTCGCCGCGTTCGACGCGGCCGGACTGAATGTCGTGGAGCGGATGGACACCCGGCCCACGCACCCTCGCGCCGCCGACGACAGTGACCCGCTCCACGCCGCGCGCGCCGCCGAGGTCACCTCGCTGTGGCGCCTCGCCGCGAAGAACGCTTAACCCGCTGTTTTATCGGCCCAATACATCACGCTTCAAAGGACACACCATGAACACCCGCCGCCATCTGTTTACCTCCGAGTCCGTGTCGGAAGGCCACCCGGACAAGATCGCCGACCAGATTTCCGACGCCATCCTCGATGCGTTCCTGACCGAAGAGCCCGAAGCCAAGGTGGCCTGTGAAACGCTGGTGGCCGACAACCTGGTGGTGGTTACCGGCGAGTTCAAAACCGTGCGCAAGGAGCTGTTCGACGAGGTGCGGGGGCGCGCTGAGGCGATAGCCCGCCAGGTGCTGCGCGACATCGGCTACCGCGACGCCGAAACCGGCATCGACCCCGACACCTGCGAAGTGCAGGTCCGTTTCAACCACCAGTCGATCCAGATTCACAAAGGCATCACGTTGGCCGGCGGCGATATCGGCGCCGGCGATCAGGGCCTGATGTTCGGCTATGCCTGCGACGAAACCCCGGACCTGATGCCTTACCCGCTGTGGCTGGCGCATCGGCTGGTGCAAAAACAGGCCGAGCTGCGCAAATCCGGCGCCTTGCCCTGGCTGCGCCCCGACGCTAAAAGCCAGGTCACCGTCGCCTACGAAGGCAACAAAATGGTCGGCGTCGAAACCGTGATCATCTCCACCCAGATTGCACGCGACCTCGACCCCGCCTGGGTCGCGCAGGAAGTTGCGCGCGAAATCGTCGACCCCCTCGTGTCGGCCGAGCTGCGCACGCCGACGTTCAGGCTGTGGGTCAACCCCGCCGGCCCGTTCGAAATCGGCGGCCCCAACGGCGACACCGGCCTTACCGGCCGCAAGATCATCGTCGACACCTACGGCGGCTCCTGCCCGCACGGCGGCGGCGCGTTTTCCGGGAAAGACCCCACCAAGGTCGACCGCTCGGCGGCCTACATGGCGCGCTACATCGCCAAGAATCTGGTCGCGGCAGGCTATGCCAAACGCTGCATGGTTCAGCTGGCCTACGCCATCGGCGTTGCCGAGCCGGTTTCTCTGCTGGTCGATACCTACGCCACCGGCACCGAGTCCGACGAAAAACTGGAAGACAGGGTGCGCTGCAGCTTCAGGCTCACCCCGCGCGGAATTATCGAAAGCCTCGATTTGCGGCGTCCCATTTATCGGAAGACCGCAGCGTACGGGCACTTCGGCCGGGCCGAACCGGAGTTCACCTGGGAGCGTACGGATCAGGCGGAGAAGCTGGCGGCGTACAAGGGCTGAGGCGGATTGAAAAACACGGTGAACCTCCCCTTTAATGGTGGGCTGCGCGCTGTGCATACGTAGCACGCTTAATGTGCCCCGCGCGAGTGGCGAGCCACATGGTCGCGGAGCACGCTGTCCATGCGCGGCTGCCAGCCCTCGCCCATGGATTTGAAATACGCTGCGACCTCCGGGCTGTAGCGCGCCGAAACCAGCAGTTTCCTGTTGTCCGACTTGGGCCGGACGCGCAGCGTGCGCATAGGCACCATCTCCTTCAATTGCTTTGGCGTGAGCGGCGGTGCATCCGGATCGCTGCGGGCAGCAACGGTGATCGCCTTGTCTTCTTCCGTCGTGAGCGTCGCCACGGCAGGACGCTATTTCCCTCTATTTGCCAATTTGTCGAGCAACGTGGAAAGCCGGAACGGTTTGCGCGAGCCGGCCAATGTCGGCGCGTAAATTGATGCTGCGCAGCCCCGGATTAACGAAATCCGGGCTGGCTCCGCCCGTGTGTGGGCCATTGGATGGCGCGGCTGGTTGATGAAGGAAAAGTCATGTATCGAATAAATCGATATTAAGTGTAGATAAATATCGTTTGATAAATAGTTTGCCTCTTCATATCCTGTTCCCGTACGAGTTCGGCATATTTTTCAATATTCACAGGAGTAGAAAAATGAGTGGCTTGATCCCGAACTTTCCCCCCGACGGTATCGTGACTGTGAATCGCGTCGTGCTCAAACCCGGATATAGCGTCGACGATCTGCAGGAGCGCGTGGCCTTTTTGTGTGAAAACGTCAAAACCTATCATTCAGACACGGGTTTTGTCGGCGGCTTTGTCGCGCTGAATTCCGGGCAGGTGTCGAATGAAGGCTCGACCATCGGGCAAGCGGTCGAAAGTCCGATGAAAGGCCGCGAAGCGCTGATCGTGACGTTCTGGACGTCCTTCGAACTCCACGAGCGCTCGCACAAATCCGAAACGTTCCAGCCCCTGTTCCGGCGAGTGCTCGAATTGTGCGAAAACGGCAACGAAGAGATCGCCTACGAAATGCTGTGGTCCGGCAAGGCCTACGATCCGGCCGAACTCAAAGCGGCGCGGCACGCCAAGGAGGCTTACGCCGTCAAAGCCTGAGCCTGGACACACCACAGCCCTTCGCGCCCATGAAGGCTGAAGGGGCCAGGCTCATTTCCTCTGAACTCGTATGCCCTGGCGACTGCAGCCCATAACGGGCCCGGAATTGCAGTTTGGAAATTCATAAAAGGTAAATTTCCCTTGGGTTAGTCCAACTGCTTGTATTTCCGATACCACTCCACCCACTTACCGATCCCGTATTCCAGCGTCGTCGCCGGCTTGAACCCGGTGTCGCGGATCAGGTCATCGACATCCGCATAGGTCGCCTGCACGTCGCCGTCCTGCATCGGCAGGAAATTCTTCTTCGCTTCCTGTCCCAAGGCTTTTTCTATCGTGCCGATGAAGTCCATCAGCTGCACCGGGGTGTGGTTGCCGATGTTGTAGACGCGGTAAGGCGCGTGGCTGCTGGCGGGGTCGGGATGGTTGTGGTCGAAGTTCGGATTGGGCTGCGGGATGCGGTCGAGCACTTTCACGGTGCCGTCGGCGATGTCGTCGATGTAGGTGAAGTCGCGCATCATGTCGCCGTGGTTGAAGACGTCGATGGTGCGGCCTTCGAGGATGGCGGAGGTGAACAGCCATGGCGACATGTCGGGGCGGCCCCACGGGCCGTAGACGGTGAAGTAGCGCAGCCCGGTGGTGGGCAGGCCGTAGAGGTGCGAGTAGGTGTGCGCCATCAGCTCGTTGGCCTTCTTGCTGGCGGCGTAGAGGCTCACCGGGTGGTTGACCGGGTCGTGGGTGGAGAACGGAATTTTGGTGTTGGCGCCGTATACGCTCGACGAGCTGGCGTAGACGAAGTGCTTGACGCCGTGGTGACGGCAGCCTTCGAGCAGGTTGGCGAAGCCGACGATGTTGGACTGCACGTAGGCGTGCGGATTCTTCAGCGAGTAGCGCACGCCGGCCTGCGCGGCGAGGTTGATGACGGCGTCGAAGTGGCCCTTCGCGAACAGGTCCTCCATCACCATGCGGTCGGAGATGTCGTCCTTGAGGAAGCGGAAGTTGGGAAAGGGCTTCAGCTGTTCGAGGCGCGCGAGCTTCAGCGCCGGGTCGTAATAGTCGTTGAGGCTGTCGATGCCGATCACTTCGTCGCCGCGCTGCAGCAGGATTTGCGCGACGTGCATGCCGATGAATCCGGCGGCGCCGGTGAGCAGGATTTTCATGGTCTGGCCTCCAAGGTGGCATCGATTCTAGCATCGGCGCCTTTACAATCCGGCGATGCCCACCCTGCGCCTGCTATTCGACTGGACGCTCTACCGGCTGGCCCTGCTGCTGGCAGCGCCGCTGATTCCGCTGCGTCTGTTGTGGCGCGGCCGCCGCGAGCGCGGCTATCTGCAGCACTGGAACGAGCGGCTGGCACGCGGTCCCGCGCCGGTTGCCGGCGCGCTGTGGATTCATGCGGTGTCGGTCGGCGAGATGCGCGCCGCGCAGCCGCTGGTCGCCGCCCTGCGCGCCGCGCATCCGGATGCTCCCGTGCTGCTCACCTGCATGACGCCGACCGGGCGCACCACCGCCGAAGCGCTGTACGGCAGCTTCGCGCACATCGTCTACCTGCCCTACGACTACGCCTGGCTGGTGCGGCGCTTCCTGCGCCGCGTGCAGCCGCGTGCCGGCATCCTGATGGAGACCGAGCTGTGGCCTAACCTGATTGATGCCGCGGCACGCCAGAGGATTCCCATGGTGCTGGCGAACGCGCGGCTGTCGGCACGCTCGGCGCGCGGCTACGCGCGGCTGCC
>ERZ761609.2383-NODE-2383-length-14004-cov-7.357087_pt1 | contig 14004 bp, 5 predicted proteins | sample MGYA00511163_ERZ761609 | MGnify/ENA primary metagenome ERZ761609 (study PRJEB28899, sample SAMN02445070) | bioreactor sludge metagenome | biome: EBPR sludge | place: Australia: Brisbane, Thorneside Wastewater Treatment Plant | collected 2011-12-16 ... | reverse complement strand
GGCGCTCCAGGCGGCGTCTGTCGCTTGAAGTCCGGGCGTGCCCCACAGTAGGTCTTCGTCCTCCCAGGTGCTGATCACCCTGATTTCCACGGGCTGACGCGCGGCCTGCTTGAGCATCGCCGCCAGTAAGCTAGCGCTCTGCTTGAGCGCGTCGAATCCGGCGTCGTACAGCAGAACGCTGCGCAGTGCCGGCGTGAGCGCGGCGCACGCCAGCGCCTCGGCGATGTCATGGCCGGTGTTCATCGAATCAGTCCGCCTCCACGATCTTCTGAACACGCGCGCCGTCATCGACGGCTTGCCAGGCGACGCGGCCTTCGGCGTCCTGCCGGCGGTGCATCAAGACGAGGGGCGCGACTGCCTGCACGTGATCTTTGGTGACAGGGATTAGCGCGCTGTCGTCGGGGAGGGCGTGACCGTCGTTGGCATGCGCGCGGGCAGCCGTCGCGCGGGCAGCGATCGGCAGCAGAATATCGGCGCGGTGTCCGTGAACGCCGAAGTCGGCGCTCAACGCGATGCAGCGGTGCATGAGCGCCTCCGAAATCCGTGTCCGGTCGAAGACGTCACGGGCGGCGTTCAGCCGCGCTTTCAGATCATGGTCGGCATTAAGGCCAGCACTGTAAAACGGATCAGTCACGCCCGCCTGGTGCGCCTCGCGTGCGCGGTCAAAGGCAATCACGGCGTTGACGATCTCCAGCCGCCGCGCCGCATCGGTCTCGGCTTTCAAGTCAACCGCCAGGCTGAAGCGGTCCAGGAGCTGCGGGCGCAGTTCGCCTTCATCGGGATTCATCGTGCCGACGAGCATGAAGCTGATGCGTTTGCCGCGCACGTCCTGATCGTTTTGCTGGATCGTCAGGACGTTGGTCGAGGTCACGTCCAGAATGATATTGACGATATGGTCTTCCAGCAGGTTGATCTCGTCGACGAACAGCAGCTTGCGGTGCGCCTGTTCCAGCAAACCGGGACGCCAGACGCGCTTGCTGCGCAGCAGTTCATCCAGATTCCAGCCGCCGACCACCCGGTCTTCGGTCGCGTTGATCGGCAGGGTGACCGGCAGTCGCCCGTAGATCATCTGCGCGAACGAGCGCGCCGCGGTCGACTTGCCGGTGCCGCGCTGACCGCGGATCAGGACGCCGTTTAAGCGGGCGATGTAGGCGATCTCCAGCGCGAGCTTGAGCTGTTCCTGCCCGACGATATGCGAATAGGGGATCAGGATGATCTTTGCCATGTTAGCTTCCTCGATTGGCCGTTAGCTGCGAGAGGTTGAGCAGTCCGGTCGAGGCGACGTCAGCCGTCAGCCCCCACAGGAACAGCGCCAGATAGTCATATATGCCCGCCGCGCCGAAGGTGAGGCCGTTGTTCACGTATTGACTTTGCAGTCCGACCAGCCCCAGCACCACGATCAGCACGACCCACAGCAGCGGCCGGACGACGTAGTAGGTCGCGCCGGCGGAGATGCCGCTGATACGCCGCAGGCTGCGCCCGATCCACGCGCTGACGCCTGCCGGTTCCGCTGGTACGGGCTGAACGGTCGTGTCGGTCAGCGGGACGTCTACGGCGGCTTGCATGATCCGGGCTTCGGCGGTGTCGCCGCGCCCGCGGAAGTCCGGCTGCGCCAGTTTGGTCTCGATGTCGGTCAGCAGCGTTTGAGCAGCGTTGACGGCTTCCACGCCCGGAAGCAGCAGCTTGGCGTAGGCATCGTCGATCTGCTTGACGACCGGTTCAACCAGCGGTTTGCCCTGATAAGGCGGCTGCGTCAGAACGCCGCGCAGATTGGCGAGCTTGCGGAAGGTCTGCAGGCGCAGGGCAATCTCCTGTGACCTCTCTGTCCACGCGGCGACCTGCGACTCGTCAGCGGATTGACTGCTCGCGCGTTCCAGATCGTCGATCTGGCGCACGATCGTGCTGCGCGCGGTGCTGTCGTTGAGTAAGTCGGCGTCGCGCCGCAGATTTTGCAGGACGCCGTAGATCGCCAGACGGCCTTTGACGGCAGGCGTCTCCACCCAGCGCACCAGCCGCCCGAGCAGCACGCCGAGGATCACGAGGATGATCGGCAGCAGCGGGCTGCTGCGCACCGAAATTTGCAGGGCAACTGCGACCGGCGAGGCCGCGCCATCGACGCGTAGGCGCAGGCTGCCGGTGTAGCTGCCCGGTTCCATGCGGCTGCTGTCCACGGTCACGCGGGCATCGCTGATTTCCAGCGCAGGCAGGACGGCGGGCGCGGTGACTGTCAGCGCGTCGCTGCGGACGCTGCTGGCGGTGTTGCGCACGTGCAGTGATGTGGACGTAACGGTGGCGTCCTGCGCGGCGCGGTTTTCCAGCAGCACGCTCCAGTCGGTCTGCTGGCGTGCCCCGGGGAAGAACAGCGCGGCCAGCCCGCACTCGAGCCAGTTTGTGCAGCGAATGACGCTCATCGTCAGGCTGTCGGTCACTGCCGTGATGTCGGGAACCGCGCTGATGGTTGCGGTCACGGGGAGTTTGAGCGTGTCCGTCTGGCCGCTCAGCAGGAACTCGATCTCGCCGGTGTACGTGCCTGGTTCGGTCACGTTGTTGATCGCGATGCGGACGTCGGTCGGGCGGCCCGCGGTGAGGACGGCCGCGCCTTCGATCACCACGTTGGAACGTTCGATCAGATGTGTGCCATCCGTCAGCGCCGACGGCAGCAGCAGCACCTCGGCGGTGCCTTCGCCGGTATACAGCAGACGGATCAGGCCGCTGAAAGTGGAGGTGCTGCCGTCAAGCCGCCCCTGAATGACCACACCGGTATCCGGCGAGACGGCTCGCAGTGGGGAATCTTGCGCGAGGGATGTCCGGCTGACTGCCGCCATCCAGACGAATAAGCTTAGAACCACCAGCCGCCAGACACGTCGCACGTTCATGGTCTTCAGCTTTCGCAGAAAAGATACCCGTTGATACTCATATTGTATCAGATAATAACTTCAGCCTGACGACAGACACGCGCCCGGTACATACAGGTCTGAACTTGTTGCCAAAACCCGCGACGTCTGTCAAGATACCCGACGGGAAAGTTCACGCGTCGACCGCCGCTGCAGCGCCACGCCTTCACCGCACCCATGACAGACCAGAGTCGCCGGCAAGCGGCGCTTACGAGACAAATCTCCCTTGTGATCCGGAATTCAGTACCGTCAAGTGGTTGAGCCGAGGCTAAGTACACATGCTGTTATCCAGCTCCAAGACCAGCGACTACGATAAGATCAGCCGGGACATCCAGTTTTTGATTCAATGCCTGCGCGAAGTCCTTGAGGAAGTGGGCGAGCAGGCCCTCGCCGACGCGCTCCCCTGGCAGGAGGGGGTCATACCCGGAAGCCTGCCGGACACCACGCACATGATCCAGCTGCACTCAATCGCCTTTCAACTGCTCAACGCGGTCGAAGAAAACGCAGTGGTGCAGTACCGGCGTCAGCTCGAGTCGCACGATCAGGTGGCGTACTTTTCCGGCCTGTGGAGCCAGACTCTCCACTTCCTCCGGGATAATGGCTTGACCGAAGATCAGGTGCTTGACGTGCTGGCACGGACGCGCGTCGAACCGGTGCTGACCGCGCATCCGACCGAAGCCAAGCGTTTCTCGGTACTTGAACAGCACCGCAACCTGTACTTGCTGCTGGTGAAGCTCGAGAATCAGATCTACACGCCGCAGGAACAACGCGAGATCCGCGATGAGATCAAGCTCGGTCTGGAGCGCCTGTGGCGAACCGGCGAAATCTACCTCGAGAAGCCGGACGTGGCCTCCGAAGTCCGCAACGTCCTGTACTATCTGCGCAACGTGTTCCCCCGGTTGATCGAGTCGCTCGATCGGCGGCTGCTGCAGGCGTGGATCGAAGCCGGTTACGATCACCAGCGCCAGCCTGATCTGGCGCATCTGCCGCGGCTGTCGTTCGGCACATGGGTCGGTGGTGACCGTGACGGCCACCCGTTTGTGACCGCAGATGTCACGCGGCAAACGCTGCTTGACCTGCGCCGCGCCGCGCTCGATCTGATCCGCGAGCGGCTGGTGGCGCTGGCGCAAAAACTGACGCTGTCGATGCGCCTGCAGATCACGCCGCCAGCGCTTCAATCACACATCGCCGCGCTAAGTGAATCCTTCGGAGCGCGCGGAAAGGCGGCGCTGGAGCGCAACCCGGATGAACCGTGGCGCCAGTATGTCAATCTGCTGCTGGCCCGTCTGCCGGAATCCTCTGTGAGTGATGCCAGTGATCACGGATTGACCTACGCGACCGCGTCGGAATTGGCGCAGGACATGCAGGTGCTTTACGACTCGTTGTGCAGCGTGAGTGGGCAGCGGCTCGCTGATGCCGATGTCCTGCCGATTATCCGCGTGATTCAGACGTTCGGCTTTCATCTGGCCGTGCTCGACATCCGGCAGAACAGCCGCTTTCACGATCTGGCCGTGGCCCAACTGCTAACGGCCTCCGGCATTGACGGCGCTGACTTCCCGGAATGGGACGAAGACCGGCGGCTGGCGTTCCTGAATGCGGAGCTGACGACGAGCCGGCCGTTCACGCTGCCGGGGATGGCGCTCGGGCCTGAAGCCGACGCCGTGGTGAACTGTTACCGCGTGCTGGCGCAGCACAGTGCCCGGTTCGGGACGGATGGCCTTGGCGCGCTGATCGTCAGCATGACGCGCAGCGTATCCGACCTGCTGGTGGTGTATCTGCTGGCGCGTGAGGGTGGTCTGATGACGCAGACGCCCGGGGGATTGACCTGTATGCTGCCGGTGGTTCCGCTGTTCGAGACGATCGAGGATCTCAACCGCAGTCCGGATATCCTGCGGGCTTTTCTGGCGCATCCTATCACCCAGCGCAGCCTGGATCAGCGGCTGAGCGCCGGTGAACGGGTGCAGCAGGTGATGATCGGCTACAGTGACAGCAACAAAGACGGTGGCATTTTCGCCAGCCTGTGGCATCTGGATCAGGCGCAGACGCTGCTGGCCCGCGTGGGGCAGGAGCAGAGCGTACGCGTCCGCTTCTTCCACGGGCGCGGCGGCTCGATCAGCCGGGGGGCGGGGCCGACGCATCGCTTCATCCGTTCGGTACCCGGCGAAGCGCTCGACGCTGACCTGCGCCTGACCGAGCAGGGCGAGACCATCGCGCGCAAGTATGCCAATCGCCTGACCGCCACCCACAATCTCGAACTGCTGCTGTCAGGCGTGGCGCGCAGCGCGGCTCAATACCGCTACCTTCAGCCCGAGGCGCGGCACGGTCTGGAAGCGGTCATGACGACGCTGGCCGACGACAGCTACCAGACCTACCGCGCACTGCTCGAGTCCCCGGGATTCATCGACTTCTACCGGCAGGCGACGCCCATCGACGTGATCGAGTCGAGCCGCATCGGTTCGCGTCCGGCGCGGCGTACCGGTCAGCGGACGCTGGCCGATCTGCGCGCGATCCCGTGGGTGTTTAGCTGGAGCCAGTCGCGCTTCTTCCTGTCGGGCTGGTACGGCGTGGGCACGGCGCTTGAGCGTCTGCGCGCAAGTCGCCCTGATGACTTTGCCCTGCTGCAAGCCAGCGCCTTTGATTCGCCCCAGCTCCACTACATCATCAGCAGCGTGGCTTCTAACCTGATGCTGGCCGATGCCGGCTTGATGCGCCGCTACGCGGATCTTGTCGCGGATGAGGCCGTGCGCGAGTCGATTCTGGAGCACATCCTCGACGAACTTGAGCGGACACGCACGCTGTTCGAGGTCATCTACGGCGGCCCGCTGGTGGAGCGCCGTCCCAATGTAAGCCAGATCATTCGCCTGCGTCGCGAACCGCTGGCGACGCTGCACGCCCAGCAGATCGACCTCCTGCGCCGGTGGCGTCAGCTTGCGGCGGATGATCCGCAGGCAGAGTCGATCCTGCTGCAGCTTCTGCTGTCGGTCAACGCGATTGCCAACGGTCTGGGGACAACTGGCTAGCGCGCGATCGAGGGCATCAGGTCGTACACAGCGGGAGCGACGGGATTCGCGTCCAGATAGCCTATGCGGGCGTCTCGCGTAAATATCGGTCGCGCGGAATCCGGGGCGTGCTGCCGGTCGGGGCACTCGCATCCTAAGCCGAAGTCTGCGATGCTTTCCTCGCACATCACCCGGATCGTGCCGATGTCCGGACTGTCAACCCACTCGCCGCTGATGTTGCCAGCGGCGAGTGATTTTCAGGCAGCGTGCGACGGCGTCACGCACGGCCGTTTGCGCCTGAGTCACCGCCGTGAGTCTCGAACAGGGCGCGCATCAGTCCGGCGCGGCTGACCATCCCTTGCACGCGTCCGGACGCGTCCACGACCGGCAGGCGTTTGATCTGGTTTTCGATCATCAGCCGCAGGGCGTCCGACGCGGCGCTGTCCGCTCGCACCGTGATGACCGGCGTCGTCATGTACTGCCGGGCGTTCCCCGTCAGCGTATCGAGCGGGCCGGATTCCCCGCGTCCTTCGAGTCGTGCCAGCACGTGTGCCCGCTGGCCGTTCGCGCTGCGGCTGAGCAGGTCGGTCTCCGTGAGCAGTCCGATCACCCGCTGATCCGCGTCGACAATCACCAGTCTTCGCTGTCCATGCGCGCGCAGCACGTCAATGACCGCCGTCACCAGTGTGTCTGCGCCGGCAGTCAGCGCCGGCTCGAGTTCCACATCGGCCACCTGCGCCTGCCAATCCAACAGACTATCCGCTTGCGGCGTCGTGTCCGCAGCGGCAAATACGATCTCGCGCAGGATGTCGGAGCGCGTGAGCATCCCCATCAGATGCCCGGCATCATCGGTGACCGGCAGACGCTTCAGGTTCGCGCCGATCAGTTGATCCACCGCATCCGCCAGCGTCGCCACCTGGGAGATCGTCACCACGGGCTGCGACATCAACGCCCGCGCGGGAAGCGCGCCAGCGTCGCGCAAAGCCGCCGCCTGTTCGGATGCGGTCATCTGCTTGAGCCGCGTCAGGTTCACATCCAGTCCGGCGCGACGCAGGTCATTGTCAGTCACGATGCCGACGACCACGCGCTGGCTGTCCACCACCGGCAGCGCGCGGACGCCTTCGCGCAGCGCCAGCGCCACCAGTTCGCGCAAGGGCGTTTCCTCGCGCACGGACACCGGTCGGGGCGACATCACAGCGCGTACCAGCCGCCGCGCGGGTTCACCGCTGAGGCGTGGCAGCGGCGGCAGCCAGCCCCTGCGTCGGTCAGCGTAGGCCTTGAGGCTCTCATCCGTCAGCACGTCGACGCCGTAGGCTTTCGGCGCGCTGATGCGCTGCGTCGCGTAGATGCCGCGGTGACCGGACGCGAGATACGCCACCACGCAGCCTAGAATCAAGTACAGCGGTGAGCCGCCGCCAAAGAGTTCAATCCCCATGAGCGCGCAGGCCAGCGGCGTATTGCTCGCCCCGGCGAACACCGCCACAAACCCGATCGACGCCATGAACGCCGGATCGACGCCCAGCACGCCGCCCAGCGTGAAGCCCAGCGTCGAACCGATGACGAACAGCGGCGTCACCTCACCGCCCAGATAACCGGAACCCAGCGTTAGCGCCGTGAAGATTAGCTTGAGCAGAAATGCGAAGGTGACGACGCCCGCCCCGCTGACACTCTGTTCGATCAGCGGGATGCCCAGCCCCAGATAATCCTGTGTGTTGAGCGCCAGCGTCAGCAGAATGATGAGCACGCCGCCGATCAGCGGACGCAGCGGCGCATACCTGACGAAGTGACTTTGAAGGTATTTGATGCCGTGGGTTAGCTCCACGAACAGCAGGCTCGTCAGGCCAAAAGCCAGACCGGCCAGCGCCACCTTGAACAGCAGCAGCGGATCGAGGGTGACATTCGCCAGCGTCGGATAGTGCGTGTGGCCGACGCCCCACAGGCGTGTCACCAGATCGCCGACGGTCGCCGCGACGAAACACGGAATGATGCCGTCGTAGCGGATGCGCCCCATGCTCTGCACTTCCATGCCGAACACGAATCCGGCGGCGGGCGTGCCGAACACCGAACCAAAGCCGCCGCTGATTCCCGCCATGATGATCAGGCGGCGGTCAGCCGCATTCAGCCGCAGCACCCGGCGCAGCGAGTCGGCCAGACTCGCGCCCATCTGGATCGCGGTCCCCTCGCGGCCAGCGGAGCCGCCGAACAGGTGGGTGATCACCGTACCGAGCAGTACGAGCGGCGCCATCCGCAGCGGAATACGCGTCTGATTGGAGTGGACTTCTTCGATCACCAGATTGTTGCCCTGCGCCGCCGCCCCGGCAAAACGGTGATAGATCCAGCCGACCAGAAAGCCGGCGACCGGCAGCAGAAACAGGATCAGCGGATTGGCGATGCGCGTACCGGTCGCCCAGTCCAGGCTGACGAGAAAGACCGCCGAGGCCGTCCCTGCGAGGACGCCGACGCCGCCCCCGAGCAGCGTCCACTTGATCAACATCCGCACAAACGCCAGGAAATCCGCCGGGTTGATGTGGAACATGGCGTTCACGGTACGGATTATCCGCTGCCAGAACGCGCGCCGTTTGGCCCGGTGACGCGCCTGATCCGCGCGCAGGCGGGCAACCGCTTCCGCGTCAGCGGCGTCATGCTGGCGGGCCATACGCTTGTTGTTCCATCCTGTTTGCAGCCACTTGAGCATGGTTGTGCCTCATTCCGGGTTCCTGCAGACCACCTGCCAGCAGACTCGCAGGTAGCGCCACCAGCCCGATCATCGCGTAATAGTAACCGATTTCTTCCTGCACGGCCGTGACATCCGCAAAGATCACCTCCAGGATATCGCACTCGTGGTCATGCCAGACTCTTAACTCGGCCTAGTTTGACGGATCTTAATTGAACTACGCGATACTTATTGAGTATAGTTACATGATGCACGATCAGTAAGCTCCCTCATTCAAGCCACCATGTCGCTTAAGGGCGAAATAGGCGCGGGTTCAGTCCCGGTCCATAGTGAGGCTTTGGTTGAGGTCCCGTAAGTACGTATTGAGGCAAAAACGCATGAAACGACTCTCTTTCGTCTTAATCTTAATCCTCGCAGGTCTCTCGCTAAGCTCAGCACTTCTGGGACAATCGCCCCAGGCTCCTCAGAAAATTGGTTTCGGTGAAACGCTCGACATCGTGCTGCAAGCCGACCTGGGCTGGCTCGAAGTCGACTTCGACGCCGCGGCCGGTGATATCGTGACGATCGAACTTGAAGCGCTTGCTCCCGATGTGGATCCCACGCTGATCGTCAGCTTATACGAGAGTCCCGAGCGCAGTCGCTCGCGGCGTTTCGCGTACGACGACGACAGCGGCGGCGGCTTGAATCCCGCCGTGATCGGTCTGGCGCTCCCCGAGGCGGGGACGTACACCATCCAGGTTGGTTACATCGGCCAGCGGCCCGAAGTCGACGTGCCGATGAAGCTGTCGCTCAGCTACGCCGACGAGGCGACCTACCGGATGGCACCCCATTCGGTTGCTGGCACGCCGTCGGAGATTGCCTATGGCGAGGCCATTAGCGGCACAATCCCGCTGGATGTGACCGGCATTTCGCACCGGTTCTCGGGGAGCGCCGGTGACCTCGTACGCGCGGAAATGAGCTTTGGTGCTGCGGTCAACGGTTCGGCAATTCTCTACGGTCAGGGTTCCTCGCTCAGCACCCTGGTCTCCCTGCAGCCCGACGGATCTGTGAGGGCTAATTCGTTCATCTTGCCGGAAGATCAGTTGTACTCGATCACGATCACGCGCGGCGGTAAGCGGAACGTTGAGATGCCGTACACGTTCACGTTGATTCGCGAAGGGTCGGGTGTCACGCCGACGCCGAATCCGGGCGCGTGCCGCCAGAATGCGTTTGATGCCCGCGATGCGCGCGACTGGGCAAAGGCCGTTGAGAATGCGACGTGCGCGCTGGACAACAACGCCAACGATTTCGAGATGCTCCGCATCCGGGCGTCGGCATACACCGGCCTTGCACGCTATGCGGAAGCGCTGGTCGACTATGAAGCGCTGCTGGCGCTGTCACCTTTCGACGGTGAATTCAATCATCTGTACGGTGTGGGGCTGTACAACACCGGGCAGTATGCAGAAGCGGTCGCAGCATTCGACCTAGCGGAACGCTACGGTTACGATGGCCTGTTCTCGCTCTACTTCTTCCGCGGCGCGGCCAAGAGCCGCATGGGCGAATACAGCGCCGCGCTGGAAGATCTGTACGAAGTGGTGAATGCCAGCCCTGGCGAGTCGAGCCTGTACGCCTGGATCGGGGATACCCTGTGGAAGCAGGGGGATTTTGCAGGTGCGGAACTCCAGTACAGCCGCTACGTTGCACTCGCGGATGACCGCCTCACGCCCGCTGCCTACGTCAGCCGCGGAAACCTGTACCTGAGGATGCGTGATCTGGCCAACGCGGAACTGGACGCTCTGGAAGCGCTTAAGAACTCCTCCGGCTATGCAGCGGCCCATGAACTGCTGGTGATGGTCAAACTGGCGCGGCAGGATTTTGCCGGCGCATTGAATCACCTCGAGACTGCGACAATCCGTGACGGCGATGCCGCCACCCTGGCTGCGCTCAAGGGGCAGGCGCTGGCCGGGCTTGGCCGGATTGACGAGGCGAAGGCCGCGTATGCAGAAGCGCTTGCAGCGGCGGGTGGCGCTGGTGCTGACGCCCTGCGCGAATCGGCTGCCGCTGCGCTCCTCAATCTGGGCGATGCCAGCACGGCGCTAAGTGCCGTTAACGCCATCGCTGAGCCGGAACCGCCCGCGCTGCTCGTCCGCGCGGTGAGCGAAGGGTCTAATGGAAATGCGGAGGCAGCCCGCGCCACTTACAGCCAAGTGGTCAGCGCCTACGGCAGTCCCGCGCTCCAGCCGCTGACCAACGGGCAGGCCGTCGAGATTCAGGCCGAGGAAGCGACTCTGCACCGGTTCCTGTTTGAGGGCACGGCCGGCGACGTCATCATCGCTACGGTGAATACGCGCTCACCGCATGCCTCGACGCTGCTGACGCTGGTCGATCCGTCCGGTGCGCCGCTGATGGTGGCCGACCGCCGCAACAACGCTGATCCGGCGCTGGTTGACGTGACGCTGCCGGCCACCGGCACATACGAACTCGCTGTGATGACGCGCGGCGACCTGAGCAGTCCGGCGGCGGTCGTGGTGACCGGCATCCAGCAGGCGACCGAGGTCAATGCCTGCATTGGACTCGTCCAGAACGCCTACCGCGTCACGGCGCAGGCGTGCGGTGAGACCGGCCGTGACGAAGCCTGTTATGGTAACGCGCTCGTCAACGAACTGCCGGACTCGGTGGTCTTTGAGCAGGCCGGCGACCTGCTGCCGGTCATGAACATCGACAGTCTGCGTCTGGGCGGCATGGACGCGTCAACGGCGGAGTGGGGCATCTCGCTCATGCGTCTGCGTGCCAATCTGCCCGAAGATGCGCTGGAACTGGTCGACGTTGTCCTGTTCGGCCAGATCCAGATGGGCAACTTCGGCGCGGGGGCTGCGCCGGTCAACCCGCTGACGGTCACGGTCAGCGGCAACATCAACGTCCGCAGCGGCCCGTCCACAAACGTGAGCGTCGTCACCGGACTGACCGCCGGTCAGTCGGTGCAGGCCATCGGGCGTAATGCCGCCGGGGACTGGCTGCAAGTCACGCTCTCGGATGGGAATCTGGGCTGGGTGTTTGCACCGCTGGTGAGCGTTACAGGCGACATCCAGACGCTGCCGGTGGCCGATGATCCGCAGCCCGCAGTCGACGCGTCGGCCGGGATTCAGGCGTTCACGTTCAGCAGCGGCACCAGCGACCGGCCGTGCGATCAAGCGCCGGACAGCGGTCTGCTCATCCAGACGCCTCAGGGCGCGGGCCGCGTGTCGCTGCTCATCAATGAAGTCATCATCGAACTGGGCAGCACCGCCTATCTGACGGCGCATCCGGGGCGCGAGATTCATATCTACCTGCTGGAAGGCTCGGGGACGGTTACGGCTGAAGGCGTCGCTGCGCCGCTGCTGGCGGGTACGGTTGTCGCGGTGCCGCTGGGGATTGACGGCCTGGCGAACGGTGCGCCGATTGGCCCCAACCCGTATAACGTCGATTTCGGTTTGCTGCCGCTGGATCTGCTGTCGCAGCAGATCACGCCTGCCGCCGCCCCGACCGAACTGCCCATCGTCGACGGCGCCCCCAGCAGCGGCGCGTACGAGGTCGAATGGACGATCAACAACGTCCTGTGCCATTCCTTCGACAACAGCGTCATGGATTTGCTGGTGTTGGAGGGCGGCCGCCTGATCCGCTTCAATGTCGACGGCTACGGTCAGTTCTACGCCCGCTGGGTTGAACAGGGTGTATACAGGACAGCACCGGCGGCGCTCGGCGGTTTTGGCATTGGCGGTGCATTCGATCCGAGTGTCGGGCGGATTGTTGAGACGGGCGTGACGGATATCGACTACTGGACACTGCGCTTTGAAACGCCGACGGATGCCGTGATCGAGGCGGTGCGGCTGCGCTCATCGCCGCGTCTGGGTGTGGTCCCGCCGGAGGAAGAACTGGATGAACCGGGCTGTGAGCGCGTGGTCAACACCGCTGTCTTGAACCTGATTCAGTAGTAATGGCTGGCAGCAGACAGGGGCAGGCATCACCATGATTATCGAACTCCTTAGCGACCAGATCACGTCCTCGATTGTCGAGGCGATCTGGAACCGGCCGGAAATCGCCATGCTGCGCGAACCGATCGAGCGGCGGCTGTCGGCCAAGACGTTCAGGGACAAGACGCGCCGCGCCCTGCAGGACTTCGAGCAGTCGAGTGCCTCGCTGCTGCCGGATCTGTTCAGCAGCAAATTTGTCGGCCAGAAAGAGGTGCAGCGCTGCCTGTCGGATTACATTGTCGCCGGGCGGCCTGCCGATATCACGCGCTTTCTGGAACTTTACGCGAAGAACCGCGGCGGGGGCGAGCCGGTCACGCTTTCCTCCGCCGCGAAGGACTCGGTGCGCCGCTATTTCGAGCATCTGCGCGAATCCCTCGCGTCTGATCCGGAGTACGGCCCGCTGCTGGCCGCGCGTGATCAAAAGACGATGTTGAGCGCACTGGACACGATCAGCGAGGGATTCCTGTCCGTCAAGGAACAGGTCGACCGGCTGACGGACGTCCTGCAGACGCTCAGCAAGACACCCGAATTCCGGCAAATCGAGCGCCGGACGGCAGCGCTGCCGGACGTATTCGCGCAGCATGTCGTTCCCGTGCTGGCGGAACTCGGTGTGCGCGACCTGCGGAACATCGCGGAGGCGGCGCTCGGCAGCGATTCGCCGCTGCTGGCAAATTTCGTCTGGCCGGAGACGCCGGACGAGGCCGCGCAGCGTCTCTGCGAAGCGCTGGGGACGGCTGAAGGCTATCCGGGGCGGGCTGCAATCGCCGCGCTGCTGCAGGCCGCCATGCACTACTCACCGGCGCACGCCAGCCGCCTCGCTGATCCGTTGGAACTGGTCAGCGGGATGCTGGAACGCCGCACGCGCGCGACCTACATCGAAGAAGGGCTGCTGTGCATCGCCCATGCCGATGAACGCGTCGCGCAAGCACTCGCCAACGAACTGCGCGCCGCCGGACTCAACGTGTGGCTGGACAGCGAGGCGGTGATGGCCGGTCACAGCCTGCGCCAGCAGCGGTTTGACGCGGTCGAGCGCTGCGAGACGCTGGTGCTGTGCCTGACGGCGGGCGCGCTGGACGACGGGGCGGTGCGTCGGATGGCGGCCAGCGCTGCGCTGCTGGGCAAACAGATCCTGATCCTGCCATTTGACCCGCAGGCCGATCTGCGTGCCTACCCGGACACCGCGCCGCTGGCTGAACTCGCGCCGGTGCGGCTCGATGATCCGGCGCGCGCCGGGGAAGCGGTGATCGCCGCACTGACGGCCGTGCGCGTGACGCGCAATCCGTACAAGGGACTGGAAGCCTTCGACGAGACCGACGCGCCGTACTATTTCGGCCATGAGGCGCTGATCGAACGCCTCGTGCAGCTGGTCGCGCTGGCGGGTGTCGGCGGGTTTGCCGCGGTGATCGGCAGCAGCGGCAGCGGCAAGAGTTCGCTGGTGCGCGCCGGTC
>ERZ761609.2382-NODE-2382-length-14005-cov-48.055484_pt1 | contig 14005 bp, 11 predicted proteins | sample MGYA00511163_ERZ761609 | MGnify/ENA primary metagenome ERZ761609 (study PRJEB28899, sample SAMN02445070) | bioreactor sludge metagenome | biome: EBPR sludge | place: Australia: Brisbane, Thorneside Wastewater Treatment Plant | collected 2011-12-16 ... | reverse complement strand
TGACTCAGGATACTATATCTTGTGCGTGACCACGGGAAATCCCAAAGAGCCAAAAATATCAAGTTAATGCCGTTGAGGCAGTTATTCCCGTGTCGCCACTTGATCCTGTCAGGCAGCAGCTTCAGGATATGGATGCAATTATTGAGCGTCTGGTGCATTTGTCCCGTTTGTTAAGTGAGTCCCGGTGTCAACTTTTGGCAAGGTTTGAAAATAACATTGCAGACCGCCCTGATTTGTTTCCTGCCATTCGTCAAGATGATAATTAACTTTTAAAGTTTATCCGTAACAAACTTGACCCTTGTTACAGCATTAATCTAGTCTGAACCCCAGAGTGTTTTAGATAAAAACCCAACGAGCGAGGTTTGGCCATGAAGAAGATTACTGTTGTACTGATGACACTGTTTGTCCTGTTTTTGATGAAATCCCCTGCACTGGCTGATGGGGGCTATTATCAGACTGGTGCTTATTACCAATACAATACGCCCAATTATTATGATAATTCGGCATACACTAATTATAATGACCAGAACGCAAGCCCAACTTATTATATCGACAGCAACGATAAAAGCACATTGTATTCGTTGGCACGTTATAACAGCGCTAGCCAGCCAACCTGCCCGTTAAAGAACGCCAAGCGGTATTACCACAAAGCCAAGAAAACCAAGCGGGTCAAGTCAAAGTCATGTCCTTGTAAAACTCACTACAGAGCTAAGTCAAAATACAACAAGGTCAAACATGTCAAACAGCGCGTCAAGAAGCCTTGCCGTTAATGATCCACAAAAACGGTTTGTTCCTGCACGGTTCGAGATATAACAAAAGGAGTGTTTTATGGTGAAGAATATTGGAAGGCGGTTAAAAGCCGTTGCGCTTACGGCATTACTGACTGCAACTGCATTACTGGCGCAAACCGGCACTGCCGAAGCAACACCGGAGGCGTCAGGTAAGCTATACCGCTGGGATTACGCCAGTACAGCGGGCTGGAAGGTGGATTACTACACGTTTGACCGTTTCGCTTCAGGTCTTGCGTATTGCCAGATGACCCATACTTACGCCAGGGAAAACACACGCCTGCGTTTCACCGCACAGCCGGACAAGTTTACGGCAGAGTTCACCATCGGTTATGGCGACCTGTCGGGCGAAGGCAGCACATTTCCCGTCAGTTATCAGGTGGATAGTCTTTCCCAACAAATCAACATGCAGCGTGTGCGTGACCCGGAAGGTGTGGTGTGGAACCGGATCAGCAAAGCCATCAACGACACGGCAGGTATCGGCACTTTCGTTAATGGGCAGAAACTCGACATTACTATCGAATCGGAAAGTTTTCAGTTCGCACTCAATGCCAAGCCCGCGTTCGATATGTTGTTTGAATGTGTAAACAGTATCCAGCGTGCCGGGCAGGTTGTTCAGGGGCAATCGGCAACATCTGCCAGTCAGGCGGCCTCACCGGTGACAGACAACCCGTACCTCACCAGCCCTATAGCCAATTTAACAAATGCCGATCAACGTAACCAACCCAGCATTTGTGATTTGCCGGGTAATCGTCAGGTACTATGTTCGCTGATTGTGAATGGCAAAACATACTTGTCTGGCAGTTGTGGTTACGAGGTTGATGCAGATGGTTCGTTCCGCTTGTTTGGTAAACCGCATACGGTATATCTCAGCAAGAACGGCAGGAATACTGCTGATGCGTTTTGGAATGACGACCCTACCAGCACTCATGCCCAAGCACCATTGGGTGAGTTGCGTGGGGATGGCGCATGTTGGGTCAACCGTGATGTCATCCTGTGCGCTTGGGATAAGTAACTTTCGTCCCGTATTTGGTCAATTATGGGCAAACCTATTGGCCCTTTGGATAAAAGGGCCTTTTTATTATCACTCAACTTTCGCTTTTGCCACTTAACAAACTTGCCTGCTTCGCAGTTTATCGCCTAACCTTGCCTGACACAGGGGCTGCACTTTTTCAGTGGTGTACCCATAAAACAAAAACTATGATTGACGAGGGCTATACTATGAAACGTTTTGCATTATTCCTTTTTGGTTTGCTGCTGATGATTACCTTAAGCGGTTGCACAACCACAACCCGCTCTGCTTATAATGAAACTACCTATTACAAGAATGATAATGCTCAATCTTATTCCAGTCAGGATAATGGCGATAGGGCTTATGGCTATCAGTACGCAAATAATAATACCGATTACTCAGTTCATGATGAAAATGCGTATTATACGTATGCAACAGATGATGGGGTTTCTGACAAAAACGCCATGTATTCACTGTCCGACTATGTTTATGACAATGATCCGGTTTATCATGAACCGGCATCTGGACTTTGTGACCTGAATAAACTCAAGTCCTACAATGATGCATCCAAGGTCAGAAAAACCAAATATAAAAAAGTCAAAAAAGTAAAAAGCAAGGCAAAAACCAAACGTACCAAAAGTTGCGGCTGCAAGTTACGTCATGCCGCAAGTTAATCGGTTGTACGACGGAGAGAACACCGCAAAGCAGCCGTTCTACACGTGGGACATCTTGCGAGTCCTCGGGCAAACCCGTAACTCCATAAAAAAAATATTGTTTAAGAAATAATCTGCAAGAGTGTACTATACTGACTGCGTTGCGGTGGATTTCCTTTAAACTTCAATGAGTTGTTATTGCAACACTGTTGTTTTGCCACCACAATGAAACGTTACTCTTTGGGCCTTAAGGAGGTGCAGCATGAGTATTCTAGGTGTAGTGATATTCGCCATTCTCGTCGTTGCCGCTTGTTATACGGGGCGTTGCATGGGGCGTACTGCCGGGCGCAGTGATTTGCCACCTGAAATTTCCCGTTTACTGTGAGCCAGACCCATCTACATAAAAACAAATCTGATAAGACCCACCTGTCCAACGAAAAAATAACCTGCCCGCCAATGCGGGCAGTGTTTTATGGGGTAAGGCTTGTTAGGTTGCCTGATAATACAAATTCTGCGGATGATTAGCTTGTGCGAAGAAGAACCAGCGTTCCGCCAACAAGCCCACATACTGCACTACGGCTGCCGCCGCCAACAGGCTAAACAGCGTGTTGTTCCAGCCAATCACTACCAGTGTCACCGGCACGATAAACGTCATGATCAGGAAGAACACTTTCACCGCATGGACAAACTGCGGGCTTTGATGATGGAAAAACTCGCGGGTATTAAATGAGCCACCCATTGCCCCTTGTGAAATCTGGCGGATTTTCTGGTGGCGCACCCCCAATGCCGTACAGATGGTGGTCTTGCGCTTGATGCGAGCATTGCGGCGCAAGGCAATCATGCGCGATGCAAACCCTAGTAAGGTAAAGACCAGCGCCCATAGCACATAGGTATTGGTGATGCTGCTGTTGTACCAGCCGCCGAGAGTGGCTGCCAGCATAAAGCCAGACGACAGCCCCAACAGGGTGTAATTGATCACTGTCAGCGGTGTGGCCCATTCCTGAATGAATTTCACCGCTGCGTAAATCATTCCGGTACACAGGTACAACAGGAATGCCAGTAGTGCTGCAACAAACCCCACTACCAGAGACAGTTTGAATTCTGTTCCGGCGCTATTCGTCACCAGCACCGGGTCAAACCCGAAGTAATGCAACGTACCCCAGACAAGCGCCGCTCCGGTAAAAGCGGGCAAGACGATAACTTCACGCGCTAGCCAAGACGTGCGCCACATGGTGGCTGCCCGCCAGGCGCGTTCTGGCCTGCCCAGATGGAAGAAGGAGGCAAACAAGCCCAGCCCCATCAATAACATAACGACCAGAATACCGGTCGCATACATGTGACTGGGGCTAGTGCCGCCGACGATGCCAAAGCTGTTGTAAACCTCGCTGGTGTACAGCGCCAGAAACAACCCCTGACCTGCGCCAATCAGCGTGGTCAGAAAAATAACCGAAAATGCCGGATTCATAAGCAATCATCTCCTTAGAACAAGAAGTCATCCAGCGACGGCAGTTCGGAACTGACCGCAGGGCGCTGTTCTTCTTTCTTCAACGGGTTGTCGATACGGTGCAGGGCTTCCTTGTCCACGTTCGCATGGTTCTTGCGGCGTGGCAGGTAATGGTTGGCAGGGCGTGTCCCCCATTCCGGCTGCAACTGGTAGCCACCGCGTTCCGCAATCGCCACCGACACTGCCGAATCCGGGTCATGCACATCGCCAAACAAGCGTGCACTGGTCGGGCAAGCCAGCACACATGCTGGTTTGCGACGTTCTTCTGGCAAACTGGTGTCATAGATGCGATCAACGCACAGCGTGCATTTCTTCATGACTTTTTGCTTGGCATCCAGTTCCCGCGCACCGTAAGGGCAGGCCCACGAGCAATACTTGCAGCCGATGCACTTGTCGTAATCGACCAGCACAATGCCGTCTTCCTTGCGCTTGTAGCTTGCCCCCGTCGGGCACACCGGCACGCAGGGCGGGTCTTCGCAGTGCAGACAGCTTTTGGGGAAATGCACTGTCTCGGTCTTGGGGTATTCGCCCACTTCAAAGGTTTGCACGCGGTTAAAGAATGTCCCCGTTGGGTCTTTGCCATACGGGTTCATGTCCACCATACCGCCACCGCCTTCGCCGGAGGTGTTCCATTCCTTACAGGAAGTGACGCAGGCGCTACAACCCACGCACACGTTCAGGTCAATCACTAACGCTAACTGGGTCATGTCATTTCCCCTTGAACCGATTCTTGAACAAGCCGGAGCCGCCGATGAAGGTTTGCCATTTGCCAACAGGTTTTGCCATACCGGGGTAGCGCGGTTGGGTCGGGAACTGCGGGAAGGTGGAACCCTGTTCCTTGTCGCTGGCGCGGTAGACTTTCACCCGCACGTCAAACCACGCCGCCTGCCCGGTGAGCGGGTCGGAATTGGAATAGTGCTGGCCTTCCGGCTGGTTCGGCAGTTCTTCACCGATGATGTGGTTGAGCAGGAAACCGCGCTGGCATTCGTTGGCATCTTTTTCCAGTGCCCACGCGCCGGAGGCTTTGCCAATCGCATTCCAGGTCCACACCGTGTTGGGTTCAACCGACTGGGAGAAACGTGCCTGGCAGCGTACCCGCCCGTGTACCGATTCCACCCACACCCAGTCACCGTCATCAAAGCCGTTTTTCGCCCCAACGCTGGGGTGCATGTGCAGGTAATTGTGGGCGTGAATCTGCCGTAACCACGCATTCTGCGAATCCCACGAGTGGTACATCGCCATCGGGCGCTGGGTCAGCGCACTCAGGGGGAATTCCTGCTTGTTGATCATCTCGTTTTCGAGCGGCTCGTAATAGAACGGCAGCGCATCAAAGAAACGTTCCACCCGTTTGCGCAAGCGCTCCGGCGGTTGCTTGCCGTGCGAAATGCCTTGGGCAGCACGCCGGAATTTGTGCAGTACTTCGGAATACAGGTGGATATTGATCGGCTCGGCGTGGCGGGTCAGACCGTTGGACTGCGCCCACTGCAAATAACCTGCGTTCCAGTTGCGCATGTACTGATACGACTTCGGCATCACATGGTGGTGCATACAGTTGTTTTTGGCGTACTGCTCCCATTGGTTAGGGTTGGGCTCGCCGCGCATGGTTTTTTGCCCATTCTGACCACGCCAACCACTGAGGAAGCCAATGCCAGAGCCGGGGGCGGTTTCAAAGTTGACGATGAAATCGGGGTAGTCACGGTATTTGCGCTTGCCATCCTTATCGGTGAAAGCGGGGAACTTCAGGCGCGAACCCAGTTCAATCAGCACTTCCTGAAACGGTTTGCAGTCGCCTGTTACTGGCAAAATCGGAATTCGCACCGAATCCACCGGGCCGTCGTATTCGGAAATCGGGCGATCCAGCATTGACATGACATCGTAACGTTCCAGATAGGTGGTATCCGGCAGGATCAGGTCAGCAAATGCAGTCATTTCCGAGTGGAAGGCATCGCACACCACTAGGAACGGGATTTTGTACTCGCCGTTTTCATCCTTATCCTTGAGCATGTCGCGCACGTCGGAGGTGTTCATCGACGAGTTCCATGCCATGTTCGCCATGAAAATCAGCAAGGTGTCGAGTTTGTACGGGTCGCCGCGCCAAGCATTGGTAATCACGTTGTGCATCAGACCGTGGACGGACAGCGGGTATTCCCACGAGAAACCTTTGTCAATCCGTACTGGTTCACCCTTGTCATCCACGAACAAATCATCCGGGTCAGCAGGCCAGCCGAGTGGCACACCTTCCAGCGGGGTATTGGGTTTGACATCTTCCGGCTTGTTCGGTGTTTTCGGGCAAGGCGGAATCGGGCGCGGATACGGTGCTTTGTGGCGGAAACCACCGGGGCGGTCAATCGTTCCCAGCAGCGACATCAGGATGCTGAGCGCCCGGATGCTCTGGAAGCCATTGGAGTGCGCCGCCAGACCACGCATGGCATGGAACGCCACCGGGTTGCCCACCACATGTTCGTGTTCATTGCCCCAAACGTCTGTCCAGGCAATCGGCAATTCGATTTTCTGGTCACGTGCAGTAATGCCCATTTCGTGCGCCAAGCGCTTGATGGTCGCTGCCGGGATGCCGGTAATGCCTTCTGCCCATTCAGCGGTATAACTTTCCACCCGCTCACGCAGTAACTGGAAGGATGGTTTCACGGGCGTGCCATCTTTCAGCTTGAATTCGCCAGTCAGGAAGGGGTCAGCACCGGGGGTATGGGTGGAAATCGGCTTGTTCAGCTCCCGATCCCACCACAGCTTGTTTTGTGGGTCGAAACAGCCTTCTTCCAGCGGCACTTCAAAACGCAGGAACATGCCGTATTCACGGCTTTTCGGATCCATATTGACCAGTTCCGGGCCGTTGGTGTAATTCACCACGAAATCACGGTCGTACAAGCCCTGCTCGATGATTTCGCGGGTAATTGCCAGCAGCAAGGCGCCATCCGTACCGGGGCGGATCGGAATCCACTCATCAGCCACCGCAGCGTAACCGGTACGTACTGGGTTGATGGCAATCATGCGCCCACCGTTGCGCTTGAATTCGCCCAGTTCGATTTTTAGCGGGTTGGAATGGTGATCTTCCGCCGTGCCGATCATGACGAACAATTTTGCGTGATGCAGATCCGGCCCACCGAATTCCCAAAAGGAACCACCGATGGTGTAGATCATCCCTGCTGCCATGTTCACGGAGCAGAAACCGCCATGTGCTGCGTAGTTGGGTGTGCCGAACTGCTTGGCAAACAGGCCGGTCAATGCCTGCATCTGGTCACGCCCGGTAAACAGCCCGAATTTCTTCGGGTCAGTCTCGCGGATGTGTTTGAGGCGGGTTGCCAGCGTGTCAAACGCCTCATCCCAGGTAATCGGCTCAAACTTGCCTTCGCCACGGGTGGCATTGGCTTTGCGCTTGAGCGGCTGGGTCAGGCGGGCGGGGGAATACTGTTTCATGATGCCGGAAGAACCCTTGGCACAAATCACGCCCTTGTTGAGCGGATGGTCAGGGTTGCCCTCAATGTATTTCACCTCGCCATTCTTGAGGTGGACATTGATGCCACAGCGGCAGGCACACATGTAGCATGTGGTGCTTTTGATCTCGGTAGCCTGGTTTGTCTGGGTAGTCATATCAGTAGGTAACTAAATAATGAATTACTGAAATACAGTGTAGCCCGATAGTGCTTGAGATAGATCAAGTAAGCAATAAAAAAAATTATTTGTATCAATAGAATTTATTTATCAAAAGGATTAACAAAGAGGCGTAAGCTCTTGCCGGGATGCGCCTGCTGGTAATCAGCATCAGTACCCGGTAAACACAGCACTACGGAGAACCACCATGCAAATCTGGGTCGATGCCGACGCCTGCCCCAACGTGATCAAGGAAATCCTGTTCCGCGCTGCCGAACGCATGAAAATCCGCACCACGCTGGTAGCCAACCAGCCCTTGCGTACTCCGCCATCCCTGTATGTGAAAAGCATCCAGGTGCAGGCGGGTTTCGACGTGGCGGATAATCATATTGTGCAGGCATTGCAGGCAGGTGATCTGGTGATTACCGCCGACATTCCGCTGGCAGCAGAGGTGATTGCGAAACAAGGCCACGCACTCAACCCGCGTGGCCAGTTTTATACGCCCGAGAATATCCGTGAGCGCTTGCGCATCCGCAATGTGATGGAGGAAATGCGCAACAGCGGCGTCATGACTGGTGGGCCACCTGCCCTCAGTCAGGCTGACCGGCAGGCGTTTGCAAACCAGCTTGACCGCTTTCTGGCGCGTCAGGCAAAACAGGGCGGCTGACGGGCTGCGCTGCGGTCAGGGCATACCAGTCGAAGTGACGGGTTGCCAGCATCAGCACCGCCAGCACGGCAAAAATCAGCACGCTGCCCATCAGCAAGGCGTTTTCCTCGGCTTGCAAAATCACGTACAGCAAGGCATACAGCCCCGCCAGACCAGCCCCCAGCATCAGCCCCAGCTTGCGGCTGTGCAGGATTGCACCGAAATACAAGGTCAGCAGCCCGGTACTCGCTGATGCTGCCAGCGCATACGCCGCCAGAAAAGCGATGTGTTCCGACAGTGAAATCAGCAGCAGGTAAAATACCAGCAGCGCAAACCCGACCAGGGTGTATTGCACCGGATGCACCCGCAGTTTTTTCAGCAGTTCAAACAGGATCAGCACCACAAACGTCAGCACGATGAACAGCACGGCGTATTTCACGCTGCGTTCCGCTTGCTGGTACACATCCACCGGCTGGATCAGCTCGAAACCGACCGCCCGTTCCAGCAAGCCGCTGCAATCGCCCTTGCCGCATTGCGCCAGCGCCCCGCTGACGTTGTAGGAAAACGAGGATGCCCGCCATTGTGCGTTGAAACCGGCGTCATTCACTTCGCGGGTTTCAGGCAATAGTTCACCGCTGAAACTGGGGTGAGGCCAGTTGGCCGCCAATTGCACCGCACTGTTTTCTGCCAGCAGGGCAAAATTCATCGAGCGCATTCCGCGCAATTCCAGCTTGAAGGCAAACGGTAGGCGGCTGGCTTGGGTTAAGTCAATATTGGGCAGTCTGGCGTGCATCCCGGCAGCCGTACCGGGCAGGTTGCTGCCGGGTTTGAAGGCGATGTTGCTGCCGTTCCATTGCAGGCTGGGCGGGCTGGCAATACCGCGCTGGTCACGTACCAGCACCGACAGTTGCGGAGTTTCCCAGCGGATTTGCTGCCCCTTCAGTTCCGCCAGCAAGTCCAGCAGCGGCTGGGTGTTGAATTCACCCTTGACCTGCAAACCACTGGCGTACACTGGCACATCATAAATACCCCGGTAACGCAGCGAGCTTTCCAGTTGGCTCTGGATGTCGAGTTGTGCTGGAATCAGTTGTAGCGTCCTGTTCTCAGTCACTTCGCGCAGGATTTCACGTTCCTTGCCGTCCTTGTCCTTGACGGTTTCCTTGCTGTTGTAGGTCAGTTGGTAAGGAATCGTCAGCAATGGCCCGGCGAGGGTCTGCATTCCCGGCCAGCTTTGTTCGATGCTCTGGTAAGCCTGGTAGCGCCAGCTTTCCCGCTCCCCCACCAGCCCCAGCATAAAGGCTTGCGGGATCAGCAAAAACAGGATCAGGAAAGCAATCAGGGCAAGTTTGAGGTAGAAACGCTGGTTATGCATGGTGGCTCCTTGGGTCTGGTGTGGTTTGCCTCAAGCATAAAAAATCATGATGGAGAATCAGTGAGTGTAGTGTGGAAAAGTGGTGGAGGTGAATGCAGATTTGGTGCAAGGGGTGCAATACTTGAAATGATGTTTATATTCATCAATACTAGCCAATATCCCTTTTTTGATGACTATATCCATCATGCTGGAATCTATAAGCGAAACTATCCGCACTGCCCGCAAAACCCGAGGCTGGAGCCAGCAATACCTAGCTGACCTGTGTCACCTCGACCGCACTACCATCGGCGCACTGGAACGCAACGCTTACAACGACATCGGCATCCGCAAGGTAGAGCGGGTGTTGATGGTGCTGGGCAAAACCCTGACGAGCAAAGATGTGGGCTTGCCTACCCTCGACGACCTGAAGGTGCAAACACATGGCTGAAGTCGACGTTACGCCGGGTTTGCACCGATTGCGGAATGCTTGCATACCTTGCTGCAAACGCCGTTACGGTAACAATGTGGGTATCTTGGGGATTTTCTTTCACATAACGCCCTCCTTCCCTTACAATCTTCCTATCCAATCATCCTAGGAAATATAGGTATGAAAGCCGTCAACGTCAGCAGTCTGAAAAACAACCCCAGCGAAGCCTTACGCTTTGCCCGCGAAGACATGGTGTTGGTCATGAACCGGGACAAGCCAGACGCCCTGATGGTTGGTATCAACCAGACCGACACGCTGGATATGCCCGGTGTCCGCACCGCGTTGGCTACTTCCCTGTTCAAGGGAGGCGCATTGTCTTTGGCGCGTTCCGCCCAACTCGCACACATGACACTGGCAAACTTCATCGCCCATGTATCCCGTCTGGGTATACCTGTCATCAACCAAACCGCAGCAGAAGTCCAACAGGATATGGATACCCTGGATCAATGGCTCGCCTCGTAATCGCCGATGCCAGCCCCCTGATCGGGCTGAGTATCGTCAATGGTCTGGAATGGCTGCCTGCATTATTCGGCGAGGTCTGGATACCAGAACAGGTCTGCCGCGAAGTGCTGTCAGGCAAACATTCGCGCGGGGAAGCCGATATTCAGGCCGCACTGGATGCGGGCTGGCTGAAAATCTGGGGTCAGCCCTTCCCAGCCCTGACTGACATTGATCTGGATGAAGGTGAAAGCGCCTGCATCAGCATCGCCTTGCACCATCCCGCCCCTGCCTTGCTGATCATGGATGAACGCGCCGGTCGGGCTGTTGCCATCGAACACGGGCTGCCAGTTACTGGCACTGCCGCCATTATTGGCCGGGCGAAAACCAGCGGGCTTATCCCTTCTGCCCGCCGGGTGTTTGACGTGCTGCACCGTTCAGATTTCCGCATATCCCCGGAAGTGATCCGCACCATCTTGCTGCGGGTGGGGGAATAGACCATAGGTCACTCAATACCCGCCTCGTCTCTCCCATCACATTGTGACCTGAATTACACATGGTTTTTTTGTGTCGTGCTAAACTCTTGAACACTTCATTTCTTGTTCTTATGGGGCAATACATGGCAAGCATCACACTTCGCGGCGACGATGCCGCTTCTGCTGCGTCAGACGTCTAAATCGGTGTTGAAAGAGGTTTGAAGACCCTCACCCCCCAGCCCCCTCTCCCGCCCAGCGGTAGAGGGGGAGCGAGACGTAATCGGAGAGAGTTTCATGCAGCAGTACACACTGGAATTATTCCGCAAGGATGACTCGCGCTTTGAGTTGCGGGTGTTTGACGGGCAAACCCGGCAGACATTTCCGCTGGTTGAGCAAGCAGAAATGGATGCGTTGCTCACGCTCACAAGCGAAGATTACCGGGTCAATGCGGCTGATCTGGCACTGCGTGGGCAGGCGTTGTTTGCGTGGGTAGATACGCACAGCCATGGCTGGTTGCGACGCATCCGCCAGATACCGCAGCCGCTGGCACTGGGGATTGATGTGCGGGAAGCAGGCTTGCGGCATTTGCCGTGGGAATTGCTGCATGATGGCAACCAGTTTTTGTGTGCTGACCCGCTACACCTGTTTACCCCGTTGCGGCTGGTGTCGGAACGCAAGCATGACTGGCAGCCGCAAAAGCGCCAGCTTGGGGTGCTGTTCATGGCAAGCTCCCCGGAGGATGTGCAACCCGTGCTGGATTTCGAGGCGGAAGAAGCCGGTATCCTGCAAGCCACCCAGCACAAGCCGCTGGATTTGCAGGTGGAAGAAAGCGGTTCGCTACCGGGGCTGGAGGAACGCTTGCGTGATCTGGCGGATGCGCCGGATGTGATCCACCTCAGTGGTCATGCCGGTATACATGAGGGTCAGCCGGTGTTTTTGCTGGAAGATGAGGTTGGGCAACCCGCCCCCGCCACCCCGCAGGAATTGGCAAAAACGTTCGTCAAGGCGGGGCGTTTCCCGCGTATTGCGTTCCTTTCCGGTTGCCGCACCGGCGAATCCAGCGTGCAGCACAATCTGCTGTCGTTCAGTGAGCAAGTGGTAAATGCCGGTGTGCCAGTGGTGTTGGGCTGGGCATTGCCGGTGGGCGATGTGGCTGCCTCACAAGCCGCCGCAGCCTTATATGAGAAACTGGCGAATGGCGACAGCATTGCCGAAGCAGTGGCGTATGCCCGCCAGCAGTTGCTGGAGCAGCATTCCCCCTATTGGCATTTGCTACGCTGCCATGTGGATGCCTCCCCGCTGGAAGCCCTGGTGGGCAAAGGGCGCATCCGGGTGCGCAAGCACCACACCCCGCAACAGTTTCTGGATGCAGGCGGGCGCGTGCCGGTGTGTGCGCGGGAACGCTTCATCGGGCGGCGGCGTTTGCTGCAACGCAGTTTGCGCAGTCTGCGGGCGTGGCAGGGGGACGCGGCGTATGCGGAAGGCATCTTGCTGCACGGCATGGGCGGTTTGGGCAAAAGCAGCACGGCGGCGCGGCTGGTTGACCGTTTGCGCAACAGCTATACGGCGGTGGTGTGTTACGGCGGGCTGGATGAAACCGCGCTGGTGGCAGCCATCGGCAAGGTATTGCCCAAGGCACAAAGCCTGCTGAACGATGCTTCCCAAACGCTGGAACAACGCTTGCGCGAGCTGTTCGAGCCGGAAGACAACCCCTACAGCGAGCAACCGCTGCTGCTGGTGTTTGACGATTTCGAGCAAAACATCCCGCTGGCACAACGCCAGCAAGCTCATGCGGATTACAGCCCGGCAAGCCTGTACGTGCTGCACACCGTGTTGCACGCCATCCACCACAGCCAGAGTGATACGCGGGTGATTGTCACCAGCCGCTTCGACGTGCCGGTTCCGCAGCCGTGCAAGCTCCACGCCGAAAACCCGCAAACCCTGCATGACGCCGACCTGAAGAAAAAGTTGGCGCAACTGCCCGGTTTACAGCGGGTGGAAAGCGCGGGCGACCGCGATCAGGACAATGCGCTGCGCACACAGGCAGTAGAACTGGCAGCAGGCAACCCACGCCTGCTGGAATGGCTGGACAAGGTGCTGCAAGACCGTCAGCAGCCAGTCGCAGCCTTGCTGGAACGGCTGGCAGCGGAAGAAACCCGCTTCCGCGAAGAGGTGCTGATCAGCGCACTGGTGGAAGCCCAGCCACCGGTAGTACGGCGGGCGCTGGCGTGTGCCGCACTCTACCGCCTGCCCGTACCGCTGGCAGCTATCGCAGCCCTCAGCCAGGATGTGCACACCGCGCAGCACTTGCAGGTTGCGGCTGCTGTCGGGCTGGTGGAAATCAACCCAATGGTTGCTGGCAAACACTATTTCGTCTCCAACTTGCTCGACAACGTGCTGGGCGACGAACTCAGCAGCAACGAACGCCAGTCACTCGCCGCCCGTGCCTGCCGCCATCTGTTTGACAGTAGCCAAGAGGGCAGAAGCGAAGCCATGACACTGGAAATTGTGCGACTGGCTGTGCTGGGGCAGGAACAGGCACTAGCCGTGGAAGCGGGATACCCACTAGCTGCCTCAATGTATTGGGCTGACCGCTACCGCGAAGCCCAACGCCTGTGCCAGCAGATACTCACACTGGGCGAAGACTTCAGGATTCTGACCACGCTGACCCGTGCGGAACAACGCCTTGGCAATGGCGATGATGCGTTGCGGAACATCGAACGGGCAGTGCAACTGCTACCTGTCGACAAAACCACGCTTTCTGACGCACTGCTAAAGGAGACCGCCTTCACATTGGGGGCTTTTGCCGACATCCTGCAAGCCCGTGGTCAACTCGACGAGGCGCTCAACATTCGAGAGAATCATGAGCTACCCGTCTATGAGAAGCTCGGCGATGTGCGCGAGAAAGCGGTGACGATGGGTCAGATCGCCGACATCCTGCAAGCCCGTGGTCAACTCGACGAGGCGCTCAACATTCGCCAGACACAGCAGCTACCCGTCTATGAGAAGCTCGGCGATGTGCGCGAGAAAGCGGTGACGATGGG
>ERZ761609.2380-NODE-2380-length-14014-cov-12.867684_pt1 | contig 14014 bp, 12 predicted proteins | sample MGYA00511163_ERZ761609 | MGnify/ENA primary metagenome ERZ761609 (study PRJEB28899, sample SAMN02445070) | bioreactor sludge metagenome | biome: EBPR sludge | place: Australia: Brisbane, Thorneside Wastewater Treatment Plant | collected 2011-12-16 ... | reverse complement strand
GTGGCCGCAGCCGCGTCCACGCCGCCGACCGCGGCCGACTACAAGGCAGTGGTCGGGGCACTGTCCAACCTGACGTCGCGCTGCGCCGGCTGCCATGGAGCGTTCCGCGTGCGCTGAACGGCGACTTGTTTCGCGGTCCGGCGCATCGCATGATGCGGCGTGATTTCGCTGGAAACCCTTGACCGGATCGCCTTCTGGGCGCGCGAGCTGGCGCCGGACGAGCGCGTGCGCTCCGCGAAGGGTATCGTCGAGCGGACGGTTGTCTCCGGCGCCTACCTGATCCACAAGGGCGACCGCTACGACCCCTGGGTCGGCGTCATCGACGGACTGCTCAAGCTGTCGACCACCTCCGCGTCGGGCAAGACGGTGACACTCGCCGGAATCTCCTCCGGCGGCTGGTTCGGTGAAGGCTCGATGCTGAAGAACGAGGCGCGCCGCTACGACGTGACCGCATTGCGTGGCTCGAAGATCGCGCTGATGGACCGGGCGACGTTCCTCTGGCTGTTCGAGCACTCGGTCGGCTTCAACCGCTTCCTGGTGCGCCAGTTCAACGAGCGGCTCGGGCAGTTCATGGCGATGATCGAGCAGGAGCGCATGCTGGATTCAACGGGCAGGGTGGCGCGCGCCATCGCGGCGCTGCTCAACCCGACGTTCTATCCGGATGCCGGCCTGCATGTGTCGATCAGCCAGGAGGAGGTCGGCGCGCTGGCCGGCCTGTCGCGCCAGAGCGCCAATTCCGCGCTTAGACTTTTGGAGGAAGCCGGTCTAATCCGCAGCGAGAAGGGCGGCTACGCGGTGAGCAATCTCGAAAAACTGGCCCGCTTCGGCGAATAGGGCCAGAATTTGCACGCCATGCGCTGCAACATAATCGGGTAGCCTAACACCAGATCATCCCTTTGTCTGTCAAGGGGCCGCTTGAATTTCCGGCTCCAGACTGCACATTGCACAACCAGATAGAAGGACCGGAACGCGGTCCGGGAATATTTCGCCAGGGAGGCAGCGCGTTGACGAGCACGCCCGAGCAGGGACTCGACACCTTTCCCAAATGGATCGCCCACCATGCCAAGGTGCGCCCCGAGCGCCCGGCCATGCGGTTCAAGGACATGGGCATCTGGCGCGAATGGACCTGGAGCCAGATTGCCAAGCTGGTGCGCGCCTACGCCATCGGCCTGCAGGACCTTGGCCTGAAGCGCGGCGACAAGGTGGCCATCGTCGGGTCGAATCGCCCCAAGCTCTACTGGTCGATCATGGCGGCGCAGTCTCTGGGCGCCATCCCCGTGCCGGTCTACGCCGACGCCGTGGCCGACGAGATGGCCTATGTGCTGGACCACGCCGAGGTTTCGATCGCGGCGGTGCAGGATCAGGAGCAGGTTGACAAGCTCATCTCGGTGAAGGACCGGGTGCCGAGCCTCGGGCATATCCTCTACGACGAGCCCAGGGGCCTGCGCGACTACGACCATGCGAAGCTGCATCCGATCGACGCCATCATCGAGCGCGGCACGGCCATCCTGCACGAGGGGCCGGACATCGCGGCGAAATTCGAGCGGACGGTGGCCGAGGGCAAGGGCGAGGACGTCTCGATCATCCTTTATACCTCGGGCACGACCGGCCGTTCGAAGGGCGTGATGCTGACGGCCAGCGGCTGCATCAATGCGGCGCGCGACAGCGCCAGGTTCGACGGGCTGCATGAACGCGACGAGGTGATCGCCTATCTGCCGCTCGCCTGGGTCGGCGACCACTACCTCAACTATGCCCAGCAGATGGTGGTCGGTTTCTGCGTGAACTGCCCGGAAAGCCCGGAGACCGCCGTCTCCGATCGCCGCGAGATCGGCACGACCTATGCCTTCGCGCCGCCGCGCGTTTTCGAGGGCATGCTCACCTCCATCATGATCCGGATGGAGGACGCGGGCTGGCTGAAGAAGAAGATGTTCCACCATTTCCTCGGCGTTGCCAAGAAATGGGGCGAGAAGATCCTCAATGGCGAAGCGGTGCCGCTGACCGCGCGGCTGCACTACGGGCTCGGCGAATTGATGGTCTACGGGCCGCTGAAGAACGTGCTCGGGCTGTCGACCGTGCGCATCGGTTATACCGCCGGCGAGGCGATCGGGCCGGAGCTCTTCGCCTTCTTCCGCTCGATCGGCCTCAACCTCAAGCAGCTTTACGGCCAGACCGAGGCCTTCCTGCTGGTGACGGCGCAGCCCAACGGCCAGATCCGCCCCGACACGGTCGGGCCCGTCATGCCGAACGTCGACCTGAAAGTCTCGCCGGACGGCGAGGTGCTCTACAAGTCGCCCGGCATGTTCAAGGGCTACTACAAGGAACCGGAAAAGACGGCCGAAACCCTGACGCCGGACGGCTATGTGCGGACCGGAGACGCCGGCTTCCTGGACGCCACCGGCCATCTCAAGATCATCGACCGCATCAAGGACGTGGGCAAGCTGAAGTCCGGCGCCATGTTCGCGCCGAAGTACATCGAGAACAAGCTGAAGTTCTTCCCCAACATCAAGGAAGCGGTGGCCTTCGGCCAGGACCATGAGTTCGTGACCTGCTTCATCAACATCGACATGACGGCAATGGGCAACTGGGCGGAGCGCAACAACGTCGCCTATGCGTCCTATCAGGAACTCGCCGGCCACCCGCAGGTCTACGAGATCATCAAGGGCCATGTGGATGAGGTGAACCGCTCGCTCGCCACCGAGCCGATGATGGCCGCCGCGCAGATCCACCGGTTCCTGATCCTGCACAAGGAACTCGACGCCGACGACGGCGAGGTGACGCGCACGCAGAAGGTGCGGCGCGGCTTCGTCGCCGAACGCTATGCCCCGCTGATCAACGGGTTCTACAGCGGCGCCAAGGAAGTGGACATCTCGACGCAGGTCACCTTCGAGGACGGTCGCAAGGGCGCCATTTCCGCCCGCGTCAAGATCGCCGACCTGACACCGGCGCCGATCGCCGTCGCCCAAGGAAAAGCAGCATGACTCCCGCCAGCGACATCGCCAAGGGCGCGGTACTCCTCAAGGTCGACAACGTCTCGCTGCGCTTCGGCGGCGTGAAGGCGATCACCGACGTCTCGTTCGACATCCGCAAGGGCGAGATCCGCGCCATCATCGGACCGAACGGGGCGGGCAAGACCTCGATGCTGAACTGCATCAACGGGTTCTATCATCCGCAGGAAGGCACCATCACCTACAAGGGCGTGAAGCGCGAGGCGATGCGACCCTACGTGGCGGCAAGCCAGGGCATCGCCCGCACCTTCCAGAACGTGGCGCTGTTCAAGGGCATGAGCACGCTCGACAACATCATGGTCGGGCGCACGCTGAAGATGAACTCCCCCTTCTTCTGGCAGATCTGGCGGCATGGCCCGGCGATGAAGGAAGAAGTGGAGCATCGCAAGTTCGTCGAGGAGATCATCGACTTCCTCGAGATCGAGCACATCCGCAAGGTTCCGGTCGGCAAGCTGCCTTACGGCCTGCAGAAGCGCGTGGAACTGGGCCGGGCGCTGGCGATGCAGCCCGAGCTGCTGCTGCTGGACGAGCCGATGGCGGGCATGAACCTAGAGGAGAAGGAGGACATGTGCCGCTTCATCCTCGACGTTTCGAGCCAGTACGGCACGACGATCGCGCTGATCGAGCATGACATGGGGGTGGTGATGGACCTGTCCGACCGCGTCGTCGTGCTGGAATACGGCCGCAAGATCGCCGATGGAACGCCGGATCAGGTGAAGGCGGACCAGACGGTCATCGACGCCTATCTCGGCGTCGGGCACTGAGGGACAGACGATGCTTTACAACATTTTCATCGATCCCTTCGTGCAGATGGTCCAGATGCCGGATCTTCTGGTGCAGACGCTGTGGGAAGGCACGGTGGCCGGCGTGCTCTACGCGCTGATCGCGCTCGGCTTCGTGCTGATCTTCAAGGCGTCCGGCGTGTTCAACTTCGCCCAGGGCATCATGGTCGTGTTCGCCGGCCTGACGTTGGTGGGCCTGCACGAGGCCGGCGTCCCGGCGCTGCTGGCGCTGATCCTCACCGTCGGCGTGATGTACGTGCTGGCCTTCGGCATCGAACGGCTGGTGCTGAGGCCGCTGGTGAACCAGCCCGACATCATCCTGTTCATGGCGACGTTCGGCATCACCTTCCTGCTGATCGGCCTCGGGGAGTTCATCTTCGGCGGCAATCCGAAGAAGATGATCACGGATGAGTTGTTCCTGCCGAAGGGCGCGATCAATATCGAGATGCTGGGCGGGCGCGTGACGATCCAGAAGCTCGATATCGCCGCGGCGGTGATTGCCGGGCTGATGGTGGCGGCGCTGGCGGTGTTCTTCCAGTCGACCCGCATCGGCCGCGCGCTGCGCGCCGTTGCCGACAGTCACAAGGCGGCGCTCTCGGTCGGCATCTCGCTCAACCAGATCTGGGTGATCGTGTGGTTCACCGCCGGCCTCGTGGCGCTGGTGACCGGCATCATGTGGGGCGCCCGTTCCGACGTGTCCTTCGGCTTGCAGATCATCGCCCTCAAGGCGCTCCCGGTGCTGATCCTCGGCGGCTTCACCTCGGTGCCCGGCGCCATCGTCGGCGGGCTGATCATCGGCATCGGCGAGAAGATCGGCGAATTCTACTGGGGCCCGCTGGTGGGCGGCGGCATCGAAAGCTGGCTCGCCTTCCTGATCGCTCTCGTTTTCCTGCTGTTCAGGCCGCAGGGCCTGTTCGGCGACAAGATCATCGAACGGATTTGAAGGAGCTGACCTCATGCTGTACCGCGAGGCCGGCCTATACAAGAAGACCTACGAAGCCGACATGGCGGTGTTCCCGATCCGGCAGGATCTGATCGGGGTCATCCTCATCGTCGCGGCCGCTTTCGTGCTGCCGGCGTTCATGAGCAACTTCATGATCGGCACGGTGCTGATCCCGTTCCTGGTGTTCTCGCTGGCGGCGATCGGGCTCAATCTGCTGACGGGCTACACCGGTCTTTTGTCCCTGGGCACCGGTGCCTTCATGGGGGTCGGGGCCTATGCCTGCTACAAGCTGACCACCGCCTTCCCGGGCGTGAACCTGATCGTCTGGATCATCGTCTCCGGCTTCTTCTCGGCGGCGATCGGCGTGCTTTTCGGACTGCCGAGCCTGCGCATCAAAGGATTCTACCTGGCGGTGGCGACTCTGGCGGCGCAGTTCTTCCTGGAATGGTGCTTCGTGCGCATTCCCTGGCTCTACAACTACTCCGTCTCGGGCGCGATCGACGTGCCCAACCGGACGCTGTTCGGCATTCCGATCGCCGGCGCGAGCGCGACGCCGCTGACGCGCTACTACGTGATCCTCGTCATCCTGATCGCCATGACCTGGATCGCCTCCAACATCGTGCACGGCCGCATCGGCCGCATGTGGATGGCGATCCGCGACATGGACATCGCCGCCGAGCTGATGGGCATCCGCCCGCTGCAGACAAAGCTTCTGGCCTTCGCCGTCTCGTCCTTCTACTGCGGCGTCGCCGGCGCTGTGATGATGTTCCTGTGGTACGGTGGCGGCGAGGCGAAGGACGCGTTCTCGATCAACCTTTCGTTCAACATCCTGTTCATGGTGATCATCGGCGGGCTCGGCAGCATCGTGGGTGCGTTCTTCGGCGCCGCGCTGCTGCACCTGGTGCCGATCTTCCTGAAGTTCGGCCTGCCGGCCTTCGGCTTCCCGCTCGCCGGCGCGACCGCCGAACATCTCACCCACCTGCTCACCGGCCTGCTTATCATCTTCTTCCTCATCGTCGAGCCGCATGGTCTTGCCCGTCTGTGGGCGACCGCAAAGCAGAAGCTGAGGATGTGGCCTTTCCCCTACTGAGGCGACTTGGCGGGGCTTGAAGACGTGCGTTCGAATACCATCATTGGAGCCAACCGTTCCCGAGACCGGGGCGGCGTTCCGAAAAACCGGAGGAAAAACCCGATGTCACTCAAGAAAATCGCTCTGGGCCTTGCGGCTGCGACGGCGCTGTCGAACTTCGCCGCCGCCCCCGCGCTGGCGCAGGATTCCATCTATGTGCCGCTGCTGTCCTACCGCACCGGTCCGTTTGGCGGCTCGGGTGTGCCGATCGCCGATGGCATGGCTGACTACCTGCGCATGCTCAACGAGCGCGACGGCGGCATCGGCGGCGTGAAGCTCCTCGTCGAGGAGTGCGAGACCGGCTACGACACCAAGAAGGGCGTCGAGTGCTACGAGGCGGTCAAGGGCAAGAAGCCGGTGGTGGTGAACCCCTATTCCACCGGCATCACGCTGCAGTTGATCCCGAAGGCGCATGTCGACAAGATCCCGATCCTCGCCATGGCCTACGGCCTCTCGGCGGCCGCCGTCGGCGAGACCTTCCCGTGGGTGTTCAACCCGCCGGCGACCTACTGGGACGGCGCCTCGATGTTCATCTCGCATGTCATCGCCACCGAGGGCGGCGCCGACAAGCTGAAGGGCAAGAAGATCGGCCTGATCCATCTCGACGCGCCCTACGGCAAGGAGCCGATCCCGGTTCTCGAAGCCTTCGCCAAGCAGTACGGCTTCGAGCTGAAGCTCTATCCGGTCCCGGCCGACAAGATGCAGGACCAGGCCTCGCAGTGGCTGGCGATCCGCCGCGACCGCACCGACTGGATCTACAACCAGGGCTGGGGCGCGATGAACCCGACGGCCGTGAAGGAAGCGGTGAAGAACGGCTTCCCGATGGACAAGTTCGTCGCGGTGTGGTGGGCCTCGGGCGATGACGATGCCCGCGCGGGCGAAGCCGGCGCCAAGGGCCTGAAGGGCCTGACCTTCCACGGCGCCTCGGCCAACTTCCCGGTGATCGCCGACATCAAGAAGCACGTTGTCGACAAGGGCCTGTCCAAGTCCGACAAGGGCAAGGTCGGCGAGCACCTCTACAACCGCGGCGTCTACAACTCGATGCTGATCGCCGAGGCGATCCGCACCGCGCAGCAGGTGACCGGCAAGAAGGTGGTCTCCGGCGAGGACGTGCGCCGCGGCCTTGAGAACCTCAACATCACCGAGGCGCGCCTCAAGGAGATGGGCATGGAAGGCTTCGCCGCGCCGGTGAAGGTGACCTGCGCCGATCACTCCGGCCACAACAAGGCCTATATCGCGCAGTGGGACGGCCAGAAGTGGGTGAAGGCCTCGGACTGGATCGCGCCGGACGTCTCCAAGGTGCGTCCGCTGCTCGAGGCGGCGGCCAAGGACTATGCCGAGAAGAACAACTGGCCGAAGCGCACCGAAGCCTGCGACAACAAGTCGTAAGGGCTGATGGCGACCGGCGGTCGGCTAAGGCCGATCGCCGGTCCGATGACTTCGACCGCACACCAAGACCGTCCGCCCGGGGCTTTGTGGGCCCGGGCGGGCCTCAACGAGGGGGCATGCCAGTACCGGCGATGGACCCTTCGCACGTTGCGTCACACTCCCAGGGCAAAGCCATGACCGCCGCTTCCGACGCTCCCATCCTCTCGGTGAACAACATCGAGGTGATCTACGATCACGTGATCCTCGTGCTGAAGGGCGTGTCGCTCACGGTTCCGCGCGGCGGCATCGTCGCGATCCTCGGCGCGAACGGCGCCGGCAAGACCACCACGCTCAAGGCGATCTCCAACCTGCTGAAGGCGGAGCGCGGCGACGTGACCAAGGGCTCCATCGTGTTCGAGGGCGAGCGCGTCGACAAGATGACGCCGAATGAACTGGTGCGGCGCGGGTGCATCCAGGTGATGGAGGGCCGGCACTGCTTCGGCCACCTGACCATCGAGGAAAACCTGCTGACCGGCGCCTTCACGCGGCGCGACGGGTCGCGGGCGATCAAGGACGACCTCGAGAAGGTCTACAATTACTTCCCGCGGCTGCGCCAGCGCATGAAGTCGATGTCCGGCTACACCTCCGGCGGCGAACAGCAGATGTGCGCCATCGGCCGGGCGCTGATGTCGAAGCCGAAGATGATCCTGCTGGACGAACCGTCCATGGGGCTTGCGCCGCAGGTGGTGGAGGAAATCTTCGAGATCGTGAAGGATCTGAACGCCAAAGAGGGCGTCTCCTTCCTCCTGGCCGAGCAGAACACCAACATGGCGCTGAAATACGCGACCTACGGCTACATCCTCGAGACCGGCCGGGTTGTCATGGACGGCGAGGCCAAGGCGCTCAAGGACAACGAGGACGTGAAGGAATTCTATCTCGGCGTCGGCGAGGGCAACCGCCGGTCCTTCCGCGACGTGAAGAGCTACAAGCGCCGCAAGCGCTGGCTGGCCTGAGGCGGCAGATCATGGCGCAGTTCTACGACAAACTCGAAACGCGCACCCCCGCCGCGCGCGAACGCGCGCTGATGCGCGACCTGCGCGCCCTTCTGGCCGCGAGCCGGAGCAAGGCGCCTGCGCTGAAATCCCAGATGAAAGGCATCGCCCCGGAGACGCTGAAGACCCGCGCGGACCTTGCGCGCATTCCGGTGATCCGCAAGTCGGACCTCAAGGCGATGCAGCAGGCTGACCTGCCGTTCGGCGGGCTGGCGGCGGGCCGGACCTCCGCTCTCATGCGCATCCTGGTCTCGCCGGGGCCGATCTTCGAGCCGGAAGGTCACGATCCGGACTGGTGGGGCGCGGCGCGCGCCTTCTTCGCGGCAGGGTTTCGGCGCGGCGACATCGTCCAGAACTGCTTCTCCTATCACCTGACCCCGGGCGGCCACATCATGGAATCGGGCGCAAGGGCGCTCGGCTGTCCGGTCATTCCGGGCGGCGTCGGCAATACCGAACAACAGCTTGAGGCCGTCGCCCTGCTGAAGCCCGCAGGCTACGCCGGCACGCCGGATTTCCTGAAAGTGCTGCTCGACAAGGGCAAGGAAGCGGGTCTCGACACATCCAGCCTGCGCAAGGCGCTGGTTTCCGGCGCGGCCTTTCCGGCTTCGCTCCAGAAGGAGATCGCCGAGCGCGGCATCGAGGCCTATCAGGCCTATGCCACGGCGGAATTCGGCATCATCGCCTATGAGACGCCGGCCCGGGCCGGGCTTGTCGTCAACGAGGGGCTGATCGTCGAGATCGTCAGGCCCGGAACCAACGAACCGGTGGCGGACGGCGAGATCGGCGAGATCGTGGTGACGCGGCTTTCGCCGGAATACCCGCTTCTGCGCTTCGGCACGGGCGACATGTCAAAGGTCCTGCCGGGCGTCAGCCCCTGCGGGCGCACCAACCTGCGCCTGGCGGGCTGGCTCGGACGCGCCGACCAGACCACCAAGGTCAAGGGCATGTTCGTGCATCCCGGACAGGTGGCAGACGTGGGCAAACGCCACCCGGACCTTGGCCGCCTGCGTCTCGTCGTCACGCGTGCCAACGAGCAGGATGTGATGGTGCTGAAGGCGGAAAGCGAAACCCGCGACGCCGGCCTTGCCGGTGCGGTGGCGGCGACGCTTCAGGCCATCACCAAGCTCAAGGGCGCGGTGGAACTGGTCGCGCCCGGTTCGCTGCCGGCGGACGGCAAGGTGATCGCCGACGAGCGGCCGGTGTAAAACTCAGTGGCCGGTGCCCTTGGCCCGGCCGGAGGCATCCAGAAAGACCTTGAGCGTCTCGGCGCGTCCCGTCGCGCTGCCGCTGTTCGTGCGCCAGGTTCCGGGCGGGCAGGAAATGGTTCCTCCCGAAGCCGAGCAGCCGGCGTGGGTCTCGGTGGTCGGGCCGCCGCGCGGATGCGTGTAGGTGCGCGTGACGTTCGAGCCGTCGAAACTGACGCGGCAGTTCTTCCAGTCCGCCTGGTTGCAGGGCACCGTCGTGGGGCCAAAGGGCTTTGCCTGTTGCGCCAGAGCCGGGGCGGCGGCGACCAGCGCCGCGAAGATCAAGCCTGCACTGCACATCTTCATGGGAGTTCCCCCGTTTCCTTCCCAGCGGATCACTTCGCGACGATGCGGCCCTCGACCTTGCTCTCGACCTTGCCGAGCTTGCGCACATAGCCCATCACCACATTGGCCATGAGCGTGCCGTCGGTCTTGCCGATCAGCGTGCGCCCGCGCCCAAGCGCGCCGTAGCCGTCGCCGCCGCCGAACATGAAGTCATTGGACGCAACCTTGTAGCGCGCGGCCGGGTCGAGCGGCTTGCCGGCGATCTCGACCGAGACGATGCGGCTGCCGGCGGCAGCCTTGGCGTCGTAGACCACCTTCATGCCGGAGACCTGCGGGAATCGGCCGGCACGCGCATCGACCTGGCTGACGCCGTTCTCCAGCGCATCCTTGATGTCCTTGCCGGTAATCTCCACCATGACGGTGGAATTGCCGAAGGGCAGTTCGGTGAGGATGTCGCGGCGGGTGAGCGTCGCGCCGGCGGCATATTGCTTGTTGGCCCGGATGCCGCCGCCGTTGGTGATGGCGACATCGGCGCCGGTCGAGTCGCGTATGGCGTCGGCGATGAGGTTGCCGATGGCGGCCTCCTGCGCGCGCACCGTGGCGGAGCGACTGTCCAACTCGACGGCGGTCGTGCCGATCTGGACATCCAGCTCCTTCGACAGCTCGGCCTCGTATTTCCTGACGATGGCCTGCGCTTCCGGGTCCGGAGCGACGAGGGCGGAATCGATCGGGCGGAAGGCCGGGCGCCAGGTGACGGCGCGTTTGCCGTCGCGCTGGCCGATGGTGCAGTAAACGTCGATGGCGGTGACGTACTCGCCCTCCTCGCCGCTCTCAACCATCACCGCACGGCCGTCATAGGAGATGCGCAGGTCGTGGTCGTGACCGGTGAGCAGGATGTCGACCAGGCGCGAGCGCTGGATCTCGACGTCGCGCATGAAGTCGGTGTGCGTCACCGCGACGACGATGTCGGCGCCGGCATCGCGCAGGGCCTTCGACTGTTCGCGCACCGCCGTCATCTCGTCGGAGAACCTGAAGCCGGCGGCGGAGGACATCAGCGGCGTCGCGGCCAGGGCCACACCGAAGACACCGACCTTGACCGGTCCGAGGTCATAGATCCGGCGGTCCTCGTGGCCGGCAAGCTGCGATCCGTCCTCGTTGCGCAGATTGGCGGCCATGAACAGCGACTTCGATTCGGCGCGGCGCTTGAGATAGACCTCCTTGCCGAAGTCGAACTCGTGGTTGCCCGGAACGAACACGTCCGGCGGCACCACGTTGAGCAGTTCCACCGTATGCGCGCCCTGATCGAAGCCGGACATCAGCGAGGGCGAGTACATGTCTCCGGCATGGGCGTAGAGCATCGGCACGCCCGCAGCCTTCTCGGCCCGGGCGATGGCCGCGAGGCGGGCAAAACCGCCACGATTTCCCGCCGATCCGCTCATCTTGTAGATGTCATTGACGAGCAGAAGCCTGAAGGTCGGCGTCACGCCCTGCGCCGCGGCCTGCGCCACCGCCTCCTCGGCGCTGGTCGCCAGGATGGTCGCGCCGGCCAGGCCGCCGGCTACCGCAATCTTGAAGGCTTCGCGCCGGGAAAGGCCGGTCATGGGGTACTCCCTACGGATAGAGGTTCTGTATGCAATCATGCGTCTGGCAAGCGCCCATGACAAGGCTGTGACGCCTTCGTGCACTGGCGATATCCAAGAATTGTTCTAGATAGCGGGCATGACCGAAATGCTTCCCGCCCACTGGCCGGCCGGCCACCCCCACGTCGCCCACGGCAAGGTCGGCGTCCTGCTGCTCAACCTCGGCACGCCGGATGCGACCGACTACTGGTCCATGCGCCGCTATCTGAAGGAGTTCCTCTCGGACCGCCGCGTGATCGAGGAGCCGCGCTGGAAATGGTGGCCGATCCTCAACGGGATCATCCTGACCTTCCGGCCGCGCTCGAAGGGACGTGACTACGCCTCGATCTGGAACACCGAGCGCAACGAGGGGCCGCTGAAGACCATCACGCGCGATCAGGCTGAAAGGCTGGCCGAACGGCTTTCTGCTCAGCCCAACGTGATCGTCGACTGGGCCATGCGCTACGCCAATCCGACCACGGAAAGCCGCCTGCGCGCCCTGCAGGAACAGGGCTGCGAGCGCATCCTCTTGGTGCCGCTCTATCCGCAATACGCGGCCGCGACCACGGCGACGGCTTGCGACCAGGCTTTCCGCGCGCTGATGGGCATGCGCTGGCAGCCGGCGATCCGCGTTGCGCCAGCCTATCACGACGATCCCGCTTACATCGCGGCGCTGGCCGAGAGCGTGCGCGCCCATCTCGCGACCCTGGACTTCGAGCCGGAGGTACTGCTCTCGACCTTCCATGGCATGCCGCAGAAGTATCTCGAACAGGGCGATCCCTATCACTGCCAGTGCATGAAGACCGGACGCCTGCTGCGCGAGGCGCTGGGCTGGGACAGGGAGCGCTTCGTCATCTCGTTCCAGTCGCGCTTCGGCAACGATCCGTGGTTGCAGCCCTACACGGACGAGACGGTGGCGGCGCTGGCGAAAAAGGGCGTGAAGCGGCTGGCCATGGTTGCTCCCGGCTTCTCGGCGGATTGTCTCGAAACGCTGGAGGAACTCGATGTCGAGAACCGCGAGATCTTCCTGCACAACGGTGGCGAGCGCTTCACCTACATTCCCGCGCTCAACGCCTCGAAGGGCGGCATGGATGTGATCGAGGCCGTGGTGCGACGCGAGTTGATGGGCTGGGCGTGAGCCCATGAAGCGCGCGCTGATCGCCGGTGCGCTCTATTTCGCCGGTGCCTTCGCGCTCGGCTTTGCCCTGGGGGTGTTGCGCACGGCGCTGGTCGAGCCGCGGGTTGGCAAGCTCCTCGCCGTCCTCGCCGAGCTTCCCCTCATGCTGACGGCGTGTTGGTTCCTGTGCCGGGGCGTGACCGAGATCGTCGAGGTGCCGGCAACCGCCGGCGCGCGCCTTGCGATGGGGCTGCTGGCCTTCGCCCTGCTGCTCGCGGCGGAAGCCGCGCTGTTCCGCCTGCTGTTTGCCTTGCGCCCCCTCGACGACTTCGTCGCCGATCTGGTCACGCCGGCCGGATTGGCCGGACTCGCCGCCCAGGGGCTGTTCGCCCTGTTTCCGCTGGCGCAGGGCAGGCGGGCCGCGTCCTGAGCCGCACTTGCCCCTTGTGAATTGGCGAACGAGCGCCCACCTTGTGGCGGGGCGGAGAAGAGCGATTCACGGGAGAATGAAGATGATTGACCTGACGGGCGGCTCCATCTTTGCGGTCGCGCTCTTCGTGTTTGTCGTGATCACCCTGATGGCCGGCATCCGGCAGGTGCCGCAGGGGATGCACTACACGGTAGAGCGCTTCGGCCGCTACAATCGCTCGCTGACCCCGGGCCTTGGCCTTGTCATTCCCTACATCGAGACCGTCGGCCACAAAGTGGTGATGATGGAGCAGGTGCTCGACGTTCCGACCCAGGAGGTGATCACCAAGGACAACGCCAATGTCCAGGCGGATGGCGTGGTGTTCTTCCAGATCCTCGATGCGGCGCGGGCCTCCTACGAGGTGCAGAGCCTCAACCACGCGCTGATGAACCTGACGATGACCAACATCCGCACGGTCATGGGCTCGATGGACCTGGATCAGCTGCTGTCGCACCGCGACGAGATCAACTCGCGCCTGTTGCGCGTGGTCGACGCGGCGGCGAGCCAGTGGGGCCTGAAGGTGACGCGCATCGAGATCAAGGACATCATCCCGCCGGCGAACCTGGTCGAGAGCATGGGCCGGCAGATGAAGGCCGAGCGCGAGAAGCGCGCCGCCGTTCTCGAGGCCGAGGGCCACCGGCAGGCCGAAATCCTCAGGGCCGAGGGCCACAAGCAGGCGGAAATCCTGGCGGCTGAGGGCCGCAAGGCGGCTGCCTTCCTCGATGCCGAAGCACGCGAGCGCAAGGCCGAGGCCGAGGCCAAGGCCACGGCCGTGCTGTCATCGGCGATCGCCTCGGGCGACGTCGCGGCGGTAAATTACCTCATCGCCGAGAAGTATGTCGGAGCGCTCGGCCAGTTCGCGACCGCCAGCAATCAGAAGGTGATGGTGGTGCCGATGGACACGGCCGGCCTCGCCGGCACGCTCGCGGGCATCGCAGAGATCACGAAATCAGCCACGGCGGAGGCCGCGGCGGCCCGGACGCGCGCCGGCGCCGTGCCTG
>ERZ761609.2378-NODE-2378-length-14021-cov-6.671846_pt1 | contig 14021 bp, 13 predicted proteins | sample MGYA00511163_ERZ761609 | MGnify/ENA primary metagenome ERZ761609 (study PRJEB28899, sample SAMN02445070) | bioreactor sludge metagenome | biome: EBPR sludge | place: Australia: Brisbane, Thorneside Wastewater Treatment Plant | collected 2011-12-16 ... | reverse complement strand
TTCGTATAATTGGCATCGTCGCCAAAACTCCAGGCGAACGCGTCGCCCCCTCCGCCAGAAACGCAAAATTGTAGAAGACTTCAGGAAACAGGAACTGCACGGCTGAATCGAGCATGCTCAGTTCCAGATGCTGGCCGCCGCCAGCGCCCGCATTGCCCTTCACCTTGGCAAAGAGTGCCGCCGTGATCGCCTGTGCTGCCGTCAGCGCCGTCACCTTGTCGCAGACAATCGACTGGATCAGATGCGGTTCGCTGGTTGCCGCGTCCGACTGACTGTCGGCAAAGCCCGAGATCGCCTGAATGACCGGATCATAGACGCGGCGCTTTACATAGGGACCGGTCTGGCCAAAGCCCGACATCGACACATAGATGAGGCCGGGATTTTCCTTCGCCATCGCCTCATAGCCAAAGCCCAGCCGCGCCATCGCGCCGGGCCGGAAATTCTGGATAAGGACATCGGCATCCTGCAGCAGATCGCGCAGGATCTTCTTGCCTGCCTCTTCCTTCAGATTGAGCGCAATCGAGCGCTTGGAGCGGTTGCAGCCGGCAAACAGCGCGCCCACGCCATTGCATTGCGGCCCCAGCCAACGCACCAGATCGCCAATGCCGATCGGCTCTACCTTGATGACATCGGCCCCCTGATCGGCGAGCAGCATGGCCGCCATGGGGCCCGCGACTATCGCCGACAAGTCGATGATGCGGGTGCCAGAGAGAGGTCCGGTCATTGCGTGTCCTGCTTCAAGTCAGAATGACAAAGGCGCGTGATCGAGTCTGGGCAGAACGTAGCGGCCGAACAGGTCGCATTCGGCGGCATGCGGATAGCCAGAGAGAATGAAGGCTTCGATCCCCAGCGCGCGATAGGCGTCGAGCTTGGCCAGCACCTGATCGGGATCGCCGACAATCGCCGCACCGCAGCCCGACCGCGCACGGCCGATGCCCGTCCAGAGATTTTCTTCGACGTAGCCATCACCGGCGGCAGCCTCGCGCAGCTCGCCCTGACGGCGGACCCCGATGCTTTGCGCATCAAGCGACTTTTTACGGATCGCTTCACCGGTTTGCACATCCAGCCGTGACAGCAACCGGTCAGCGGCGGCACGGGCCTTTGCTTCGGTCTCCCGCACCACCACATGCACGCGATAGCCGAAACGCAGGGTGCGGCCCTTTGCGGCAGCACGCGTCTTGAGGTCACTGATGATGGCCCTGATTTCCGGCATGGTATCGGGCCACATGAGATAGACATCCGCGCCAGTGGCCGCTGCTGCGCGCGCATCTTCGGACAGACCGCCGAAATAGAAAGCCGGGGACTTGCCCGACAATGTGCGGATGCGGGGCGGGTCAAGTTTCAGCCGCCAAAATTGACCGTCATGGTCGAGCACCTGTCCGTTCATCAGGGTGCGCAGGATATGCATGACCTCGATCGTGCGCTGGTAACGCGGCGCACTGGCCAGCGTTTCGCCGGGCATCTCGCTCGATATGATGTTGACGGTAAGCCTGCCACCCAGCATCTGGTCGAGCGTGATCAACTGGCGGGCCAGTTGCGGCGGATACATTTCTCCACAGCGGATGGCGGCAAGCAGGCGCAAGCGTGTCAGTTGTGGCGCCATCCCCGCCGCAAAGGCCAGCGTGTCGATGCCCAGCTGATAGCCAGACGGCAACAGGATGTTGTCGAAGCCGTGTGCTTCAGCGGTCAGCGCAATCGCGCGGCAATGGGCAAAGGAGGACGCAAGGGCTGCATCCGGCACGCCAAGATATTCGTAGTCGTCATCGCACAGCGCCGAAAACCATGCGACTTCACAGGGCGGCAGATGGTTCATGCACCCGCCTTGAAGATACCGGAAATGATGCCGCCAAGAACGCAGAGGAAAAATCCGCCCGCGGCAATCGCAAAGCGCCTGCGGAAGGGTGCTGCCTCGGGCAGGAAGTTCTGGCCGGTGTAAAAGGCGATGCCGTGCGTCATGAACCAGAACCAAGACACGTTCTTGTCACGGTGCGCGAGCATGCCGTTCGCCTGCCAGAGCGCAAAGAGAAACAGGATCACGGCGGGGACGGCAAAGATGGCGGGGTTCATGGCAGGGGCGCTCCTCTGGAGGCAACAAGGATTTCATACCACTCTGCACGCGACAATCTGACTTCACGCGCTTTCATGGCCTGACGCAGCCGGTCCGCCTGCTGGCTGCCGACGATGGCGACGGGCTTGGCGGGATGGGCGAGCACAAAAGCCAGGGCCATCGCGCTGCGCGACGTTGCATGTGCCTGCGCGAGGCGGTCGAGGACATGGGTGACGCGGAACGCGCTGCTTTCGCGCCCGTGCGACGCGTCATTGCCGAGCCTGCCGCCCGCCAAAGGCGACCAGGCCATGGGGGTCACACCCTTTTCCATGCAAAGATCGAGCACACCATCGTCCATGGGTGCAAGCGCCAGCGCCGAGAACTCCGGCTGGGTGGCGGCGAGCGGAAATGCAAGATGCGCCATCAATGCGCGCGTCTGGGCGGGGTTGTAGTTCGAAACGCCAACCTCGCGGATCTTTCCCTGCTGTCGCAGTTTTTCCAGCGCGCGCGCCTGTTCCTCCGGATGGGCCAGGAGGTCCGGCCGGTGAATATAGAAGAGGTCGATCACATCCGTGCGCAGCCTGCGCAGCGACGCCTCACAGCTCGCGATGATCGCCTCAGCAGATGAATCGTAAGGGACGCCGGGGGTGATGCCGCACTTTGTTGCCAGTACAATGCGCGCGCGCAGACCCGCATCTTCCGCCAGATGCGCGCCCAGACGCTCCTCCACCTCGCCAAAGGCCTTGCCGCCCCAATCGAGGCCATAGACGGCTGCAGCATCAAAGTGGTTCATGCCGGCGTCCAGGGCTGCGTCAATCAGCCTGCGGCCATCCTGCCGCGCGGCACCGGTAAACCGCCAGAGGCCAAGCGCAAGCGGTCCTATCTCGATCTTGCTTTGTCCGAGCTTCATGGTCTCTTGTCGGTTCGGGTCCGCACAGCGTGGCGCAGTCTAACTTCATGGGAGCATTCGGCAATGGGAGGCAAATTGCGCGTCGGCATGATCGGCACGGGCATGATGGGGCTGGAGCATATCCGCAACCTCTTCCTCATGCCTGATGCCGAACTTGTGGCCTTCAGCGACCCGCATGAGGAATCGCGAAACTGGGCGCAGTTCACGCTGGAGCATGGCAGCCGCAAGGAATGGGCGGGTTCAGCCCGCCCCTTTGCCGATCACCGCGAGATGCTGGCCAAGGTGGCGCTTGACGCCGTCATGATCGTCAGCCCCAACCATACGCATCGTGCGGTTCTTGACGATGTGATGGCGGCGCAAAAGCATATCCTGTGCGAAAAGCCGCTTTGCACCACCAATGAAGATGCCATGCGCGTGGCCACGGCGGCGCGCACCTATAAACCCGTTTTCTGGGTGGGCATGGAATATCGCTACATGCCGCCGGTCACACGCTTCATCGCTGATGTGCATGGCGGGCGCATCGGTGCGCTGAAGATGCTTGCAATCCGCGAGCACCGCTTCCCCTTCCTGAAGAAAGTCGGTGACTGGAACCGCTTTGCCGCAAACACCGGCGGCACGATGGTCGAGAAGTGCTGCCACTTCTTCGATCTGATGCGCCACATTGTGCGGGCCGAGCCGGTGCGTGTTTACTGCTCGGGCGCGATGGACACAAACCACCGCGACGAACGCTATGACGGCAGAATGCCAGACATCATCGACAATGCCTTTGCCGTGGTCGATTTTGCCAATGGCGTGCGCGCGTCGCTGGACCTTTGCATGTTTGCGGAAGGGTCCCACAATCAGGAGGAGATTGCGGCAACCGGCGATCAGGCGAAGCTTGAAGTCTTCATCCCTGACGGCACGCTTGTCTTCAGCCCGCGCGCGCCCAAGGGCGTGGTGCGTGAGACCGTTGCAGTTGATGATGCGGTGCTTGCGGCGGGCACGCATCACGGCGCTACCTATTATCAGCTGAAGGCGTTCGTGGCCGCCTGCCTTTCAGGTGCGCCGGCGGGCGTGAGCGCGGATGACGGCATGCGCGCGGTTGCCATGGGAATCGCCGCAGAAGTATCTGCCCGCGAGAAGCGTGTCGTTACGATGACGTCACTCGGCCTCTGACGGGCCATGTGCTAGGCTTGTTCGATGGCCCGCCTTCATTTCGCATCGCGGCTGCGCCATGTGGCGCCGCCCGGCACGACGCATGTAAGCGCTTCAACCTTGCGTGAAGCGCTTGATGGCGTGTTTGCGCATCATGCGGCGTTGCGCTCCTATGTCGTGGATGAGCAGGCGCGGCTGCGCAAGCACGTCGCCATCTTTGTCGATGGCCGGCGTATCGACGCGTCAGAACTCGACATCGTGATTGGTGCGGATGCCGACATTTACGTGATGCAGGCGCTCTCGGGAGGGTGATGATGACCGACTTCTATGCGGCCACGCGCAAGGGGCTGTTCGGACTTGCCTTTGACCGCAGCCATGCGCTTTGCGTGACCTCGACCCATTTTCTGGGGGAGCCCGTCACGCAGGTGATGTGCGATCCGCGCGATGGCGCCATCTATGCGGCGCTGCGGCTGGGCCATTTCGGACCCAAGCTCCATCGCTCCGATGATGGCGGCAAGAGCTTTGCCGAGATTGCAGCGCCCGCCTTTCCCAAGTCGGAAGACGAAAAGGCGCCTGGCGTTGATACGCTTTGGGCACTGGCAGCAGGGGGCAAGGATGCGCCGGGCCGCCTTTACTGCGGCACCATTCCGGCGGGGTTCTTTGTTTCAGATGATCGCGGGGCATCGTGGCGTCATCTTGCAGCGCTTGATCGTGTGCCGGGCCGCGAGAAATGGTTTGGCGGCGGCTATGACCATCCGGGCATCCACTCGCTTGTCGTCGATCAGAAGGACAGCGCACATGTGCTGATCGGCGTTTCCTGTGGCGGCGTGTGGGAAACGCATGATGGCGGTCAGAGCTGGGCGCTGCGAACCAATGGCCTCTTCGCCTCCTACATGCCGCCGGAGCAGGCCGATGACGGCGCAACGCAAGATCCTCATGCGATTGCCGCGTGCGCTGCTGATCCCGGCCATCTCTGGATGCAGCATCACAACGGCATGTTTCATTCGGGTGACGGCGCCAAAACCTGGCGGCATCTGAAAGACGTGCCCGTCTCCGATTTCGGGTTTCTGGTGCTGGCGCATCCGCGTGATCCGAAAACGGCGTGGTTTGTGCCTGCCGTCAGCGACGAGAAGCGTTACGCGGTTGATGGCGCGCTGTGTGTGACCAAAACGGTCGATGGCGCACAGCATTTTTCAGTCAAGCGAGCGGGCCTGCCACAGGCTCATGCCTATGATCTCTTCTATCGCCATGGCGGCGCGGTTGATGCGACCGGCACGCGGCTCGTGATCGGATCAACAACGGGCGGCATTTTTTCCAGCGCCGATGGCGGCGAGACGTGGCGGGAATTGCCTGCGCGCCTGCCGCCGGTTTATGCGATGGCGTATGGGGGTGGGCGATAAAGCGAAGTTGCGCCTCCGCCCGCGCTACTCAGCGCGGGGGAGGTGAATTGGCAACACCACCATTCAAAGGGCTAAACCGCATGTCCGCCAACAAAGTCATTGCCATCTATCGGCCAAAAAAGGGCAAGGAGGCTGCGCTTCTGAAACTGGTGCGCAGCCATCACCCGCGGCTTGTGACACTCGGCTATGCCACAAAAGATACAGCGACCATTCTGCGCTCGCCCAAGGACGGCACGCTGATCGAGATTTTCTCGTGGAAGAGCGATGCCCATGTGGAGCGGGCGCATCGCGACCCTGCCATCATGGAAATCTGGGAGGCGTTTGCTGCCCTTTGCGACTATGGCACGCTGGGCGGGCTGGCCGAGGCTGGCGACATGTTCCCGCACTTTTCCGAACTCTCCGGCGCGCCAAGAGGAACGAAAAGTGGCCAGCGCAAGCGTGCACCTGCGAAGAGGCCCGGCGCGGCAAAAAAGCCTAAAAAGTCCGCGCGTTAGCACACGAGCAAGGAAGAGCCTGCCATAAAGCGCGCCGACCGGGCGCGGTGTTCACGTGTGTGTTAACAGTGGTGGTCTGACTCGGATTGACTTCGCCCAAGGGGTTGTGTTCCGGTCCGCCGGATTGGGGGCGTGATTTCCTTTGGGTCAGGGGGCTTAAGCCCTTGCCCCCGAAGGCAGGGAACATCAGGGCTGTTCCCTCTCCCGGCATGAAAGTTCAAGGCCGCCGCACACAAGGCGGCGTGTGCATTTTGAGGTGAGGGAAGCTTTCGCATATGGCGAGTTACATCATCCGCCGTCTTCTGGGTGCGATTCCCACTCTCCTTGTCATCGTCGGCGTCTGCTTTTTCATGATGCGGGCAGCGCCCGGCGGCCCGTTTGACGGCGAACGCCGCCTGCCGCCCGAGATCGAAGCCAATATCAAGGCGGCCTATGATCTCGACAAGCCGCTGACCACGCAGTTCGTGCTTTACCTCGGCAAAGTGCTGCAGGGCGATTTCGGCCCCTCGTTCAAAAGTAAAGACTTCACCGTCAATGAGCTGATCGCCGAGGGCGCGCCGGTTTCTGCGCGGCTTGGCCTTTCCGCCATCACCATTGCCACGATCATCGGCGTCATGCTGGGTGTCTTTGCCTCACTCCGGCAGAATACACCGGGAGATTACGCCGTGATGACAACCGCCATGGTTGGCATCACCATACCGACATTCGTTGTTGCACCGCTGCTCACACTTTTCCTGGGGGTCTATGCCGAATGGCTGCCCGTTGCGGGATGGGATGGGGGCAAGCTCATCAACATGATCCTGCCCGTTACCGTCCTTGCCCTGCCGCAAATTGCCATCATCGCGCGCCTGACCCGCGGTTCGATGATCGAGGTATTGCGCTCCAATTTCGTGCGCACGGCGCGCGCCAAGGGCCTGCCCGAGGGACTGGTGGTGCGCCGCCATGTGCTGCGCTCGGCGATGATGCCGCTCGTCTCGTATCTAGGCCCCGCCATTGCCGGCCTTCTGACCGGCTCGCTGGTGGTGGAGCAGATTTTCCAGCTGCCGGGCATTGGCCGCTACTTCGTGCAGGGCGGCATCAACCGCGACTACACGCTCGTCCTGGGCGTCGTCATTCTCTATGCGACGCTTGTCATCATCCTCAACATGCTCGCGGACGTGTTCTACCGCCTGCTTGATCCCAAAGTGAGGTTCGGCAAATGACCGCAACCGCTGACGCAGGCCTTCCGCAAGGCGAAGTCAAGGGCCGCAGCCTCTGGCAGGATGCGCGCCGCCGCCTGCTCGCAAACCGCGCTGCTGTGGTGTCGATGGTGATCCTTGCCATTGTCACGACGATGGCGATTTTCGCGCCGGCACTGTCGGAGCATTCATACGAAACCCAGAATTACGACTATGTCTCGTGCGCGCCCTACTGGTGGCCAAGCGATGACGTGTTCTGCGTGGCGCCGGACAGCTATCTTCTGGGCACCGACACGAATGGCCGTGATCTCTGGGTGCGCACGCTTTATGGCGCACGCATTTCGCTGGCCGTCGGCGTTGTGGCGACCATGGTGAGCCTCATGATCGGCGTGCTTTACGGCGCGACCGCCGGTTTCTTTGGCGGCCGGGTCGACTCCGTGATGATGCGCTTTGTGGACGTGCTCTATTCACTGCCGTTCATTTTCTTCGTCATTCTCCTGATGGTCATGTTCGACCGCAACATCATCCTGATGTTCGTCGCCATCGGCGCGGTGGAATGGCTGACGATGGCGCGCATCGTGCGCGGCCAGACATTGTCGATCCGCCGCAAGGAATTCATCGAGGCGGCCTATGCCTCGGGCGTGTCGCAGATGAAGATCATCCGCCGCCACGTCATTCCCAATGTGGTCGGACCGGTGATCGTCTATGTAACGCTCACCATTCCCGCCGTGATCCTGGCCGAAAGCTTCCTGTCGTTCCTTGGCCTTGGCGTGCAGGAACCGCTGACATCCTGGGGCGTGCTGATTTCGGAAGGCGCCAACCAGATGGAAACGCAGCCGTGGATGCTGATCTTCCCGGCGCTGTTCATGGCGATCACGCTTTTCTGCTTCAACTTCATCGGTGACGGGCTGCGTGACGCCCTCGATCCGAAAGACCGCTGACAAGACCGCAAGAGACCCATGGCGCAAAGCAAGTTCCGAGTACCGACCGCGCGCGAGGGCCTGCCGGTCCTTGGCATTGAGAATCTCAATGTCCGCTTTTCAACGCCCGAGGGCGAGGTGGAGGCCGTCTCCAACCTCTCCTTCGACATCCACAAGGGCGAGTGCCTTGGCATTGTGGGTGAGTCCGGCTCGGGCAAGAGCCAGACGTTCATGGCCGTGATGGGCCTTCTGGCCAAGAACGGCAAGGCAAGCGGCAAAGCCAATTTCCACGATGTTGACCTGCTCTCGATGAACCGGGACCAGCTCAACAAGGTGCGCGGCAACCGCATGGCGATGATCTTCCAGGATCCCATGACGTCGCTGACGCCGCATCTGCGCATCAGCCGCCAGCTGACCGAAGTCTTGATGATCCACAAAGGCATGGGTGAGCAGAAGGCCCGCAAGCGCGCGCTCGAAGCGCTCGACATGGTGCGCATTCCCGACGCCAAGTCGCGCATTGACATGTATCCGCATGAATTCTCGGGCGGCATGCGCCAGCGCGTGATGATCGCGATGGCGATCCTGTGCGAGCCGGAACTTCTGATTGCTGACGAACCCACCACTGCGCTCGACGTGACGGTGCAGGCACAGGTGCTGGAAGTGCTGGCCGATCTCAAGACGCGCCTTGGCACGTCGATCGTGCTCATTACGCATGACCTTGGCATCGTGGCCGGTCTGTGCGACCGCGTCATGGTGATGTATGCGGGCTCGTTCTGCGAACAGGGCGGCGTGCGCGACATTTTCTATGACCCGCAGCATCCCTATACGCGCGGTCTCCTGCGTTCGGTGCCGCGTCTTGATCAGCCGGAGTCCGAGCGGCTTGAAGCCGTGCCGGGCCAGCCGCCCAATCTGCAGCGCCTGCCCAAGGGCTGCACGTTCCAGGAGCGCTGCACCTTCAAGTTCGACCGCTGCGTCGCCGAGCGTCCGCTGTTGCGCGAGATTGCGCCGGGCCGCACCAAATCATGCCACCTGAAGGGCTTTGATCCCTCAGGCAATGCCGTGCAGGGCTGACGCCATGACCACAACACTCCTGAAAGTCGAAGACCTCAAGGTCCACTTTCCCATTCCGCAGGCGGGCCTGTTTGCCAAGCCGCTGCCGCTGAAGGCTGTCGACGGCGTCACCTTCGAGGTGAAGCAGGGTGAAACGCTGGGCGTGGTGGGCGAGTCGGGCTGCGGCAAGTCCACGCTGGGCCGCGCGATCCTGCGCCTCATCGAATCGACCGAAGGCAAGGTCGTGTGGATGGGCGAAGACATCACCAAGCTGCCCGCCGCCAAGATGCGCGCCAAGCGCAAGGAACTGCAGATCATCTTCCAGGATCCGCTGGCGAGCCTTAATCCCCGCATGACGATCGGCGACATCATCGCCGAGCCGCTGGCGAGCTTCTATCCGCGCATGAGCAAGGCCGAACGCCGCGCCAAAGTCAGCGCGATGATGCAGAAAGTCGGCCTGCTGCCGCAGATGATCAACCGCTATCCGCACGAGTTTTCGGGTGGCCAGTGCCAGCGCATCGGCATTGCGCGCGCGATGATCCTGCAGCCCAAGCTCATCATCTGCGATGAGCCGGTGTCGTCGCTTGACGTCTCGATCCGCGCGCAGATCGTCAACCTCCTGAAAGATCTCCAGCGCGAGTTCGGCATGTCGCTGGTCTTCATCAGCCACGACCTTTCCGTGATCCGCCATGTGAGCCACCGCATTCTGGTGCTCTATCTCGGCAAGATCATGGAGCTGGCCGAGGGCCAGTCACTGGCGCGCGCGCCGCGCCATCCCTATACGCAGGCGCTGTGGTCGGCGGCCCCCATTCCCGATCCCGAGATCGAGAAGAACAAGCAGCACAAGCTGATCCGTGACGACATGCCCTCGCCGCTCAATCCGCCGTCGGGCTGCGTGTTCCGTACGCGCTGCCCCAAGGCGCAGGACAAGTGCGCGAGCGAGGTTCCGGTGCTGGAGGCCAAGGGCCCCGAGCATTTCGTCGCCTGTCACTTCCCGGATTGAGCCGGCATTCAGCTGCAAACAAAAGGGCGCGGATCATCTCCGCGCCCTTTTTCTTTCGCTGTCGTGCCGCTGCGCTACTTGATGCGGCGCACGGTGAAGGTGGCGTTGCGGCCTTCGAAGTGCATGCGATAGCTGCCCAATGCACCCGTCTCGATGATGGCAACCGTGTCGCGCCGCGTCTTGAAGACCCGATCCGCATCGGTCTGGCGCCATATTTGACCATTGTCGAGAACGAAGACGTAACTGCCATCGCGCGCTGTCAGGGTCTCAACAATGTTAGCCTTGATCGAGGTGATGACTTCGAGACGGTCATCTGTGTCCGCCTCTGTCGTTCGTGTTTCCGCATCAGGACGGTTTTCTGCCGGCACATTCTCAATGCCGAAATCTTCTGGCCGGGTTGGTTCGCCATCATCTGCATCGGCCTGGCCATCGCCGTCACTGTCTTCCCAAAGGGTCAGGCCGAAGAGCGAAATGGCGTCACCCTCCTCGGCGGCGCGGCCAAGCGCTGCCCGCACTTTGGGCATCACGTTGTCAAAGCATCTGAGGCGTTCGGCCTCGTCAGCAATATCCGAACAGATCGCCATGTCCTCCAGCACATCACGCTCAGAGCGTGTGGCCGCACCTGCGGGCGCTGCGACCGCCATGACGCTGAGACCTGCCAACAACTGCAACCAGACCCGGGTCTTCATGTCCTTGACTTTCCTTGTCATTCTTCAACCGGCGCCGAGGGGCGCCAAGCGCGTCGCAAAAACTGCCCTATTCCCGCGACAGAGCCCTTTTACCGGATTGTGATCCGTCAACCATAGGTTTTCAAACGCATTTTGCCTGACAGATGCGTAATATAGGACGGTGCGGACGGGCCGAGTTTTGTGGACTTCGCCTGGTTCAGCGACTATTCAGCCGGGTCATGCAAGCACAATGGCTCGCAGGAATGCTCAGCGCCGTCCCGCCACGTGTGGAGATGGCCGGCAATGTTCAGGGAGGAGTAAAAATGGGGATCAGGAACTGGCTGCGCGGCCTGGCTGCGGCAGCAATTGCGCTGGGTTCATGGGGTGCGGTTGCGCCCGGTCTGGCAAATGCCGCAGAGCCGATCGTGCTTCATCGCGGCAACGGCGCAGAACCCGATTCACTTGATCCGCATAAAGCCACCGGTTCGTGGGAAAACAACATCGTCGGCGACATGCTGATCGGCCTGATGACGGACGACGCGATGGCACGCCCGGTTCCGGGTGCTGCCGTGTCGTATGAAACCAGCGCCGACGGCCTCGTGTGGACGTTCAAGCTGCGCGAAGGCATGGTCTGGTCCGACGGCGTGCCGGTCACGGCGGATGACTTCGTGTTCGCGCTCCAGCGCATCAACTCGTCTGCCACCAATGCCCAATATGCCTCGCTCACCCATGTGGTGAAGAACGCGGCAGCGGCCTTGCGCGGTGATGTGCCGGTCACCGATATCGGCATCCGGGCGATTGATCCCATGACGGTCGAAATCACGCTGGAGCATCCGGCGCCTTACCTGACCGAGCTTCTGACGCATTACACGTTCTTCCCCGTGCCCAAGCATGTGGTCGAGCGCGTGGGCGATGACTGGGTCAAGCCGGGCAATTACGTTTCCAACGGGCCCTACGTGCTCAAGGAATGGCAGCCCAATTCCTATGTCCATGTGGTGCGCAACCCCACCTTCTATGACAACGCCAATGTGCAGATCGACGAAGTCTATTATTACTCGTCGGAAGACCAGGTGGCGTCGCTCAAGCGCTTTCGCGCCGGTGAGTTTGACCTGAACGCAGGCATCCCGTCGCAGCAGATCGACTTCATCCGCGCCGAGCTTGGCGACTATCTGCGTATCGCCGAGTATGTGACCGTCAACTACATCGTCTTCAACCTGACGCGCCCGACCTTCCAGGACGCGCGCGTGCGCACGGCGATCTCGATGCTGATCGACCGCGAGACGATCACCGACCGCATCCTGAAAGCGGGTGAAACACCCGCCTATTCCATCGTGCCGGCGTCGATTCCCAACTATCCGGTCAAAGCGCGCCTCGCCTGGGCCGAAATGCCCATGGCAGAGCGCATTGAACGCGCCAAGGCGCTTCTGGCGGAAGCAGGCTTTGGCCCCGGCAATCCGCTGCGTTTCGAGTTCAGCCATCCGTCGTCAACCGATGCCAAGCGCATCGCCACGGCGCTGCAGCAGATGTGGCGCGCAGGCGGCGTTGAGGTTGAGCTGATCCCCGGCGAAGTGCGTGTGACCTACAACAATCTGCGCTCGCAGAACTATGATGTGGGTTGGGCGGGCTGGATCGCCGATTTCCCGGATGCCAAGAACTTCCTTTATCTCGCCGAGTCGCGCTCGGGCGAGATGAACTACTCGAAGTATGACAGCGTGGCATTCAATGATCTGGTCATCGCTTCCGACAACGAAGCTGATGCAGCCAAGCGCGGTGAGTTGCTGCGTCAGGCCGAACAGCAGCTTCTGGACGATGCACCGATGGCGCCCGTCCTTTTCAGCGTGTCGCGCAATCTTGTGAACTCCTATGTGAAGGGGTTTGAGGACAATCTGACGAACATCCACCGCACGCGCTTCATGCGCATTGAAGGCCCGCGCACGCCGCCCGGCGAGCAGGCCCCGCCGACGGCAGACAATTCATCCGCCTCGGTCGATGCGCCCGCGGATGAGGCTGGCGAAGGGTTCTTTGCCACGATCTGGGGATGGATCGTCGGCGCGTGGAACTGGTTCCTCGGCCTTCTGTGCAGCTGGTTCGGGATCGCGTGCTCGTAATGTAAAGCAAGGGCGGCGGGGCAACCTGCCGCCCTTTTGCCGTGCGCCGACACAGACCAAACCGAACCCCATCGAACTCACACCGATTTCGCGTTGAGGTGATTGTCATGCTGAAGACCATTTTCCGGATCGCTGCTGCAGGCATTCTGGCGCTGACAGCTTTCGGGCTGAGCCCGGCCCCGTCTGCCGAGGCCAATGCACCCAAGATCCTGCACCGCGGCAATGGCGCGGAACCTTCTTCGCTTGATCCGCATCAGGCGCAGGGCCAGTGGGAAGCCCATATCATCGGCGAAATGATCCTTGGTCTGACCACCGAGGGCCCGGATGCCAAGCCTGTTCCCGGTGCCGCGACCTCATGGACGGTTTCTCCCGATGGTCTGGTGTGGACCTTCAAACTGCGAGAGGGCGCCATATGGTCCGACGGCGTGCCCGTCACGGCAGATGATTTCGTCTTTGCGTGGCGCCGTCTGATGGACCCGGCGACGGCAGCGCAATATGCCTCGCTTCTTTACATCGTGAAGAATGCGCGCGCCGTAAATGGCGGCGACATGCAGCCCTCCGAGCTGGGCGTGCGCGCCGTTGATCCGCTCACCTTTGAAGTCACGCTGGAGAGCCCGGCGCCGTATCTTGCAGAAGTCCTGTCGCATCAGGCGGCGTTTCCTGTGCCCAGGCACAAGGTCGAGGCGCTCGGCAATGACTGGGTGAAGCCGGGAAGCTTTGTGGGCAATGGCCCCTATATGCTTGCCGAGTGGTCGCCGCAGAATTATGTGCGCGTCGTGCGCAGCCCGAGCTTTTATGATGCTGCCAATGTGAAGATCGACGAGATCTTCTTCTATCCGACATCCGACAGCGAAGCGGCATTGCAGCGCTTCCGCACAGGCGCGCTTGACATGCAGGATGGCTTTCCGCCGTCCAAGATCGACTGGCTGCGCGAGAACCTGCCCAACGCCATCAAGCTCGCGCCCTATCTGGTTGTGAGCTACACGGTCGTCAATCACCGACGCGCGCCTTTTAATGACGTGCGCGTGCGCGAGGCGCTGTCGCTGGGCTTTGACCGTGAAACCCTGTCAACCCGCATCTACCGGCTGGGCGAGCCCGCCGCCTATTCG
>ERZ761609.2375-NODE-2375-length-14031-cov-63.152189_pt1 | contig 14031 bp, 15 predicted proteins | sample MGYA00511163_ERZ761609 | MGnify/ENA primary metagenome ERZ761609 (study PRJEB28899, sample SAMN02445070) | bioreactor sludge metagenome | biome: EBPR sludge | place: Australia: Brisbane, Thorneside Wastewater Treatment Plant | collected 2011-12-16 ... | reverse complement strand
TCTACACTCTTTCCCTACACGACGCTCTTCCGATCTCAACGCCGGCAGCGAAGCCCGCGCCGAAGCCGGCGGCTCCGAAGGCTCCGGCGGTGATGGAGACGGAGCCCTGGGAAGGGGAGTTGCCGGACGCGTTGAAAGAGAAATTTGGAGACGCGATCACGGGTTACTTCCGGTATGTGGGGCAGAGTTTTCTGACGGCGAAGCCCGAGGCGGCGGTCCCGATTCTGGAGTTTCTGAAGTCGGATTGGGGCTTTGACTATCTGGTGGATGTGACGGCGACGGACGATCCGGCGAAGCCGGAGCGGTTTGAGCTGGTCTATATCCTCTACAGTTTTTCGCGAAACGAGCGGATCCGAATCAAAGCTCGGGTGAAGGAAGGCGACAAGCCGGCGACGGCGGTGCCGGTGCATATCACGGCGGACTGGCTGGAGCGCGAGGTGTTCGACATGTTCGGGATCGAGTTTGCGGGGCATCCGAACATGACGCGGATTCTGCTGCCGGATGAGTGGCAGGGGCATCCGCTGCGGAAGGATTACAACATTCTGGGGATGGATCAGAAGTGGGTCCAGGAAAACCTGGGGATTGAGAGCGGACAGTAGCGTCTATGCCGGAGACCTTTCTCGACTCCACTGAACTTGTGCTGAACATGGGGCCGCAGCACCCGTCCACGCACGGCGTGTTGCGGGTGATTGTGAAGCTGGACGGCGAAAAGGTGACGGGTACCGAGTGTGTGATCGGGTATCTGCACCGGGGCGTGGAAAAGATCGGGGAGAACCGCACGTACGCGATGTTCAACCCGTACGTGGACCGGATGGACTACGTGGCGGCGGTGTCGAACGGGTTGGGGTATTGTCTGGCGGTGGAGCAGTTGTTGAAGGTGGAGGCTCCGGCGCGGGCGCAGGTGGTCCGGGTGATTCTGACGGAGCTGAACCGGATCGCGAGCCATTTATTGTGGCTGGGGACGCACGCGCTGGATATTGGCGCGCTGACGCCGCTGTTTTACTGCATGCGGGAACGCGAAGACATCATGATGATCTTCGAGAAGTACTGCGGGGCGCGGCTGACGACGCATGCCTTCCGGATCGGCGGATTGCAGTACGAGACGTATCAGGGCTTTGAGCAGGAATGCCTGGAGTTCTGCGACAAGATGCTGCCGCGGGTGGACGAGTACGAGGAATTGTTGACAGGGAACCGGATCTGGCAGCAGAGGCTGGTGAACGTGGGGGTGTTGTCGGCGGCGGATTGCAAGGCGTACGGGGTGACGGGGCCGATGCTGCGGGCGGCGGGCGAGAAGTGGGATTTGCGCAAGGCGCAGCCGTATTCGGGTTACGAGACCTACGATTTCGAGATACCGACGCGGACAAACGCGGATTCGTTTGACCGGTACATGGTGCGGATCGAGGAGATGCGGCAGTCGGTGCGGATCATCCAGCAGGGCGTGGGGCGTCTGGAAGCGGGGCCGGTGATGGCGAAGGTGCCGAAGGTGATCAAGCCGCCGGTGGGGGAGGCGTATGTGTCGATCGAGGCGCCGAAGGGGGAGTTGGGTTATTACATTGTGAGCGACGGGTCGACGCAGCCGTACCGGGTGCGGGTGAGGCCGCCGTCGTTCGTGAATTTGCAGTCGCTGGACAAGATGGCGCGGGGCGGGCTGGTTGCGGACCTGGTGGCGGTGATCGGTACCATAGACATTGTGTTGGGGGAGGTGGACCGGTAGCGTATTTCGGCAAGACGCCACTCCCGGAAAGGTACCCATGCGCGACTTTCTAAGAAAGATTTTTCTGGTGGATCTGCTCGAGGGGTTATGGGTCACCCTGCGGGCGCAGCATCCGAAGAATATCGTGACGGAGCAGTACCCGGCGGCGCGGCCGAAGGTGGCCGAGCGGTACCGGGGCGCGCCGCGGCTGAACATCAATCCCGAGAATGGGGAGACGCTGTGTATTGCGTGCGATCTGTGTGCGCTGGCCTGCCCGGAGAACTTGATTGTGGTGGGCTGGGAGCGGAACGCGGAGACGAAGCGCAAGGAGCTGACGACGTTCACCTACGACACGTCGCGGTGCATGTTCTGCGGATTGTGTGAAGACGCGTGTCCGGTGGATGCTCTGGAATTGACCCAGGATTTTGAATTGGCGAGCTACTCGCGGGAAGGGCAGATCTTTGACCGGCAAATCCTCGAAGAAGGCATTCATCCGACGCCGTACAAACACTGACCCTTTGCCGCCGGACCGCCGCTGACGGACGGAAAGCGCGATGCTGGACACCTTTTTCTTTTACGCGTTTGCCCTGATGGCCGTGGCCGGGGCGATCCTGACGATCACGCTGCGGAGCGCGGTGCACTGCGCGATGGCGTTGATTGCGTCGCTGGCGGGGGTGGCGGGTCTGTACCTGCTGCAGAACGCCGAATTTCTGTTCGCGGTGCAGATTGTGTTGTACATCGGCGGGATCATGGTGTTGTTCCTGTTCGTGATCATGCTGGTGAACCTGGACGCGGCGGCGAAGCAGAGGCAGTTTCACCGGCGGTTCTGGGGGGGGATCGCGGCGGGTGCGGGGACGGCGGCCCTGTTTGCGTGGTTTCTGGTGAAGGGGGTGGGGTCGGTGGAACTGGCGGCGCCGTCGCCGGTGACGGCGGAGACGCCGGGCAATGTGGAACTGCTGGCCGACACCTTGTTCCGCGAATATCTTGTTCCCTTTGAACTGGCGTCACTGCTGCTGCTGGTGGCGATCGTGGGCAGCGTGATCATGGCCAAGAAGAGGACGTCCTGACCATGGATACCGGACTGCTTCATCCCATCACGACGGTGCATTACCTGGTGCTGAGCGCGGCGCTGCTGCTGATCGGCACGATTGGCCTGCTGGTGCGGCGCAATGTGGTCGTCATGATGATGTCGATCGAACTGATCCTGAACGCGGTGAACGTGAACCTGATCGCGTTCAGCAAGCATTTGCAGGATCCGGGCGGGCAGATTTTCGCGATTTTCGTGATAGTGGTGGCCGTGGCCGAGGCGGCGGTGGGACTCGGCATCCTCATCGCTTTGTTCCGCAACAAGGAGACTGTGCAGATCGACGAAATCGACCTGCTCAAGTGGTAAAAGAGACCCGCGATGAACTTCCTCGATCTCATCTGGCTGATCCCCTTCCTCCCGCTGATTGGCGCGGGCGTGATGCTGTTCTTCGGGCGGCGGTTGTCGAAGGCGGCGATCGGCATCATTTCGCCCGGTTCGGTGTTGCTGGCGTTGTTGTTGTCGGTGGGCGCGGTGTTGCAGTTGGCGGGGCTGGAAAAGCGCGAGCACCAGGTGGTGATCGCGCCGTGGATTGAGTTCCTGCAGGCCGACTGGGGATATCTGCTGGATCCGCTGAGTTCGGTGATGATTCTGGTGGTGACCTTCGTGGGCTTTCTGATCCATGTGTACGCGATCGGGTACATGGGCCATGAACACGGGCCGCGGCATGGCGGATTCTACCGGTTTTTCGGATATCTCAACCTCTTCGTTTTCTTCATGCTGACCCTGGTGCTGGCGAACAACTTCGTGCTGCTGTTCGTGGGCTGGGAAGGCGTGGGGTTGTGCAGTTACCTTCTGATCGGGTTCTACTTCCACAAGAAGAGCGCGGGCGACGCGGGCAACAAGGCGTTCATCGTGAACCGGATCGGGGACGCGGCATTCATCCTGGGGATGTTCCTGGTATTCCAGTTGACCGGGTCGCTGCGCTTCACGGATTTCAACGCGGCGCTGGATGGCGGGCAGTTTTCGCCGGAAGTGGCCGGGTTCGGGATTCTGAGCGTGACGGCGCTTCTGCTGTTTATCGGCGCGACGGGCAAGAGCGCGCAGGTGCCATTGTATGTGTGGCTGCCGGACGCGATGGAGGGCCCGACGCCGGTGTCGGCGCTGATCCACGCGGCGACGATGGTGACGGCGGGAGTGTACATGGTGGCGCGGGCGAGCGCTCTGTTCGTGCTGACGCCGGACACGTCGATGATCATCGCGGGCGTGGGGGCGTTCACGGCGATCTTCGCGGCATCGATCGGGCTGGTGCAGAACGACATCAAGCGGGTGCTCGCGTACTCGACAGTGTCGCAACTGGGCTTCATGTTTCTGGCGGCGGGCGTGGGGGCGTACTGGGTGGCGGTATTCCACCTGTACACGCACGCGTTCTTCAAGGCCCTGCTCTTCCTCGGTTCGGGGAGCGTGATCCACGCGATGGGCGGGGAGCAGGACATGCGCCGGATGGGCGGGTTAAAGGACAAGATTCCGGTGACGTTCCGGGTGATGTTCGTCGGGTCGCTGGCGATCGCGGGGATTCCGGGGCTGGCGGGTTTCTTCTCGAAGGACGAGATTCTGTGGCAGACGTGGTCGAGCCCGATCGGGTCGAAACTGCTGTTCGCGGTAGGGGTGATCACGGCGGCCATGACGGCGTTCTACATGTGGCGGCTGATGTTCATGACGTTCTACGGCGAGCCGCGGATGGACGAGAAGACGAAGGCGCACATCCACGAGTCGCCTCCCGTGATGACGTATCCGCTGATTGTGCTGGCGGCTGGCAGCGCGATCGGGGGCTGGATCGGGGTACCGAAGCTGTTTGGCGAGAACGGATTCTTCCAGGCGTTTGAGCACTGGCTGGCACCGGTGTTCGCGCACGGGGCGGTCCACGGAGAAGGTCATCATCATTCGCATGCGACCGAGGCGCTGCTGATGGCGCTGTCGATCGCGGTGGCGCTGGGCGGGATTTTCATCGCACATCGCGTGTACCTGCGGATGAAGGAAGAGGATCGGCCGACGGGCGGACCGCTGTACAAAGTGCTGCTGAACAAGTGGTACGTGGATGAGATTTACAGTTTTCTGGTGGTGAACGGGCTGTCGAAGGGCGGCGGCACGGTGATGTCGGAGTTTGACCGGCGGTTCGTGGATGGCGGGGTGAACGGGACGGCGTGGCTGACGCGGATGATCTCGAAGATCTCGATGTGGTACGACACGTGGATCGTCGACGGGCTGGTGAATCTGACGGCATTTTTCGTGCGGGCGCTGAGTTTCCCGGTCCGGTTCCTGCAGACGGGCTGGGTGCAGAGCTACGCGCTGATGTTCGTAGCGGGGGTGCTGCTGGCAGCCGGCTACTACTGGTGGGGGAAATAAACCATGGGCGAACACCTGTTATCGATTGTTCTGTTCACGCCCCTGGCCGGGCTGCTGGTGCTGCTGTTCATTCCGGGCACGCAGAAGAACCTGATCCGCTGGTGGGCCAACATTGCCGCGGCGGCCGGGTTTCTGGTGTCGCTGCCGCTGCTGCTGAATTTCGACAAGTCGAAGGACGGGTATCAGTTTGTCGAGAAGATGGACTGGATTCCGTCGCTGGGCGTGCAGTACATCGTCGGGATCGACGGCATCAGCCTGCTGCTGGTGATGCTGACGACGGTGATGGGCTTCCTCGCGATCTTCAGTTCCTGGACGGCGATCGACGACCGGGTGAAGGAATACTACGCGATGTTCCTGCTGCAGCAGACGGGGATGATCGGGGTGTTCATTTCGCTCGATTTCCTGCTGTTTTACGTGTTCTGGGAACTCGTGCTGGTGCCGATGTACTTCATCATCGGCGTGTGGGGCGGGCCGCGGAAGTTGTACGCGGCGATGAAATTCTTCCTGTACACGCTGGCCGGCGGCGTGCTGATGCTGCTCGGCATTCTGACGCTCTACTTCCAGCACGCGGCGCAGACGGGCGTGTACACGTTCGAAATCGCGGCGCTGATGAACACGCCGATGCCGCTGTGGGTGGAGAGGCTGGTGTTCTGGAGTTTCTTCGTGGGGTTCGCGATCAAGGTGCCGATGTTCCCGTTCCACACGTGGCTGCCGGACGCGCACACGGAGGCGCCGACGGCGGGGAGCGTGATACTGGCGGCGGTGCTGCTGAAGATGGGCGCGTACGGGTTCATCCGGTTCTCGCTGCCGCTGCTGCCTCAGGCTTCATCGGACGCGGTGATCGTGAACGTGGTGGTGACGCTGTCGCTGATCGGCATTGTGTACGGGGCGCTGGTGAGTCTGATGCAGAAGGACTGGAAGAAGCTGGTGGCGTATTCGTCGGTCAGCCACCTGGGCTTCTGCACGCTGGGCATATTCGCGCTGAACCAGAGCGGGCTGACGGGTTCGATCATCCAGCAGGTGAATCACGGGATTTCGACCGGCATGTTGTTTTTGATTGTTGGCGTGATTTACGAGCGGCGGCACACACGCGAGATCAAGGATTACGGCGGGCTGGCGCATGTGATGCCGAACTACGCGATCGTGTTTGCGTTCGCGATGCTGTCGAGCGCGGGTTTGCCGTTGCTGAACGGGTTCGTGGGCGAGTTCACGATCCTGCAGGGGGCGTTCCAGGCGAATTATCTCTGGGGCTCGGTGGCGGTGACGGGCGTGGTGTTCGGGGCGGCGTACCTGCTGTGGCTGTACCAGCGGACGATGCTGGGCGAAGTGACGAATGAGAAGAACAAGGGGTTGCCGGATCTGAACTGGCGGGAGTGGGCGGTGTTCGTGCCGCTGATGATCTGGGCGATCACGATTGGCGTGTATCCGAAGCCCTACTTTGACATTCTGGAGAAGCCCGTGGCGCAGATCGTGGAGCGCGTCAATGGCCAGCGCACGGCACCGGTGCTGGCTGAAATCCCCCGTCCGGAGAGCGAAGCGCGATGAGTGAGTTCTACACGAGTACCGACCACTTTGTGCTGCTGCCCGCGCTATTGCTGGCGCTGTTCGGGTGTGCCACGCTGCTGTTCGATTTCTGGGTGTTTCCCCACGAAAAGCAGCGCAAGTGGCTGCTGCTGTTCCTGGTGATGGGCGAGGTATTTGCGGGCATCGCGTACTGGCGGCAGCAGGTGTTCCTGAACACACACGGCGGAGCGCTGACGGCGTTCAGCGGAACGCTGACCGTGGATCAATTCGCGCTGTACTTCCACTGGATCTTTCTGATCACGACGCTGCTGATCGGGCTGATTTCGTACCGCTACTTCGAGGCGAAGAAAGAGCACCACGGCGAGTATTACGGGCTGATTCTGCTGGCGCAGGCAGGGATGTACTTCCTGGCGAGCGGGACGGATCTGGTGACGATCTTCGTGGGCCTCGAAACGATGGCCGTGACGTTCTACGTGCTGGTGGGTTTCCTGCGCGCGGATCCGCGGTCGAATGAGGCGGCGCTGAAGTATCTGCTGCTGGGCGGTTTTTCGAGCGGCTTTCTGGCTTACGGGTTCTCGCTGCTGTATGGGATCAGCGGATCGACGAAGCTGGCGGAGATCACGCTGGCGGTGGCGAACCGGGATCCCTACGATCCGATGCTCTACCTGGCGCTGGTGACGGTGACGGTGGGCGTGCTGTTCAAGATCGCGGCGGTACCGTTCCACATGTGGGCGCCGGATGCGTATGAAGGCGCGCCGACGGTGGTGACGACGTTCCTGGCGGTGGGTTCGAAGGCAGCGTCGTTCGCGCTGCTGCTGCGGTTGTTCCTGGGTCCGCTGGAATCGGCGCGCGAGGCGTGGGAGCCTCTGCTGATCGCGGCGGCGATTCTGTCGATGACGATCGGGAACCTGGCGGCGGTGACGCAGACGAACACGAAGCGCCTGCTGGCGTACTCGTCGATCAACCATGCGGGCTACATGCTGCTGGGCGTGATCGCGGGCAACAATACGGGCATTCAGGGCGTGCTGGTGTACATGCTGGTGTATGTGTTCATGACGGTGGGGGCGTTCCTGGTGCTGGTGACGCTGAACCGGGACGAGACGGGCGGGGAGGATATCGACGACCTCCGCGGCTTGATGAAGAAGAGCCCGGGTCACGCGGTGTGGATGCTGATCTTCCTGCTGTCGCTCGCCGGGATACCGCCGACGGCGGGCTTTATCGGCAAGTACTTCATTTTCCTTTCGCTGATTGAAAGCGGCCGTTATGTGCTGGCCGTGATCGCCACGGTGTATGTGGCGGTTGCGATTTATTATTACCTGCGCCTCGTCAAGAGCATGTTCGTCGAGGACGCCGAGACCGAACAACCCGCGCTGGCGACGAGTTTCGGGACGAGGGTGGCGTTGATTGTCAGCGGGATTGCGACGCTGGTGATCGGCATGTATCCAGAACCGTTCGTGCGATTCGCTCAGCAGAGCTTCCTGCGTTAAAGACCATGGAAACGATCCTCAACCATCCGCTCTTTCTACCGCTCACGATGACGGTCGTGATCCTGGCGCTGGCGCCGCTGACGGTGGCCTACATTGTGCTGCTGGAGCGCAAGGTGCTGGCCGACATTCAGGTCCGGCTGGGGCCGATGCGCGTGGGGCCGCACGGGCTTTTGCAGACGATCGCGGACGCGGTGAAGATGCTGCTGAAGGAGGACATTGTCCCCCGGGATTCGAACCAGTGGATGTTCCGGCTGGCTCCGGCGATCACGTTTTTCACGGCATTGACGTCGCTGACGGTGATCCCGTTTTCGGAGCATCTGCGGATCGCGGATTTGAATGTGGGCTTACTGCTGGTGGCGGCGATGAGTTCGGTCGGCATCATTGGACTGGTGCTGGGCGGGTGGTCGTCGAACAGCCATTACTCGCTGCTGGGCGGGTTGCGGGCGGCGGCGCAGATGGTCAGTTATGAAGTGGCGCTGGGGCTGGCGATGATCGCGGGGGTGATGTCGGCGGGGACGCTGTCGCTGGTGAAGATCGTGCTGGCGCAGCAGGAGCGGCAGATCTGGTTCGCGTTCGACAACTTCGGATTGATGCTGATTCCGTTCATGGTGTTCGTGATCGCGGCGATTGCGGAGACGAACCGGGCGCCGTTCGATCTGCCGGAAGCGGAGAGCGAACTGGTGGCGGGGTATCACACGGAGTACAGCGGGTTCCGGTGGGGGGTGTACATGCTGTCCGAGTACGTGGCGATGATGGTGATGGGCTCGCTGGCGATCACGCTGTTCATGGGCGGGTGGCTGCGGCCGTTTCCGAACGTGGGGTGGCTTGATTATCCGCTGAATTTTGGAGCGCCGGCGCTGTTGTTCGGCGGGGTGGGGATCTGGTGCTTCCCGGCATCACGGAAGCTGTTTACGGCGGCGACGCGGGTGGGCTTGATGGGCGTCGGGGTGGTGATGATCGCGCTGGGGGCACTGTTCCTGGTTCCGGCGTTCAATGCGGCGATCGCGCCGCTGTTCTGGTTCTTCCTGAAACTGGGTCTGATCATGTACGGGTTCATCTGGCTGCGGGGGACGTTCCCACGGTACCGGTATGACCAGTTGATGGACGTGGGCTGGAAGGTGCTGATCCCGGTGGCGCTGGGGGCGATCTTCGTGAACGCGATTGCCGGGATGCTGCTGCGGGGGTAGCGGGGGCTACCAGATATTGCCGGCTCCGGGTGTGTAGGAGGAGCCAATGACGGTGCGGGCGATGATGGTGTCGCACTTGACGGTGCCGGAGAAGGTGGACATGGAGGCGGAGGCGGTGATGACACCTGCATTCACCGCGAACATGGAACTCTGCAGTTGGATTTTTGCCGGGGCCTTGATGGTGAGCCCGGCGCCGGCGAGGGCGATGGAGTTGCCGGCCTGGTCACTGAGCGTCAGCCCCTGTTGGCCCCCCTCGATCACCACCTGCCGGCCGGCTTCGATCCGGATGGCGCCGTTCGATTTCAGTTCCACGTCGCCAGTCCCGTTGACCTTGAGGGCGCTTTCCAGTTGCTGGACGCGGGTCTCCAGCTGGAGGATCCGGTTCATGGCGGTGACGAGGCGGGAATAGATCTCGTTGACGGGTGGAACGCCCGGCCCACCTCCGGACGGGCCACTGTTGCCTTGGGGCGTCATCGGGTCGAACCAGGGGTTGCTCATATCTTGAAAGAATAGACCAGATACCCGCGGTCCGTACAGACATTTTTGCCGGATAATCACGAGATGGATGCATTGTCAGGCGCCCGAGGGGCGGAAAGCGCGTTATTGTACACCTCGCTGGCGGAGTGGTGGCCGCTGCTGTCGGCGCCGGAGGAGTACGAGGAGGAGGCGGGGATCTATGCGAAGTTCCTGCTGGAGGCGGCGCGGGGACCGGTGGAGACTTTGCTGGAGTTGGGCAGCGGGGGCGGCAACAATGCGAGTCATCTGAAGCGGCGGTTCAGGATGACGCTGGCGGACGTGTCGCCGGCGATGCTGGGGGTGAGCCGGCGGCTGAACCCGGAATGCGAGCACGTGGAGGGGGACATGCGCACGCTGCGGTTGGGGCGCGAGTTCGATTGCGTGTTCATTCAGGATGCGATCTGTCATATGGAGACGCTGGAGGATCTGCGGCGGGCGGCGGCGACGGCGCGGGTGCATTGCCGGTCGGGCGGGGCGGCGCTGTTCGCGCCGGATTATGTGCGGGAGACGTTCCGGCCGGGGACAGCGCACGGGGGGCACGACGGCGAAGGGAGGAGTCTGCGGTACCTGGAGTGGACGTGGGATCCGGACCCGGCGGATTCGAGCTACGTGGCGGATTATGCGTTTATGATGCGCGGCGCGGACGGGGCGGTGCGGGTAGCGCATGACCGCTACATCGAGGGGTTGTTCAGCCGGGGGGAATGGCTGGAGGTGCTGCACGACGCGGGGTTTGAGCCGCGGATCGTGACGGCACGGCACAGCGAGATTGAAGAAGGGCCGCTCGAGATGTTCGTGGGCGTCCGGCGCTAGGCGCCGATGCCCTGGCGGATGTGGCCGAGGTGTTTCTCGCCGTGGTTGGCGTAGAGGACGAGCATGTCCTGGAGGGACATGGGGCCGCGTTCGGGGTGGAAGGCGGTGCGGGTCCAGGCGGAGTCGGGGAGGCTGCGATAGAGGCGGACGATGCGTTCGTGGACGCCTTCGAGGATTCTGAGGGAGGGTTCGACGGGCTGGGAGGAGGCGTCGGTCAATTTCGCCCAATCGTCCTGGCTATAGGGCTTGAGGGGCGGGTTGTCTTCGGTGATGATGAGGTGGGCGCGGACAAACATCTGCATGTGGGAGTCGGCGAGGTGGTGGATGACCTGGAAGCTGGTCCACCCGCCGTCGCGGTAGGGGCGGCTGAGTTGTTCATCGGTGGCACCGGCGATCAACTGGCGCAACTGGGCGGGCAGAGCTTCGAGTTTGGCGATGAGAGATTCGCGTTCCGTGGCAGTCATGGGGATGGATGGACCTCCTGTTCTTCCAGTGTGCGACAATCGCAGCGTGAATGGTGAAAAGGGTGCGATTTTTGCGCGGAACGAGCTGTTTTCGGGTCTCTCCGCGGACGATCTGGAGCAACTGGCGGCGCGGGCGCGGGCGTGTGACTACCGGGAAGGGGAAGTGCTGTTTTATGAGGGGGATGCGTGCCTGGGGGTGCATTTAATCACGGCGGGGGCGGTGAAGATCGTGAAGACGACGCCATCGGGGCGGCAGTTGGTGCTGGCGACGCAACCGGCTCCGGCGACGGTGGCGGAGGTGCCGGTATTTGATGGGGGTCCATACCCGGCGACGGTGATCGCGACGGAGGCGTCGCGGGCGTATCTGATTCCAAGGAATGATTTTCTGGGGTTCTGCAAGCTGCGGCCGGAACTGGCGTTGCGGTTTCTGGAGGTGTTTGGGGGGCGGTTGCGGCAACTGGTGTTTCTGATGGAGCGAATCACGTTCGGCAACGTGCGGCAGAGGCTGGCGCAGCGGTTGCTGGACTTCGCGCAAGCGGCTGGAAGCAAAGCGTTTACGATGGAGGAGACGCACGAGGAGATGGCGGCGCATCTGGGGACGGTGCGCGAGGTGGTGACGCGGAATCTGGGGCGGTTTCAGGGGGAGGGATTGATCCGGCTGAACCGGCGGGAGATTGAGTTGCTGGATACGGAGGGATTGCGGGCAGAGGCCGAGACGGAACTGTGATCGGGGTCACTGATTCGCGGGGGGTGGTTCGGGCAGGATGGAAGCATGACCGCCGCTCCGCCGCCTGTTGAGAGTCCCACGACCCGGAAGTACGAGCGCCGGTTGGAGACGGATCGTTCGCAGACGTGGCGGCGGGCGTTTCAGGCGGCGTTTTTTGCGCTGAATGTGTGGATTGGGGTGCAGTTCTACCTGTTCGTGAAGCATTTTGAGGGCGGGGGTTGGGGGCGGTTCGAGCGTCCGCCGGGGGTGGAGGGGTGGCTGCCGATTGCGTCGCTGATGAACCTGAAGTTCTGGGTGCTGACGGGGATGGTGCCGGGGGTGCATCCGGCGGGGATGTTTCTGCTGATTGCGTTTCTGGTGATGTCGTGGGTGTTCCGGAAGTCGTTCTGCAGCTGGCTGTGTCCGGTGGGGACATTCTCGGAGTATCTGTGGAAACTGGGGCGGGAGACGTTCCGGCGCAACTGGGCGCTGCCGAAGTGGCTGGACATCCCGCTGCGGAGCCTGAAGTACATTCTGCTGGGGTTGTTCGGGTACGCGGTGTATTCGATGTCGCCGCGGGCGATTCAGGAGTTTCTGGAGTCGCCTTACGGGGTGGTGGCGGATGTCAAGATGCTGGATTTCTTCCGGAAGATGGGGATGGCGACGGCGGTGACTTTGGCGGTGCTGGTGGTGTTGTCGGTGTTTGTGCGAAATTTCTGGTGCCGGTATCTGTGCCCGTACGGGGCGTTGATGGGGCTGGCTTCGATGTTGAGCCCGCTGCGAATCCGGCGGGATCCGGTGAAGTGCATTGACTGCGCGAAGTGCGCGAAGGCGTGCCCGTCGGTGCTGCCGGTGGATCAACTGTTGCAGATCCGGTCGGCGGAGTGTATCGGGTGCCTGGAGTGCGTGGCGGTGTGTCCGGCGGAAGGGGCGCTGGCGATGAAGACGGCGGGGCCGAAGAGGTGGACGGTGGCGCCGTGGGTGGTGGCGGCGGGGGTGGCGGGGATCTTCTTCGGGATCGTGTTGGCGGCACAGGTGAGCGGGCACTGGGGCACACAGGTGCCGGACGAGGTGTACCGGGAGTTCATTCCGCGGGCGCAGGAGTTCGGGCACCCGTAGCTGGGGGTTAGAGGTCGAGGATCAGCGGGGCCAGACGCTTCTTCTGCGCGAGGAGGGGTTCGTTGAAGAACTCGACGACGGGCAGCATTTTCTCGAAGTGTTTGAGGATCTCGGGGACGAGTTTGGGAGAGGTAGCGAGGGCGGGATCGAGTTCGCGCCAGAAGTACCATTGTTTTCTTTTGAGCAGGTCGATAGCGGGGTGATCCGGGGGGAAGCCCTTGGGAGGGCGGGCGAGGGCTTCGCCCTGGAGGCCGCCCATCAGGGTGGTGAGGGGCTTGGACTTGAGCATTTTGGCGAGGCGTTCGTGGTGTTCGAGCAGGTGGGCGCGGATCAGGCGGAGGTGGTCGGGGCCGGGCATGTAGACGCCGCCGGCGACGCCGACGTGTTTTTCGGCGATCTCGAAGTAGAAGGCGCTGGCGTCGTTTTTGTTGAGGGCGGAGTGATGAAAGAGGGCGCCGGCGTTGGTCTTATAGGGGGATTTGTTGGAGGAAAAGCGGGTGTCGCGGTAGATGCGGAAGATGGCGCGGCGGGGTTCGGTGGCGTAGGCGGGGTTGAGACGGGTGAGACCGGCGGCGACGGCGGCGGCGAGGTCCTCGATGGGTTGCTTGAGGGAGGCGAGATAACGGGGTTTGTGGGCGTCGAACCATTCGCGGTTGTTATTGGCGGCGAGGTCGCGGAGGAAGAGTTGGGTATCGGCGGGCAGGCCGGGGAAGGTGGATTTCGTCATGGGCCGTCTCCTATGATCGAGAGGAATGCTGTCCTACATGGAGATGCGCGAGCGTCTCGCACAAATCCCTGATCTTGAGATTAGCCTGAATGAGCCCCTGGCGCGGCACACGCGGTTCGGGATCGGCGGACCGGCGGCGGTGTTCGTGGACGCGCGACGGGAGGCGGCGTTTCTGGCGGCGGTCCGGGTGGCGAGGGCGAGCGGGCAGCGGTGGATGGTGATTGGGTCGGGGACGAACCTGGTGGTGTCGGACGCGGGGTTCGAGGGGGTGATGATCCGGTACTCGGGAGGGTCGATCGTGGCGGGCGAGGGGGGGCGGATGAGTTGTTTGAGCCATAACCCGATGTGCTAAAGCTCGCCAAAGCAAT
>ERZ761609.2374-NODE-2374-length-14033-cov-37.540492_pt1 | contig 14033 bp, 6 predicted proteins | sample MGYA00511163_ERZ761609 | MGnify/ENA primary metagenome ERZ761609 (study PRJEB28899, sample SAMN02445070) | bioreactor sludge metagenome | biome: EBPR sludge | place: Australia: Brisbane, Thorneside Wastewater Treatment Plant | collected 2011-12-16 ... | reverse complement strand
CCTCGGCCAGCACGCGCACGGCCTGCGCGCGCGCGCCCTCCGGCAGCAGCGGAGCGGCGTTTGCCTCCCGCTCCAGGAGCCATTCGCCATCCCCCATGAGGGTGCGCTTTTGCCGGCGGACTTCGGTCTTTAAAGCGCCGTCCGGCTCCAGCCATGCGCGCACCCTGCGGCCGCTGTGCGCCGCCTCGACGAGCGCGGGGTCCACTGACACCGCGCGCACCCAGCCCGGCAGCTCGTCAGCGGACAGCACCGCCTGAGGCGTGATGCGGGCGCTCTGAAACAGCGGCGCGATCTCCCGCAATATGAAGGCGAAGATGCCGAACACCGCGACGATGACCGCCACGCCGCCGAAGACGATGACACCGTGCATGACGCGCTCCATGCGCAGGATGCCGCGCGACACCTCGAAGCGGCGCGGCGCGGTCTGCGGTTCAGGATGGGGTTCGCTCTCCGGCATCACAGCAAGTGACAGCCATCATGCCCGCGCCGGTCCAAAAGCAACCCACATTCTCGTTGCCCGGGCAGTCCGTGACCAGGAAGCCGCATGATCATTCACGCGCCGCCCGCCGGTATTCCCCGGGGCTCATCCCCGTGGCGGCGCGAAACTGGCGGCTGAAGGCGGCCTGGTCATAAAAGCCGCACTCAAACGCGATGCTGGACAACGCATCGTCCGAGCCGCGCAGCATCCCGGCGGCCATTTCAATGCGCGACTTCGTCAAAAGCTGGCGCGGGGTCAGCCCGGTGATGCCACGCACACGGCGCTCAAACTGGCTCATGGAAAGGCCGGCCTTGCGCGCCAGAGCCTCAATGCGCAAAGGGCTGGCGCAGTCGCGGTGCAGCGTGTCCAGCACCTCCGCCAGCGGCCCCAGTTCCGCGCCGCTGACCGCCGGGTGATGAAGGTCCCGCGAGATGCCCGCCAGGGCGATGATGCCGCCGTCGAGGGATTTCACTGCGATCTTCTGCGAGACAAACCAGCCCACACTGCCGCCCTTCGTGATCATTTCCAGCCGGTCACGCACGGTCGCTCCCCTGTGGAACACCTCGTCATCCTGCTGCTCATAGCCAGCGGCCAGAATGGGGGGGAAAACCTCGCGCGCCGTGCGCCCCAGGAGATCGCTCCGATGCACCAGCCCGGCACGACGTATAAATGCCTCGTTCGCCGCCACATAGCGGCGCTCGCGGTCCTTCACGCAAAAAAGCACATCCCCAACTGTGTCGAACAGAAACTCGGCGGCCTCCAGCGCGGGTGCCTGGGCAAAGATGGCGTCCCGTCGGGACAGCTTGCGGGCTTGGGTGGTCTTCATGGCGCGAAGCGGGTTTGGCAACAGCCCCATCTTGCAGGAAGCCGGCTGAAAGCTCCAGCACAGCCTGCGGCTTTGGCTTTTTTCGTCATGCGCCGAAGCGAAAAATGACACGACCTGGGCGCGCTTTTCCGGCATCATGGGGCCATGTCTCCCAGCCAGCCCGTGATCCGCCATGCTTCGACTTCCCATCCCGGCACCGATGGGGAGGCAAAGACGGCCAAACAAGCCATCCAACTGGCGGAGCAGTTGTTGAAGAGGGCGCTTGGGCAGCAGTCTGCCGGTGAAAAGCGCGAGGCGGAGAGACTCGGCAGGCTCATGAATGATCCGCAAGGCAAAGCCTTCACTTTTGCCATGGTGGACGAGGTTTTTCGCAGCCATGACGCCAGTGCCTCCGCCAAACGATGGAGAAGGCTGGTGGCACTGCATGGCCTTCCACAGTATCTGCCGCTGGCGGACCGGGCGCTCATGGGCATTGGCGCGGCAGGCAGCCTGATCCTGCCGAATGTCGTCATGAAGGCCGTGGCGGCGCGCCTGAGGGCGGACAGTGCGCGTGTCATCCTGCCCAGAGAAAGGGAGCCGCTGCACCGCTACCTTGCCTCGCGCAAAGAAGCGGGATTTCGCGTCAACCTCAACCATCTCGGCGAGGCCGTGCTGGGCGAGGAGGAGGCGCGGCGCCGTTTCGAGGCCGTGCTCGCGCATCTCGCGGACCCGGCGGTGGAGTACATCTCCGTGAAAATCTCCGCCATTTTCAGCCAGATCCATCTCATCGCCTGGGATGAGACGCTGCACGCCATTCAGGACAGGCTGCGCCCGCTTTACCGCGCCGCGCAAAAAGACGGCAAGTTCGTGAATCTCGACATGGAGGAGTATCGTGACCTCGCGCTGACCCTCGCCGCCTTTCGCGGTCTGCTGGATGAGCCGGAGTTTCAGCAGCTTCGCGCGGGCATCGCCCTCCAGGCTTATCTGCCGGACTCGTTTTCGGCCATGCAGGAGCTGACTCAATGGGCCAGGCGGCGCGTCGCCGCCGGTGGCGCGCCGGTCAAGATCCGCCTCGTCAAAGGCGCGAACCTCGCGATGGAAAAGGTCGAGGCCGAGATGCACGGCTGGCACCCCGCGCCGTATGCCACCAAGGCGGAGACCGATGCCAACTTCCGCCGCCTGCTCGACCACGGCTGCCGGCCGGAGAACGCGATGGCCGTGCGCCTTGGCGTCGCCAGCCACAATCTTTTCGATGTCGCCCTCGCCCTCACACTGCGCGAGCAAAATGGCGTGCGGGACCATGTGGAGATCGAGATGCTGGAAGGCATGGCCAACCACCAGGCCCGCGCCGTCCGCGATGCCGCCGGCGCCATGCTCCTGTACGCGCCCGCGGTGCGGAGCCATGATTTCCTCAGCGCCATGGCCTATCTGGTCCGCCGTCTGGATGAAAACACCGCGCCGGAAAATTTCCTGCGCGACATGTTCGCCATGCGCCCCGGCTCACCGGAGTGGGAGAACCAGAAACGGCGCTTCATCCAAGGCTGGCGCGACCGCCACATCGTCTCAGCAGACTCACGCCGCAGCCGCCCTCTGGAACTGCCCGCATCAGGTTTCCACAACGCCCCCGATACTGACTTCACCCAGCCATCCGCCCGCGCCGCTCTTCAAGAAGCCATTCACACCTGGCAGCCAGTCCCCCTCCCTGCCCTGCCCGATCTCGAAACCACCCTGCGCACCGCCTGCTCTGCCCAGAATGACTGGGAACTCCTCGGCGTCGCCGGCCGCGCCGCCATCATCCACCGCGCCGCCGATATCATGGAGCAGCAACGCTTCGCCGCCCTGGCCTGCCTGCGTGCGGACGGGAAAAAAGCGGCGGGAGACGCGGATGGCGAAGTCTCTGAGGCCATTGACTTCGCACGCTACTACGCCCGCACTGCCGGGGCGCCCGCAGGCGTTGCAGCGGAAGCCATGGGCGTCATCGCTGTCGTTTCTCCCTGGAACTTCCCTTATGCGATTCCGGCCGGCGGAGTGCTTGCCGCCTTGATGGCGGGAAACAGTGTCATCCTCAAACCCGCCCGTGCCACCGGGCAGACCGCCTGGCTCCTGATCAACCAACTCTGGCAAGCCGGCGTGCCGCGCGAGGTGCTGCATTTCTTCCCCTGTGACGGCCAGGCCGGCCGGAAAATGCTCACCGATGAACGCGTCGCGGCCTGCATCCTCACCGGCGGCTATGAGACCGCGCGCAAGTTCCAAAGCTGGCGTCCCTCCCTGCCGCTTTATGCCGAGACCAGTGGCAAAAACGCGCTCGTCATCACCGCGCAGGCGGATCGCGAGCTAGCCATCAAAGACCTCGTGCGTTCCGCGTTCGGTCACAGCGGCCAGAAATGCAGCGCCGCCAGCCTCGCCATTCTCGAAGCGGAGGTCTATGACGACCCCAACTTCCGCCGCCAGCTTCGCGATGCCGCCGCCAGCCTCCATGCCGGTCCAGCCACCGATCCACGCAGCATCGTCACCCCTCTTGTCAACCCACCCGGCAGAGACCTGTGCCGCGCGCTCACCACACTCGATGCCGGTGAGGAATGGCTGCTGGAGCCGAAACAACTCAGCGACGATCCCTGCCTCTGGTCTCCCGGCATCAAGCTCGGTGTCAAACCCGGCTCCTGGTTCCACCTCACGGAATGCTTCGGCCCCGTGCTCGGAGTCATGCGCGCGGACTCGCTCGCGCAGGCCACGGAATGGCAGAACGCCACCGACTTCGGACTCACCGCGGGCATTCACTCGCTCGATCCCGATGAGATCTCATGGTGGCGTGATCGTGTCCGCGCAGGCAACCTCTACATCAACCGCCCCATCACCGGCGCCATCGTGCGGCGCCAGCCCTTCGGCGGCTGGAAGAAGTCCTGCATCGGCCCCGGAGCCAAAGCCGGCGGGCCGAACTATGTGATGAGCTTCTGCCGTCTGCGTGAGGCGAACGGCGCGACTCCTGACTATGCGCAGGCATGGCAAAACCACTTCGCCAAGGATCACGACCCGAGCGCGCTGGCATGTGAATCGAACATCTTCCGCTACCGCCCCTGTCGCGGCGTCATCCTGCGGCTCGACACACCCGACGAGCACTTCATCAAGCTGGCCCGCCTGGCCTCCGAGACCACGGGCGCGCCGCTTGCGCTCAGCATTCGCTCCGAGGAAAGCGACACCGCTTTCATCGCCAGGCTGCCCGCCTTGGCAAAGCAAGCCGAGTTTCTCCGCACGCTGTCCGCACCGGGGGACGAGGTGCTTCATGCCGCGTTTGAGGCAGGTTTGAACTGGATCAACGCTCCCATCCTCTGCAACGGGCGCGTCGAGCTCGCCCGCTGGCTGCGCGAGCAAAGCGTGAGCCAGACCCTGCATCGCTACGGGCAGATCACCGCCCAAAACGGCGCGCCCCGCTCTTGATTCGCATTCATTACCGTCCCCTCGTTGCCTATCCCGCCATGAAAGCCCCCCTGACTGCGATCGCTCTCATTTTATTCTTCTGCCAGTTGCCGGCTCAGTCTCAAGGGCCGGAGATCATTCTCAATCAAGCCTCGGCGGACATCTTCCCCCAAGGCTGGCGGAGCGGACGCGTCAACGCCAGCGCGCAACCTCTTCTGGACACGGAGGTGGAACGGCTGCGCGGCATCGTGAAGCGCGCGTTAGGCAAGTACCCACCAGCCCTGCTGGAAACGACGCTGAAGAAGGTGCATGGCCTGGGGCATCTGGAGTATCACGGTGTGGCCACAGGCGGCACGCGCTCGGCCAGCGCCATCTATGTGGTCTGCAAGCCCCATTACAGTGACGCGGCGGTGGAGCGAATCATCCATGCGGAATACTCCAGTGTGCTGTTTCAAAAGTTCGCGCAAAACTTCGATGCCGGGGCTTGGCAGCGGCAGAATGCGGAGGGTTCCACTTATCTGGGCAGTGGTGTGGCGGCGGTGAAGGCGGGCAAGGTCTCTGGCCAGGCAACGCCAGAACTCCAAGAACAAGGTTTTATCAGCGAGTATGCCAAGGCGAGCATAGAGGAGGATTTTAACTCGCACGTCGCCCGCATTTTCATGGGCGATGAGACTTACTGGCAGACATTGGAGAAGCATCCTCGCCTCAAAGCCAAGACGGGCCTGCTGATAGCCTTTTACCAGAAGCTCGACCCGAGCATGAACCCGGCAAAGTTTGATGCGATCCGCAAGGAGGCGTCGAAGCTCACGCTGGACCGCATTTTCACCGACAAGGAGTTCGAGGAGGAGAAGATGGAGACTTTTCAATGGAGCAAGCTCGGCGCGCATTACTTCATCCTGGAAAAGCCGGCTGAGGGAAAGGAAGGCAAGGATTTGGTGAGGCACGACGCAGCCACTGGAGCGCGCACGGTCATCATCCCAGCGCGCGAGTTCACGCCGGATGGGGAAAAGAAGCCGCTCACAGTTTCAGACTTCGCCTTCTCAATGGACGAGCAGCGGCTCCTGATTTTCACCGACACGAAAAAGGTCTGGCGCAAAAATACGCGCGGTGACTACTGGCTACTCGATCTCGCGACAAAGAAGCTCGCCAAGCTCGGCGGTGATGCCGCGCCCTCGACCTTGATGTTTGCCAAGTTCTCGCCCGACGGCTCACGCGTGGCCTTTGTGCAAAAAAACAACCTGTACATGCAGAACCTGGCGGACATGAAAATCACCGCGCTGACTGCCGACGACTCCGGCAATCTGATCAACGGCACCTCAGACTGGGTGAACGAGGAGGAACTGGGGCTGCGGGATTGTTTCCGCTGGAGTCCTGACGGCACACGAATCTTATTCTGGCAGTTCGACACGAGTGAGGTGAAGCGCTTCACGCTCGTGAACCAGACGGATGGCAGCTACCCGCGCCTCACCACCTTTCCTTACCCCAAAGCCGGTGAAAAAAACTCGGCCACACGCCTTGGAGTGGTGCCTGCCAGCGGCGGCGCGGTGACCTGGCTGAAGGTTCCAGGCGACCCGCGCGAGCACTACCTGCCTTCCGCCGAGTGGACGCCGGACGGGGGCAGGATTCTCATGCAGCAGTTCAACCGCCTGCAAAACAGCCTGCTCGTCATGCTCGCTGATCCGGCATCCGGCGAGGTGGCTCCACTGTTCACCGAAACGGACCCAGCCTGGGTCGAGAACAGGAACAGCGAACCGCGCTGGCTGGGCGGCGAATTCCTGTGGGTGAGCGAGCGCAGCGGCTGGCGTCGGGTGTTGCGAGTGGATTTGACCGGCCAAACGCTGCCGGTGACACCTGACGGCCAGGATGTGATCGAAGTGACAGCCCTCGATGCCAAAGGCGGCTGGCTTTATTATCTGGCCTCGCCGGACAATGCCACGCAACGCCACCTGCACCGCGCCAGCCTGGATGGCATGGAGGAGCAGCGGATCACACCCGCCGGCCAGCCGGGGACGCACGGCTACTCATGCTCTGAGGATGCCGCCTGGGCCGTGCATACCCGCTCCAGCATGACCTCGCCTCCCGTCGTTGACCTCGTCTCGCTGCCGAAACATGAGACCGTGCGCAAGCTGAAGACACAGTCCGCATTGAAGGAAAAGCTGGCCAACATGAGGCTGCCAAAGACCGAGTTTCTACGCGTGGACATCGGGGACGGCATCACTCTGGACGGCTGGATGATGAGCGCGGCGGATCCCGGCTCCAAGTCAAAGCACCCTCTGCTCATGCATGTCTATGGCGAGCCCGCGGGCCAGACTGTCAAAGATTCGTGGGGCGGCCAGAAGACGCTCTGGCACTGGATGCTCGCTCAGCAGGGCTACATCGTCGCCAGCGTGGACACGCGCGGCACGCCCGCGCCGCGCGGACGGGACTGGAGGAAGTCCGTTTACCGCCAGCTTGGCATTATCAATGCGCGGGAGGAGGCCGCCGCGGTGAGGATGCTTTTGCAGCGCCATGATTATCTCGATCCACAACGTGTCGGCATCTGGGGCTGGAGCGGGGGCGGCAGCAGCAGCCTGGACGCCATTTTTCGTTATCCCGATCTTTACCACACCGCGATTGCCGTCGCCCCCGTGCCGGACCGCCGCCTCTATGACACGATTTACGAGGAGCGCTACATGGGCCTGCCGCAGGACAACGAGGAGGGCTACAAGGACGGCTCGCCCATCACCCACGCCGCGAATTTGCAAGGCAACCTCTTGATCGTTCATGGCACGGGGGACGACAACGTGCATTACCAGGGCGTGGAAAAGCTGATGGACGCGCTTATCGCGAACAACAAGTCCTTCACCGTCATGCCCTACCCGAACCGCGACCATTCCATCAACACCGGCAAGGGCACCACGCGTCATCTCCACGAGTTGATGACGCGTTTTCTGAACCAGCATCTGCCTGTGACAAAAAGCGCGCCGCCTGCGCCCGATCCCAAACCCTGAGCACATGAAACGACAAGCCCTCGCACTGCCCATCCTCGCGCTCGCCTGTGTCTGCCTGTCCGCCTTCACGCCGGACGAGTTCCTGCCGCCCGCGCCACCATGGTCGGGTGCCAGCGAGGCCCTGATCGTGCCGCAGGGCCATCCCTGGATCACGCCATGCGAGCAAAGCGGCATGACTGATTCACCGCCTTACGCGGAGACTGTCGCCTGGCTGGAAAAACTGGCCGCCGCCTCGCCGCTGGTGCGCGTGATCACCTTCGGCCGCACCGCGCAAGGCCGTCCGCTTTGCGCCGTCATCGCCAGTCGCGAAGGCATCTCCGAGGCGGCCAAACTCCCCGCCAACGGCAAGCCCACCGTGCTCGCGCAAGGTGGCATTCATTCCGGGGAGATTGACGGCAAGGACGCGGGCATGATGCTGCTGCGCGACATCGCCTTCGGCGGCAAGGGCACGCTGCTTGATCATGCCAACCTGCTTTTCATTCCCGTGCTGAACGCCGACGGCCACGAGCGCCGCTCCATCTGGAACCGCCCCAACCAGCGCGGCCCCATCCATCAAGGCTGGCGCACCACGGCGCAGAACCTCAACCTCAACCGCGACTACATGAAGGCTCAGGCGCCGGAGATGGCCGCCGTCTTGAAGCTCATCCAGGAATCCAAACCCGCGCTCTATCTCGACATCCACGTCACCGACGGCGTGGACTATCAATACGACATCACCTACGGCTTCCAAGGCTGGGATGGAGGCTTCGCCTGGTCGCCAAAAATCGGCCAGTGGCTGGATCAAACGCTGCGCCCAGCATTGGACGCCGACTTGAAGACGGCGGGCCACATCCCCGGACCGCTCGTCTTTGCCAAAAACAAACGCGACCTTTCACAGGGCATCACCTTGAAGCCCTACGACCCGCGTTTCTCCACCGGCTACGGCGACCTGCGGCATCTGCCCACGCTGCTCATCGAGAATCACTCTTTGAAGCCCTTCCGCCAGCGTGTGCTTGGCACCTGCATCCTCATCGAGTCCTGCCTGCGCATCGTGGCCCAACATCGCGATGACCTCCAACAACGCATCTCCGAAGACGAAGCCGCGCGGCCGCAAAAAATCAGCCTCAACTGGAACCGTGCCGCCGACCACCAGACCACGATGAACTTCGCCGGCATCGCCAGCGACAATTCCAACTCGCCCGCCTCCGGCACGCAGGAAGTGCGCTGGCTTGGCACCCCGCAGGATCACCCCAAGCTCCCTGTGCATCACCTTACCAAACCAGGCCTCACCGTCACCCGCCCGAAGGCCTACTTCATCCCCGTCACCAAGCCTGACATCCTCAGCGTGCTGGCCTCGCACGGCATCCGAATGGAGCCGCTCAAGGAAGACACCACCCTCACGCTCGATCATTACCGCCTGATGGACCCGGTGGTCTCCGCCACGCCCTTTGAAGGCCGCCACACCATGACCACCCAGGTCAAGACCGAAACCGGCAAGCACACCCTGCCTGCCGGAACGATGCGCGTGTCCACCGACCAGCCGCTGGGCGATCTCGCCATCGCTTTGCTGGAGCCGGAGCACCTCGACTCCCTCGCCGCCTGGGGTTTCGTGCCCGAAATCCTCCAGCGCACCGAATACATCGAAGGCTACGTCATCGCCCCGCTCGCCGAGCGCATGATGGAGAACGACCCGAAACTCAAAGCCGAGTTCGAGGCCAGGCTCGCCACCGACCCCGCCTTCGCGAAAGACCCTGAAGCCCGCCTGCAATGGTTCTATGAGCGCAGCCCGTTCTATGACCTGGAATACCTGCGGTATCCAATAGCGATTGAGCGGTGATATTTATCCGCACCCTTTGGTCTTGTAGCAACAGTCAATCATCAAGCCCGTTTCACTTTCCGATATTTCGGGGGCGCGGTCCCTGTGTGTTTCTTGAGGACGTGGATGCAGTATTTGCACCCGTCTCAACCGATGCGCTGGCTGATCTCGATGATGCTCAGTCGGTGTCTTCGCGCAGTTCGCGCGCCGGGCGCATCCGCAGGCAAATCTTCATAGACCCTCAAGCCCACTTCTGCGGGCGAGCTTTTATGAGCTGGAAACGAACCGCGCGCCATGCCTAGACTTGGACTCCTTCTTCCGTTACGACTTCAATAAGATTGGCTGCGAGCGCCGCAACGGTTATGCCTATCATGGCACCTGGGCCGCCAGCCTGCTGCAGCGGATTACCCCAAGTGGCGCATCCAGCACGCCCAGCAGTGACACACCTCATGTGCTGCGGAAAAACGGGCTTGCCACGAATCACTGAGTCTCACCATGCTGCGAATGGTCTGGGCTGGGCGACTGCAAGCCTTGGGATCACGCAGACGTAAAGGTGGCATGATCCCCCTGTGCCGCGTCTCTCTGTCTGCGTGTTTGATTTCCACTCTGGCAAGCGCGCGTGAGCCGCTGCCGGAAGGCTTTGGCATCTCCCGGTTCCACCCCGGCGACACTGATATCAAGATTCATCCCGCCGTGCTCCTCGTAGAAAAATTTGAAGAAGGCACGCTGGAGGCCCTGAAGCCGCGTTGGAACGAAATCGAGAACAAGGACGCCCAAGTGCTCGAAATCGTGAACGACCATCCGGCGGCCAGTTCGGGCTCCAAATGCCTCCAAGTCACCGCCACGCTCGGCGAGAATACCGGGGGGCATCTTTTCAAGCGCCTCGATCCCATCCAGACCCGTGTCTTTTCGCGCTTCTATGTGAAGTTCGCCGAAGACGCGCCTTATCTGCATCACTTCAGCGGCCTCGGAGGCTACAATCCGCCCACCAACTGGCCGCAAGGCAGCGCCGGCAAGCACGCCGCGGGCGACACACGCTTCAGCGCCCGCATCGAGCCGAATGGCAGCTACGGCACGCTCGCCGCGCCCGGCGGCTGGATGTTTTACACCTACTGGCACGACATGAAGCCAAGCGCCGACGGCGGCTTCTGGGGCAACGGCCTTTGGCCCGAAGGCAAACCCGGCCCGCCTCGCGGCCAGTGGCAGTGCGTCGAGATCATGGTGAAATGCAACGACATCGGCCAGAGCAACGGCGAGCTCGCCCTGTGGCTCGATGGCAAGCTCACCACGCACATCGGCCCCGGCACCAAAACCGGAAAATGGACCGGCGAAGGCTTCGACGTGCTCAAGGACGGCCCGCAGACCTTTGAAGGCTTCCGCTGGCGCACCGTCCCCGAGCTCGCCGTCAGCTACTTCATGCTCAGCCACTACGTCACCGAAAACGCCTACCGCCAAAACAACGTCGCCAATCCACCCAAGACCAATCGTGTATGGTTCGATGACATCGTGATCGCCACCGAGTATGTCGGGCCGATTTCGAAGCGTTGATACGTCCATGTCTTCTTCGCGCTTCAGCACGGCTGTTCTGGCACTGATCCTCTTTGGAGCTGTGCAAGCTGCTGGGCAGATGCCTCGCGCCTTCTTCTCTCATCACTGCGAGAAATGCCACTCAGGCGAGAAACCGAAGGGCAAGTTCGACATCACGAAGCTGGGCACGGATTTCAGCGATGCCAGCAATCGCGAACACTGGCAGCGCGTGCTCGAGCAGATCCAAAGCGGTGACATGCCACCCGAGGACAAGCCGCGTCCACCGGAGCAGGACGCCAACACCGCCATGAAGTGGATCCGTGGTCAGGTGGACGCGATTGAACTGACTCGTCGCGCCAAGGAAGGTCGTGTGGTGCTGCGGCGGCTGAATCGTGCCGAGTATGCGAACACGATGCGCGATTTGCTCGGCGTGGAAGTGGATTTGGCCGACCTGCTGCCGCCTGACACCTCGACCAATGGCTTCGACAACAACGCGGAGCTGCTGCACACCTCCTCTCATCTGCTGCGCAACTATCTCGACGCCGCCGACCGCGTGCTCGACGAGGCCATCGCCAGCAAACCGAAGCCGTGGATTCTGAACAAGCGCTTCGACATCAAGGACGAGCGCACCGTGAAGCCGAACGGCAGCGTGTATCGCCATGTGCCGGACGGCGTGGCCATTTTTGCGGCGTGGGAGTCGGCGAACATCCGCGTGACGATGTGGAACTTCCGCAGCCATGTGCGCGGCAGGTATCGTTTCCGCATCTCCGCCTATGCCATTCAAAACGAGGGCAAGCCCGTCACCTACCGCGTCACCGCCGGCACGCTGAAAGAGGTGACCGAGGAGCGGTTGGTCGGGTATTTTTCCGTGCCGCAGGACAAGCCGACGGTGATCGAGTTCACCGAGCAGTTGGAACCGGAGAACCGCATCCGCATTCTCGCGGAAGGTCTGCCCGCCACGCCGCCGCAGGTGCAGCAGGTGGGAGCGGAGAATTACAAAGGCCCCGGCCTGGTGGTGCAGTGGGTGGACATCGAAGGCCCGCTGCTCGAATCCTGGCCGCCGCCGAGTCACCGCGCCTTGTTCGGCGATCTCAAACAGGAACTTGTGGAGCGCGAGCGCTACGAGGTCGTCTCCGCACAACCCGAGGCGGATGCAGAGCGCTTGCTCACGGATTTCGCTCGTCGCGCTTTTCGTCGGCCCGTGTCCTCGCGGGAGATCCAGCCCTTCCTCGCGCGTGTGCGCAGTGCCTTGGAAAACGGACGCAGCTTTGAGCAGGCCATGCGCCTTGGCTTCAAAGGGATCTTGGTTTCACCCGACTTCCTCTTCCTGCGCGAACGCGGACCGCGCCTCAATGATTTCGAGCTGGCGAGTCGGCTCTCTTACTTCCTGTGGAGCTCGATGCCGGACGAGGAGCTTTTAAAACTGGCCGCCGCCAACCAACTGCACGAGCCCGAGGTGTTGCGCGGCCAGCTCGATCGCCTGCTGCGTGATCCGAAATCGAGATCCTTCACGGAGAACTTCACCGGTCAGTGGCTCAAACTCCGCGCCATTGATGACACGCTGCCGGATCGCACGCTCTACCCGGAGTATGACGACATCCTCAAAACCGCGATGCTGAAGGAGACCAAGCTCTTCTTTGATGAAGTGCTGAGCCAGGACCTGCCGCTGACAAACTTCGTCCACTCTGACTTCACTTTTCTCAATGAACGGCTCGCGAAGCATTACCGCATCCCCGGCGTGGAGGGCATGGACATGCGCAAAGTCACGCTGCCTGCGGGCAGTCATCGCGGCGGCCTGCTCACCATGGGCAGCATTTTAAAGGTCACAGCGAATGGCACGACCACCTCGCCCATCATCCGCGGCTCCTGGGTGCTGGAGCGCATCCTCGGCACACCGCCGCCGAAACCGCCGCCGGATGTCGAAGCCATCGAGCCGGACATCCGCGGTGCCACCACCATCCGCGAGCAGCTTGCCAAGCATCGCAACGTCGAAAGCTGCGCAAGCTGCCACAAGAAGATCGATCCACCCGGCTTCGCGCTGGAGAGCTTTGATGTCATCGGCGGCTGGCGCACGCACTACCGCGCCACCGGCGAGCCACGCATCATTGATGGCCGCCGCCGTCGCTACTGGGATGGCCCCGCCGTCGATCCCGGTGATGTCACACCCGACGGCCGCCGCTTTGAAAACATCAATGACTACAAGCAACTGCTCATCGAGAACAAAGAGCAACTCGCCCGCAACCTCGCCGAAAAACTCCTCGCCTACGGCACCGGTGCCGCCCCCACGTCCACCGATGACACCCTGATCGAGAAAATTATCTCTCGCGTCCGCGCCAGGAACTTTGGCTTCAAGTCGTTGATCCACGAGGTCGTGCAGAGCGATCTCTTTCAGACGAAGTGACTTCTACAAACATGAAACATGTCATCCTTATCCCAGTCTTCTACGCATTGACTTGTCCCCTATTGGCAGGTGAGTCTGCGCTAACTAAGACTTATCAGCCGCTGGATGGACTCGGTGCGGGTTCGATTGTCATTTCTCAGGTCACTTGTCATGAATGGTATTCACACAGCGGTCAGCCCACTTCCATTGGCTTGATTTCTGCAGCCAACGTCCCGCCGACCAACAACCCAAAAGAAGCGATAGAAAATCTGAACCTCGCCTCAGTTTGTGGAGTCCGGTTTAGCTGTGGAGATATGGATCTGACCTCCGAGTTAACTTTGGATGCCACCGCGTTTGCAATCCCGGAGCGATTCGACCATCCGCGTGAAGATATCGTTCGGGCTTCCCTGGAATGCCTGAGGCGCTGCCTTCCAGACAAACTGCGTCAAACTCCTGTCACTCTAAAGTCATCGAATGAGAACGAAGCTTGGTTAGCTGAGATCGTCCGTCAGTTTAACATGCATGACCGGAGCAAAGTCTTCTTCACGCCAGCTCAATAAACCAGCTCTCCATATCTCCTCTTCTCCCAGTCTCATTGTCTCATTGTCTCATTGTCTCATTGTCTCATTGTCTCATTGTCTCAT
>ERZ761609.2372-NODE-2372-length-14047-cov-54.638293_pt1 | contig 14047 bp, 14 predicted proteins | sample MGYA00511163_ERZ761609 | MGnify/ENA primary metagenome ERZ761609 (study PRJEB28899, sample SAMN02445070) | bioreactor sludge metagenome | biome: EBPR sludge | place: Australia: Brisbane, Thorneside Wastewater Treatment Plant | collected 2011-12-16 ... | reverse complement strand
GCTGCCGCGGCGGCCGGGGTCGCCGTCGCCGCGGGCGGCGGCGGTGGAAGTTCTTCACCCACCACACCCCCAGCCGCCCTGCCTTCCGTTCGTATCGGCGTCGGCGATCTCGTGACCTTCCGTCCGCCCCGCTAACCGAAAAGGAGACTCCCACCATGAAAAAGATCAATATCCTCCTCACCGGACTCGCTCTCACCGCCCTGCTCTGCCCCCTCGCGGCACAGCAGATCCGCCTCGCCGGCGGCGACACCGCCAAACCCGCCGCCCGCGCCGCCTCCGGCGCTGAAGACCATGAACAGGACTACGCCCAACTCGGCACCCCCGCCCTGGGTTACTACGTCCGCGGCAAGCACGTCCGTCTCATGCTCGGCGTCCCCGGCGCCGCCCACCTCTCCGAAGTCCTCCCCGGCCTGAAGGATACCGCCCGCGCCATCGCCGCTCCCGGCCATGACTGGGTCCTGACGCTCTCCAAACAGACCGCCCAAGCCTGGCGCCCCGAAACCGGCGAAGCCTGGCCCCTCCCCGGTGTCGACGGACTCCCCTCCGCCACCGCCCTCAGCCCCTCCGGCCGCGAAGCCGCCTTCTATTTCGAACAGGACGGGCGCCTCCTCGTCTACGGCGGCCTCCCCAGCCACCCCGAACTCCTCCACTCCGCCGCCCACCTTCTCTGGCCCCGCGGGATCTCTGAACTCGCCCTGGCCCCCGGCGCCGGCACTCTCGCCGGCCTCGCTCCGGACGGCCTCTATCTCCTCAGCCCCGACCCCGAGTCCACGCCCGTCGCCATCCACGCCGCCACCGGCCTCCGCAGTCTCTCCTTCGGCGCCAGCGACGCCCAGATCGCTTTCCTCGACTCCGAGGCCGGCGCTCTGATGGTCGCCTCCCGCCAGAACGACTCGTACTTTGTCCAACCCGCCGCCGGCGCCGGCCAGGGCCTCTCCAATCCCGAGTACGCCGCCTTCGACGCCGCCGGCCTCCTCTGGGTCGCCAGCCGGGAAGCCGCCGCCCTCTGGCGTGTCGACCCCGCCACCGGCACAGTCGAGCGCTTCGACTCCCCGGCCCCCGGACGCGTCGAACGCCTCCGCCTCCGCGGCGCCCTCCTCGTCTCTTCCCCCGAGGAACCCGCTACCCAGATCGCCCTGCTCCACGATGGCCTCGCCGGCCTCAGTTGGGTTCCCGCGCCCACTGTGCCCGCCGAACTCGCCGCCGCGGAACCCGCCCAGGAGGTCCGTCAATGAAATCCCTTCTTTCCTCCCTCGCGGTCCTCGCGCTCCTCGTCACCGCCGGCGCCGATCCTCTCGCCGCCCAGGCCATCCGGACCAATACCGGCTTCCAGGCCAATGTCCTGCAACCCGGCGATGACGGCCCCAGCAGCCAGTCGACGCCTCTTGGCTTCACCATCAACTTTTTCCAGAAGAACTTCTCGAGTGTCTTCGTCAACCATAACGGCAACATCACCTTCGAGGGCGGCTTCCCGGACTATGACCCTGAGCCCATCAATGCCCTCAGCGTGCCCATCATCGCCCCCTTCTGGGCCGATGTGGACACCCGCGGCACCGGCACCATCTCCTACGGCCGCGACACCGTCGACGGGCGCCCCGCGTTCGCCGTCACCTGGAACGCTGTCGGCTACTACAGCCAGCGAACCGACCGCACCAATACCTTCCAGGTCGTACTCATCGACCGCTCCGATACCGGCACCGGCAATTTCGACATCGAAATGAACTATGACCGGATCCAGTGGGAAGTCGGCGAAGCCAGCCATGAATCCGGCGCCGGCGCCAACGGCGCCTGCCTTGTCGGCCCTCCGTCCTGTATCCCCGCCTCCGCCGGCTACTCCAATGGCTCCCGTGCGGCCGGCACCTCCTTCAGCATCGCGGGCTCCCTCGTCCCCGGCGCTTTCCTCGACAACAGTGGCGATCCCCTCATCCGCCGTACCTTCAACAGCACCGTCCCCGGGCGCCTCATTTTCCCCGCCCGTGGCGGCCAGGTCCAGCAGAGCACCATCACCAGCCTCAACCCCTCCTCCCGCAACGCCAACTCCGGTGATTTCGAACTCACCATCAATGGCAGCGGCTTCGTCTCCGGCGCTCAGGTCAACTTCGGCGGCGCCGTCCTGACTCCGGCCTCCGTCACCGCCTCCCAGATCGTGGTCCGCATCGGCAACAGTCTCATCCAGACTCCCGGCGCCATCCCCGTCAGCGTTCGCCAGGATGGAGCGAATTCCAATACCCTCAATTTCACGGTCGCCAGCGGCGGGCCCGTGCTCACTTCGCTCTCCCCCAGCAGCGTCGTCGCCGGATCGGCCGACTTCGACCTCACCCTCAGCGGCAGCGGCTTCCAGCAGGGCGCCGCCGTCATCTTCGGGGGCACGCTGCTCACCCCGGCCTCCGTCACCGCGTCCACGATCGTCGTTCGCGTCACCCGGAACCTCATCCAGACCCCCGAGGTGATTCAGGTCCGCGTCCGCCAGGGCAACATCGATACCCCGCCGCTGAACTTCAGCGTCACCACCGCCCCGGCGCCCTCCATCTCCTCGCTGTCGCCCGCCTCGGCCTTCGCCGGTTCTCCCGGCTTTGACCTCACCATCGCGGGCGCCAACTTCCAGCAGGGCGCGACAGTCCTGTTCGGCTCCACTTCCCTCACGCCGCGCTCCGTCTCGGCCTCCACCATCGTAGTCGCAGTCCCCGCCGACCTGATCGGGTCCGCCGGCACCGTCGGTGTCCGCGTCCGGCAGGGTTCCATCGACTCCAACACGGCCACCTTCACCGTCACCGCCACGACCGCTCCGGTCATCTCCTCCCTGTCGCCTACCAGCCGGCAGGTCAATTCCGGCGATTTCCAACTCACCATCACCGGCAGTAACTTCATCCCCGGTGCGCAGGTCCGCTTCGGCGGCGACGCCACCCTCACCCCAGCCTCTTTGACCTCCACTCAGATCGTGGTCAACATCGGCAACAGCCTGATCCAGAACACGGGCGATTATTATGTGACCGTCGTTCAGAACCAGATCAGTTCCAATCCCGTCGCCTTTACGGTGACTGCCGCCCCAATCGTGATTCCGCCAATCACCCTTAGCGGCGGCGGCGGCACTGTCACCCCCGGCGGCTCCGGCACGGCCACCCTCACCCTGCCCAGCCCCACCCCAGTCGCCCTCACCGGCACCCTTGAGCTCAACTTCACCCCAAACGCCACCGGACTCCCCTCCGGCTACGTTGATCCTGCCCTCCAGTTCGTTTCCGGAGGCCGGACCCTCACCTTCACCATCCCCAGTGGCGCCACCTCCGCCACCCTCCCCAACGGCGGCGCTTTTAATGCCGGCACCGTCGCGGGCACGATTACCCTGGTCATGACCGCCCTCCAGGGCGCCGGAGCCAGCCAACTGCCCAGCCCCGCCCCTTCATCCACGATCCAGGTCGCCCGCTCCGCCCCGGTCATCACCCCAGGCTCGGTGAAGATCGTCAACACCAGCTCTGGCCTCAACGTCGAGCTCCAGGGTTACTCCACGCCGCGCGACGTCACCACCGCCAACTTCACCTTTTCCGCCTCGGCCGCGGGGCGCATCGAAGGCAACAGCAGCTTCTCCATTCCTGTCAGCGGTCCATTCGCCTCCTGGTTCAACCTCGATGAAGGCCGGCAGAATGGCAGCCGCTTCGATGTCACCTTCTTGTTTACCGTCACCGGCGACGCCAACCTCATCCAGTCCGTGTCGGTCACCCTCACCAATTCCGCCGGCACTTCCACCGCCGTCAGCGGCGGCCGCTAACCCCTAACCCTTTCAAAACACAAAGGCCGGAGCACCTGCTCCGGCCTTTTCCTTCTACCCCCGCCCCTCCGGTCTGTGCGAAAATTTTCCGGTCAGGGTAGAATATTTCGCATGGGCGCTGCATCCAGTGCCCGCTGGGTTTTCATCTGATCAAGAGAACATGAAACGCGCGTGGCTGCATTCTTTCGCGGTCGCCGGCGCCTTCGCCGCCTTTGCGGCCGTCGGCGCGGGCGCGGCCCGTCCCTGGGGGACCGGGCCCGCCATCGCCTTCCATCTCCTGTTCGCCGTAATGATGGTCGCCACCGTCCGCACCTCCCGCGCCTGGGCCGGACCCGCCCTCCCCTTCCCTGACGGCGGCTTCCCCAGCCTCCGCGCCCTTGCCTGGATCACTCCCGCCGCCGTCCTGCTCCAGATCGCCCTCGGCGCGGCCTACCGCAACGAACTCCTCGGCCTCATTCCCCACGTCTCCTGGGCCTTCCTCACCGCTATCCTCGCCCTCGTCCTCGCCCTTTTCGTCCTCACCCAGGAAGCCCGCCACGCCCCCTTACGTGTCTGGGCCATCATCCTGCTCTGCGCCACCGGCGCGCAGGTCGTGCTCGGCGTCCTCGCCTTTGTCGCCCGCCTCAATCCTACCTCCGCCAGTCCCTTCACTGGCGCCATCCACGCCCACGTCGGCACGGGCACTCTCGTCCTCGGCGTCTCCGCCGCCATGTCCTGCTGGATTCTCCGCGACGCCATCCCGGCCTCTGCTTCCTCCAATTCATCCGACCCCCTCGAATCGGGGCGCCACTCATGAACGATTACCTCGCACTGACCAAGCCCCGCATCACCTGGCTCATCCTGATGAGCACCGCCATCGGCTACTATTTCGGACACCAGGGCGCCCTCGACTGGGCTCTCCTCTTCCACTGCCTGATGGGCACCGGCCTGCTCGCCTCCGGTACCGCCACCCTCAACCAGTGGTATGAACGCGATGCCGACGCCCGCATGCAACGTACCGGCCAGCGCCCCATCCCCGCCGGACGCGTCTCCCCCCTCAACGCCTTCCTCTTCGGCCTCGCCCTCATCGTCGCCGGCGCCCTCGAACTCGCCCTCGCCGTCAACCCCCTCTCCGCCTGGATCGGCTTCGCCACCGTCGCCTCCTACCTCTGCCTCTATACCCCCATGAAGCAGCGCTCCTGGTGGTCCACCACCGTCGGCGCTTTCCCCGGCGCCATGCCCCCCCTCATCGGCTTCGCCGCCGCCCGTGGCGTCCTCACCGCCGAAGCCTGGATCCTGTTCGCCATCATCTTCCTCTGGCAGTTCCCCCACTTCTACGCCATCGCCTGGATGTACCGCGACGACTACGCCCGCGCCGGCATCCGCATGCTCCCCGTCGTCGAACCCGACGGCCTCTCCACCTCCCGCCACATCCTCGGCTTCGCCCTCCTGCTCATCCCGGTCAGTCTCCTGCCCGCCTTCTTCTCCATGACCAGCCACTGGTACCTCGCCCCCGCCCTCGTCCTCGGTGGCCTCTTCCTCCGCGCCGCCCACCGCGTCTCCTCCGAACGCACCCTCGTCAACGCCCGAGGCGTCCTCAAGGCCTCGGTCATCTACCTCCCCCTTCTCTACCTCGCCCTTGTCCTCGACAACGGGATCTTCGGCCTGTGATCGTCACCGTCGACAATCTGACCCACGCCTTCGGAGACCGCCCGGTCCTCCGCGGCCTCTCCTTTCAGGTCGCCCGCGGCGCTTCCTACGGACTCCTCGGCCCCAATGGCTGCGGAAAATCCACCCTCTTTCGCATCCTCACGACCCTCCTCCCCCCCCAGTCCGGCACCGCCACCATCGACGGCGCCCCCCTCTCCGGCCGCTCTTCCGCTGTCCGCCGCAAACTCGGCGTCATCTTCCAGTCCTCCACCCTCGACCAGCGCCTCTCCGTCGAGGAAAACCTCCTCGCCCACGGCCACCTCTATGGCCTCTCCGGACCCTCCCTCCGCGACCGCACCCGCACTCTCATGGAGGATTTTGACCTCCTCGACCGCCGCGCCGACCGCGTCTCCCTCCTCTCCGGTGGTTTCCGCCGCCGCGTCGAAATCGCCCGCGCCCTGATCCACGAACCGCCCGTCCTCCTCATGGACGAAGCCTCTTCCGGCCTCGACCCCGCCGCCCGGCGCTCCCTCTGGCTCCAACTCCACCGCCTCCGCGAACAGCGCGGCCTCACCATCCTGTTCACCACCCATCTGATGGACGAAGCCGAAAACGCCACCACCCTCCTCCTGCTCTCCGAGGGCCGCGCCCTCGCCGAAGACGCCCCCGAAGCCCTCAAAGCCCGCGTCGGCGGCGATGTCGTCCTCTTCCACCCTGCCCCCGGCATTCCCCCAGAAACCCTGGCAGCCGAAATCTCCGCCGCCTTCAACCGCCCCGCCTTCGCCTCCGGCCCCGAAGTCCGCGTAGAAACCCCCAACGGCCACCGCTTCCTCGCCGAAGCCATGGAAACCCTCCCGGGGCGCATCCACGCCGCCCAACTCCACCGGCCCACCCTCGAAGACGTCTTCGTCCGCCTCGCCGGGCACCCCCTCGAGGAGCACGTCGATGCTTAACCTCTTCCTCCTCGCCACTTCCGCCGTCTGGCGCCGCGAAATCTTCCACTTCTGGCGCGAACGCTCCCGCGTCCTCGGCTTCGTCGGATCCCCCCTCATCTTCTGGCTCGTCATCGGCTCCGGTTTCGGCGACCTCGCCCGCTTCTTCTCCGGCGCCCTCCTCATGAGTGTGATGTTCACCGCCGTCTTCGCCACCATGTCCGTCATCGAGGACCGCCGCGAGGGCTTCCTCCTCGCCATGCTCGCCTCCCCCGCCCCCCGCTGCTCCATCGTCATCGGCAAAGTCCTCGGCGGCGCCACCATGGCTGCCGTCCAGGGCCTCCTCTTCCTCGTCTGCCTCCCCCTCACCGGCACCCCGCTCCCCCTTTCCGCCCTCCCCGGCGCCGCCTTCGGCCTCGCTCTCACCGGAGTCGCCTTCACCTCGATGGGCTTCTGGCTCGCCTGGCGCAGTAAGACCCCTCAGGGCTTCCACGCCCTCATGAACATCGTCCTCATGCCCCTCTGGATGGTCTCCGGCGCCCTGTTCGCCCACGACACCGCCCACCCCTGGATGCGCGCCCTCATGTCAGTCAATCCCCTCACTTACTTTCACGCCATCCTCCAGCGAACCCTCCTGCCCGCCTCCACCACCCCCGCCCCCGGCCTCTCCCCCAGCATCGCCATCACCGCCGCCGCCGGCCTCTTCTTCCTCACCGCCGCCATTTACGCCGTCGAAAGGCGGCCTCAAGGGAGCGCCGCGTGAAACCCGCCCTCTTCCTGACCCTCGCCCTCGCCCTCCTGCCCGGCTGTTCCCTCCGCTCCAGCCTTCCCATCCTCGGCACCGTCCCCGCCTTCGAACTCATCGCCGAAGACGGCCAACCCTTCCACTCCGCCCAACTCGAAGGCAACGTCTGGGTCGCCGACTTCTTCTTCACCACCTGCAACGGCCCCTGCCCCCGCATGTCCGTCCAGATGCGCGAAGTCCAGCAGGCCACCCTCGATCTCAACGACATCCGCCTCCTCTCCTTCACCATCGACCCCGCCAACGACACCCCCGAAGTCCTCACCGCCTACGCCCGCCGCTACAAGGCCATCCCCGCCCGCTGGCGCTTCCTCACCGGCCCCCCGGACGCCCTCCGCATCCTGTCTTCCAATACCTTCCACCTCGCCGAAGTCGGCGGCAGCCTCGAACACTCCTCCCGCTTCGCCCTCATCGACCGCAAAATGCGGATCCGCGCCTATTACGACACCTCCACCACCAACGCCATCCCCCAACTGCTCGAAGACATCAGAAAACTGCGCAGCGAAATCCTCTAAGCCATGGACTACTCCATCCTCCCCTCCGTCAACGCCGGCCTCAACTCCATCGCCACCCTCCTGCTTATCCGTGGCTGGTTCCTCATCAAACGCCGCGATTTCGAAGCCCACAAACGGACCATGCTCGCCGCTTTCCTCACCTCCACCGTCTTCCTGGTCTCTTATCTCGTTTACCACTACCACGTCGGCAGTGTGAAATTTACCGGTACCGGCCCCATTCGCACCGTTTACTTTGTCATCCTCATCTCCCACATCATCCTCGCCGCCGCCATCACCCCCATGGCCCTCATCACCCTCTACCGCGCCTGGAAAAATCAACTCGACCGCCACCGCAAACTCGCCCGCATCACCCTCCCCCTCTGGCTCTACGTCTCCATCACCGGCGTCATCGTCTACGGCATGCTGTACCATCTGTAGTTTGGATACCCTCAGCCTCCTCCTCGATATCCTCGAACCCCAACCCGGCGAGTCCATCCTCGACCTCGGCTGCGGCATGGGCCAGAGCACCGCCCGTCTCGCCGACGCCGGCGCCCGCCCCACGGGCATCGACCTCCTCCCCGCCCTCCTCGAACAGGCCCGCCTCGCCTACCCCCACTGCTCCTTCGTCGAAGCCGATTTCCTCGCCTGGAACCCGCCCGCCCCCTTCGACGCCATCCTCGCCCACGCCTCCCTCCACTGGATCCATCCCCCCAAGGACGCCGCCTGGCGCCTCTTCCACTTCCTCCGCCCCGGCGGACGCTTCGCCGCCTCCCTCGGCGGCGCCGCCGAACCCGCGCGCGAACTCGACGCCTACTATCGCCCTTCTCCCCAGGACTACGGCAAAATCCTCAAAAAAACCGGCTTCAACGACATAGAAATCGAACTCTTCCGCCCCGAAATCAACGGCGGCACCCTCATCGTCGCCGCCAGGAGACCCTTCTAGACCCGTGTTCCCCAAAATCATCACCATCGGCGACTTCTACCTCCCCTCCTACGGCCTCTTCGTCGCCCTCGGCTTCATCGCCGGACTCTGGCTCGCCGGCCGCCTCGCCCGCCGCGCCGGCCTCAACCCCGATAAAGTCGCCGATCTCGCCATCTACTGTGCCCTCGCCGGCCTCGCCGGCGCCAAACTCCTCATGTTCGCCCTCAACGCGGACTTCTACTGGAACCACCCCTCCGCCCTCCTCTCCTTCGATACCCTCCTGTCCGCCGGGGTCTATCACGGCGGCTTCCTCGCTGCTCTCGCCTTTGCTTTCTTCTACTTGCGTCACCACCGCCTCCCCTTCCTCCCCATCGCCGACGCCCTCGCCCCCGCCGTCGCCCTCGGCCACGCCATCGGCCGCCTCGGCTGCTTTGCCGCTGGCTGCTGCTGGGGCGCCTCGTGCTCCCGCCCCTGGGCCGTCACTTTCACCAACCCCGACGCCCATGCCCTCACCGGCGTCCCTCTGAACGTCCCTCTCCATCCCACCCAACTCTACGAAGCCGCCCTCACCGCCCTCGTCGCCGCCCTCACCTGGTTCGCATCCACCCGTCCCCACCCCCCGGGCCGCATCCTGGGAATCTATCTTCTGACCTATTCGGCCGCCCGCATCTTCGTCGAGTTCTTCCGCGAACACGACCAGGCTCTCCCCTTCTCGGGACCCCTCACCTGGACCCAGTGGATCGCCGCCGGACTCGCCATCGCCGGCCTCCTGCTCCTGCGGCGCACCCGCCGCCCCTCCTGATCTCGGGGCTTTCCCCTAGCGCCCTCCGCCAAACCCGCCAGCCACTCGATCCCCGAAAGACCAGCAAACTGCTTTGCAGTCTAAGGTCTTCCCCTGATCGAATTCCGCGCCCGCTCCCCGTAACCTTTTAGTTGTGAGAGGGTATCCCATGCCGCCGCAATCCGTCTTCCCACGCCGGCGCCGCCAGCGCGGCAACGCCATGGTCGAGAGCGCGCTCATTATTCTCCCGCTGTTTGCCCTGATGTTCGCCATCATCGACTTCAGCCTCGCCATCTTCGTTAAATCCACGCTCCAGCACGCCGTCCGCGAGGGCGTCCGCTACGCTGTCACCTTTCAAACCCAGCCCGGATTCTGCCACGACGATTCCATCAAGAACGTCGTCGTTCATAACTCTCTGAACTTCCTCCGCAGTGAAGCCAACCGCGAAAAGATCCAGATCCGCTACTTCTTGCCCGAAACTCTCAGCCCCTCGGGCAATAATGACCCAGGCAACATCGTCGAAGTCTCGGTCGAGGGCTACTCCTGGGGCTGGATCGCCCCGCTTTGGCGCACCAATACCCCGCTGAGCATGCTCGTCCGCTCCAGTGACCGGATGGAGGGCCTGCCCGGCGGCGCCTCGCCCCCCTGCCGCACAGGTTCCCCCTCCTGAGGATGAACGTATGTTGACGACCCAATCACTTTCCGCCTCCCCCTCCCGGCCCGGAATCCGGCGCCGCCCCCAGCGTGGCAACACCATCGTCGAATTCGCCGCGGTCGCCCTCTTTCTCACCCCCCTGCTGCTCGGCACCTTCACCCTCGGCATGAATTTGAATCAGAGCGTCCGCGTCACCCAGGTCGTCCGCGACGCCGGACACATGTATGCCCGCTTCGTCGATTTCACCCTCCCCTCCAATCAGGACATCCTCGTCCGCCTCGCCATCGGTCTCCGCATGACCCGGGACGGCGGCGATGGCGTCATTATCCTCAGCAAGGTCACCTACCTGAGCGACGACGACTGCACCGGCGCCGGCGTTTCCCTCGCCGATTGCGCCAACCGTGGCCAGTACGTCATCACCAACCGCGTCGTCGTCGGCAATCCCTCGCTCCGGGCCTCCGATTACGGCACCCCCTCCAATACCAGCCTCGATTCCAGCGGCAATACCTACGACATCTACAGGGATACTTCTGTCCGCGCCACCAATTTCGGCAGCGTGCTCACGCTCAACTCCGGCCAGTTCGCCTTTGTCGCCGAAGGCCTCTTCCGGGGCGCCGGCATCAATCTCACTTCCTCGGGCATCGGCAACGACGTCTATTCCCGGGCCATCTTCTAACCCATCTCCGTGGAGCTACCCACCATGCCTCAGCCCAAACGCATCCCCGGTTCCCGACGCCGCGAGCGGGGTATCGCCATCATGCTCACCGCGGTCATGCTCTTCGTCCTCGTTCCCGTCGCCGGCCTCGCTCTCGATGCGGTCCTGCTCTACGCTCTCAAGGCCAAACTCTCCACCGCCGCCGACGCCGCCGCCATCGCCGCCGCCCGCTCCCTCAACGTCGGCATGACCCTCGCCGAGCAGGAAAACGAGGCTCGCCAGCGCGCCCTCGACTTCTTCCGCGCCAATTTCCCCAATAACGCCTACAACACCTCCAACCACTCGGTGAACGTCACTGTCGCTGAAACCGCCTTCCGCACCCGCACCGTCACCGTCAACGCCGCCATCAACGCCCCCCAGTACTTCATGCGCTGGCTCGGGTTCTCCTCCACCCGCATCAATGCTCTCGGCCGCGCCTCCCGCCGCGACGTCAATCTCGTCATGGTCCTGGACCGCTCCGGTTCCATGGGCAACGCCGCCACCGCCTCCTCCCCCTGCGCCGTGATGAAGAACGCCGCCACCACCTTCACCAACATGTTCGCCGAGGGCCGTGACCGCCTCGGCTTCGTCGCTTTCGGCAGCGGCTACCACATCGGATTCTCCCCTTCCATGAACTTCAAGTCCGGAGGCTCTTCCTCCATGCCCAGCCGGCTTGGCTCCATGACCTGTCAGGGCGGCACCTCCACCGCCATGGCCGCCTGGAAAGCCTATGAACTCCTCCAGGCCATCGATGAACCCGGCGCCCTCAATCTGATCGTTCTGTTCACCGACGGCTGGCCCAACGGCGTCACCGCCGACCTCCCCTACCGTCGCATCACCGACTCCCGCTACGGCGGCGGCATTCGGACAGACTCCACCACCACGACCACCACCCGCAATATAAACACACGCTGGCAAACCGGCTATCCGAACTACGCCACCACCTACTCGATGCTCCCCAGTCCCTGCCGCCAGGGCAGCACCAGTTCGCCGCCCTATCACTACTACAATATGCGCTGCAATAACTCCTCCTGCAGCAGCTATACCAATTACTCCTCACCCAACTGGAATCCCAACTTTAATCCCCCAACCCGCCTCGGCGTCGTCACTCAAGCCGCCGGCGACCAGGACACCCTCAACACCGGCGCCACCGTCGGCCCCATTCGCCCAGAGGATTCCTCGCTCACCGATGCCGGCACCACCCTCGTCTCCGGACTCGACGATTGCGCCGCCACCACGGCCGTCAGCAACAGTTGGACCGGTGTCCGCCGCGATGTCGCCTACCTGCCCGATACCGACGCCTACGGCAACTCCACCCGCGGCTTCATGGACTTCCCCGGCGTCATGCAGTTCAGTTCCGGCCCCTACGTCGGCAAGATCCGCATCGACGTCCCCCGCTCGCTCACCCGCGCCGCCCTCAACGCCGCCGACAGCGCCGCCTCCCGCATCCGCAGCGACGTCAGCCTCAACCCCGTCATTTACGTCATCGGCCTCGGTGACGTGAACCACGAGATCAATCGCCGCATGGCCAACGATCCCACCAGCCCCATCTTTGACGACGCCCGCCCCACCGGGCTTTACGTCTACGCCCCAACGCCCACTGAACTCAACTACGCCTTCGTCCGCGTCGCCTCGGAAATCCTCCGGCTGGCCCAATAGAACCGCTTCAACCATACAAAAAGGCGCCGTTTGGACCCCCAAACGGCGCCTTTTCTTCCTTCGGAACCCCTACTTCAGCCGCACCGCCCGCCCCGTCCGGATCGACTCCTTCGCCGCGTCCAGAATCTCCACCACGCCCGCGTTCAGGTCGATCGACGTCAGCGGCGACGCCTCCTTGCCGGTCTCGATCTGCTTGATCATCGCCGCGATCGGCTCTTCGTAGCCCGCCGGCAGCGCTTCCAGCGGCACATTCTCCGCCGCTCCCCGCCCTTTGCGGTACTCCACAGCCGCCCGCGTCATGTACAGGCTCCCCTGCCGGCCGAATACCTCGAGATCCTGGAAACTCCGCGGCAGATCCCAACTGCCTTCCAGCAGCGCCACTCCCTTCTTGTAGTTCAGCATCATCACCGAATTGTCTTCCACCTTCGGAAACTCCGCCGGACGAAGCTGATTCGCGTGCGCAAACACCGATTCCGGCCGCCCCAGGTACCACAACGACCACAGCGCGTTGTAGCACCCGAAGTCCACCAGCGCCCCGGCGCCGTTCTTCACCGGATCCGTCAACCATTCGAAAAAGTACTTGTTCAGTCCCGTCGGCCCGCCCGGCCCGCCATGGCCCACCACCCCGCGCACCCGGAATACCTCCCCCAGCGCACCCTGCTCCGCCAGTTTCTTCGCCGCGTAATTCGATGGCCACCATGCCATCTGGTAGTTCGTCAGAATCTGGATCCCATGTTTCTTCGCCAGATCCCGGATTGCCACCGCGTCTTTGTACGTCGAGGCCAGAGGCTTCTCGAACAACACATGAATCTTCCGGGGCGCACAGAACTCAACGATCTCCCGGTGCCGGTTATTCTCGACGAACGCCCACACCATCAGCGGCTTCTTCTCGTCCAGCATCTTCCGCCAGTCCGCGTGGAACAGGTCGTCGTTGACCCCGCGCTTCTTCGCCTCCGCGATCAACTCGGGCACTGTCTCGGCCACACCCACCAGCCTGGCGGGCTCATTCTTGATCATCTTGTTCAAATGGCCCCAGACATGGGAATGGACCAGCCCCACCACCGCGATCGTCGGTTCGGCGGCCACGGCCGGCGCTGCCAGGAGAGCGGCCAGGATTGGCAAATATCGTTTCATGGAATACAAAGACCTCCACCGCCCAGAATACGACCATTCCCCACTTCGCTGCATCCAACTGCCCGCCCCGGCATCCAAGTTAGATATTTCACCGGGTTCCACCCGCCGCAATGTTGTGGTAGAGTCAATCTCCAAACCAATCTGGGGCTGGAATCCGGCCGGGAGGCAAGCGATGCTGCTGCGATCCGTTACTGGTGTTGCCTTATTGTCTTTGGGAGCGGCTGTTCTGACCACTCCCGCCTGGGGATGGGACTCGTCCGAACTCGCCGCTCGCGTCCGCGGCCTCGAATCCACGGGCGACCTCCGCTCCGCCCGTCAATCCCTCCAGCAGGCCGTCCGCGCCAACCCCCGCGACGGCGAAACCCTCGCCCTCTGGGCCGCCTTCCTCGACCAGCGCCGCGACCCCGAAGCCCGCGCCGCCTACCAGCAACTCCTCGCCCTCCCCGCCCTCAATCCCGACCTCAAACGCGACGCCACCCGCCGCCTCGCCGCCCTCGACCTCATCGCCGGCGACCGCGAGTCCGCCAACCGCCGCCTCGCTTCCCTCCCCTCCCCCTCCGCCCTCCCCCCGGCTTCCTCCAG
>ERZ761609.2371-NODE-2371-length-14052-cov-12.298493_pt1 | contig 14052 bp, 15 predicted proteins | sample MGYA00511163_ERZ761609 | MGnify/ENA primary metagenome ERZ761609 (study PRJEB28899, sample SAMN02445070) | bioreactor sludge metagenome | biome: EBPR sludge | place: Australia: Brisbane, Thorneside Wastewater Treatment Plant | collected 2011-12-16 ... | reverse complement strand
CTGAAATTGCGCTCCTCCGCTGCCTCGCGCAGGTTGAACTGCGCGAAGACCACGGCGAATCCGAGAAACATCAGACCGATCACCAGACCATCATGCCCGGCAAGCTGCTTCTCCAGCAGGCCCGCGCAGCCGCCGAGAAGACCCGTGAGCGAGTAGGTGCGCAGGCCGGCCGTGCGTCGGCCTTCCCCCGCGTCGCGCTCGCGCCAGTGCCGCTCGACGCCGACAACCGCGCCGATCGCCACCGCCACGCCGAGCCGCTGCAACAGATCGATCTCGATACTCACGCCGGCATCTCCTTAGCCGGCACACTATCGGGCGGGCGTGAGCCGGCGCGATGATCCGCCGCAATCAATCCAGGAACCGCGTCGTGCGGATGACCGCTTCGGCGATCCCCGGGGCGGCGACCAGGATCGGATTGCCCTTCACGATGGCGTCGCCCCGGAAGAAGTCATTGGCGTAGCATCCCGCCTCGCGCGCGATGACAAGGGCCGCCGCAACATCCCAGGAATTGATATGGGCCTCGGCATAGGCATCGACGCGGCCCATCGCGGTATGCACAACACCGAGGGCGCCGGAGGCCGAACGCTTGACCCCGGCGCCTGCCTCCATCGTCGCGCGGACGGCGTCGATATAGAGCGCGAGCGGCCGACGCTTCGACCAGCCGATCTCGACCGACGCGCGCGTCAGGTCGGTGATGGGGTTGGCCCGGATCGGCTGCCCGTTCAGCGTTGCGCCGCCACCGCGCCGGGCAAGAAACAGTTCCTCCTGCGCGGGAGCCAGAACCGCGCCCAGTTCCGGCACGCCCCTGTGCAGGAAGCCGACCGAAACACACCACTGCCGGTCGCCCGTGGCGAAATTGGCGGTCCCGTCGATCGGATCGATGATCCACAGGTTCTCGGCCGCGGCATCACCGGCCGTGCCGCCCTGCTCCTCGCCGAACACGCCATCGCCCGGAAACGCTTCCGCGATCCGCTGGCGAAACAGCCGCTCGACCGCGCCGTCCGCCTCGGTCAGCCAGTCCTGCGCGCCCTTCAAGGTGACGCCCAGACTGTCGCGGTTGCGAAAATACGCGAGCGCCAGATCGCCGAGTTCGCCGATGATGGAACGCAGGGCATGCTGACGGAGAATGAGGGTGGTATCGGGCATCAACGTTGGATCCTCCTGCCAGAGTGTTAAGCCGCAAGCCGGCCTGTGTCACCGGCTTTCGCGGGGTGTTTCAACGCACCGCGCACACCCGGCCAATCATCTAGAAACACCGATGGATGGGACGACGGAGGGCATTGAACGTGGAGCAGATCCATGGTTGGCCTTGTTCGCCCAATTCCACTGCCAAATTTCTTGCTGGGTACCGCCGGAAACGATGTAATCGACAAGGGCCGGTCGCGGCTTGACTGGAACATCAGCTCCGGCGACGGCAATGATGCAATCTATGCCGGCTCCGGCCGTGATGTCATAGACGCCGGCGATGGCGACGACTATGTCGCCGCCGGCGACGGGAACGACCGTGTGCTGGGCGGCGGCGGCCAGGACACGATCTTCGGCGGCGCGCACAATGACACGATCGATGGCGGTTCAGGCTCGGATCTGCTGTTCGGCGGGACTGGCGACGATCTCCTTATCGGCGGCACGGGCACCAACTTTCTGTATGGCGAAGAAGGCAACGACACCTATCAGGCGTCGGGCGCCAATCTGGAGCACACCGGCTTTGGCATCTGGCTGGATCGCGGCTTCGCCCAGTCGCGCGGCGTGACCGACTATCTCCACGACATCGAGAACGCCACAGGCTCGCAATGGTCCGATCTCATCGTCGGCAACGGCGGCGACAACATTCTGCGCGGCGCTGGCGGCTATGACACGCTCGAGGGCGGCGGCGGGCGGGATACCCTCGACGGCGGCGCGCTGGATGACGTTCTCACCGGCGGCGAGGGTTCGGACCGTTTCATCGCCGCAGGCCTTGCTGCGGGAGGCTTCGATGTCGTCACCGACTATCACTACCACGAAGGCGATGTGATCGATGTCGCCGGCGACAGCGCCAGCTACCGCGCGATCCAGTCCGGCGCGGACGTGATGATCCTCGATGTGGCCGGCAACGCCATCATGCAGGTGCTGAACGTCACCCTGGCCAACGGGATCGACATCCTCTGATCGCGGAAAGAGGACAGCAATGCTTTTGATCCGTACCAAACAGGCGCGCCCGGCCTTTCCTTTTTTCCCAATGACCACGGCCTGTGCGCCGATGCACTGCACCGGGGACGCACCTGGGAGACAAAGGATCAACGACGGTGGGGCATCTCGCAGGAGGAAGTCATGAGAGTGTTTCATGCCCCACGGTTCGTCCCGTTGAACGACGGCACCATCACTGTCGGAACCGATGGCGCGGACAGCATCGACCGTCGCCCGATCGCCGCCGGCGAATGGATCATCGCCCTAGGCGGCAACGACACCATTCTGGCCGGCAGCGGTGACGACTGGATCTTTGCCGGCGGTGGCAACGACGAAATCCGGGCCGGACGCGGGGACGACCTCGTGCTCGCCGGCGACGGCAACGACTGGGTGACGGGTGAAGCCGGCGAGGATGTGCTGCACGGCGACGCCGGAAACGACACGATCTGGGGCGGACAGGACAATGACATCCTCCATGGCGGCACCGGCGACGACCAGATGTTCGGCGAGCACGGCAATGATTCGCTGTACGGCGGAACCGGCAACGACACGCTGTCCGGTGGCGAGGGGGACGACTATCTGACCGGCGATGCGGGCCGGAATCGGATTTATGGCGGGCAAGGCAACGACACCCTGGTCGCCGAATTCGGCAGTGACCTTTTGGAAGGCGGCGACGGCAACGACCTTCTGAAGGTCAACTGGGGAAGCCACACCCTGCTCGGCGGCACCGGCCGCGACATGCTAGATTTCTCGGACTGGCAGGGCGGTCCGCTGGAAATCTCCCTGCGCGCCGCGGTGTATCTGAGCGAAAACGGCAACGGCTTTGTGGACGGCGTGGAAGACGTCACCGGCTCGATCTTCGCCGACGCCATCCAGGGCAACAGCGGCGCGAACCTTCTCTCCGGCGGCGGTGGATCGGACTTCCTCATGGGTGAAGGCGGCAACGACACGCTGATCGGCGGCGAGGGCAACGACATCCTCCACGGCGGCGCCGGCTTCAACATCCTGCAGGGCGGCACCGGTTCCGACTGGTTCATCGTCAGCGATGGCCCGAGGAAGGGGCTGGACGTCATCCTCGACTACAGTTTCCGGCAAGGCGACGTCATCGATGTGCAGGGGAACGTCGCGGACTACCGGGCCATATCGGACCAGCAGGGCGGCTCCTTCCTCCTCGATGCAGGCGGCAACCGGGTTGTTCACCTGATCGGTCACGACCCCGCGCTGGCCATGATCCTGGTCTGAAATCCGATCCGAACGTGGCCTTCCGGGCGCTTGAAAGAGCGCCCGGCAGCGCTATTGTAATACTGTTACGATTCCAGTCGTGAGGTCGGACGTGCCGCCCCGGGAGAGCATTTTCGGTTCGCTAAAGAAAATCTGGGCGCAGGCCGACGCCATCCGGCGCAACGCCGCAAAGCGGGGCACCCATCCGGCGGATTGCGGCTGCCCCGAGCACCGGCTCTCCTATGAGCCGAGAACCAAACAGCAGGTCGACATCGCGAACCGCAAGCCGGAACTGGCGAAACCGGGCGATTCGCAATAAGCCAGCGGGCATGCTTGCCCTCTTGCGCCAGTTCGCAGCCTTCTTTGGCGTCGGCCTCGTGGCGGCCCTCGTGCACTATTCCACCCTCGTCATCGGCGTGGAGATGGTGCGACTGAAACCGGTTCCGGCGACACTGGCCGGCTACGTGCTCGGCGGTGTCGTGTCCTACGCGCTCAACCGCCACCACACCTACGCCAGCGACCGCCCGCACAGTGAGGCGGGCTGGCGCTTCGCTGCGGTCGCCGGCGTCGGCTTCCTGCTGACTTTCGGGTTCATGCACCTGTTCGTGGAGCGCATGGGCCTGCCCTATCTGCCCATGCAGATCGTCACCACCGGCATCGTGCTGGTCTGGAGCTTCGTCGCCCACAAGATCTGGACCTTCGGAGACACCCGGTGAAACGCCTGCTCTGGTTCTCTCTCGGCTGGATTTCCCTGGGCCTCGGCCTTCTCGGGGCTTTTCTGCCGATCCTGCCGACCACGCCATTCATGTTGCTGTCTGCGGCAGCCTTCGCCAAATCTTCCCCCCGCCTGCATCGCTGGATCGTCGAACATCCCACATTCGGGCCTCCGGTCAGGGATTGGCACGCCCATGGCGCCATCTCGCGCCGGGCCAAGCTGATGGCAACCGCCGCGATGGGCGCGGTGTTGCTGCTCTCGCTGCTCCTGAGGCTGCGCTGGGAGGTGCTTGCGGTTCAGGCCCTGTGCCTTGTCGGCGCGGGCGCGTTCATCCTTTCACGTCCCGACTCGCCGGCCGACGCCAGAGACGACAAGTGAGCAAACACTACCGGCCCTGCTCTCCCGGCCTGATCGCCTCGAACGTCATGCGCGCCGGATTGTGTCCGATATTGTCGGGCATTCTGCGCGCCGAGAACCCGCGATTGCGCAACCGGGTCAGGAGGGCGGACTCAGCATGCATGGAAATGCCCAGCTCCCCCCGGAGCTTGCGGTAATCCGAAAAGAAGGTGCGGGCGAGACCGAGGACCGCGGCCATGAAGAACCCGCCGGAAAAGGCGAACCGAAGCAGCGCGAGGGCGTCCGTCACCGGTGAAACGCCTGGCGGGATGACATCGGCGAGGATCAGCCGGCCGCCGGGCTTCAGCCGCCGCGCCCACAGGTCAAGCAACCCGTCGAGAGTCGGCTCATCCAGATACTGCAGCAGCGAATTGGCGACGATCAGGTCGTAGTGCGCATCCTCGCCGAACTGCACATCCTCGGTCGACAGCACGCGGATGTTGGCGATGCCGGCAAACTGTTCCGCCATTTTCAAGCGGGTGTTGGGCGCGGCGTCGCAAAGGTCGAGCGCGGCGCAGCGCGCGGCGACGATGTCCGCCGAGGTTGCCTCGCCCGACCCATAGTCGAGCACGACGGCATCGGGGCTGTCGATCAGCGCGGCGATGTCACGCGCGACCTGTCTGTAGTGCAGCGCCTTGTGCCGTGCACTCACATAGATGGACGTGTCTTGGTTCCAGAACTCGATCCAGGACATGAAGCCCCTCCCCGTCGCGCTGTCTTAACGCCTGCGCGCGGGAAAGTCTTCTCCCTGCTCCGGCCCGCGCGATCAGCGCCGCAGGGACCGGAAATAGGCGATCAGCGCATCGACGCGGTCCGGCGAAAACTGGAATTCCGGCATGTCGACGCCCTTGTGACCGACCGAGATGCCCTCGGCCAGAGCCTCCTGCAGGTTGTCGACGTCGTAGGTGCGGCCGATGGTGCGGAAGGCCGGCGCCCCGCGCCGCTTCGAGCGATCAGCCTTGCCGATGGCATGGCAGGCAGCGCAATGCTCCCTGGCAAGCGAACGACCGGCCTCGATCTGACCTTTCGTTGTCTGGGCGAAGGCCGGCGCGGCGCAGAGCAGCAGGACGGCGAGGATCGGAAGCGTGCGAGTCATGTGATACATTGACACCAGAGCCGCTGAAAGAACCTTGACGCAGCGCAAGGCAGCCGGCCCGACCGAGGGATGCGATGCACGAATCCGGCAGGCCTGCCGCCGATCGCAAGAAGCCGCGCCGGACAAAGGCGGACCCTACAACCCGGGCGGCGGAGGCTTCGCTGGCGCAACTGATCCGCGAGGCGCTCGCTCCACGCATCCTTCCCGAGAAGAAGATGTTCGGCGGCACCTGTTTCCTTTTGAACGGCAACATGCTGTGCGGCACCTACAAGGGCGATGTGATCTTCCGCGTTGGCGTCGACGCGCACCCCGATGCTCTGCGCGAAAAGGGCGCGAGTGCCTTTGTAATGCAGGGCAAGGAACTGACCGGCTGGATCGCCGTGTCCGGCGCTGTTCTGCAGAGCCCGGAAGAGGCGCGCATCTGGATCGGCCGGGCCATGCTTTTCGTTGGAAGCCTCGCTTCAAAATAATAGTATAAAATTTTAACTTTGTGTGTAATAGTAAATAAATATGTCATCATGTGCGCACAATCACAGAATTAATTCGACGCTTTTGACATCGTTCTCCTCGTGGAAGCAACGCTTCATTGGAAACAGAGGAGAATTGATCATGGGCTTCGAAACGCTGAAAAACTGGTACGCCGAAGAGAAGGCAATCACCATTTCTGAAGATGTTGCCCTCATCGCGCGGTACAACAGCAAGGGCCTCACCGCTCCCGGCCAGACCGTGAACACAACCGGCACGCCGGGCAACGACTGGCTGATCGGCACCAACGGCGGCGAGACAATCGATGGCCGCGGCGGCGACGACTACATCTTCGGCGGCGGCGGCCATGACTCGCTGGTCGGCGGCGAGGACCTGGACAGCGGCAGCGACACCATCGTCGGCGGAGCCGGGAATGACACGCTGCGCGGCGTCTGGGGTGACGACTACCTCTATGGCGACATCGGCAATGACTCGCTGCTGGGCGGCATGGGCAACGACGTGGTCTACGGCGGCGAGAATGACGACCAGGTCTTCGGCAACGATGGCGACGACTACGTCATAGGTGACGCCGGCGACGACCAGCTCTGGGGCGGCTATGGCAACGATACCCTGACAGGCGGCGAAGGCGCCGACAGGTTCTACTTCAACGAGTTGGGCGAAATCTTCGGCAACGAGCACGATGTTGTCACCGACTTTACCGCCGGGGACACGCTGGTGATCACCCATTCGATCCTGTCGCGGTCAACGGTCGCGCTCGACCCGACCGGCTTCGGCGTGACTCTCTATGTGGCGAACGAAGGCGGCGCCATTCACGCCATCACCTTCGAGAACGTCGACGTGCGCACGCTCTTCGCCAACATGCTTGTCACCTGAGTCTTGCCCTGCAGGCGAGCACGCTCACGGAAGGCCCGGCGTTGGCGCCGGGCCTTGCCTATTTCATCGCCAGTCCGGTCCGGAGCGCATGCGCCCAGTCTGGCCTGCCGGCCTTGGCCGCATCGCGGGCGGCGGCCTCCCAATCATAGACGACGCGCCGAAACTCCACGGACCAGCCGCCGGACGCCCGCGTCGCCAATGCATAGCGGGCGTGCGGCGTTCCCGTTTCGACGAAGTGCCAGGGGTCGTCATCCGTGTAGGCCGGCAAGCCGACGCTTCCCGGATTGAGCACGAGGCCGCCGCCGGGCCGGTGGATCAGGCGCGGGATGTGCGTATGGCCGCACAGGACAAGCGCGGCGGCCTCGCCGCCGAGCCGGGCAGCGACCTCATCCGGCGTTGCCTCGCGCACGCTGTCGCCGCGGAGCGTTTCTGTGAGGTACGTCGTGTCGCTGGCCGGCGTGCCATGGCAAAGCAGCACATCGCCATCGAGGCGGGCGGTGGCGGGCAGGTCGCGCAGCCAGTCCTCCTCCTTCGTGTCGAGCTGGGCGAATGCATGGCGGTCCGACGGCCCCATGTCCTGCGGCGGCGTCTCGAGCAGCCAGCGGTCGTGATTGCCGCGCACGGTCAGCCAGTCCAGCTCGATCAGCCGGTCGGCGACGGCCGCCGCATGGAGCGGGCCGGAAAAGCAGTCGCCGAGGTTGACGATCCGGTCAGGCGTCTCGTGGCGCAACGCCGCTATCACCGCCTCAAGCGCGCGGATGTTGCCATGGATGTCGGCGAGGACGGCGAGGCGCATGGCGGCGGTCCCGCGCGGCGCCTCACGCGGCCTTGTTCGCCTTCATCATCTCCACGAACCGGTCGAACAGGTAGTGGCTGTCCTGCGGGCCGGGCGAGGCCTCGGGGTGGTGCTGCACGGAGAAGGCCGGGCGGTCCGTAAGCTTCAGGCCGCAGTTCGAGCCGTCGAACAGGGAGACGTGGGTCTCCTCGGCGTTGTTCGGCAGCGTCGCCGGATCCACGGCGAAGCCATGGTTCATCGAGACGATCTCGACCTTCTGCGTCGCATGCTCCTTCACCGGATGGTTCGCGCCATGGTGCCCATGCGCCATCTTCAGGGTCTTCGCGCCGATGGCGAGCGCCATCATCTGATGGCCGAGGCAGATGCCGAACGTCGGGATCCTCCTGTCCAGCAGTGCCTTGATGGTGGGAACGGAATACTCCCCCGTAGCCGCCGGGTCGCCGGGTCCGTTGGCGAGAAAGACGCCATCGGGCTTCTGCGCCAGAACCTCGTCAGCGCTGGCGGTCGGCGGCATGACGGTGACCTTGCAGCCCCGGTCGGCGAGCAGGCGCAGGATGTTGCGCTTCACACCGTAATCCAGCGCGACGACGTGGAAGGCGGGCTTGTCCTGCCGGCCATAACCCCTGTCCCAGGCCCATGTGGTCTCGTCCCAGGTGAAGCGCTGTGTGGCGGCAACCTGCGGCACCAGGTCAAGGCCGGTCATCGAAGGCAGCGCCTTCGCCTTCGCCTTGAGGGCGGGAACGTCGAATTTGCCATCCGGCGCATGGGCGACGACGGCATTCTGCATGCCCTTGTCGCGAATAAGCGCGGTCAGCGCCCGCGTGTCGACGCCGGTTATGACGACAATGCCGTGCGCCTTCAGCCAGGCGTCGAAATGTTTCGTGGCGCGGTAGTTCGAAGGTTCGGTGATCGGCGATTGCAGCACCGCGCCGCGCACCCCCGACGAGGCCGCCATGTTGACGGTCTCGATATCCTCCTCGTTCACACCGACATTGCCGATATGCGGGAAGGTGAAGGTGATGATCTGGCCCGAATAGGACGGATCGGTCAGGATTTCCTGATAGCCGGTCATGGCGGTGTTGAAACAGACCTCGCCCTCGGCGATGCCTTCCGCCCCGGCGCCGACACCCTCGATCACCGTGCCGTCCGCCAGCACCAGCATGGCGGTGGCTTTGGTTTCCGCCCAGGAATCGGCGTTCTGTGCTTGTGCTGTGGCCATGGCTTCGTCTACTCCAGCGCGCAAGAACAGCGGCGCGGCCCATGCCGCACCTGCAATCCGCCGGCGCATGTCTTCTGAAGGCCGATGCCTTACACCAAATCTCGGGAAGGGAAACCCTTCCAGATTTGGTTCCTTTCAAAAATTTCTCATGGTCCGATTTGGAGAAATTTTTGAGCTGGACCGAAAATCGCCTATTGCGACTTTCGGCGTCAAGGGTCTTGGCCGACAAGGTCAACGCGGCCAACGACACATCTGAACCGGAGACAGGCGATGCGCGAGACATTCACCGAGGCGATGAAGGATGCGATGAAGGCCGGCGACAAGGCCCGGCTCGGCGCGGTGCGCCTCATCATCGCGGCGCTGAAGGAGAAGGATATCGAGGCGCGCGGCGCCGGACGCGAGAAGGCCTCCGACGAGGAAATTCTCGGCGTCCTGCAGAAGATGATCAAGCAGCGCCAGGAATCCGCCGACGTCTACGAAAAGAACGGCCGGCCGGAGCTCGCTGCCGGGGAACGGGGGGAAATCGCCGTGATTTCCTCCTTCCTGCCCGCGCAGATGAGCGAGGAGGAGGTTAAGGCCGCGATCGCCGCCGCCATCGCCGAAACGGGCGCCGCCGGCATGAAGGACATGGGCAAGGTCGTCGGCGTGCTGCGCGGCAAGTTCGCCGGTCGCATGGATTTCGGCAAGGCGAGCGGGCTGGTCAAGGCGGCGCTGTCGGGGTGAGAATGGCCGGAGCGCGCCCGTCGCTTTTCCCTTGGCCAACTGCCGGGCGCGCTCTATAGAGGCGCTTTAGCAAACGAACCGACTGGCTGCCCGCCCTGCGGACCCTCCGCATGGGATCGGTCGGCCTGCAACCTTGAAAAGCCCCTCGGGGCTTGAGATGACGCATGCCGAAAAGAACAGACATCCACACGATTCTCATCATTGGCGCGGGTCCGATCGTCATCGGCCAGGCCTGCGAGTTCGATTATTCCGGCACGCAGGCTGTCAAGGCGCTGAAGGCGGAAGGTTACCGCATCGTCCTGGTCAATTCGAATCCGGCGACGATCATGACCGATCCGGAACTGGCGGACGCGACCTATGTCGAACCGATCACCGCCGAGATCGTGGCGAAGATCATCGAGAAGGAGCGCGGCGACCGCGCGAAGGGATTCGCCCTGCTGCCGACCATGGGCGGCCAGACCGCGCTCAACTGCGCCCTCTCGCTCAACAAGAAGACGCTGGACGACGGCAGGGGCGGCCGAATCAGCGTGCTTGAGAAGTTCGGCGTCGAGATGATCGGCGCCACGGCCCATGCCATCGACAAGGCCGAGGATCGCGAGCTGTTTCGCGAGGCGATGACCAAGATCGGCCTCGAAACACCGCGCTCGCATCATGTGAAAACGCTGGCGAAGGCGCTGGAGGCCCTGGACGACATCGGCCTGCCCGCCATCATCCGCCCGTCCTTCACCATGGGCGGCACCGGCGGCGGGATCGCCTACAACAAGGCCGAATTCATCGACATCGTCGAGCGCGGCATCGATGCCTCCCCCACCTCCGAGGTGCTGATCGAGGAAAGCGTGCTCGGCTGGAAAGAGTACGAGATGGAAGTCGTGCGCGACAGGCGCGACAACTGCATCATCGTCTGCTCCATCGAGAACATCGATCCGATGGGCGTGCACACCGGCGATTCCATCACCGTCGCCCCGGCGCTGACGCTGACCGACAAGGAATACCAGCGCATGCGCGACGCCTCGCTCGCCGTGCTGCGCGAGATCGGCGTCGAGACCGGCGGCTCCAACGTGCAGTTCGCGGTCGATCCGGCCACCGGACGCATGATCGTCATCGAGATGAACCCGCGCGTGTCGCGGTCCTCGGCGCTCGCGTCCAAGGCAACCGGCTTTCCCATCGCCAAGGTCGCGGCCAAGCTCGCCGTCGGCTACACGCTGGACGAGATCGCCAACGACATCACCGGTGGTGTCACGCCGGCATCGTTCGAGCCGACCATCGACTATGTCGTCACCAAGATTCCCCGTTTCGCCTTCGAGAAATTCCCCGGCGCCGATCCGGTGCTGACCACGTCGATGAAATCGGTCGGCGAGGCCATGGCCATCGGCCGCACCTTCCATGAATCCCTGCAGAAGGCGTTGCGCTCGCTGGAAACCGGGCTGACCGGCCTCGACGAGATCGAGATCGAGGGCCTGGGCAAGGGCGACGACCGCAACGCCATCCGCAAGGCCATCGGCACCCCGACGCCGGACCGCCTGCTGCAGGTGGGACAGGCCCTGCGCCTGGGCTTCTCCGTCGACGAGGTGCATCAGTCCTGCAAGATCGATCCCTGGTTCCTGGAGCGCCTGAAGGAAATCGTCGATCTGGAAGCCAAGGTGAAGCGCCTCGGCCTGCCGGACACCGCGCAGGCCTTCCGGACGGTCAAGGCGATGGGCTTTTCCGACAAGCGCCTCGCTACCCTGACCGGCAAGCGCGAGGAAGAGGTGCGCGCCGCGCGCCACGCCCTGGCCGTGCGCCCGGTCTACAAGCGCATCGACACCTGCGCGGCCGAATTCGCCTCTCCCACCGCCTACATGTACTCGACCTACGAGGCGCCGTTCGCCGGCGCCCCGGCGGACGAGGCGCGCCCGTCCGACCGCAAGAAAGCCGTCATCCTCGGCGGCGGACCCAACCGCATCGGCCAGGGCATCGAGTTCGACTATTGCTGCTGCCACGCCTGCTACGCGCTGCGCGAGGTCGGCTACGAGACCATCATGGTCAACTGCAATCCGGAGACGGTTTCGACCGACTACGACACCTCGGACCGGCTGTATTTCGAGCCGCTGACCGAGGAGGACGTCCTGGAGATCATGGCCAAGGAACAGGAGAACGGCCAGCTCATGGGCGCCATCGTGCAGTTCGGCGGCCAGACGCCGCTGAAGCTTGCCGAGGCGCTGGAGAAGGCCGAGATCCCGATCCTCGGCACCTCGCCGGACGCGATCGACCTGGCCGAGGACCGCGACCGCTTCAAGCGCCTGCTCGACAAGCTGAAGCTGCGCCAGCCGCAGAATGGCATCGCCTACTCGGTGGAAAAAGCCCGCGACGAGGCGGAGAAGCTTGGCTTCCCCTTCGTGGTGCGCCCGTCCTACGTGCTCGGTGGCCGCGCCATGGCCATCATCCAGGACCAGGAAGCCTTCGATGACTACCTGCTCGGCACCCTGCCGAGCCTGATCCCGTCGGACATCAAGGCGCGCTATCCCAACGACAAGACAGGGCAGATCAATACGGTGCTCGGGCGCAATCCGCTGCTGTTCGATCGCTACCTGACCGACGCCATCGAGGTCGATGTCGATTGTCTCTCCGACGGCAAGGACGCCTTCATCGCCGGCATCATGGAGCATATCGAGGAAGCGGGGATCCACTCCGGAGATTCCGCCTGCTCCCTGCCCCCGCGCTCGCTTTCGCCGGAACTGCTGGCCGAACTCGAACGCCAGACCCGCGACATGGCGCTGGCGCTGGGGGTGGGCGGTCTGATGAACGTGCAATATGCCATCAAGGACGGCGTCATCTACGTCCTGGAAGTCAATCCGCGCGCGTCGCGCACCGTGCCTTTCGTCGCGAAGGTCATCGGCAAGCCGATCGCCAAGATCGCCGCGCGCATCATGGCCGGCGAGAAACTCGCCGATTTCAGGCTGAAAGCCGAGCCGATCGCCCATGTCGGCGTCAAGGAGGCGGTGTTCCCGTTTGCCCGTTTCCCGGGCGTCGACACGGTGCTGGGCCCCGAGATGCGCTCGACCGGCGAAATCATCGGTCTCGACAGCTCCTTTGGAGTCGCCTTCGCCAAGAGCCAGCTCGGCGGCGGCACCAAGGTGCCGAAGTCCGGCACGGTCTTCGCCTCGCTGCGGGACGACGACAAGCCGCGCATCCTGGACTCGCTGCGCGTGCTTGTAAGCCTTGGCTTCAGGATCATCGCGACCGGCGGCACGCAGCGCTACCTGCAGAGCAACGGCATCGCCTGCGAGCCGGTCAAGAAGGTGCTGGAAGGCCGGCCGAACATCGTTGACGAGATCAAGAACGGTCGCGTCCAGCTCGTCTTCAACACCACCGACGGCGCCGCCGCGCTGAAGGATTCGAAATCGCTGCGGCGGGCCGCCCTCTTGCACAAGGTGCCATATTACACCACCTTGGCGGGTGCGGTCGCAGCCGCGGAAGGCATCCGCGCCTATCTGGAGGGGGACCTCAAGGTGCGCGCCTTGCAGGAGTATTTCGCCGCCTGACCGCGGCGAGCGCTCAAGCTTCACGACGGGATCAGGCGCGGCCGGCCGCCGCCCCGAGACCGGTTTTGTTTGGATTGGATCGACCATGGAACGTGTGCCGCTTACCCCGAAGGGATTCGCCGCGCTGGAGACCGAACTGAAATGGCGCCAGCAGGAGGAGCGTCCGCGCATCATCCTCGCCATTCAGGAAGCGCGCGCCCACGGCGACCTGTCCGAGAACGCGGAGTATTCCTCCGCGAAGGAAGCCCAGTCGCATAACGAAGGCCGCATCGCCGAACTGGAAAGCCTGATTTCCCGTGCGGAAGTCATCGATACGTCCAAGCTTTCCGGCGACACCGTCAAGTTTGGCGCGACAGTGACCCTGGTCGACGAGGACACCGAGCAGAAGAAGGTCTACATGATCGTCGGCGAATCCGAGGCCGACGTGAAGGCCGGCAAGATTTCCGTCTCATCGCCCATCGCCCGCGCGCTGATCGGCAAGAAGACGGGCGCCAGCGTCGAGGTGAACACGCCAGGCGGTTCCAAGAGCTACGAAATCGACAGGATCGATTTCAAATAGGCTGGAAGCCTGCGGCGCCCCGTCAAGCCTGCGGCGCCCCGTCGGCGGCCGGATCATTCCATCGCGATGTTTCGCTCGCGAAAGCGTGCCCTGCGGCAACGAGGCGCTTCGAGGCGTCCTCCCCATCACGTGACTTGCCGGTGATTGCGTGCCCTCCTACGTGACAGTGACAGTGAGGGGAAAGCAATGCTGATCAAACGTCGACGCGGCTGGGAAATCGCCGAATCGCAGGCAACGCCCGAGCACGTCTTCTGCAATCGCCGCGCCTTCCTGACCACCGGCGG
>ERZ761609.2370-NODE-2370-length-14056-cov-8.172773_pt1 | contig 14056 bp, 10 predicted proteins | sample MGYA00511163_ERZ761609 | MGnify/ENA primary metagenome ERZ761609 (study PRJEB28899, sample SAMN02445070) | bioreactor sludge metagenome | biome: EBPR sludge | place: Australia: Brisbane, Thorneside Wastewater Treatment Plant | collected 2011-12-16 ... | reverse complement strand
AAGCGAACGCGAAGCGGCCCGTGTCGACGAGCTTCAGCTCGCGGCCGACCTCGTCGCGCGCAAGCCCTGCGAACTTGTAGAAGCGCGCCGGATCGCCGGCGGGGAAGAAGCAGGCGTCCCCCGTCTTGAGGCCCATCTGCGCCTGAATGGCAGCGGCACGCTCGGCCCCGACGTTCTTGGCGATCGGGCCCGCACCGGCAGCCCCCTCCTCCTCGCGCCAGAAGATGTAGCCGAGACCCGGCTGGCCCTCTTTCTGCGCCCAGGCGTTCATGCGGTCGCAGAAGGCGCGCGACCCGCCGCCCGGCGCCGGGATCGCCCACACGCGCACCTTCGGGTCCTTCTCGATCATGCCCGCGAAAACCTTGAAGCCCGAACCGCGGAAATGCTCCGTCACATCGGCCATTTCGATCGGGTTACGGAGATCTGGCTTGTCGGAGCCGTACTTCGCGATCGCCGTGTCGTAAGGGATGCGCGCCCAGCCCTTGTCCACTTTCTTGCCGTCCGCGTAGGTCTCGAACAGCCTGGTGAGAATGGGTTCCATGGTCTGGAACACGTCTTCCTGCTCGACGAAGCTCATCTCGAGATCGAGCTGATAGAACTCACCCGGAAGCCGATCCGCACGCGGGTCCTCGTCGCGGAAACACGGCGCGATCTGGAAATAGCGATCGAACCCGCTCATCATCAGCAACTGCTTGTACTGCTGCGGCGCCTGCGGCAGCGCATAGAACTTGCCCTCATGGATGCGGCTCGGCACCAGGAAGTCGCGCGCCCCTTCCGGGCTCGACGCGGTAAGGATCGGCGTCGGAAACTCGTTGAACCCGGCCTCGTGCATCATCTCGCGGATCGACCGCGTGATGGCGAGCCGCTTCATGATGACGCCGTGCAGCGTCTCGCGCCTGAGATCGAGGAAGCGATACTGCAGCCGCAGGTCTTCCGGATAGTCGGGCTCGCCGAACACCGGAACCGGCAGTTCCTTCGCCTCCGAAAGGATCTCGATCTCGTCGGCATAGACTTCGATTTCACCGGTCGGCAGGTCGGCGTTCGTCGTCCCGGCCGGGCGCGCACGCACGCGGCCGTCGACGCGGATGACCCACTCCGACCGCACCTTTTCCGCGATCTTGAACGCGGCGCTGTCCGGGTCCGCCACCACCTGCGTCATGCCGTAGTGATCACGAAGATCGACAAACAGCACGCCGCCATGATCCCGCACGCGATGAACCCACCCGGAAATCCGTTCGACTGAGCCGATATTCGAGGCCCGGAGGCCTCCGCAGGTGTGGCTGCGGTATCGATGCAGGGTATCCTTGGCCATGGTGGCTATGTCGCGATCCGTTAACATGATGAAGTTGCCGGAAAAGCGCACGCGGCCCATGCCTTGTCAAGCCGCGTATCGTGACCGGGCATGCCCGATTGATCGTTCGTCCAATGCTGATCCTTTGCGGGTCGCTCCACAATTGCGGGTATCTGAAAATCATATTGAAAATCCGCGAGTTGCAATATTCATGGGCGCCGCACGCTTGATTTTTTGCGCCACCGCCGTCAGCACTCTGGATACGAATTCTTCCACGACAAGCGCGATGCGCACACGCTATAGAAACGGCATGAAAGTCATATCCACGACCAGCGAACTTTCCGATTTCTGTCAGACAGTGTCGCGCCATCCATATGTGGCGGTCGACACCGAATTCATGCGCGAGACGACCTTCTGGCCGAAGCTCTGCCTCATACAGATGGCCGCACCCGGCCTCGAAGCCGTCGTCGATCCCATGGCCAAGGGGCTGGACCTCGCTCCGTTTTTCCAGCTGATGGGCGAAGATCGGATCGTCAAGGTTTTTCATGCGGCAAGGCAGGATGTCGAGATCATTTATGTTCTCGCAAAACTGATCCCGAGACCGCTTTTCGACACGCAGGTCGCAGCCATGGTCTGTGGCTTCGGCGAAAGCGTGAGCTACGTGAACCTCGTCAAGCAGATTGCCAATGCCGATATCGACAAGAGTTCCCGTTTCACCGACTGGTCGCGACGCCCGCTGTCGACCAAGCAGCTACAGTACGCTCTCGGTGACGTGACCCACCTTCGCGACGTTTACAGTCATCTGAAAGGCCAACTCGAAAGAACCGGTCGCGCCACCTGGCTGGACGAGGAAATGGCGATATTGTCGGCGCCGGAGAGCTATCATACGCCGCCTGAAGAAAGCTGGCGCCGCGTGAAGATGCGTGTTCGCAGTCGCAAGGCTTTCGCCGTACTGATCGAACTGGCGGCCTGGCGCGAACGCGTCGCCCAGGGCCAGGACGTACCTCGCAACAGGGTCCTCCGCGACGAAGCCCTGATCGATATCGCCACCCATGCCCCGGTCGACGTCGCCGCCCTGTCCGAACTGCGGACCTTGAGTGACGGCTTCGCCCGCTCCAGCAGGGCCAAGGAAATCATCGACGCGGTCAAGGCCGGTCTGGCCCGCGACCCGAAAACTCTGCCGCAACAGGATGCCCAGATCGTTGTCCCGCCAGACAAGCAGGCTCTCGTCGAATTGCTCAAGGTCCTGTTGAAGGCCAGCGCAGCCCGCCACGGCGTAGCCCCGCGCCTCGTCGCCGACAGCTCCGACCTCGACCGCCTCGCCATGGAAAAGGCGCCGGACATCCCGGCTCTGAAGGGCTGGCGGCGCGATCTGTTCGGCGAGGACGCACTGCGTCTCAAGGCCGGCGAGCTGGCAATAACTGTTTCGGGCGGCGAGATCGCGCTCGTGCCATCACGCTCGCAATAGGTCACTGCAGGCCAACGCTCAGCACCTGTCGCACGCTCACGTCCGCGCCGGAGACGTGCTGCGCTTCTGACGCTCCTCCGCGACGAGTTCCTTTTTCGACAGCTTCCCGACCGCCGTCTTCGGCAGCACGTCGCGGAATTCGAGATGCGCCGGCATTTCGTGCTTGCCGATCCGCGTCGCGAGAAACGTCCTGAGCTCCGCGAGATCGAAATCGCGCGCGCCCGGCTTCAGTGTGACGAACGCCTTGGCTGCCTCCCCGCGATAGTCGTCCGGCACGCCGATCACGATCACTTCGGCGACCGACGGGTGCTCGTAGATCGCCTCCTCGATGGCGCGCGGATAGACGTTGAACCCGCCGGAAATGATCATGTCCTTCTTGCGATCGACGATCGTGAAGAAACCGTCCTCGTCCATGAAGCCCATGTCGCCGGTCAGCAGGTAGCCATCGACGAACGCCTTGGCGTTCTCTTCGGGACGGTTGAGATAGCCGGTGATGACGTTCGGCCCCTTGATGCGGATCTCGCCGATCTCACCGGGAGGCAGGACGCGCCTCGGATCGTCGATCGCAACGATGTCCATGACGATGCCCGGTAGCGGCAGGCCGATCGTCCCGTATCGATCCGGCCCGTACGTCGGCACGTTCGTACCCGCAGGCGCCGTCTCGGTCATACCCCAGCCCCCGCCGAGCCGCTGCCCGGTGAGGCCCTTGATGCGTGCCTCGATCTCGATCGGGCAGGCCGCCCCTCCGGATCGCAGCAACCTGAGCGACGACAGGTTGCGCGTCTCGATCCCTGGAAAGTTCGCGAGCGCGATCCACATCGTCGGCACACCGGGAAAACTCGTGATGCCGTGCGTTTCGATCGCATCGACGACCGCCGCGATGTCGAAGCGCGGATGCAGGTGGATTTCCGATCCCGTCGTCATCCCGAGCAACAGCACCGCCGTCAGCGCGTAGATATGGAAGAGCGGCAGGACACAGAGAACCTTCTCCTTGCCATAATGCAGCATCCCCTGCGGCTCGCTCCAGGCTTTGTAGATTTCCACCGCAGCGGAGAAGTTGCCGTGTGTGAGCTGCGCCGCCTTTGGCAGGCCCGTCGTGCCCCCCGTGAACTGCAGCACGGCGACATCGTCCGGCACGACAGGTACGGCAGTGGCGACCGCCACGCCACCATCGACGAGAGCCGCCCCGGAAAGGATGCGACCTCCGGCAGCCGGCCCATCGGCAAGGGTGTCACCTCCGCGCCAGAACGCGTCCTCACCGAGAATGACGGTGTCGATGATATCAGCGTCGCCAAGTCCCTTCGCGAGTTTCTCCGCCGCACCTGCCATCGTGCCGAGATCTGTCGTGACCACGATCCGCGCGCCCGCATCCTTGAGCTTGTGGATGATCTCTCGCTCCGCATCGAGCGGCGACAGATGCACGACGACACCGCCGAGACGCAACACCGCGTAGAACATCAGCGGATGCCACGGCGTGTTCGGCAGGTAGAGCGCGACTCGCACACCCTTCTTCACACCGAGCGCCTTGAGGCCGCCCGCACATTTACCGACCAGTTCGGCGAATGCGCGATAACTCCACACCCTGTCGCCGTACCGGATCGCCGGCAGGTCACCGAACCGCGCCACACTCGTCGGCAGAATCTGGTTGATCGTCCCGATCGCGAGCGGCGCGTCCCACGACACCCCGGGCGGATAGCTCTTCTCCCAGGCAAAAGGACGTGTCGGCAAGGTCATGGATCCCGGTCCCGGTCATCTCGAATTGCGCCGCGGCCACTTGTGCGCGCGCGGATTTCGGTGAAGGCTAGGCCGAGGTACGCCATCGGTGCAAGACGTCCGCACGCGATAGGACGACTCTCGATCGATGAACTGCACTGCAACAAGACGGTAGCTATGTCGCAAATCAGAACCTCTCCCTTCGATCTGACTGGCAAGGTCGCCATCGTCACCGGGTCCTCGCGCGGGATCGGCAGGTCGATTGCCGAACACATGGCTCAGATGGGCGCGAAGGTCGTCATCTCGAGCCGCAAGGCCGACAGCTGTGCGGCCGCAGCCGCAGCGATCAACGGTGCAGGCGGCACCGCCCACGTCATCCCCGCCAACATATCGCGCAAGAGCGAGGTCGAGGCGCTCGTCGCCGGCACCGTCGAGAAGTTCGGCCGCCTCGATTGCGTCGTTGCCAACGCCGCCGTGTCCCCGTACTTCGGCCCCATGTCGGGCCTCGAAGACGAAGCCTTCGACAAACTCATGAACGTCAACGTCAAGAGTTGCTTCTGGCTGGCCAACATGGCTCGCCCGCACATGGAGAAGGTCGGTGGCGGATCTGTGATCATCATCTCGTCCATCGCCGGCATCCGCGCCGGAGGCAACCTCGGCGGCTACGCCGTTTCCAAGGCCGCCGACTTCGGCCTCGCCCGCGCCCTCGCCGTCGAGTGGGGCCAGAACAATATCCGCATCAACTGTATCGCGCCCGGTCTCATCAAGACGGACTTCGCAAAGGCCCTGTGGGAGGACGAAAAGCGGCGCCAGAATTACGAGAAGACGACGCCGCTCCGCCGCATCGGCGAGGTCGCCGACATCGGCGGCATCGCAGCCTTCCTGGCTTCCCCTGCCGCGTCCTTCATCACCGGCCAGATCATCGTCGCGGACGGCGGTATCACCATCGGCTGAGCCAAGCCGTTAGCTCCGCCGTGTCCGCATGTAGTCGGCGGCAGCGGCAAGCACAGCAGCACGCGCACCGAACGCGCTCAGCGATTGGTGCGCCGCCGCCACCGCCTCGTCGAGCATCTGGCGCGTGCGATCGACGCCATAGAGCGAAACGAGCGTCGCCTTGCCCAGCGCGGCATCTTTCGCGACGGCCTTGCCGACCACTTCCGCGTCCCCCGTCGCGTCGAGAAGATCGTCCGAAATCTGGAAGGCGAGACCCAGGGCATCGCCGTACCGCCCGAGCCGGTCGACGTCGTCGGCAGCCGCACCCGCTATGACGGCGCCGGACCGGCACGCGAAGACGATCAGTGCACCCGTCTTGAGCCGCTGGATCGCGCTGATGTGCGCGGCATCCGGAACCGCGGGATCGCCGAGTTTCTCGGCCATCAGATCGAGCACCTGGCCGCCGATCATGCCCCGCCCTCCCGCCGCCGCCGCCAGTTCGGCGACGAGCGCGATCTGCCGATCGGGGCCGAGCCCGGCAACCGGCCGGCTCAGCACTTCGAATGCGAGCGTCAGCAGATGATCTCCGGCGAGGATCGCCGTCCACTCGTCGTACTTCGCCCAAACCGTCGGCTGCCCCCGCCGGAACCGGTCGTTATCCATGGCCGGCAGATCGTCGTGCACCAGCGAATAGCAATGCACCATCTCGAGCGCCGCCGCGACCGCAAGCACAGGCGCACCCGCGACACCGAACAGCCCCGCGCTTTCCATGACCAGAAACGGACGAAAGCGCTTCCCTCCGCCAAGCAGCGCGTGCCGCGAGGCATCGGCGAGGCGCGACGGCGCCTCCGACCCGGCTTCGGCCTCGATCAGTTCGGCAAGATACCGTTCCACGTCGTGCCGGTGCGCGGCCAGTCGTGTCTCGAAGATTGTGCTCAAGTCCGATCGCTCCTGGCCACTGTGCCCGGTTTGTGACCCGATCCCGCGATTTGCGCTGGCGGTCACTTCCCCGCCATGTTTTAAACCGACATCCCGCCTCGCGACACCCACGTCGTTGCCGCGCACTCCCGACCATGACGACCGACCAGACACCCGACGGCCTGCGACCCGATGCCATAACCACAGTTCGCACCACCACCGCGAACGCCACGGTCGAGACGACGCTCCTTAACCAAGTTCCGCCAGAAACCACGTCGGCCGCACCGACCGCGCCACCGCCCGTTACAGCCTCCACGCCCGACACCCGCCCCGCGCCGAGAAGCGGTCGGAGCCACTGGTATTGGCCGCGCTTCCTTTTCCGGGTTGGCATGATCGGGATCCTGCTCGTGATTCTGCTCGTGGCGTCGCTCGTGGTCGCATACCGCTGGATCGACCCGCCGTCCTCGACGCTCATGTTCGGGCAGCGCCTCATGGGAACCGAGATCCGCCAGGAGTGGCGCCCCCTCGACCGCATATCGCCAAATCTGATCGCTGCGGTCGTCACTTCGGAAGACAGCGGCTTCTGCCGCCACAACGGCGTCGACTGGATCGAACTCGAGGCCGCCTATGAACGTGGCCAGGATGGCGGCATCGGCGGTGGCAGCACCATCTCCATGCAGCTGATCAAGAACCTGTTCCTGTGGCCGTCACGCAGCTACATCCGCAAGGCACTCGAAATCCCGCTGACACTGGCGTCCGAATCCGTTTGGCCCAAGCGCCGCATTCTCGAGATGTACCTGAACATCGTCGAACTCGGCCCCGGCATCTTCGGCGCCGAAGCTGCGAGCCGCCATTACTTTGGGAAGTCCGCGGCGAACCTGACCGCACGTGAGGCCGCCCTCCTTGCGTCTGCACTGCCCAACCCGTTGCAGCGCGATTCGAGCCGCCCGAGCCAGCTTCATAGGACACTCGCGACGCGCCTCGAGTCGCGCATGAAGGCGGCGGGTCGGTTTACGAGTTGCATTCTCCCGTAGGCTAATGTCCCGTACGGGCCAAACTTGCCGGTTGCGAACCGGCCCAGCCTGCGTTAGATGAACCGAGCTTTGCATCACTTATCGCATCGGCGATGGTGTTTTATCATGCAAAACAAAGACTTGCTGCGGTAGCTCAGTGGTAGAGCACACCCTTGGTAAGGGTGAGGTCGAGAGTTCAATCCTCTCTCGCAGCACCATCTCACTCGCCAGAACCTTTAAAGTCGATGCAGGTGCCGCACCAGCTGGAAGCTGGAGTCGGAACCGCAGACGCCTGGAACAGTCGTGCACCTCTGCGCCATTTCTGATGCGCCCGGCCAGGCTGGCCGCGACGCAATCAACCGCAGAAAGAAAAAGGCGGCACCCGATCGGGCACCGCCTCTTCCGCATAACAAGCTCGGGCGCGATCAGCCCTTGACCCGCTTTTCGAAGATATAGTTCTCGTACGTATTGTCGCCGACGCGATAGTAGAGCTCGTTATCGTCCATGTGCTTCTTCCACGACGGATAGATTTTTGCCCACGCTTCGCTTTTCGCACCGAGTTCGTCGAACGTCTTGAACGCAGCGTCATACGCCGCATCCATGATTTCCTTGGAGAAGTAGCGCAGCTTTGCGCCGTTGCTCAGCAGCGAGCGAAGCCCCGCCGAGTTGAGCACGTCGTTCTTTGCGTTGTGCGTCGTGCAGGTCGCGATACACGCCGCCTCGAGAATGGCCTGATAGTTTTTCGGCAGCGCGTCCCATTTCGCCTTGTTGACGTGCAGCCATATCGACGCCTGCGGTTCCCACCAGCCAGGCCCGTAGTAGAACGGCGCAACCTTGTAGAACCCGAACTTGAAGTCGTCGTGCGGACCGGCCCACTCTGCCGCGTCGATCGTACCGCGCTCGAGCGCAGGGTAGATGTCACCGGGCGAGATTTGCTGCGGCACGACGCCGAGCTTCGACATCACGAGGCCGCCGAGCCCCGGAATGCGCATCTTGAGACCCTTGAGGTCCTGGATCGTGTTGACTTCCTTGCGGAAGAACCCGCCCATCTGCATCGTCGAGTTGCCGCACGGAATGGCGTGTGTCCCCTTCGACTCGTAGAACTGGTTCAACAACTCCATGCCGCCGTTCTTGAACAGCCACGCATAGTGACCACGGATCGTCGGCCCGAACGGAAGCGTCGAGCCGAACGCGTAGGCGGGATCCTTGCCGAACGAATAGTACGACAGCGTGAACGCACACTCGGTCGTGCCCTCCTCGGCCGCAGTCAGCACCGCCGGCCCACCGGGCACGATTTCGCCCACGCCGAACGACTGGATCTGGAACTTCCCGTCCGTCAGTTCTGAAACACGGCGGACGATGTCGTTCGCCGAATCCATGACGCTGTCGACCGTTTTCGGCACGAACATTGGCATACGCCACTTGATTTCCGGATTCGCTTGCGCAATCGCCGGCTTGGCCAGCGAGGCCGCTGCCGCGCCTGCGACCGCGACGCCGCCGAGAAACTTGCGGCGGCTGGTGGATTTCACAGTCTTGTCCGTCATGCCAATCCTCCCATGGTGCTTCGATCCGGGGTTCGGTCGAAATTGTTATGGTTCATATCTAATCAGGTCTGATCCATATCGGCAACCATTGACTGAGCGGTTGCAGCAAACGCGGATGCAATAATCTGCTCAGCGGAGCGTGAGCCGCAGCAACTGACCTTGCGGATGATCTGTCAGGACATACACGGCTCCATCCGGCCCTGCCCGGACGTCACGAATGCGTTCGCCGAGATCGACCAGGAGCTTCTCTTCGGCAACGACGCGCTCCCCGTTGATCACCAGACGGCTCAGATGCTGCCGCGCCAGTGCGCCGACGAAGAGGCTGCCCTTCCATACCGGAAAACGATCACTGTCGTAGAACGCCATGCCGGAGGGTGCGATGGACGGATCCCAGTAATAGACGGGCGGCTCCATGCCGGCTTTCGTCGTCCCCACGCCGATCCGCGCCCCCGAGTAGTCGATACCGTAGGTGATGACCGGCCAGCCGTAGTTGAGCCCGGCGCGGGGAATGTTGATCTCGTCGCCGCCGCGCGCACCGTGCTCCACGGTCCAGAGTACCCCCGTCGCCGGATGCAGCGCAGCCGATTGCGGATTGCGATGCCCATAGGACCAGATTTCCGGCAACACGCCACTTCGGCCGACAAACGGGTTGTCTGGAGGCACGGCTCCATCGGGCGTAATGCGGACGACCTTGCCGTAGTGCTTGTCGAGATCCTGCGCCCGGTCCCGCTGGTAACGTTCGCCGAGCGTCACGAACAGGTTTCCGTCCCGCGCAACGACAATGCGGGAGCCGAAGTGAAGCCCGCCACTCGTTGCCGGCACCTGCCTGAAGATGACTTTAACGTCCTCGAGTCGACCGCCCGGTCCGTCCAGCGCGAGCCTGCCGCGAGCAACAGTAGTCCCGTTGCTACCAGCCCCTCTTGGCTCGGCGTATGACAGATAGATGCGCCCGGACTTGGCAAAATCCGGCGCGATGGCGACGTCGAGCAAGCCACCCTGGCCCGAAGCGAAGACGGCCGGCACACCCGCGACAGGCGGAGAGATCGCACCGTCAGCCCCCACGATCCTGAGCCGTCCCGCCCGCTCGGTCACGAGGTAACGCCCGTCCGGCAGGAACTGCAGCGCCCACGGGTGCTCAAGACCCGACGCGACCGGGGTGACCACGACAGACCGCGCCGTCTCGGCTGCCGGCAGTGGCGCCTGCGTTTGTTCGGCGGACGCTGGGATTGCTGCGAACGCTGTCACTGCCAGCGCCACACACCGGATGAACGATCGGCACGACATCATCAGGGCCTCCGGTCGACTGCGACTGGTAACGAGATAGGCCCAAAATTCGACCGAAGCCATGGCGGTTCACATGGAATTCGGGAGGACTGCGATCAACTTTGTACGATCGCATCACCACGAACGAAAACGGCGCGCCCGTTGAGGCGCGCCGCCACGTTCGATGTCTGGCCGACCGACCTTACTTCGGCAGTGCACCTTCGATGCCCTGGACGTAGAAGTTCATGCCCGAGAGCGCGGCATCCGAGATTTTCTCGCCGGCCTTCAGGAACTCGGTTCCATCCTGCTTCTTGAGCGGCCCGGTGAAGGGATGCAGCTCACCCTTGGCGATCTTGTCGCGCGCCGCCGTCGCAAGAGCCCTTGCCTCCGCCGACACTCCCGGACCGAACTCGGCGATCTTCAGCATGCCCTTGTCGAGACCGGCCCACGTGTCATCCGACTTCCAGGTGCCGTCCATCGCCGCCTTGACGCGCGCGATGTAGTAGTCCGACCAGTTGTTGACCAGCGACGTGAGGATCGCATTCGGCGCGAACGACTTCATGTCCGACGCCTGGCCGATCGCGAAGATCTTGCGTTCTTCGGCAAACTTGGGCGCTGCCGGGCTGTCGGTGTGCTGGAACAGCACGTCCGCGCCCTGATCGGCGAGCGCCTTGGCGGCATCGGCTTCCTTGCCCGGATCGAACCAGGTCGAAACCCAGATGATCTTGAACTTCACATTCGGATTGACCGACTTGGCGCCGAGATAGGCGGCGTTGATCCCCATCACGACTTCCGGGATCGGAAACGATGCGATGTAGCCGATCGTTCCGGTCTTCGATGCTTTGGCCGCGAGAATGCCGGCGATGTAGCGGCCCTCGTAATAGCGGATGTTTGCGGTCGCGACGTTGTCCGCCCGCTTGTAGCCGGAGATGTGCTCGAACTTCACCTTCGGATACTTCTGCGCCACCTTGATGGTCGGGTTCATGAACCCGAACGACGTCGTGAAGATGATCGAATGGCCCTGGCTGGCGAGCTGGTCGATGACGCGTTCGGCGTCCGGACCCTCCGGCACGTTCTCGACGTGCGTCGTCTCGACCTTGTCGCCGAGTTCCTTTTTCACTGCGAGCAGCGCCTGATGATGCTGGTAGCTCCAGCCATGGTCGCCGATCGGCCCGACATAGACGAAACCTACTTTCGTCTTCGACTGCGCCGATGCGGACGCCGCCATTGCAACGACGCCGAGGGCGGTCGCTACGGCGCCCATGAATGCTTTGATCTTCATACTCCACTCCCTGATTGTCAGAAACGAATTCACGTTGCTGCGTAGAAAGGCTTTCCGAGAGACTGCGGTTGCACCCGCCGGCGGCCTGCCCCTTCCCTTGAAATTGCCACTAGCACGGCAATCGTCGCCAGATAAGGCAGCATGGATAGAAGCTGTGCATCAATTTTGAGGCCGAATGCCTGCGAATGAAGCTGCAGGATGGTGATGCCGCCGAACAGCAGCGCACCCGCAAGAACACGGAGCGGCATCCACGCAGCGAACACTACGAGCGCCAGCGCTATCCAGCCCCGCCCCGCCGTCATCTTCTCGGCCCAGAAGGGTGTCTGGACGAGCGAGAGATAGGCGCCACCTGCGCCCGCCATGGCGCCACCGAACAGTAGTGCCAGAAATCGAACGAGACGCACGGGGTAGCCGATGGCATGCGCTGCGTCGTGGTTCTCTCCGACTGCCCGAAGGATCAGCCCCGACCGGGTCTTCCCGAGCCACCATGCCACGCCGAACGCGAGTCCGATCGCAATCAGGCAGATGACGTCGAGCCCCGGCAGACCAACACCGTCGAGGCGCGGGAAGGCCCCGGCCGTCTTGCCCGAGTACCCCTGCCCGACGAGTGCCGACACCCCGAGCCCGAAGAGCGTAAGCGCGAGCCCGGTCGCAACCTGATTTGACAGGAAAAACAGCACCAGCACACCGAACAGGCCCGCCATCGCGGCACCAGCCATCATGGCCGCGGCGAAGCCTAGAACGTAGCTGTCGAACGCGAGCTTGGCAGCGAAGCCCGCGATCGCACCGATGATCATCATGCCCTCGACGCCGAGATTGAGAACGCCGGACTTCTCGACCACCAGTTCGCCCAGTGCCGCAAAAACCAGCGGCGTGGCGGCGACGATGAGACCGGCGACGATTGCAAAAGCAAGATCCATCTCTCAGCTCCCCGTCGCGGAACGAGCGCCCGGCCCGCCGCGGGCGAATTTGACGCGATAGTTCACCAGTACGTCCGCTGCGAGCACGAAGAACAGCAGCATGCCCTGGAACACTGCCGTCGTCGCCGACGGCAGGCTCAGTGACACCTGCGCGCTTTCCCCGCCGATGGCCGTGAGCCCGAGCAGAAGCCCGGCGAGCACGATTCCGAACGGCCTGAGCCGGCCGAGAAACGCCACGATGATCGCCGCGAACCCATACCCCGACGGCAGCGCCGGCACGAGTTGCCCGACCGGCCCCGCCGCTTCGAAGAGGCCCGCAAGCCCCGCGAGTCCGCCGGACGTCAGGAACGACAGCCACACGATCCGCTTTTCAGAGAACCCTGCGAAGCGCGCCGCGCGCGGTGCTTCACCGAGCACCCTGAGCTGATACCCGGCCATGTGCCGGCTCATCAGCACGAACGCCACAGCGGCGACCAGCAACGCGACGAGAAAACCGATGTGCGCCCGCGACTGCGGCAGCAGCAGCGGCATCTGCGCGGCCTTCTGGAACAGCTTGCTCTCGGGGAAATTGAAGCTCTGCGGGTCCTTCAGCGGCCCCGTGACCGCCCAACGCAGCAGGAGATCGGCGACGTAGACGAGCATCAGCGAGACGAGGATTTCGTTCGTCCGGAACCGCGTCCTGAGCAGCGCCGGGATCGAGGCCCACGCCATCCCGCCGGCCGCACCGGCCAGCATCATGAGCGGCAATAGCCACCACCCGCCACCGGGGTGAAAGGCAAGCGCGACCGCACCCCCACACAGCGCGCCGACGATGAACTGCCCCTCCGCTCCGATGTTCCAGATGCCAGCCCGGAAGCCGAACGACAGACCGATCCCGATCAGAATGAGCGGCGTCGACTTCAGAAGCAGTTCCGCGAGACCACGGTACGTCGTCAGCGGCTCGACGAAGATCAGATACATTGCCCGGAACGGCGGCTTGCCGATCAGCTCGAACAACACGAGCCCCGCGACGAGTGTGAGCACGAGCGCGATGACGGGCGCCGCAAACAGCATGAGCTGCGACGGCTCCCGCCTCAGTTCGAGCGAGACGAACGGCTTAGACATGTGCGCGCTCCGTCGCCATTTCGCCCGCGCGCACCTGTGGTTTGCCTTCCATCTGCCGTCCGATGTCTTCCACCGTCGCATCCTCGATCCGGACGACCGGGCCGAGATGCCCCCGTGCGATCACCGCGAGATGCGTCGACACCGCGAACAGTTCGTCGAGATCCTGCGAGATCAGGATGACAGCCGTGCCCCCTTCCGCAAGACGTATGATCGCCTTGTGGATCTCCGCCGCCGCGCCCGCATCGACGCCCCAGGTCGGCTGGCAGGCGATGAACATGCCCGGATTGGCGGCGATCTCACGCCCGATGACGAATTTCTGCAGATTGCCGCCGGACAGCCCGCGCGCGGCCTTTTCCGGCCCCGGTGTCTTCACGTCGAAACGCCTGATCACCTCCTCTGCGTCCGTCCGCACGTCCGACCACGCGACGAAACCGAGATCGCTGACGCGGTGACGTTGGGACAAGAGCATGTTCTCGACGAGCGACGCATCCGGAACTGCACCATGTCCGAGCCGCTCCTCAGGCAGGAAGGCCACGCCGAGCCGGCGCCGCTCCGCCGCATAGATCGGAAGAGCACACGTCTGAACTCCAGTCACTGACCAATCTCG
>ERZ761609.2368-NODE-2368-length-14059-cov-8.050129_pt1 | contig 14059 bp, 19 predicted proteins | sample MGYA00511163_ERZ761609 | MGnify/ENA primary metagenome ERZ761609 (study PRJEB28899, sample SAMN02445070) | bioreactor sludge metagenome | biome: EBPR sludge | place: Australia: Brisbane, Thorneside Wastewater Treatment Plant | collected 2011-12-16 ... | reverse complement strand
GTTCAGACGTGTGCTCTTCCGATCTGGAATTCGGAAGAAATTGATCCGCGGGCTGCAGTCGACATCACTTAACATGCGTACCAAAAAATTCGCGATCTCGGGACCTGCTCCATGTTCGCTTATGAGGAATGTCTCGTCGGCTATCTCAGGCCAGCGAAGCTGATTTCGCCGCGCCAATTCCTGCCGTGTCGATACCGCAAGGAACACCGGCTCCCACGAAAGAAACAGGCTGTCATGCTGTGTCGATGGCGCCTCGCCCGGCATCGAAAGGACGTCCAACGTCCTCTGCGTCAATCCGGACATGAGTTCACTTCGTGCGGCTTCGACAAAACAGAGGTCGACTTCGCGATGCTCGCTAATGAAGCGATCAATAATGTCGCGGACAATGCCGCGAGACAGGCTCCCCAACATCCCAACCCGCAAGCATCCTCTTTGACCCTCGCCCGCAAACCTCGCGGCACTCACCGCCGCGTCCAAGTTCGTGAGCAGCGCGCGCACTTCCGATACGAAGGCCTCGCCTGCAACGGTCAGCGATGCGCCTGCCGTTGATCGTTCGAAGATTGAGACCCCAAGATCATCCTCGATCCGCTGGATGCGGCGTGAGATCGAAGACTGTGCGCGGCTCAGATTGAGGCCGGCGCGACGAAAGCTCCCGAACTCGCAAACCGCAAGCAACAGTGCGAGATCCTTGAGGCTTGCCGAAGATAGAGACGACTTGAACGGCGGGTTACAATCAGCAGATGGTGCCGCCTGCACAGAAGCTCGCAGTGACACCGCCGGCCAATCCTTCGACTGATCAACTCCTGCTGGACGAGGGGACGGCCCGACCAGGCCATTCTTGGGAATACCCCCGCAAGCGACAGGCGGACGAGCCTGCGGGGACATCGGGGTTACTCAGCCGCCGGGACGACGAATTGCGGCGCGAGCAGCATCGTCGACCGCGAAACATCCGTCAGGCTTTGACGGACCGGAATCAGCTCCCGGTACTCCGGCGAGCTGTACCAGCCCTTCGCCGCCGCCTCGCTCGGGAAGCGCACGACCACCGTCCAGTTCGATTCATACCGGCCTTCAAGAACCTCGACGGCGGGCGCGCCCACGAGTACCTCTCCACCCGCGCCGAGCAGCATCGGGAACACCGGCATGCCGTATTCGCCCATGTACCTTTCTAGATCGGGAACGGTCAGCGACGCGATGAGATAGACTGGCGACTCCGCCTCCTGTGCTGCGGCAGGGATCGCAAGGCCTGCCGCTATCGCAGCGGCGGCCATAAGGGATTTCAGAGACATAGGTGTTCCTTTCTTCAGTTTTTCAGGGAGTGGAGCCAGTCGGCAGTCAGCCGGCCGATGGCCACGGGTTGATCTTCCTGCACGAAATGCAGGCCCGCTCCGCCGTAGCGGATGTCGAGATTGGCGAAATTGTCCTCCATCCAGCGAGCCGCTTCCGGCGGCACCAGAACGCCGGGATCGAAGTAGATGAGCAGCTTCGGCACCGGCGAGGCTGCGAGCCAGGCATTGACCGCCTCGAACACATCGACGTTGCGGGCCGGCTCGCCCGCGATCGGCAACTCGTTCGGCCACATCAGCAGCGGGAGCCGGTCCGCCGGGTCGGGGAACGGTGCGCGATAGGCAGCCATTTCCTCGGGTCGCAGCGGGCGCAGGATCGACCCGGGCAAGACCTGCTCGATGAAGACATTCTGCTCCATCAACAAGGCCGGCCCCTGTTCGGGGTCGCGGAACGCGCGGAACGTGTCGGCATAGGGACCAAATCGGTCGATGCTGGCCATCGGGAAGGTCGGCGCAACCAGCGCCTCCATCAGCACTACCGCCCGCACACGTTCCTCGTTCTGGCGGGCCCATTCGAGGCCAAGCATCGACCCCCAGTCATGCACCACGAGGGTCACGTCCCGGAGGTCCAGCGCATCCATGAAGCCGCCCAGATATGCCAGATGGGTCTGGAAGGTGTAGTCGAGGTCCGGCCGGTCGGAGCGCCCGAACCCGATCAGGTCGGGCGCGATGACCCGGCCCTGATCCTCAAGGAACGGCATCACGTTCCGCCAGAGATACGACGAGGTCGGTTGCCCGTGCAGGAACACGATCGGGGCGTCACTACCGGACGCGAGATAGTGCATACGCGCGCCCCGCACCTCGACAAAGGCCGAGGGCTGTGGTGCCTCAATGGCGATGCGGGGATCGAGGGCGGGGCTGGCGTCCTGCGCAAGAGCGGGCCCCGTCAGCCCCATTGCCGCGATGGCGGCGATGTGGACCATTCGAAACATAGCTGTTGTCCTCTCGCCGGCTCAGGGCTTCGGGCGCGGCGCGCCGCTGATCGGGCAGGTCGAGAAGCCGAGCATGTAGTAGATGCTGCAGGCGCCCAGCAGGCTGGTCATCAGCAGCAGGCCTGCGACGACGGCCAGCGCGATGGCGCTCCAGCCGCCGATCCAGCCCGAATACCAGGCAAGCGCCACGAGGATTGCCGGCAGCGTTCGCAGAATCCGGTCAAGGGTTCCGACATTGCGGGTGGTTAACATCTTGATGATCACGGGTCTGTCTCTCCTCAGGCCGCGACGCGGCAATGGTCTTCGAGCGCCTGAATCCCCTGCGCGTAGAGCCCGCTCAGGGTCTGATCGACGAGATCTGCGTGGGCGTCCTCGGCGCTGTATTCCGCACCCCAGGTAATCCGGGCCTTCCCGTCGCCGAGATCGGCGACCTCGATGGTGGCGATCACGTCCTTGGCGGGCAGCGGGTGCTCTTCGATGGCGTAGCGGAACCGGCGGGCAGCCTCATCCACTTCGAGAATGCGTTCCTTGAGCGCCGCGCCATTCGACATCGTGCAGAAGCGCTCAGCGCCGGCGCCTGAGCCCTTCAGTTCGCAGGCGGTGATCACCGACCCGAACCACTGGTGAACGCCGCCGCCCGCAGCGATCGTGGCCCAGACCTTGTCCGCTGGCGCCGTCACGTTGGAGGTGGCCCTTGTAGTCTTCTTCATCATTGGTCTCCTTTTTTGACAACAATCGTTGTCTTTTCGGTCAAAAAAATCAGTCAAGACGCCGCATGGCGGAAGCGACAACATCGCGCATCGTGTCCGGCGGCGCCCCGGCGCGCCCGAGCACACACAGGCTTTGAACGACGCCGAACAGAAAGTTCGCCTCCTGAACGATCTCATCATCGGACAGGCGCAGCTGTCCCTTCGCGACGGCGCCGTGAAGAGCATGCGCCATCGCGCTCTTTATCTGCTCGAAATAGCCGTCCACATGGCGTGAGGCTTCGGGCAGGTCCCGGCCCAGCTCGATCGCGGTATTGCAGATCAGGCAGCCCATCGCGCCGTCCGGCGTCCCGCCGAGACTGGCGAGCTTGTCCAGCAGCGCGCGGATCGTCTCCGCGTCGGCGCCGGGCGCCTTGAGCGGCGCGAGATTCTCGTCGGCCATGAAGCGACGGTAGTTCGCCAGCGCGGCGAGAAAGAGATCCTCCTTGTCGCGGAACGCCCGGTAGAGGCTCTTGCGCCCGACGCCCGTCTCATCCTCGAGATCGCCCACCGAGGTCCGCTCATAGCCCTTGCGCCAGAAGACCAACATGGCCTTCTCGACGGCGTCTCCAGGCTCGAACTCCAGCTTGCGGCCCATCCGGCATCCTCGTGTCTGTCGTCGCAGACTGCACCAACAAGGAGGTTTTGTCAACGACCGTTGTCGAAATATCCGCGGTGCGATCCGGGTTCAGCCATGCGGCTGTTGTATCTCTGACCAAGAACCGGGCCGTCTGCAGGGACGGTCCGGCCTCTATTGCCGAGCCTCCACGCTTCAGCAGACGGGCGTTCGGGCTGAGGAAACGCGCCGCAGGTAAGCGAGCAGCAAGACTGCCTTATTCCGCCTGTCGTCGAAGGGGCTCGAAATCAGAGGTCGGTATCCGAATTGAATTTAAGAACTTCTGTTCATATATTGGCCTTATGGATCAAGTTTCATCACGCGGCCGCCCCCGGGCTTTCGACGAGACGGCCGCCGTGGCGGCCATCGTCGAAACGTTCTGGGCAAAGGGTTATGAACAAACGACCTACGAGGCCCTTTGCGACGCCACCGGCATCGGCCGCCAAAGCCTCGTTTACGCTTTCGGCACCAAGCGCGAGATGTTCGTGCGCGCTCTGCGCGCCTACGAGTCGGAGACTGTAGGCGGCGTCTGCGCCGCGCTCGATGCCTCGCTCGACGGGCGGTCCGGGATAGAGGCGGCATTCCGGCTCTGGCGAGATGCCGCCGTGGAGGGAAAGGGCTGTCTCATGGTGTCAACCGCGGCAGACGCGGGCGTATCGGACACTGATATCGCCGCCCTCGTTCAGAGGTCCCGCGACAGGCTAGTGGCGTGTTTTGCTGCTGCCTTCGACCGCGCGAAGAGCGGCGGCCAGTTGCGCGGCGGAGTGGACGCACACGCTCTCGCCGCGTTGGCCGTCGCCTGCGGCGATGGCTGCCTGGTGCATGCGAGAAAGCCCGGCGGGGCGGTGTTCGCAAAACAGGCCATATCAGCCTTCCTAGGCGCGGTCTTCCTCCATCCCACACCAACCATCGGAGAACGAGAGTGACTTTCCCCCTTCACGACGAGACGACGGCGACGGAAGCCGCGCAGGCGGCACTGGCCGCAACGCGCAAGAATTTCGGCATGATCCCCAATCTCGAACGGGTGATGGCCAATGCGCCAGCACTTCTGACGGGCTACAGCACCTTGTGGGACCTGTTCGACGAGACCTCGCTCACTCCGGTCGAGCGGCAGGTGGTGTACCTGACCGCCAATTTCGAGAACGACTGCGAATACTGCGTCCCCTGGCACAGCCTGCTGGCGCAGAAAGCGGGCATGGATCGCGGCGACCTCGATGCGCTGCGGACCGGACGTGCGCTTCCTTCAGCAAAGCTCGACGCGCTCCATCGCTTCGCCAAGGCGCTCATCCAGGAGCGCGGCAATGTCGCGCCCGCCCAGCTGGAAGGATTTCTGGCTGCCGGCTACACGCACGCACAGGCGCTGGAGGTCGTGCTCGGGCTCGCGGTCAAGGTGATGAGCAATTACACCAATTCGATCGCGGGAACGCCCCTTGATGCCGCCGTCGAGAAGCTCCGATGGCGCAAGCCGAAAATCGAAATGCGCCGGGGCGACGACTGACCCGAATTGCCTTGACCCAGTGCGTCAATCAGGGTCCTCGGGCCGATAGCGCGCACCCGCAACCACGCCCGCCCATCGGCTCGGACAGCGCTGCAGAACGCCCGACACGCCACAGCGCTCAACCGATTTCCCGCATGGCGTAAAGATTGTTCTCGACCCAGCGATCGAGTTCGCAGACCGCCCCGCGCAGCGACTGGCCGAGCGGGGTCAGGCTGTATTCGACATGCGGCGGAACCGTCTCCAGATGCCGGCGCGAGACGAGGCCCAGATCCTCCAGCTCCCGCAGCGTAGCCGTCAGCATCTTCTGCGAGATACCTTCGATCCGGCGCATCAGCGCGCCGTTGCGCACGGGACCGTCCTCCAGCGCATCGATCACGAGCAGCGACCATTTGTTGGCGATCTTGGCGAGCACGGCGCGTGAAGGGCAGGCCTCGGCGAAGACATCGGGCTTCATCTGGTTCATGACGGCGGCTTTCTGATAGGCACCAAATGGTGCGTACTTTATCATCAGTTCCTTCATGCGCAAGTGTCTCCTCACCCCGGCCTTGAGCCGGACTGCCAGAGGAGACTTCCATGCGAACCATCATCGCAGCCCTGTGCGCATCCGCAGCCGCAGGTTTTTCCACCGTTGCCCATGCCGAGATCTGCCAGCCGATGGGCGGCACCGCGATCTTTGAAGGCGTTCCCGATACCGGGGGCTTCATGGTCGCCATGACCGGAGATTTCGAGGGCGGAGCGTTCGCCCGCCTCGCGGGCGATCCACGCGATCTCGGCGACGGCAAGACCGGCTACGACCTCCAGCATTTCTTCGCCCGGGCCGACGGCGCGACGATCTCGACCCGCGACGAGAGCGTCTGGATCGCCGTGCCCGGCGAGGACCGGGTGCTCGCCGCCACGACCTACCGCGTCGTGCGGGCGACCGGACCGCTCGAGGGCGCCACCGGCGAGTTCCGGTCGTGGGGCTCGATCGACGCCAGGACCGGCGAAGGCGTCTTGCGCTTCTCGGGTCAGATCTGCCGCCCGTAATCCCACCCACCCCCTTTCAGGAGAATTCATCATGACCCGCAGCTTCACCATGGGCGGAACCGCCACGTTCGACTATTTCGAGCCGCTCGCCGGCTATGTCGTCGCCATGACCGGCGACTTCGACGGCGGGGTGTTCGCCCGGCAGGTCGGCGAGGCGCGCGAAGAAGATGGCGCGACCCATCTTGATCTCGAACATTTCTTCATGCGCCGCGACGGTTCGACCATCCAGACCCGTGACAAGAGCATCCTTTCGGCGGTTCCCGGACAGACACGGCTCCTTGCGGCCACGACCTACACCGTCGTCAAGGCCACAGGCGCCTTCGAGGGCATGTCGGGCAGCTTCAAGTCCTGGGGCGCGATCGACCCGCAGAAGGGACAGGGCGTCCTGCGCTTCTGGGGCGAGATCGGCGCGCAATGAGTCACGAACAGAAACAGGAGACGCAACAATGAGATTCGTATTCCCGTGGGCGGTGGCCGGAGCCGCACTTCTTGCCATGCCCGCCGCCGCCGAGACCCGAATACTGGCCTTCGGCGATTCAAACACCTGGGGCTGGATACCCGTTATCGAGGGGTTCCCGACGCAGCGCCTTGCCGACGCCGATCGCTGGGCCGGCATCCTCGCTGCGGAACTCGGCCCCGAGGTCACCGTGGTTGTCGATGGTCTCGTCGGGCGCACCACGAACATCGACCGGCAAGGCCCGCTCGGCGCAGTTCCGGCGGAAGGTTTCAACGGGGCTGCCGCTCTCGGCAAGGCGATCGCCCAACAGGCGCCGGTCGACCTCGTGGTGATCATGCTCGGCACCAACGATCTGCAGGCCGGGGTCGAGCGCGGGCCGGAGGAAGTCGCCGAAGCGGTGCTCGACCTGGTCGGGATCGTTTCGGCCTCCGACAACCCCGTCTTCACGTCCTATCCGGCGCCCGCGGTCCTTGTCGTGGCGCCGCCAACTTATGGCGACACCTCGGCCACGCCGCTTTCCGGACTCTTCGCCGCCGGTGAAGGTCCTTCGCAGAGGCTCGGCGCGGCATTCCGATCGACGCTGGAACCGGCTGACGTGGCGCTGTTCGACGCGAGCGAAGCGATCGGCGCCGTCGACGGTGCAGACGGCATCCACATGACGGCAGAGGAACATGCAGCTCTTGGCCGGGCGCTCGCAGGCCCCGTTCGCGCGCTCATCGCAGAGCGGGGGGGTCGCTGATGCAGGTCCTCTGCATAGAGGCGAGCGCGCGCGTCGCGCGCTCGCTCAGCCGTCAGGTCGGCAGGCGCTTCGTCGAGCAGTTGACGGCCCACGATCCCGCCATCAGCGTGACCATACGCGATGTAGGAAGCCAACCGCCTCCCTTCGTCTCGGAGGCATTCATCGCCGCAGCCTTCACGTCGGAAGCGGACCGGACAGATGCGCAGAAGTCGATTCTGTCCGCCTCGGACGAGCTGATCGCAGAGGTGCTCGCGGCCGATCTGATCGTGATCGCTACGCCGATGTACAACTACGGCATGCCCGCCGCCCTCAAGGCATGGTTCGACCAGGTCATCCGGATCGGACGAACGTTCAGTTTCGATCTGGCGCGCGGGGACTTCCCGCTGGAGCCGATCCAGTCGGGCAAGACGCTCGTAGTGATCGCGGCGCATGGCGAGTTCGGGTTCGCTCCCGGCGGCATCCGGGAGGGATGGGACCACCTCGTTCCGCATGTCCTCACGGCGGCGCGCTACCTTGGCGTCTCCCGGCATCATGTGGTGACGATCGAGTATCAGGAATTCGGCGGCGAGAGGCATGCGAAATCGGTCGCCGCCGCCCTTCGTGAAGCGGACCGGCTGGCCGGCGAACTTGCAGACGCATTCGCCGACTGACCGGAGCGGCATCAGGTTGTTGACTCGACTCACTAGACTTCGGCCAACACACTCGGCCGGAGCGCTCACCCCTGGCCGCCTTCCTGCCCGGCTCCAGTCGGTCACGCGGGATCGCGCCGTGACGCTTTTGCCTGTAACCGGCACTAGTTCAGAGGTGTGTGCCAGCCCGGATGGCGGCATCCCCGGATAGCGGCCTAGATGCCTCGCGCCAAAATTGACGACCATCGATCAATCCAGGAACGCGATCCAGCGCCCACTGAAGAGGACGACAAGCCACAACAGAGCCGAGAGAGCTGCCGATGCGCGTGCTAGGGCGGAACAACGCCGAGATTCGCCACCCGCCGATCCGGCGAGTCCTTGAAAGATTGCCGCATTGACGCCAGCGACAGCGATTGAAGCAAGCTTCAACAGCATCGCGGGGTTTTGAGCGTAGTCGCGCGCCCTTACCGAGAACAGCAGGCCGCCGGTTGTAACCGCCAGAAGGAACCCCACCACTGCGACGGGCCTGAGGACCGAGCCAACCGCGCGCTGCCCGACCGACCGCCGAAAACCCAGTATGTGCAGGTCCAGCGCTATGATCGTTCCGACCAGTAGTGCGATTCCAAGAATATGGAGCGCGCTGACCGCCGGGTAGAGATCGACCGAGGTGCGCAGATGCGAGGCGATGAACGATGTCTCGACCGTCGTGAGCACGCCCTCCATCTCAACAGCCTTCTACCTCTTGCTGTGCCTGGCCGGCGTACGCCACGGGTGCGCCCGTTTTCGGTATGATCCACTGCCCTCTGAGTTGATTGGGCGCATTGCAATTGCGGTAGGCGATCACCGCGACGCGGTCGCCGACGGAAACGATGCGACCTAGACCGAAGAAGGAACCGACCGGCGGAAACTCGATCCGCACTTCCTGGCCGCGGGTGTCGGCCCGCACCTCCAGGACCCGGTTGCCGATCATATCCGCGAGGCCCGGCAGACCCTCTTGCCGAGTAGGCGCATTCATGGTCCCAGAGGTTCGGATTGTTACTTCCGGGTGAGGCTGTCCGAAGTAGGCGTTCGTAACCTCTCCTTCGATCCAGAGGGGCCGTGAGCTGTCGTAGCGACCGGTGAAACCGTGATGTGCAGCGGCCGAACTGGCGGCCAGAAACGCAACCGCGAGTCCGACTGTCCTGATCAGTGTGGCCGTACGCATGTCACCCTCAAGTCCCTTAACGCTGAACTTTGACGACATGAGCGCCACGCATGACGGGGAGCTTGAGATCCATCTGTACGAGTGTCGGCTCCGGACCGTCGATGAGGCGGAAAAAGTCGACGGTCGTCTCGGCGAGCGGCCTGCGGGGGCTGCTATGCGCGAAGTTCGCGACCGCGAGGTACCTGCCGGACTCATCGAAAGCGATGCCTTCTGGCAGGATGCCCTCGAATGGAAACGTACGCCGCGTAACGAGTTGCTCCCGTTCCGGATCCCAATTCATGATCGTGAGCGACGAATAGTATGTGAGCCGATCGTCATCCGGCGCGAGAAACGAGTTCTCCATGTTGAGCATCACGATCGTTCGTCCGTCGGGCGAGATCGCGAAGTTCTCGGCCGAGGCGCCAGCAGGCGCGGCCGACACCATCACATGCTCGGCGCGCGGCGAGCGATCGACGCGAACCGCCGTAATGGTCGAGACGTTCGCGCCGACGAAGAGATTAGCGGCGCCTCCGAACCAGTAGAGGTTGGTCACGAAGAAGTGGCGCCCGTCCGGGGACCATTGACCAAGCCCGGGAGTTTTGCCGGTGATCACCGGCTCGCCAATTTGTTCGACCAGATGCTGCCCGCCCTCGCTTCTGACACGGTAGAAACGGGCTGCATGATCGTCTGGAAAGGTCGCAGCGAGGATCTCTCCATCCGGACTCCACGCCACGTCGCGCGGCGGGTTCGGCAAATCGCCCGGCAGATCGACAGCGGCGAAGTCGTCGAGGCGGCCGTCCGCCCCCACGCGAAGAAAGCCGATTTGCGGACGCGGCGTGTTGACGACGTTGACTGCGAGCAGATCGCCCTGCGGCCGCAGCGACAGGCCCTGCGCTCGGCCAGTCGTCTCGATCTCCTGAATCACGCGCCCGTCGAGGTCTGCCCCGATGGCGATCACTCGAACCACCGGGCTCGGACGAAGCTCTTCGAGGCGTGTTGCGTCCGGGCCGGCAGGCTCGTCCGTTTCCGCGACATAGGCAAACTGCCCGTCTTTCGAGAGCGCGAGGAGCGAGGGCCAGGCCGTCACAGCGTTCGAGACCGGAATGCGTCGCGGTTCGCCCGGCAGACCATCTGTTAGCGGGAAAATGGCCAGCTCGTCGCGGAGTTCGGGCGAGCGAGGGCCAAGATTGCCGTCTAGATAGGCCGACGCCACCATGTCCGCGTCTGACAGCACGGCGATATAGCGGCCCCTGAAGTCCATATATCCCGGGAAATCTTGAGGCCCGACCTCCTGGGCGAAACCGCCCTCTGCAACGGTCAGAGCGATCAGAACCCCGGCGCATATTAGGGTCTTTCGGTTCGACATCGATTTCGGGGGCATTCCAGTTTCTCCGGTGAGTGCCGATCACTGGCGCTAAAAAGATTTGCCTCGGTGATCACTGTTGCCGAACAAAGTAGGACGGCGCTATGATCGAATCCAGAGCTCAAAGCCGATCGAGTGATTATAAATCATGAACACAGATCTGGACCCGAAACTGCTCCGCACCTTCTGCGCCGTCGCCGACGAGCTGCATTTTCGGCGTGCGGCCGAACGCCTTCACGCGACGCAGTCGGGTGTGAGCCAGCAGGTGCGCGAGCTCGAACGGCGGATCGGCGTCGACCTGTTCGACCGCAACCAACGCTCCGTCGAACTCACCGAAGCGGGCCGCGTGCTCTACCAGGATGCCCGCGACATCCTGGCCAAGGCCGAAGCAAGCGTCATCCGCGCGAGAGAGGCGGCGCGGGGCTTGCGCGGCACGCTCACCTTCGGCCTCATTGGAGCGGCTACGTTCGAGGCGATGCCGATGCTGATGAAGGAAGTCCATCGCCTCGCTCCCGATGTGCGATTTCGCTTTTGCGAGATGTCGGCCAAGGAACAGATCATCGCTCTCCAAGACGGCGCGATCGATGCCGGAATGGTGCGCGCCGGTGTGCGCGCCGCTGGGCTCGAACTGTTGACGGTTCTGAACGAACCGGTGATCTGCCTTCTGCCCGAAGGCCACCGACTGGCCGAGGGCGAGGAAGTCGCGGTCAAGGACCTGGAACAGGAGCCGATCCTCAACCTCTCGCGCAGCTACGATGCTGTCGCGCACGACTTCTATGTCGGCCTCTACCGGGCCGCCGGCTTCGAGCCCAATATCGTGCATGAGGCGAGCCAGATCGCGACCATCCTGTTCCTGATCGCCAATTCGGGCTGCGTCGCTCTGGGTCCCGCCGGATGGCGTGTTCTGCGCAGAGAGGGCGTGGTCCTGCGATCACTCCCCGATCCGTCGCCGAAGGTATCTACGCGCCTGATCTGGAACCCGAAACGACTCGATCCCGCGTTGCAGGTTGCTATCGAAGCAGCATCGAGTTTGCAGGAGCAATCTTCCAACGAGGATGCCCCACACGAGCAACACACCTACAAACGCGGTTGAAATAATCCCTGGAAACCGCAGCTCGAGCAGCATCTCGACCAGCGAATCGCCGGAACGGCCATACCCGGAGGTGATATCGACTTGATGCTTCGCCGCAAGCGCAGGCTTGGAATTTAGGAGGAGCGTCGCGTGCTCAGCCGACCGATCAGCTACTCCACAGAGATCGGACTACATGAGGTTTGAGAGGTGACAGTTTCGGTGATGCAGAAACGCATACAGCCGCTGGTCGTAATCCTCCGACACGGCCGTCAGCACGGATGACCGTTCCGCGAGAGCCGAGCGCCAGTCCACAAGCTTTGGGCTGTTCTTGAGAATCCCGAAATCGCCGATGCGGTCGAAGGTGTCGAAATACCTGAACACCGGCCCGAAGGCGGCGTCTACGAGACTGAAGGACCGCCCGTCGAACCACGGCGTCGCGACAAGCCTCTCCTCAAGACGCGAGAACTTCGCCTGCAATGCATTGGCCTTGCCGTTAAAGCTCATTTCGTCATTGGCGCTGTAGAGGCCGGCGATGTCGTTCAGCACTGCCGAGCCGAATTCGATCCAGGAGCGATGTTCGGCGCGTCGGAGCGGGTCCTCGGGGTGCAAAGGCGGCGGCCGCGTCTCCTCCAGATATTCAAGGATTACTGCCGATTCAAAGATCGCCGTGTCGCCGACCCTGAGGACAGGCGTCCGACCGAGCGGCGAGAGCGCAAGAAACCAATCAGGCTTGTTGGCAAGGTCGATATAGACCCGCTCATGCGGCACCGATTTCTCGGCAAGTGCAATCACCGCCCGCTGAACGTAGGGGCAGAGATGGTGGCTGACGAGCGTCAAAGCCTGTGTCATTGCCGGTCTCCTTTATGGGCAAGCCTCTTGCCGAAAGCGCCTCGCGCACCCTCGGACACGATCATGTACCCGTGAACGCCGATGGGTTTCGACGGGACCCGAGGCCGATGCTGAGCATCTCCACCGCGTCGGGTTCAGCGCCCATGCTACGGGCACGCACCAAGACGAAGCCGGGTGCGAGCCGAGAGGCTCCCGTACTGCCACTGCATTTCATATCGGCTGTCAATTGGCGGCTGGATGCGAGGACTTCGGCGACCGGTTCACATCTGCAGCAGGATCGTCGACCTGAAATGGAAGCGGCCGTGATCGTGCCAGCGCCCAGGCGCCGTCGCCGAGCATGACCTGCGCGCTCGCAAGGAGCGCGAGATAGAGCGGGTATTCCCAGCCGCCGTTCTCGTAGCCGAACATCCAGCCATTGCCCCAGTGCGCCCATGTCGCCCCGATGAGGACCGGCAGAGCCGCCAGCGCGACCCACCGGGTCTGGACGCCCAGCACTAGCAGGATGCCGGCCACGGCTTCGAAGGCGAACACGGCGTAGGCGAGCCAACCTGGCAGCCCGATCGAGACGAAGAAGTCCGCCGTGCCGGGAAGCGTGAAGACGAACAGCTTCAGCAGCCAGCTATGCGCGATGAACATCAGCCCGAGGGCGACGCGCAACAGGAAGATTGCGAACTCGGTTAACCGGGTCTGAGTCATCGTGGTGCCCCATATAAATGCAACTGGATGCATCTTACTGGCTCTGATGTCCCTGTCAATATGCATTCAGTTGCATCTTTCCGTGCTCCGCCCTATTTTGGCGTCATGGCCAAGCCTCTCCCGTCGACTCTCGCGCTGTGGACGCGCCTCATGTCAGCCAGCGCCGAGATACTGGCTGCGGTGGAGGCGGCGCTGAAGGCGAAAGGGCTGCCGCCACTCGGCTGGTATGACGCGTTGCTGGAAATCGAGAAGGCAGGTGCGGACGGAGTACGGCCGTTCGAGCTCAAGGAGCGCCTGCTCCTGCCTCAATCGGGGATGTCGCGTCTGCTCGACCGGTTGGCTGCCGCCAGCTACGTTATTCGGCTCGACTGTCCAGAAGATGGGCGAGGTTACGTGGTCGCGATCACCGCTGAGGGCCGTGCCGTCAGGCGGCGAATGTGGCCGGTCTACGCCGAGACCCTCGTCGCTCGTGTCGAGACCCGTCTTTCGCCCGAGGAGGCCGACGCGGTCACCCGGGCTCTTGATCGCCTCCGCGGCCGCCCATAGGGACCGGAATCCTCTCGAGCTCAATATCGGCCACGCTGCTAAGCCGTTTGGAGCGAACAAGGAGGGCCGCCAATCTGCACGTCATGCCCGCCAATCCTTCGCCGGGCCCGGCCATCCACTTGCTTGGCGCGAGACAGGGTCGATGTGAAGCGGCATACGGGCCATGATCGGCGCGAGGTGGAAGGCGGCCTTGCCGACCCAGTCCGCCAGCGTCGAGCGGCCGAGCTCTGCCCCGGCGCGGGCGAAGATCTGCGACTGGCGATAGAGAAGAAGGTGGTCGGCGTATTTCGACACCAGCACATGGACGATCAGTCGCTTGGTCGGCGGCGCGCCCTCGATGACGTGCGCCGGCGCCTGGGCGACC
>ERZ761609.2367-NODE-2367-length-14060-cov-12.713531_pt1 | contig 14060 bp, 9 predicted proteins | sample MGYA00511163_ERZ761609 | MGnify/ENA primary metagenome ERZ761609 (study PRJEB28899, sample SAMN02445070) | bioreactor sludge metagenome | biome: EBPR sludge | place: Australia: Brisbane, Thorneside Wastewater Treatment Plant | collected 2011-12-16 ... | reverse complement strand
ATTGTCGACGCCAGCGCCGCGCCTGGGAAGAACGCCGCGGAGTTACCGGTTACGCCAGACATGGCTGCGCCGTCCTTCCACTAGGCCGTGGACACTTCGTCGGTGCGCACGAGAAAGCTCTTGAGGACGCTCTGGCCGAAGGTCGTGACCATCGCGACATCGGCGGCGTCGCGGCCGCGGGCCATGAACGATGCGTCCGATGCGAGGAACGTTGCTGCGCGCGTCGAAGGGGTACCAGCGGCCGCCGAGATAGACGTCGAACCAGCCGGAGAAGTCCATCGGACCGGGCCCCGGCGTGATCCCGATGTCGCCCAGATAGCCGGTGCAGTAGCGGGCCGGTATGTTCATGCAGCGGCAAAAGGTGATGGCCAGATGAGCGTAGTCGCGGCAAACGCCGGCGCGCTCGTTGTAGGTCTCCCAGGCCGTCTTGGTCGGGCGTGCGAACTGGTAGCCGAAGCGGATGCGCTGGCGGACGAAATCGCAGATCGCCTGCACGCGTGCCGAGCCGGGCGGCGTGTGCGCGAACGGACGCCATGCCTCGGCGGACAGTCGATCGGTTTCGCAATAGCGGCTGCCGAGCAGAAAGACCAGCATCTCTTTCGGCAGATCCTGGAGGGCGATCTGTGGCGCGCGCCTCCGCAGCGACGTCGTCCACCTGTCCCCCATCCATGGAAGTCGCTCTGGCGCTCCGGAGTGCTGGCTGGTGACCGCAAGAGATCACCAGACCCGTTCTGGAAGTACTCGAAACACCCGGCGTGTGCCCTTGCTCCGGCGCTGGTGCCAGGAGGTGAAGTTCAGCAGGGATGCGGAAGACGCGTTGCCCGTCGCCGGGGAAGTGCCCGCCGACGATGCGCGATGCGTTGAAGCTGATGTCACTCGCTGCGAGGAAGGGAGCATAGCGCCACGCCTATGAGCACAGGAAACGAAACAGCCGCCATTGGCGGCCGCTTCGTCAAAGCGATGGGCAGGTATGCCCATTGGGGCTACGGTTTCAAGGCGTCCTTGACCGCGTCCCTGGCGTCTTTGAGGTTCTCTTTCAGGTCGCCGACATGTTCCTGCACTTTGCCTTCAGCCTGGTTTTTCAGTCCCTTTGCCTGTTGCTCAGTGCTGCCTACCAGTTTGCCGGCCTTTTCCTGAATCTTGCCGCCCAGGTCTTTCGCTGCGCCCTTGACTTGATCTTTGTTCATCGTGAACTCCTGACTCATGGCTGATACGTCGGATAGTCGAGCCCGCTACGGTTCGTCCTGCGACTCCTGGTCATCAAACAGGCGATGCCCGGCGTCGATGCAGGGACTCTAATATCGAACGGGGGTCAGGTTCTGTGCGCTAGCCGACATAGGCGCCTGCGCGGGTGTCGGTGCCCACCTGTGCTGTGCAAGGGACATGGTCATGATCGGCTGCTTTGCAAGTGCATGGTGGGAACGTTCTGCCGGTGCCTGCGCTGCTCGCGCGGGCAATGGATCCGGGGAATGTCGTGCTCCCCGGTGCATGAATCAACGCCGGCCCACCATGATGCCGACGGCGAGCCCCAGCGCCGCGGAAAGCACGACGACTTTCCAGGGGTTCGGACACCTCGATAGGGGGATGATCCACCTTTGGAGGGACTTGATGAGCCAAAAACCCAAGGCCTTCGACCCGAGCATCAAGCGGCAGGTCGTTCACCTGATCAAAGACCAAGGACTGAGCGTGGCGCAGTTTGCGGCAGAGCAGTCCGGGCAGGCCGACATCGACCGACTCACGATGATCGGGGATAAGGGGTGGCAGCGCGGCAAGGGGTTCCGGTCATGGAAGCCAAAACTCCGAATCCAGGGCGCCCGAACCGAAACCGGGAGCGAAGGCAGCTTCTGCTGCGCGGGCCGAGCCGGGTTCCCGATAGCCGCGGCCAGCCCATCACGGCCCTCGTCGACGGTGCACGAGTGCGGCTCTGCGTACGCTAGCGTACAGACTGCGCCGGGTCATGCGCCCAAGCTGCAGTCACATCTGGCGTTTCCTGGTAATCCGTCCACTGGTGAACGTGGTCGGTGCATCGACTCCTCCACTTCCTCCGTCTGTCGCCATGTGCGGAGCGTTGGTGGCGAAAAACCGGCGGCAACAAAGGATGTCCGATTGGCAATTCCGCCGTTCGGGTTACGAACACAAGGAGCTTGAAATGAACTGGGATATCGTCGCAGGGAACTGGAAGCAGTTCAAGGGCAAGGTAAAAGCGCAGTGGGGCAAGCTCACCGACGAGCAACTGACGGTGATTACCGGCAAGCGGGCCGAACTCTCGGGCAGGATTCAGGAGGTCTACGGCTTCACCAGGGACAAGGCCGATACGCAGATCAAACGCTTCGAAAAACGCAACAGGGACTACCAACCTGTGATTGCCGGCAAGCGGGCCGAGCTCTCGGACAAGATCCAGGAGATCTACGGCATCACCCAGGAAAAAGCCGACGCGCAGATCAGACGCTTCGAAAAGCGCAACAAGGACTACCAATTGTCGGATTACCCACTGCCGAACGCCTCCTGATCCGATTGCCGCAATGCGCAGCTCGGCGCCGCGCACTGCGTCAGGATCGCCGAGGCGGGGGCTTTCGTAAAGGACCCACATCATGACCAGCTATAGACGCTTCATCGGTGTCATGCCGCCGCCTCCGCTCAGGGGCGCTGCGACGCCTCCTGCGGGCTTCGCCCCGCTTATCGTCGACGCGCCGCGCACAGAAGCGAAAAGGCGGCACGAGGCAGCTGCCGTCGACTGCACTGCGGAAGGCGGCCGGGCGTGACATCACCCCGCCGCGCGCAGGGATGGCCTCCCGCACTAACTAATGTGCGCCACCGTACAGACCAATTTGTGCATTTTGAATACGCTGCTGCTGAGCATTCGACCCAGTGGGTGAGCCGCGCAGCAGCAGGTTCGCGTGTCGGTTGGGGAAACGCCTTCGCGGCGGGCGTCATACGGTCGCACGGCTGATAAGCGCGCGAGCGGGTGGGGCGATGTGGCAGCGATGGTCGGGCCCTGCCGCGTGATACTGAATAGCCGAGGCCCGAAAGCTGCAGATACAGGAGGCAATCATGTCCTTAGTCGCATGGATCGTACTTGGGCTCATCGCCGGGTTCATCGCCAGCAAGATGGTGAGTGGCACCGGGCAGGGTGCCGTCATGGACATCGTGCTCGGTGTTGTCGGCGCAGTCATCGGCGGCTGGCTCTTCAATACCTTCGGGATGGCCGGTGTAAGCGGATTCAATCTTTACAGCCTGCTGGTGGCCGTCGTCGGCGCAAGCGTGCTGTTGCTGGTGTACCACGCGCTTTCGCGCGGCCTTCGCTAGGCCGAAAGTCCGAGCGAAGGTCAGTGTCGATGCGCGGCGTATCGATAGAGCGCCGGAATCTGGAAGTTCTGTTCAACCTCAATCAGGAGAATCAATCATGAAACAACTTGGCAAGTATCTTTCCGCACTGTTCCTGGCGGTAACGCTGGTCTCCGCCGTGGGTTGCGCGTCAACCTCGAAGCAGGAGGGGACCGGCGAGTATGTGGACGACAGCGTCATCACCACCAAGGTCAAGGCCGCCATATTCAACGAGCCCAGTCTGAAATCCGCCGAGATCAACGTCGAGACCTTCAAGGGCGCGGTTCAACTGAGCGGTTTCGTGAGTTCGCAGGCGGCGATCAGCAAGGCGGTTGCGGTGACACGCACCGTCGGTGGCGTCACCTCCGTCAAGAACGACATGCGGGTCAAGTGAGCGATGGCAAGATGACCATTCGCGGCCACCGCCGGAGCCTGCAATCCGGTGGTGGCTGCGAAGCGCCTGCCGCGATCGAAAGAACTCGCGCAGCCAAGCCGATGCGTGAATAGCGTGCGGTCAGCCGCCAATCACCCGCAGCAGCCGGCGAAATAGCGATGCCTTTGCGCGTCCCTGCCCAGCGACCCTCCGCGAGTCGCGATGCCCAGCCCCCGGTCGGCGAGACCGCGGCGGCGTTCGACGTGCCGCCCACGGTTCGTATCAGGCCGGGCACGCAAACCGTGTCGCTGGCCGTCCTCGCCACCATAGGCGTGGTCTTCGCACTGGAATGGGCACAGCTCTTTGTCATCACCCTGCTGCTCGGACTACTTTTCGCCTACACGCTGAATCCTCTGGTCGTCTGGCTGGAACAGATCAGAATACCGCGCGCGCTGGGTAGCACCGTGGTGATGGCGGGGGTCGTATGTGCGCTCACCCTGGGCGCCTACTCGCTGCGTGGGCAGTTTCAGACCATCCTCGATCAGGTACCCGGGGGCGTGAGCAAGGTGTCGGCCGGTCTCGCCAGTGTTCACAAGGGCGAGACCAGTACCATGCAGAAGGTGCAAACCGCTGCCAGCGAGATCGAAAAGGCGACCAGCCAGGCGGCAGGTATTGACTCAACGCCCAGACGGCCGGCAACCCGCGTCGTCATCGACACTCCCGGCTTCAAACTCGGCGACTTCCTGTTGGCCAACTCCGTCGGAGCCGTGGGTTTGATTGGCCAGGCGGCGATGGTGCTCTTCCTGACTTTCTTTCTCTTGCTGTCCGGCGACACCTACAAGAGGAAGCTGGTGCGACTCGCGGGTCCGACGCTTGCGAACAGGAAGATCACCGTGCGCATCCTCGATGACATCAACGCATCGGTCCAGCGCTACATGTCCATGCTCCTGGCGACCAACGTGCTGGTGGCGCTGCTTACCTGGCTCGCACTGCGTCTGATCGGCCTCGAGAACGCTGGCGCCTGGGCCGTCGCCGCAGGCCTGCTGCATGTCATTCCCTACTTCGGTCCTGCGGTGACCGCCGCCGCCATCGGCATGGCCGCCTTCATGCAGTTCGATACCCTGTCGATGGCGCTGCTGCCCGCAGGTGCCTCGCTGGCGGTCGCCACCTTCGTCGGAACCTTCGTGACTACCTGGATGACCGGCCGGATCGCCAGGATGAACACGGCAGCGGTATTCGTCTCGCTGCTTTTCTGGGCGTGGCTGTGGGGCATCTGGGGAATGCTGCTGAGCATCCCGATCACGGTCATCCTTAAAGTGGTGGCTCAGCATGTCGAGCAACTAGAGCCGGTGGCGGAACTGCTGGGGGAGTAGGCGGCACACATTCGTCGCCGTGCCGCCCTGCCTGGCGATTTCGTTTTCAGAAAAGGATCCCTTCAGTTGAACGTCGACAGCAAGCGCAGCCGCTATATTCGGTCCCTGAAAGCCCCGCTTCGCGGTGACGGGGGGCCAAGGGCCTTACCCGACGCAGAACCCCCGTTGCGCTCCGAGTTGTACAGCGCCGATCAAATGGCGCTGCACGGCGAGGCGCTCGCGGCCGCGCACAGGCTGATTGCCGGGCAGGCACCGGACCGGCTCCTGGCTCGGCTGGCAGAGAACGAAAGCACCCTGGTCGACGTGTGCGAACTGCTGACGACGGCGGCCACGGAGAGCCGCCGGATGATGCCGGCCGGGGAATGGCTGCTCGATAATTTCTATCTCATCGAAGAGCAGATCCGCACCGCCAAGCGGCACCTGCCAGAGGGCTACAGCCGCGAACTCCCGCGCCTGGCGCACGGGCCGTCGGCCGGTCGTCCGCGGGTGTACGACATCGCGCTGGAGACCATTGCGCACGGCGATGGTCGCGTGGATATTGACAGTTTGAGCGGCTTCGTGGCGTCCTACCAGAGCATCAGCCCGATGAAGCTGGGCGAGTTGTGGGCGATCCCGATCATGCTGCGGCTGGCAGTCATCGAGAATCTGCGTCGTGTCGGCGTGCGCATCGCAGCCGGTTGGGCCGAGCGAAACCTCGCCGCGACCTGGGCGGAGCGGATGACGGAGACCGCAGTCAGCGATCCAAAGAGCCTGATCCTGGTGATCGCCGACATGGCATGCTCGGATCCGCCGATGGTCGGCGGCTTCGTCGCGGAACTCGCACGGCGCTTGCAGGGACGCGGTCCCACGCTGGCACTGCCCTTGACCTGGATCGAGCAGCGGCTGTCGGAATCGGGTCTGACCATCGAGCACCTCGTGCACGCGGAGAACCAGCAGCAGGCCGCCGATCAGGTCTCGATCAGCAACAGCATCGGCAGTCTGCGGGTTCTCGGCGCGACGGACTGGCGCACATTCGTCGAGACCCAGAGTGTCGTCGAGAACACGCTGCGAGAGGATCCGGGCGCTACCTATGGCCGGATGGATTTTGCCACCCGCGATCGCTATCGCCATGCCATCGAGAGGATAGCGAAGCAGGGGGCCCTATCCGAGGTCGAGGTTGCCCGCAAGGCGGTCGACCTGGCGCGCATGGGTGCAGTGGCGAGCGATGCTGGCAGCGGCGCTGGCGATCGTGCCGGGCACGTCGGCTACTACCTGATCGACAAGGGTTTGCCGCAACTCGAGCGCGCAGCGCAGGTCCGCCGTGCCGGCGCCGAGGCCTTGTGCGCGACGGCAGGCCGCTTCCCATTGCTCGCGTACCTGGGCGGCATCGCTCTGATCACGGCGATCGTCGCGGCAGGCTTGCTGGCGCAGGCGTTTGCCGCCGGGGCGCCTGACTGGCTGCTGGTGCCGATCGGCATCGTCTCTCTGCTGGCTGCCAGTCAACTGGGCGTAGCGCTGGTGAACTGGCTGGCAACGCTGCTCGTGGCGCCGCACCCCCTGCCGAGAATGGATTTCAGCGAAGGCATCCCGGCCCACGCACGCACCCTGGTCGTCGTCCCGACGATGCTTACCAGCGCGTCCGGAGTGGAGGAGCTGATCGAGGCGCTGGAAGTCAGGTTTCTGGCGAATCGCGATGAACGCCTGCACTTCGGCCTGTTGACCGATTTCCGCGACGCTGGCGAGGAATCGCTCCCCGAGGACGCATCGCTGCTGGAACTGGCGCGCAAGAGGATCGGCGAGCTGAACGAGAAGTACGGCGCTGACGGGAGCCGCATCAGGGATGACCTCTTCTTCCTCTTCCATCGCCCGCGGCGCTGGAACGCCGAGGACCGGTTGTGGATGGGTTACGAGCGCAAGCGCGGCAAGCTCGCCGACCTGAATGCGCTGCTGCGCGGTGGCGCCAGGGACGGCTTTGCGCTCGTTGTCGGGGATAGCGCGGTCCTCTCGTCCGTTAAATACGTGATAACGCTGGACACCGATACGCAACTGCCGCGCGATGCGGCGCGCAAATTCGTCGGCACCATGGCGCACCCGCTGAATCGCCCCGGCTACGATGCCGCGAAACGGCGCGTCAGCGCGGGCTACGGCATCCTGCAGCCGCGCGTGGCGATCGGCCTCCCGGCGACCAACCGCTCGCGCTATGCGCGCCTGTATGGGGGCGAGCCGGGCATCGACCCCTATACGCGCGCGGTCTCGGATGTCTACCAGGACGTGTTCGGAGAAGGATCGTTCATCGGCAAGGGAATCTACGACGTCGATGCCTTCGAGCAGGCAGTTGGCGGGCGCTTCCCGGAAAATCGCGTTCTTAGCCACGATCTTCTCGAAGGCTGCTACGCCCGCGCGGGACTGTTGAGCGATGTGCACCTCTACGAGGATTACCCGACCCGCTACAGCGCTGATGTGAGCCGGCGCAGCCGCTGGATCCGTGGCGACTGGCAACTGGCGGGATGGCTACGCCGGCGCGTTCCAGGCGCGCCTGTCGGGGAAGACAACACGCGGCAGAGGAATCCCCTCTCGCTGCTGTCGCAGTGGAAGCTCTTCGACAACCTGCGGCGAAGTCTCGTCCCCGCGGCGTTGACGCTGCTCCTTCTGGCGGGATGGACGCTGCTGGCGCCGGCCTGGTTGTGGACCCTGGCGGCGATCGGCATCATGCTGCTTCCGCCCCTGTGCGCCGCTCTCCTCGACGTCTTTCGCAAGCCCGAGGAGGCGCTCGTGAGGCAGCACCTGGCAAGCATCACGCGCTCGGCCTACCGGCACTCCATGCAACTGGTGTTCGAACTCGCCTGTCTGCCGTACGAGGCGTACTTCAGTCTGCAGGCGATCGCCCGCACCGTCTGGCGGATGCTCGCGACCCGCTCGCGATTGCTCGAATGGAATCCGTCCGCGGAGGCGGATCGCGAGGCGGGCGAACGCGACCGCGGTACGCTCGCAGCCACTTTTCGGACGATGTGGTTGGCCCCGGCCGTGGCTGCCGTGACGGCGATCCACCTGGCGGCAGCGAGGCCGGCGGTGCTGGCGGTGGCCGGGCCGATCCTCCTCCTGTGGTTTGCGTCGCCGCTCATTGCCTGGTGGGTCAGCCGTCCGCTGGCGCCGCGCAAGGCGACCCTGAGCGGCGAGCAGACGCTCTTTCTGCGCGCGCTGTCGCGCCGCACCTGGGCGTTCTTCGACCACTTCGTCGGCGCGGACGACCATTGGCTGCCGCCGGACAATGTTCAGGAGTATCGCGTTGCCGCGGTCGCGCATCGCACGTCGCCGACCAACATCGGGCTGGCGCTGCTGGCGAATCTTTCCGCCTACGACTTCGGCTACATCGTCGCCGGACAGGTTCTCGAGCGCACGGCGAACACCCTGAACACGATGGACGCGCTGGAACGACACCGCGGGCACTTCTACAACTGGTACGACACGCAGACGCTGCAGCCGCTGCTGCCCCTGTATATCTCGACGGTGGACAGCGGCAACCTTGCCGGCCATTTGCTCACCCTGCGCGCCGGTCTGCTCGCCCTTGCCGACGACAGGATACTGCCGGCACAGCTGTTCGCAGGCCTGGGCGACACGCTGCGGATTTTTCTCGACGCGGCGGGCGAAGCTGGTGTCGAGCAGGCGAAGGCATTTCGGAACGAACTGGAATCCGCGTCGGCTGCCCGTCCGGAGAGCCTCACGGCGGCGCATGCATGCCTCGCGCGTCTGGCGACCAGCGCCGCCGAACTGGCCACCCAGGTGGCGAAAAGTCCGCATGGCGGGGAGGTCACGACGCCCGGGCAGGAAGGAAAAGGTCGCGACGAGGGGTGGGCGCAGGCGCTTGCGCGTCAATGCCGCGAGGCGCTCGACGAGCTTTGCTTCCTCGCTCCGCGGCAAGGTCTGGCGTCGGCTGCGGGTGCGCAGGAGGGGCTCGCCGCTGGCGCTGCCGTACCGACGCTGCGCGAACTGGCCCAGGCCGGTAGTGGCCCGGCCGGCGACAGGATGGCCGCGATCGAGCGTCTGGCACTGCAATGCCTGCAATTCGCGCGCATGGAGTATGACTTCCTGTACGACAGGCGACGCCATCTCTTGAGCATTGGCTACAACGTCGCCGAGCGGCGCGTCGACGCGGGCTACTACGATCTCCTGGCCTCGGAAGCGAGGTTGTGCAACTTCGTGGCCATTGCGCAGGGGCAACTGCCGCAGGAGAGCTGGTTCGCCCTCGGGCGCCTGCTCACCGGCAGCGACGGAGAACCGGTTCTGCTCTCCTGGAGCGGTTCGATGTTCGAGTACCTGATGCCGCTACTGGTGATGCCGACCTACGACAATACGCTCCTCGACCAGACCTGCAAGGCGGCCGTGGCCAGGCAGATCGAGTATGGGCAGCTGCGTGGCGTGCCCTGGGGCATGTCGGAATCGGGCTATAACACGGTCGACGTGCATCTCAACTACCAGTACCGCGCCTTCGGCGTACCCGGCCTGGGACTCAAGCGCGGACTGGCCGACGACCTGGTGATTGCACCCTACGCCTCGGCCCTGGCGCTGATGGTGGCGCCCGAGCAGGCGTGCCTCAATCTGCAGCGGCTGGCGGCCGAGGGCTTCATCGGCAAGTTCGGCTTCTTCGAAGCCATCGACTACACGCCTGCACGGCAGCGACGCGGGCAAGCGCACGTCGTGGTGCGCTCGCACATGGCCCATCACCAGGGCATGAGCCTGCTCGCGCTGGCGTATCTGGTGCTCGAGCGTCCGATGCAGCGGCGATTCGAATCGGAGCCGCTGTTCCAGGCGATCATGCTGCTGCTCCAGGAGCGCATTCCCCGGACGACGGCCCTGTTTACGCACACCGCCCAACTCTCGGCGGTGCGCTCGCCGTCGCTGGCGGCGGAAACGCCGATCCGGGTGTTCGGCAACCCCGACACCGCGGTCCCGGAGGTGCAGTTGTTGTCCAACGGCCGCTATCACGTGATGGTCACCCATGCCGGCGGCGGCTACAGCCGCTGGAAGGATCTCGCCGTCACGCGCTGGCGCGAAGATCCCAGTTGCGATCACTGGGGCACCGTCTGCTACGTTCGCGATACGCGGAGTGCTGCTTTCTGGTCAACCGCCTATCAGCCGACGGACAAGCGGCCGGAGCACTACGAAGCGATCTTTTCCGAGGGGAGGGCCGAGTTTCGCCGCCGTGATTCCGTTGCCTCCGTTGCCTCCGTTGCCTCCGTTGCTTCCGTGGCTGCCGGCGACGGCGCGGACGACGGCCAATTCGAAACGCACACCGAGATCATCGTCTCGCCGGAGGATGACATCGAGTTGCGCAGGGTGCGCATCACCAACCGATCGCGACAACGCCGGGCAATCGACGTCACCAGTTATGCGGAAGTTGTGATCGCGCCGCCGGCCGCGGACGTCCTGCATCCGGCCTTCAGCAACCTGTTCGTGCAGACCGAGATCCTGCGCGAATGCTGCGCGATCCTGTGCGCCCGCCGGCCCCGCTCGCTCGGCGAGCAGGCGCCCTGGATGTTCCACCTGCTGACGGTGCAGGGGGCCGGTATCGGCGAGATGTCCTACGAGACCGATCGCCTGCGCTTTATCGGCCGGGGGAGAAGTTCTGCTGCGCCCCTGGCGATGAGCGACCCCGCGGCCCTTTCCGGCAGCGCTGGTTCGGTGCTCGATCCAATCGTCGCCATCCGCTGTTCGCTGGTCCTCGATCCCGAGCAGACGGCGACCATCGACATGGTTTCAGGCATCGGCAGCTCGCGCGACATGGCCTTGAGCCTGATCGAGAAATACCAGGACCGGCACCTCTGCGACCGCGTCTTCGATCTGACCTGGACGCACAGCCAGGTGGTGCTGCGGCAGCTCAACGCCAGCGAGGCCGATGCGCAGCTCTACGCGCGCCTGGCCAGTTCCGTCATCTACGCCAACGCTTCGCTGCGCGCGGACGCGGCCTTGCTGAGCACGAATCGCCGCGGGCAGTCGGGACTGTGGGGTTACGGCATCTCCGGCGACCTGCCGATCGTGCTGCTGCAGATCGGCGATGCCGCCAATATCGATCTCGTGCGCCAGCTGGTACAGGCACACGCCTACTGGCGCCTGAAGGGACTGGCGGTGGACCTGGTGATCTGGAACGAGGATCACGCCGGCTATCGGCAGCGATTGCAGGAACGGATCATGGGATTCATCGCCTCGGGCATCGAAGCGAGCGTCATCGACCGGCCGGGCGGCATCTTCGTAAGGTCTGCGGAGCACATCTCCAGCGAAGATCGCGTCCTGCTCCAGTCGGTCGCGCGTGCGGTCATCTCGGACGGCCGGGGAACGCTGGCCGAACAGCTCGACTATCGTCGGCTCGCCGCGCCGCGCGTGCCCCGGATGGTGGCAAGGCGAGCCCAGCGCAGCGAGGACCGGCCCGACACGACCGGCGCCAGCGAGACGCCGCGCGGCGATCTGATCCTGTGCAACGGGCTGGGGGGATTCACCCCGGATGGGCGGGAATATGTGATCAGCCTGGCGCCCGGCCAGGTGACGCCGGCGCCGTGGGTCAACGTCCTGGCCAATCCAAACTTCGGGAGCGTCGTCTCGGAGAACGGCGTCGGCTACACCTGGAGCGAGAACGCGCACGAATTCCGTCTCACTCCGTGGCACAACGACCCGGTGTGCGACGCCAGCGGCGAAGCTCTCTACCTGCGCGATGAAGAGAGCGGCCAGTTCTGGTCGCCGACGCCGTTGCCCGTGCGCGCAGCGGCGCCCTATGTCAGCCGGCACGGATTCGGCTACAGCGTCTTCGAACACTGCTCCGGCGGCATTCGCTCCGAACTGTGGGTCTACGTGGCCATCGACGCCGCCGTCAAGTTCTCGGTGCTGAAAGTGCGCAACGAATCGGGCCGGCCGCGCAAGCTCTCCGCGACCGGCTATATCGAGTGGGTGTTGGGAGATGTGCCCGCGAAAACGGCCATGCATGTCGTTACCGAGATCGATCCGCGCAGCGGCGCCCTGTTCGCCAGAAATCCCTACAGCGCGGAATTTGCCGATCGCCTTGCCTTCTTCGACGTCGATGACCTAAAGCGCAACCTGAGCGGCGACCGTACGGAATTCCTCGGCCGCAACGGCACGCTGAGAAATCCGTCCGCCATGCGACGCTCGCACCTGTCCGGCAGGGTGGGCGCCGGCCTGGATCCTTGCGGCGCGATCCAGGTCGGCTTCGAACTGGCCGACGGGGAGGCGCGCGAAATCGTCTTCCGGCTTGGCGTCGGGCGCAACGCCGATGACGCCGGCAGGCTTGTGCAGCGCTTCCGCGGCCCATCGGCCGCGCGCAGCGCACTCGAAGCGGTGTGGCAGTACTGGAAGCACACGCTCGGCGCGGTGCAGGTGGAAACACCTGATCCATCGGTGAATGTCCTGACCAACGGCTGGCTGATGTACCAGACGCTGGCCTGCCGCCTCTGGGCGCGCAGCGGCTACTACCAATCCGGCGGCGCCTTTGGCTTCCGCGACCAGTTGCAGGATGTGATGGCGCTCATCCACGTCGAGCCCGGGCTGGTCCGCGAGCACCTGCTGCTCTGTGCCAGCCGTCAGTTCCAGGAGGGAGATGTCCAGCACTGGTGGCATCCACCGTCGGGCCGCGGCGTGCGCACGCATTGTTCGGACGACTACCTGTGGCTGCCGCTGGCGGTGTGCCGCTACGTGAGCAGCAGCGCGGACACCGGGGTGCTCGATGAACAGGTGCACTTCCTCGAAGGCCGCCCGGTAAACCCGGGCGACGATTCCTACTACGACCTGCCCGGGCGCTCTACCGAGGCGGCCAGCCTCTACGAGCACTGCGTGCGCGCCATCGGCCACGGACTGCGCTTCGGCGAGCACGGCCTGCCGCTGATCGGCTCGGGCGACTGGAACGACGGCATGAATCTGGTGGGGATCGGCGGCAAGGGCGAGAGCGTCTGGCTCGGCTTCTTCCTGTGTGACGTCCTCGGGCAGTTCAGCACCCTGGCGCGGGCGAAGGGCGACCTGGCCTTCGCCGAGCGCTGCACGGCGGAGGGCGCGCGGCTGCGCCAGAATCTCGAACGCCATGGCTGGGACGGCGAGTGGTACCGCCGCGGCTACTTCGACGACGGCACGCCGCTCGGCTCGGCAAGCAACGCCGAATGCCAGCTGGATTCGATCTCGCAGAGCTGGTCGGTGCTCTCCGGAGCGGGTGACGCGCTGCGCTCGCGGATGGCCATGCGGGCGGTGGACGAGCGCCTCGTGCGCCGCGAGCACGCGCTCATCCAGCTCCTCGATCCGCCCTTCGACAGGTCGACTCTCGACCCTGGCTACATTCGCGGCTACGTGCCGGGCGTGCGCGAGAACGGCGGGCAATACACGCACGGGGCGATCTGGGCAGCGATGGCATTTGCCGCCCTGGGCGACGCTCGGCGGGCATGGGAACTGACGGCGATGATCAACCCGGTGAATCATGCCACATCGGCGCAAGCCGTCGCCACCTACAAGGTCGAGCCCTACGTCATGGCTGCCGACGTCTATGCGCTCGCCCCGCACACCGGGCGCGGCGGATGGAGCTGGTACTCCGGCTCGGCCGGCTGGATGTATCGGCTGATCGTCGAATCCCTTCTCGGCCTCGGGCTGGAGGGGGACCGGCTGAATCTCGCGCCGTGCCTGCCCGCGAACTGGCCGTCATTCAAGATCCACTACCGCTACAGGGAAACCGTTTATCACATTGCCGTCGCCCGGGAGGGCATTGGCGAGCACGGTGGGCACGGGTCGATGAGCGTCACGGTTGACGGCGAAGAACGAAACGACCGGAAAATTCCGCTCGTCGACGACCATCGCGAACACCTCGTCGAGGTGGTCTTGCGTGCCGAGTGAAGCGTGCTCCCGGCGGGCACGCCGGCGCAGCAGGCGCTGCCTCGACGAGCGCTTGCCGGCTTTTCCGACGCCACGGCCCGGGCGCCTGGCGAACGGGTCGGGCGGCCCGAGGACAGGTTCGCGGGGTGCCGCGCGCG
>ERZ761609.2366-NODE-2366-length-14062-cov-13.467124_pt1 | contig 14062 bp, 16 predicted proteins | sample MGYA00511163_ERZ761609 | MGnify/ENA primary metagenome ERZ761609 (study PRJEB28899, sample SAMN02445070) | bioreactor sludge metagenome | biome: EBPR sludge | place: Australia: Brisbane, Thorneside Wastewater Treatment Plant | collected 2011-12-16 ... | reverse complement strand
GCCCGCCGCACACTGATCTCTGCCTACGAGCGTCGCCTCGACCAGGAGACCACGCACCCGGTCTTCGGATACCAGGTCTCGATGCGTCGGCTGATCCATGTCCAGGCGCGGCTTCTCGCACGATTCCTGCTCGGCGAGATTCCCGCCTATCCGCACTACATCCCGAGATGAGCCATGCCGCCGCGCCGATCGAATGCCGAGCATGCCTATGTAGTGGCCTACGACATCTCGGACCCCAGGCGCTGGCGTCGGGTGTTCAAGCTGATGAAGGGCTACGGGCGCTGGCTGCAGCTCTCGGTCTTCCACTGCCGCCTTGACGGCGGGCGCCGGGTCGAGATGGCGTCAGCACTCGAGAGCATCATCGACGCCACGGCCGACCACATCGTGATCCTCGATCTCGGCCCGGCCGAGGACGTGGGACTCGCGGTCGAGAGTCTCGGCAAACGCTTTGCACCGATCGAGCGGCAGGCCATCGTCATCTGACGCCGACGGGCCGCGAGCGCTTCCGTGCAACCTGATCTGCCGACAGCGCTCGCCTGCGGGCAAACTCTTGGAATCCCGCACGCACTTTGATAATCAGGCATCATGTGGCATGGCGTGCCAGGGCCGTATGTGGCCGCTCACCGTGACCCCTCGCAACCCCTTGGCCAATTCGTTGGCCAAAGCGGTGGATTGCAGAGGGGGGTCTTCCCGGGCTTCGGTGCCCGGGCCTCATTGAAGCGGTGACGATGTCGGCCCGGTGCTCCCGCAGCTCGGCCGTCTTCCCGGGCTTCGGTGCCCGGGCCTCATTGAAGCCACAGTGGCGGATGGACGTTGCCGTCCATGGCGATCGAGTCTTCCCGGGCTTCGGTGCCCGGGCCTCATTGAAGCTCAAGGTTGCGCGCCTCGCCTACCAGCCGGCGCACCGGGTCTTCCCGGGCTTCGGTGCCCGGGCCTCATTGAAGCATCAAGATGGCCGAGGGCATGGATGTCACCCAGGCTCGTCTTCCCGGGCTTCGGTGCCCGGGCCTCATTGAAGCGAGTTTCCCATGACGTGGCCCCCGGGGGCGTCCCCCTGTCTTCCCGGGCTTCGGTGCCCGGGCCTCATTGAAGCACCGCCGAACAGAAGCGCGTCATCCAGGGGCTGGTTGTCTTCCCGGGCTTCGGTGCCCGGGCCTCATTGAAGCCCCTCTGTGTCCCGGGTGTGAATCGCGGCCGACGCACTGTCTTCCCGGGCTTCGGTGCCCGGGCCTCATTGAAGCGCCGTCACCGTGCCCGAGGCCGTGGTGCCGGTCAGCCCGGGTCTTCCCGGGCTTCGGTGCCCGGGCCTCATTGAAGCCAGGCGCTGGCCAAGGCCTGGATTCGGGCCAAGACGCGGTCTTCCCGGGCTTCGGTGCCCGGGCCTCATTGAAGCAACACCGACCCGCCCGGGCAGATAAACAGGGCCGGGTCTTCCCGGGCTTCGGTGCCCGGGCCTCATTGAAGCATGCTCCTGCGCCTCGAGATCGCGGATGCGCGCTGGAACGTCTTCCCGGGCTTCGGTGCCCGGGCCTCATTGAAGCAGCTTGTAGGTCGCACCGGACAAGGCTTCCGGTCGCGGCGTCTTCCCGGGCTTCGGTGCCCGGGCCTCATTGAAGCTCGCGGAAGCGCTCGGGGCGGTGGGCCTTGGCGAGGGTGGTCTTCCCGGGCTTCGGTGCCCGGGCCTCATTGAAGCACCGATTGCAGGGCCGCGCCAAGGACCTTGTTGCCGGGTCTTCCCGGGCTTCGGTGCCCGGGCCTCATTGAAGCCTGCCCCTGGAGGACATCTATCACAACACCCAGCAGGGGTCTTCCCGGGCTTCGGTGCCCGGGCCTCATTGAAGCGAGGCCCTGCCCGAGGCGGTGAAGCGGCAGGCGGCCGGGGTCTTCCCGGGCTTCGGTGCCCGGGCCTCATTGAAGCCGGAACCGGGCGCAGCCCCGGCAGGCCCGGTACATCTGGTCTTCCCGGGCTTCGGTGCCCGGGCCTCATTGAAGCCGGAGCGAGGGGCCGCATCACCGGATGTGCAAGGACTGCCGGTCTTCCCGGGCTTCGGTGCCCGGGCCTCATTGAAGCCTCGATCCCGTTTCGCATGAAGTCGGTAAAGTCCAGCCGTCTTCCCGGGCTTCGGTGCCCGGGCCTCATTGAAGCCAGATTCGGCCGTAGCGCGGGCCGGTCGCGGCGCGCAGTCTTCCCGGGCTTCGGTGCCCGGGCCTCATTGAAGCGCGCTCGGCCAGGTCAATGTCCGCCGGGGTGCGAGCGGGTCCCCCTCACGAACCTCGCGCAGGATCGACCTTGCCATGAGCAGCGCAGATCGGCGAGGGTCTATGTGATCATCCGGGATGGAACAGCTACATTATTTCAGAGGAACTTCCTCAATTCGCCCATCCCGATCGACAGTAGAATCTCATCACGTTCACGCCGAGGTGATGTCGTGCAAGATGCACACCTTGTGCGACAGTGGACATTCTCGTGGGCAATGCCTATGTTTCCGACATGTTCGCGCGCGTCCTCTCAATCCTTGCCATCCTTGCGATCGCCGTGGTTACTACGGTCGGCGCAACCCATGCTGCGCGGATGGACGGAATGCAGGCGGACCACGCGGCTCATCCGGGCGCGATGATGCACGCGCCCGCCGACGCTCATCCGTCCTGTGACGACGGCCAGCATTGTGGATCGGCGGACGCCGCAATATGCGAGTTCGTCTGCGCAGGTCTGTCGGTCTTCCTGACGATGCCAGGTGTGGAAGCCGGGCACAAGTTCGGGTCCGCCGACCATGATCTTCCTGCCGAGGCAAGCCACGTCGGCCGTGCGCCGGGACTGAACGAACGCCCTCCCAAGCTCCGTCTCCTCTGAGCGCGCCCGGGCGAACGCCCGAGGCGTCCCATCGGTTTTGATGAACGGGACGGAAGTCCCGAGGAGACGACCATGAACATGCTTTCTCGACGCGGCTTTCTAGCCGCCGGTGCCGCCGCCATTGGCGCTGCACAAATGCCGCGCTTCGCCTTCGCGCAGGCGGTGGCGCCGATCAGCCTCTCCGCTGCAACGCGAACGCTCGACATCGACGGTCGCGCGGCCACGGTCTTCGGGCTTTCCGGCCCGGTCGGTCAGGGACTGGTGCTCGACCCCGGCCAACGGTTCCGGGTCGAACTGACCAACGACCTCGACGTGGGGACGATCATCCACTGGCACGGACAGATCCCGCCGAATGCGCAGGACGGCGTGCCGGACATGCCGATGCCGCTCCTCTCGCCGGGTGAGACCCGGTCCTACGATTTCGAGGCGAGGCCGGGAACGCACTGGTTGCACAGCCACGTGCCGACCCAGGAGATGCAGCTGCTCGCCGCGCCGCTGATCGTGCGCACGCAGGCGGATCTGGCCGCAGACCATCAGGAGGTCGTCATGTTCCTGCATGACTTCTCCTTCATGACTCCCGAGGAGGTGCTCGCCGAAATCGGCGCTGGCCATGGCGGCGGACACGGCGCTGGCCATGGCGCACCAGCCGCGCAGGGCATGCCGATGGGCGGCATGGGGGCGATGCAAGGCATGGATCACAGTGCTACGGGGCACGGCGCCATGGGCGGCATGCCGATGGGCAACATGCCGGGCATGGGCGGGATGATGGGTATGGCCGGCATGGCCATGGACCTGAACGACTATGACTGGGACGCCTATCTCGCCAACGACCGGACACTGTCGGACCCCGAGGTGGTGCGGGTCGAGCGTGGCGGGCGCATCCGGCTCCGGGTCATCAACGCCGCCGCGGCGACGGTGTTCTGGATCGATACCGGGGCGGCCGAGGGGCGCCTCGTCGCGGTGGACGGTCACGCGGTGCAGCCGCTTCCGGGCAACCGGTTCGGGCTGGCGATGGGCCAGCGCCTGGACATCGAGATCGAGCTGCCAAACGAAGGCGGCGCCTGGCCGATCCTCGCGCTGCGCGAGGGCGCGCGGGAACGCACCGGGCTCATCCTCGCCGCACCGGGCGCCGAGGTGCGGCGCCTCAAGACCATGGCAGAGTCCGAGGCGCCCGCGTTCGACACCAATCTGGCCCAAGAGGCGCGCCTGGTCGCGCTGAATGCCCTGCCGGACCGGCCGGTGGATCGCAGCCAAATGCTGATGCTGGGCGGCTCGATGCAGCCCTATGTCTGGACGATCAACGGGGCCGTCTGGGGCCAGCACCAGCCCATCACCGCGCGCAGCGGCGAGCGCGTCCTGCTGTCGTTCCACAACATGTCGATGATGGCGCACCCGATGCATCTGCACGGCCATGTGTTCCAGGTCGTGGGCCTGAACGGGCGACGCGTCGCCGGGGCGCTGCGCGACACGGTTCATGTTCCACCGATGTCGATGGTCGATGTCGCCCTCGATGCCGGCGAGGCCGCGCGCTGGATGCTGCACTGTCATCACATGCCGCACCTGTCGAACGGAATGATGACCGAGTTTACCGTCACGGCATCGGCCTGATCGCGGGCGGGGCGTTCGCTCCGGACGCCCCGACGTCCCGACCGCTGCGGTGGTGCGCTCCACGAGCTCTCGCAAAGTCCGGTCGAGGTGCGCGCCCCACAGCCAAGAAAACAGGAGGACGACATGATGAATTGGAACGACATCGGCCCCGGAATGGGTTTCGGAATGGGATTTGGCTGGCTGATCGGCCTGCTGATCCTCGTGCTGCTGGTTTTGGCCATAGCAGCGCTGATCAAGTATCTGCGGAAATAGGAGAAAGGACTTCGCAATGACCTACACGATCAAGCGAATTATCTCGAACTCGGGTATCTACGACGTCGACGTGCGCGCACGAAAGCCACTGGCGGATCATGGCTTCGGCGTCCTGACCGAGATCGACGTCCAGGCAACGATGAAGAAGAAACTCGACGTCGAGATGTCGGCCTATCGCATCCTCGGGGCCTGCAACCCGAAGATGGCATATCAGGCCATCGGGACCGAACCGCGGGTAGGTGCGATGCTGCCCTGCAACGTCATCCTGCGCGAGTTGGAGGGTGGCGTGGAGGTCAGCGCCATCGACCCGGTGGCGTCGATGCAGCCGATCGGGAATACGGATCTGACGGCCGTGGCGGGCGATGTCCGCGACCTTCTGGCGAAGGCCGTCGCGGCGATCTGAGATGAGCCTGCGCACCGCCATTCTCTTGGGCCTCGCGATCCTCGGGATCGTGCTGCTCGGTCTCTGGCAGTTCACGCCTTCGGTGGTTACCGAGGCGCACGAACTGTTGGACGGCGAGCACCTGGAAATGCTGGTGGCGCGCGCGGGTCTCTGGGGGCCGGTTCTGATCGTCGCGCTGATGACCGTCGCGGTCGTGGCCAGCCCGATCCCGAGTGCGCCGATCGCGCTGGCGGCCGGCGCGGCCTACGGACATGTCTGGGGCACGGTGCAGATCGTGATCGGCGCGGAACTCGGGGCGCTGATCGCTTTCGGCCTCGCGCGGGTTTTGGGGCACGATGTCCTGCGGCGGGTGTTCGGAGACCGTGTCGATGCGGGCCTCCTTGGCTCGCAAACCGCGCTGACGGCGACGGTCTTCGCCAGTCGCCTGATGCCCTTCGTGTCTTTCGACATGATCAGCTACGCGGCGGGGCTCAGCCGCCTGCACGCCTGGCGTTTCGCCCTTGCGACACTGGCAGGCATTGTCCCAGCAAGTTTCCTCCTCGCGCATTTCGGGGGCGAGGCGGTGAGTGGAGACCTTGGTCGCGCAACATGGGCTGTCCTTGGCCTCGGGCTCTTGACCGGGGTGCCGCTGTTCTGGGCAGCAATGCGGGGAAGGCCCAGAGACGGCGCGCATGACCGACATTGAAAAGAGCTTGAGCTTCCAACGGCTGGAAGCCGCAAGCCGAAACAAGAGATCGAAAGGCTGGCAAACCATGGAGCACGATCACCATCACCCGGCGCCCGACATTCCGGCAGGGGCGAATACCGCACAGGACCCGGTCTGCGGGATGATGGTCGCGGTCAAGCCGGACGGACGTCACGCCGAGTTCCAGGGAGAGACCTTTCATTTCTGCTCTGAGAAATGCCAGACGAAGTTCAAGAGCGATCCCTGGTTCTATGCCTCAGGCCGCGCTGCCGGGCAGAACAAGGCAGCCCCGACCAACGTCCAGTACACCTGCCCGATGCATCCCGAGATCGTCCGCGACGCGCCGGGATCCTGCCCGATCTGCGGCATGGCGCTGGAGCCGATGGTCCCCACGGACGAGCCGAGCGAGGAGCTGACCGACTTCACCCGCCGAATGTGGATTTCCGCCGCGGCGGCAGTGCCGCTCATTATCCTGACGATGGGAGAACTGGTCGCGCTGCCGGTCCGCGACTGGATCGGGCATCAGACCGCAAGCTATCTCGAATTCGTGCTGGCCACGCCGATCATACTTTGGACGGCCTTGCCGTTCTTCCGGCGCGGCTGGGAGTCGATCGTGAACCGCAGCCCCAACATGTGGACGCTGATCAGCATCGGCGTGGCGGCCGCCTACCTCTACTCGATCGTCGCCACCTTTCTGCCTGGTGACTTTCCCGAGCAGTACCGGATGGGCCACGGCGTGGGCACCTACTTCGAGGCGGCGGTCGTGATCGTGGCGCTGGTCTTCGTGGGCCAGGTGCTGGAACTGCGCGCGCGGGAGCGCACCGGAGACGCAATTCGCGCGCTCCTCGACCTCGCACCGAAAACCGCGCGGCGCATCCTGCCGGATGGTACCGAATACGATGCTCCCCTGGAATACATCATGGAGGGGGACCGGCTGCGCGTGCGCCCCGGCGATGCAATCCCGGTCGACGGCACTGTTATCGAGGGGCGCTCGTCCCTCGATGAAAGCATGCTGACGGGTGAGTCCATGCCAGTGGAGAAAGGTCCGGGCGACGCGGTGACCGGGGCTACGATCAATAAGAACGGCTCGCTGGTGATCGAAGCGGGCAAGGTCGGGTCCGATACCGTGCTGGCCCAAATCGTGGCCATGGTGTCGAACGCGCGGCGGTCCCGCGCGCCGATCCAAGGGTTGGCGGACCGGGTGTCGGCGGTCTTCGTGCCGACCGTGGTCGTCGTCGCCATCGTCGCCTTCGTGGTCTGGACGATCTTCGGCCCCGAGCCCGCGCTGGTCTTCGCCATAGCGTCGGCCGTGTCGGTGCTGATCATCGCCTGTCCCTGCGCGCTTGGGCTGGCGACTCCGATCTCGATCACCACGGCGGCGGGGCGCGGCGCGCAGGCGGGCGTGCTGATCAAGGACGCCGAGGCGCTGGAACGCATGGCGGCCGTCGACACGCTGATCGTGGACAAGACCGGCACCCTGACCATGGGCAAACCGAAGCTGACCAACACCGTGGCGCTTGCGGATATCACCGAGGCTGACCTGCTGTCGCTCGCCGCAGCGCTCGAGCGTGGCTCCGAGCACCCGCTGGCCGAAGCAATCGTAGAGGGGGCCGAGGCTCGGGGAGCTCCGCGTAAGGACGCCGCCGGCTTTGACGCTGTCACCGGCAAAGGCGTGCGTGGCAGGGTCGGCGGACGCGCGGTGGCGCTCGGCAATGCCGCAATGATGCGGGAGATGGACCTGGACACGGGTGCGGCCGAGGAAAGGGCCAACGCTCTGCGTGCCGAGGGCAAGACGGCGATGTTCGTCGCCGTGGATGGAGCGCTCGCGGGCATCGTGGCCGTGGCCGATCCGATTAAGGACAGCACCGCGCAGGCGATCCAGGGACTGCACGCGCAGGGACTACGGGTGATCATGGCGACGGGCGACAACGAACGCACGGCGCGGGCAGTGGCGGACAAGCTCGGAATCGACGAGGTGCGCGCGGGCATCCTACCCGAGGCAAAGAAGGATCTGATCGACCAGTTGCGCCGCGACCGCCACAAGATCGCCATGGCGGGCGACGGGGTTAACGACGCGCCCGCGCTCGCCGCCGCCGATGTCGGCATCGCCATGGGCACGGGGGCCGATGTGGCAATGGAGAGCGCCGGGATCACCCTTCTGGGCGGCGACCTGATGGGCATCGTCAGGGCGCGCAAGCTGGCTCGCGCCACCCTGCGCAACATCAAGCAGAATCTGTTCTTCGCCTTCGCCTACAACGCGCTTGGCGTCCCCGTCGCGGCGGGGCTTCTCTACCCCGTCACCGGCCTTCTGCTCTCGCCGATGATCGCAGCGGCGGCCATGAGCCTGTCGTCCGTCTCGGTGATCACCAACGCCTTGCGGCTCAGGCGGGTCGATCTCTGACCTGCAACCCACACATCCAACCTCGAAAGGAAAATCAGATGACCCAAACCACGTATTCACGCCGCACGCTTCTGGTCGGCGCAGCTGCGCTGGTGGCTGGGTCACCCCTGAGGGCTCTGGCGCAAGGCGCCGGACAGGCGATCCACGTGATGAAGGACCCCAATTGCGGCTGCTGCTCGGCCTGGATCGAGATCCTCGAGAACGACGGTTTCGCCGTCACGACCGAGGCGAGCGCCGGTACGCTCCTGATGCGCTACAAGCTGGACAACGGCATCCCGCAGGAGATGGTCTCCTGCCACACAGGCCGCATCGATGGCTACATGATCGAGGGCCACGTCCCCGTTGCCGACATTCGCCGCCTGCTGGACGAGCGCCCTGACGCGGTCGGCCTCGCCGTGCCCGGGATGCCCTACGGCTCGCCCGGAATGGGACCGGAGACCGAGCGCGAGGCCTATGACGTGTTCCTGATCCGGCAGGATGGAGGAACGGAGATCTTCTCGAGCTATCAGGCCGCCTGATCGATCGCGCTCTCAGCCAAGCCGCCCTACGATCCGCGAAAGCACCGCGAGCGCGTCGGCCGTTCCGTTCGCTTCACCCTTTTCGAAGTCGCCATTGATGGTCCCCAGCTGGTTGGTCACATGGGCCAAGCAGATGACAGCCCGGTTCCGGGCCTGTGCGAAAGCATAGAGCCCGGCCGCCTCCATTTCGACGGCAAGGATGCCGCGTGCCCGCGCCGCGGCGATGGCGGCTTCGGTCTCGCGGAACGGGGCATCGGTTGTCCAGGTCGCGCCGGTGAGCACGCGGGGGCCGTCCGCGAACGCGCCATCCAGTCGCGCAAGGAACTTTTCGGGCGCCGCGCTCCAGTCAGAGGGCGCAAGGTAGTGGTAGCTCGTGCCCTCGTCGCGCAGAGCCCGGACGATCACGATGAAATACGGCGGCTTGCCCTGCGGCGTGATCTGCCCCGAGGAGGTGACGCTGATCAGGAGTTCGCATCCCGAGGCGAACATCTCCTCGGCGACGAGCACGGCGAAGGAAGCGCCGACGGCGCAGCCGACCACGCCGACCTCGCGGCCATCCAGATCGAACAGCCACATGTCGGTATGGTAGCATACCCATCCTTCGTGCCGCCGTGCACGACCCTCGGCGCGGAGGTGGCGCATGATGTCGCCATCAGGGTCGAGCAGGCAGACATTCGGCACCGCGACGGCCTCCGCGCCCTTCTGGCGGCGTGCCTCGCGCAGCAGGCTTTCGGGCGTGAAGGCCGACGGCGCGTCGTGATGCTTCTCCGACAGGATCGGCGGCGTCTGGCCTTCGCGGTCGTTCATGGCTGCTCCGTAGCGGTAATGGAATCGTTCTGGTTTCTTGGTGTTTAGGTGCTTTGCGCGCGCCAGCCGGTCGTGCCGCCTTCGAGCCAGAGGGCGTCCTGGTGGCCGAGTCCCTTCAGGATGTCGGCGCCCTGTGCGGAGCGCCCGCCGCCCTTGCCGCAGATGGTCACGGGCGCCTTTCCGGCAGGGAGTTCACCCGCCGGGCCTTCGAGCTCGGACAGCGGGATATGCACGGCGCCAGCCACGTGGCCAGCGGCGTAGTCCTTCTCGTCGCGGACGTCGATCAGGTGGAAGCGATGCGGGTCGTCCGCGAGGGCGGCGAGCGTAAGCGTCTGAGCCATCAGAACACCAGCACCTTGGCTGCGGCGAGCGTGGCCTGGGCGAGTTCGCCCATGGTGGAGCGGGTCGGCCCCTCCATCATGTCGCCCTCGGCGAGGCCGCGCGCGTCCATGCAGGTCCCGCACATCAGGACGCGTCCGTTGGCGGACAGGACCCGGCGGATCATCCGTTCGAGGTTGTAGTAGCCATCGGGCGTCTTCTGCCCCGCCTTGGCGCAGAGCACCGCGTCGGCCATGAGGAAGACGGTGACCTCGGCCTCCGGGTCGTTCTTGGCCAGCGCGTGGGCCATGCGCAGGCCGTTGAAACTGCGCTCGGTCCCATAGGGCGGGTCGTTAAGAAGGATCAGGTGCTTCATGCGGGTGCTCCGTCAGTGGCGGGATTCAGCTTCGGATGGGTTTCCTCGCCGAGCCAGAACAGCAGGCCGCCCGAGATGAACATGGAGATCGCGACGAACCAGAAGGCGGCCTCCGCCGCGCCGGTCAGGTTGGCCGCCAGCCCGAGGCCAAGTGCCCCGATCGCGTAGCCGAGGTCGCGCCAGAAGCGGTAGATGCCGATGGCCGAGCCGCGCCATGCGGGCGGCGTGATGTCCGCGACCGCCGCCGAAAGGTTCGGGTAAAGGAGCGCCATGCCGATGCCCGCCACCCCGGCCGAGACCGACCACCAGAGGGCGCCGGTGCCCATGACCACCATCGCCACGCCCGTGCCGCAGACCCACATGCCGAGCACGTTGGGCCAGAAGCGGCCGAAATGGTCCGACAGCCGCCCGGTAAAAAGCTGCGAGCCACCCCAGACGAAGCCGTAGGTGCCGACGATCCAGCCGACCTCGGTCAGGCTGGCGCCCCGGCCCACGAGAAAGACAGGGAACAGCGCCCAGACCAGCGCATCGACGAACTTCTCGACCAGCCCGGCCTGAGAGATCGCGAAGAGCCGCCGGTCGCGCCAGCTCATCAGCGCGAAGACCTCGCCCGTCGTGGGATGCTCGGAAACGCCTTGCGAGTAGCGCGGCAGGGATTTCGGCGGCGCGGCCTTGTGCGCGGCAGTTTCTGCCTTCACCCATGGCAGCGTGTCCTTGACCCAGACAACCGTCAGGACAAGCGCCAGCAGGACCACGGCCATGCCGAAGACAAGGAGGCCCGTCCGAGCGCCCAGCCACTCGGCGGCATAGGCGGTGAGAATGCCCGCGATCGCAACGCCGACATAGCCGGAGAACTCGTTCAGCCCCATGGTGAGGCCCCGCTCCTCGGCCCGCGTGATGTCGAGCTTCGCGGTCTGCGTCATCGACCAGCATAGGCCCTGGTTGACCCCCAGAAGCACGGTCGCCGCGACGATCCAGTTCCAGTCGGGCGCATACCAGATCATCACCGGGATCGGCAGCGCCACGACCCAGCCCCAGAACAGCACCCACTTGCGGCCGATGCGTTCGGACCAGCGCCCGGCGACGAAGTTCATCACCGCCTTCACCGCACCGAAGGCCACGACGAAGGACGCGAGCAGCAGGAACGAGCCACGCTCGAGCCCGAACTCGCTCTCGGCCAGCGCCGGGACCACCGTGCGCGTCATGCCGATGGCGAAGCCCACCAGCATGACCTGGATCAGCTGGTGCGCGACCTGAACCCGGTTCTCACGGATACCGCGCGTGAAGTCGCCGGAGCTCATTCGGCGGGCTCCTTCGTCGTGATGCGCGGCTCGAGTGCGTGGCCGCTGGCGGGTCCGCGCAAAGGCTGGACCAGCATCCGGTCGAGCCACAGATCACGGCGGGTGCGGAACTGCTCGATGCCGATCTCCATCCCCTCGTGTCCCTTGGCGGGCTGGGCGATGTAGGTGCCCAAGAGCCTGTCCCACCACGGCAGGTTGAAGCCGTAGTTCGAGTTGGTCTCGCGCGGATCGACGGAATGGTGGACGCGGTGCATGTCCGGCGTGACGACGATGAGGCGCAGCACCCGGTCCACCGGGCGCGGCAGATCGATGTTGGCGTGGTTGAAGAGCGCGGTCGCGTTCAGGATCACCTCGAACAACAGCACCGCGACGGCGGGCGGGCCGAGCGCCGCGACCACCGCCAGCTTGATCCCCATCGAGATAAGGATCTCCACGGGATGGAAGCGCAGCCCCGTGGTTGCGTCGAAGTCGAGATCGGCGTGGTGCATCCGGTGCAGCCGCCAGAGCCCGGGCACGGCGTGGAACATCACGTGCTGCAGGTAGATCGCCAGGTCCAGTACGAGCATGGAGACGACGATGGCGACCCAGAACGGCACGTCGATGTTGTTGAAGAGGCCCCAGCCACGCTCCTCTGCCATGACCGCGAGCCCGACGGCGATGATCGGGAAGGTCAGCCGCAGGATCGCAGTGTCGAGCACCACGAGCGCGAGGTTGTTCGTCCAGCGGATGACACGCGGGATCTCGTGCCGACGCCGGGGCGCCGCCACCTCCCATAGCGCCATGGCCACCAGGATGCCGAGAAAGGCGGCAAGGCGAATGGTCGGTTCGGCGGCGAGGATGGTCTCGGACATGGAATCTGGACTTCGGACTTGTGGGGCGCGATGGAATCGCTATCATCCAAGCTATCGCTTGAATGATTTACAGACTGGAGTCGTCCAGTGTCAATCAGCCCGAAGCTGGCCCTGCTCGAGGAATACGCGCTCGTCGCACGCGGCCTGTCGGCTCCGGCGCGGCTGTCGCTCCTCGAACAGCTCGCGCAGGGAGAGCGTGGCGTGGAGGCGCTGGCGGAGAAGACCGGCCTGACCATCGCCAACTGTTCGCAGCATCTGCAGCAGCTCCGCCGCGCGGCCCTCGTCACCAGCCGCCGCGAGGGCAAGGCGGTGATCTACCGCCTGACCGACGCGAAGACGCTGCACCTGATGGACCTTCTGCGCATCGTCGCCGAGCGGAACCTCGCGCAGGTGGAGCGCATTCTGCGGGGTCTCTCGGGCGGCGACGACGCCCCCGAACCCGTCAGCCGTGCGGACCTCGCCGCACGGCTCGCGGAAGGCTCCGTCACCGTGCTCGATGTCCGGCCCGCCGACGAATACGCTGCGGGCCACATTCCCGGCGCGATTAGCGCGACCCTGGCGCAGCTGGAGCAGATCCTCCCGACGCTCGCGCCGGACGCCGAGATCGTCGCCTATTGCCGTGGCCCCTACTGCGTCTACGCCCATCAGGCCGTCGCCACACTGCGCCGCCACGGCCTCAATGCGCGGCGGCTGGAAGGTGGTTTGCCAGAATGGCGCGAAGATGGAAGACCGGTGCTTATCGACGCAGGCTGAGTGTCTCTGCGCTTGGGCAAGCCCGCACCTGGTCGCGCATCACGGCGAATCCGCGAGCATCACCACGACCGCCGAGCCCTCCGGCAGCCGGGCCAGTTCCTCGGCCGCCCGCGTCTGGAACTCCCGGCCATACTCGACCACCGGCGGACACGTCGCGAGCCTGCCTTCCTCAGAACGAACCGTCCCGCAGCCGTTCAGCAAGCTCGTGGTGATCGCGAGGACGGCGAGCCGCCGCTTCCAGCATCCGGCGTTGAACGTCATTGGCCCCCTCCGTAGTTTCAAGGCGCTCGGCGAGGCGTCCCGCTCGTCCCCGGAGCGTCGAAGCGAAAGCAGGAACAGGAGCACTGCCAGAGCAATGACTCCGTAGCGCAGCGCCGCTAGCATCGATGGGCTCGTGGCGATCCCGGTGAGCAGCCCGGCGATCATCGCCGGCCCCGCTTCCAGTCGTCGAGCCGGGCGTGGATCGTGACCGCGATCCCGCCGAGCGCCGCGCCGATGAACACCCAGCGCAGGGTGTCGAGATACGGCACAAGCGGCTGGATTGCGTACTGGGTCTCGGTCAGGACGCTCTGCGCCATCTCGACCCCGGCTGCGACCAGCGTCGCTACTCCAGCCGCGCCGCCGCCCTTCGTGGTGCGGCTGTCGGCCAGCAGTTCGCGCGCAGGCGGAGCTTCTTCAGCGAAGGCCGTCGTACGGGCCGGGAACCGCTCGCCCCATTGCCGAGCCGGGCCGAGGTCGACATGGATGAACCCCGATCGCGGATAGAAGCCGAAGCCGAGGAAGCCGGCCTCGCGCGCCGCCGCCTCGAACGCTGCCGGATCGTGGTTCGTCATGGCGATGTCGAAGGCGGTGCCGTCCATGTGCTTCGAGTTCGGCGCGCTGCCAAAGGCATGGTTGTGGGCGCGGCTGCGGTAGGCGGAGCGGACGATCAGCGGCTT
>ERZ761609.2365-NODE-2365-length-14062-cov-43.396302_pt1 | contig 14062 bp, 13 predicted proteins | sample MGYA00511163_ERZ761609 | MGnify/ENA primary metagenome ERZ761609 (study PRJEB28899, sample SAMN02445070) | bioreactor sludge metagenome | biome: EBPR sludge | place: Australia: Brisbane, Thorneside Wastewater Treatment Plant | collected 2011-12-16 ... | reverse complement strand
GATCTGGCCGGTGGGGGACCAGGTTTGGTTGGGGGGGTAGAGGAGGGCGGTGCCTTCGAGGGTGTTGGGGAGGAGTTGGGCGTGGGGGTCCCAGATGTGGGAGACGCGGGCGTCGTTGAAGCGGGTGGTGTGTTCGCGCAAGGGGAGGGGGCCGCGCCAGAGGGCGATGAGGCGGAACGGGGCGCGGCGGTGGTCGCGGAGGAATTTCCGGAGAGCTTCGATGTCCTGTTCGGAGGAGAGGGATCCGGCGCGGAGGAGGACGAGGATGCGCGGCTGGTCCGCGGCGGCGGTGAAGGCATCGCGGAGGGCGGCTTCGGGGTCGGCGGATTCGGAGAAGGCGGGTTGGTCGAGCCCTTCGGAGAGTTTGATTTCCAGGGCGCGCTGGACGGCGAAGCCGGCGAAGATGACGGCGGCGAGGAAGAGGGCGAGGGTGAGGTAGCGGTTGCGGGGGCGGGCGTTCATGAGGGGGTCTCGGGGGAGTCTTCGGCGGTGTCGCCTTCGCCGGGGGCGAGGAAGAGGTTGCGTTCGAGGCCGTGCTGGCGGGTGTAGAGGTCGTAGTAGCGGCCGCGGGCGGCGTAGAGGGCGTCGTGGGGGCCGCGTTCGACGATCTCGCCGTTTTCCATGACGAGGATCTGGTGGGCGCGGCGGATGGTGGAGAGGCGATGGGCGATGACGAAGGTGGTGCGGCCGCGCATGAGGTAGGCGAGACCTTCCTGGATCATGGCTTCGGTTTCGGAGTCGAGGCTGGAGGTGGCTTCGTCGAGGATGAGGATGCGGGGGTTGGCGAGGATGGCGCGGGCGATGGAGACGCGCTGTTTCTGGCCGCCGGAGAGTTTGACGCCGCGTTCGCCGACGACGGTTTCGTAGCCGTCGGGGAAGCGTTCGACGAATTCATCGACGCGGGCGATGCGGCAGGCTTCGAGGATTTCGGCTTCGGTGGCCTCGGGGCGGGCGAAGGCGACGTTTTCGCGGATGGTTCCGTCGAAGAGGAAGGTTTCCTGGAGGACGACGCCGAGTTGGGTGCGGTAGCTGCCGAGTTGGACGGTGGCGAGGTCGATGCCATCGACGAGGACGCGCCCGGCGCGGGGGACGTGAAAGGCGGAGATGAGGCCGATGGTGGTGGATTTGCCGGAGCCGGAGGAGCCGACGAGAGCGGTGACGGTGCCGGGCGGGGCATGGAAGGAGATGCCGCGGAGGACGGGTTTGCCGGGTTCGTATTCGAATTCGACGTCTTCGAAGCGGACGTCGCCGGTGAGGGGCGGCAGCGGGGCGGCACGGCGGGGGTCGGCATCCTCGGCGGCCTCGTCGAGGATTTCGCGGGTGCGTTCGAGGCCGGCGATGGCTTCGGTGAGTTGGGTGCCGATGCCGACGACCTGGAAGACGGGGGCGACGAGGAAGCCCATGAAGGCGGTGAAGGTGACGAAGCCGCCGAGGGTGAGGGTGCCGGCGAGGATCTGGCGGCCGCCCATGTACATGACGAGGGCGCCGACGACGCCGAGCAGGACGGTGGCGGAGAGGCTGAGGAGGGCGACGCCGGTGAGGGACTGCATGACGTTGTTGAGGATGCGCTGGGCGCCGGCGGCAAAGACCTGTTCTTCGCGGTGTTCGGCGTGGTAGCCCTTGACGACGCGGATGCCGCCGAGGGATTCGGTGAGGCGGCCGGTGACTTCGGCGGTGATTTTGCCGCGTTCGCGGAAGATGGGGCGGAGGGTATTGAAGGCGTAGCGGAGGACGAGGGCGAAGACGGAGACGACGGCGAGGGCCATGAGGGTGAGGGTGGGGCTGATGCGGAGGAGGATGGCGAAGGAGAGCAGGGCGGTGAGGAGGCCGCCGGCGAACTCGACGAGGCCGGTGCCGACGAGATTGCGGACGCCTTCGACGTCGTTCATGATGCGGGAGACGAGTTGGCCGGTTTTGTGGCTGTCGAAGTAGACGACGGGGAGGCGGCCGACGTGGGCCTGGACTTTGCAGCGGAGTTCGGCGATGAGTTTCTGGGCGGATTTGGAGAGCAGGTGGGTGAGCCAGAAGCCGGTGATGCCCTGGAGGGCGGTGGCGCCGAGCACGGCGAGGATGATGGGGGCGAGGAGTTCGACGCGTTGTTTGCCGAGGACATCGTCGATGAGGAATTTGGTGGAGGCGGGCAGGACGAGGCCGGCGGTGCGGCTGATGACGATGAGGACGAGGCCGAGCAGGAGCTGGCCGCGGCGGGGATGGATGAGCGCGCGGATGTCGGGCCAGACGGAGCGCCAGTTGACGGGGGCGGGGGCGGAGGGCGAACCGGCGCGGGCGCGGCCGCGGGTGGTTCGTTCCGAGAAGGAGCTGTGGCGGGGTACCATAAAAAGGTGAGACTTTCCCTATTGTTCCTGTTTTCCAGTGTGCTGTGGGCGCAGGCCCCGGCGGCGGCGCCGGCTCCGGCGGCCGAGGCGGACCCGGTGGTGTTCCGGGTGGGTGAAGAGAAGATGACGCGGTCGGAGTTTGAAGGGCTGATCGCGGCGCTGCCGGAGAAGGCGCGGACGGAGCTGGCTTCGCCGCAGGCGCGGCGGCAGTTTGCCGAGAATCTGAGTGAGATCAAGGCGCTGGCGCAGGAGGCGCGGCGGCGGAAGATCAGCGAGCGGCCGGCGGTGCGGCAGCAGATTCGACTGACGGAAGAGAACCTGCTGGCGAACACGCTGTTCCAGGATCTGCTGGCCGAGGCGACGCCCTCCGAGCAGGAAGTGCGGGGGTATTACGACGAGCACAAGTCGGAATACGAGACGGCGAAGGCGCGGCATATTCTGGTGCGGTTTCAGGGGTCGCGGGTGCCGCTCCGCGAGGGGCGGCCGGACCGGAGCGAGGAAGAGGCGCTGGCGGAGGCGCAGAAGCTGAGGGCGCGGCTGGTGGCGGGCGAGAAGTTCGAGGAGTTGGCGAAGGCGGAGAGCGACGATACGGGTTCGGGCGAGCAGGGCGGGGACTTGGGCGAGTTTGGCCGGGGGCGGATGGTGCCGGTGTTTGACCAGGCAGTGTTTTCATTGCCCGTGGGCGAGGTGAGCGAGCCGGTGAAGAGCCAGTTTGGGTATCACCTGATTCTGGTGGACAAGCGCGGCACGAAGCCGTTCGAGGAGATGCGCGCGGAGATCGAGCAGCGGCAGAAGCCGGAGAAGGCACGGGCAGCGGCGGAGCAGATCCGGCAGAAGGTGGCGATTGTGCTGGATGAGGCTTACTTCGGCGCGGATCAGCCGGCCGCGGCGCCGCCGGCGCCGGCACCGGGCGGGCAGCAGTAAGTTAGCGGATCCAGCCGAGCTTTTCGAGGGCGGCTTCGTCGGCGGCGGGGTCGAGGAAGGGGAAGGCCTGAAGCTGGCGGCCGTGTTCGAGGGCGACGCCGTAGGGCGGGTCGGTGAACTTGAAGGTTTCGCGGAGTTTGGCGGCGTCGGTCGAGATGAGGGAATCAAAGCCGGCGGCCTCGGTGAAGTCCTTGGCCCATTGGGGATTCACGGTGGGCAGGGCGATGACGCGGACGTTCTGCCAGCCGCGCTTGCCGAGGCGGACGGCAACCTGGTGGCAGTGGGCACATTCGGGGTCAAAGAAATAAAGGAAGACGCGGCCGTGCTGGAGGGAGAAGGGCTGGCCGTCGACCAGGATTTCAGCGGGGGCCTGGAGGCCGCTTTGGGCGCGGATGGCGTGGACATAGAAGCCGGCGGCGAGGACGGCGCAGAGGGCGAGCGGAGCGAGGGCGGGCTTCCAGTCGCGGGAGGGGAGGGCCCAGAGCCAGGCGGCGCCGGCGAGCAGGAGCATGATGCCGTCGCCGATGAAGAATTCGGGGCCGACGACGCGTTCGAGCCAAGGGAAACAGGTGCAATCCTCGCCGCGCAGGCGGTCGTAGAAGATGGCGAAGTAGGCCATGAAGACGACGAGCATGAGGCCGCAGAGCAGGGCGCCCCAGCGTCGCCATTTGGGGATCAAAAGGAGAAAGCCGGCCCAGGCTTCGACGATGCCGGCGGCGAGAGCGGCGGGCAGGGCGAGGGAGACGGGGACGAGGGCCTGGACCATGCGGGCGGTGGTGCTGAGAGGGTCGCTCAGCTTCCAAATACCGGCGACGACGAACAGGATGGCGAGCAGCCAGGCGGAGACAGTGCCGGCCCACCAGCGCCAGCCTTCCAGGCGCGCGGGGCTGCGTCCGGCCTGTGCCATACTGATGTCCATGTCCGTTATTGTAGTCCTTTTGGGGGTGCTGGCCCTGGTTCCGGCAGGGGCGCAGACGGCGGATTTACTGGTTGAAAATGCAGTTGTTTACACGGTGAACGCGGCGCAGCCGAAGGCGCGGGCGATTGCCGTGGCGGGCGGGCGGATTCTGGCCGTTGGCGACGATTTGAGCCGGTATGCGGGGCCGGGGACGAGGCGGATCGACGTGCGCGGGGCGGCGGTGATCCCGGGTTTGATCGATGCGCATGCGCACTTGCGGGGGCTGGGCGAATTGCTGGAGTCGAAGGATCTGCGGGATGTGGCGTCGATTGCGGGGGTGGCGGCGCTGGTGCGGGAGGAGGCGGCGAAACGGCCGGCGGGCGAGTGGATCGTGATGCGGAACTGGGATCAGACGAATTGGGGCGGCGCATTTCCGCACGCGCGCGATCTGGACGAGGCGGCCGGGGGACGGCCGGTGTTTCTGAGCCGGGTGGACGGCCATGCGGGGTGGGCGAACACACGGGCGCTGGAGATTGCGGGCATCACGCGCGAGACGCGCGACCCGCCGGGCGGCAAGATCATCCGGGACGGCGAGGGTCAACCAACGGGGGTGTTGATCGACCGGGCGATGGGGCTGGTGCGGGCGCAGATTCCGGCGGCGACGGCGGCGCAGGTGAAGAGGCAACTTGAGCTGGCGGCGCGGGAATGCGCGCGGCTGGGGTTGACGACGGTCCATGACGCGGGGGTGGCGGCGCGAGACCTGGAGGCGTACCGCGAGCTGATCCGCGAGGGCCGCTTTCCGCTGCGGGTGTATGCGATGATCGGCGGCGAAGGCGAGCTGTGGCGGGAGTACTTGAAGAAGGGGCCGGAGGTGGGCGAGCATCTGACCGTGCGGTCGATCAAGCTCTATGCCGACGGGGCGCTGGGTTCGCGGGGAGCAGCGCTGTGGGGCGATTATTCGGACGATCCGGGCAACCAGGGTTTGCTGCTGACCTCGGCCGAGGCGCTGGAGCGGGTGGCGAAGGCGGCAGCGGCGGGCGGCTTCCAGGTGTGCACGCACGCGATTGGCGACCGGGCGAACCGGCTGGTGCTGGATGCCTATGGGAAGGCGTTGGGGGGGAAGAACGACAAGCGGTTCCGGATCGAGCACGCGCAGGTGATCAGCCTGCCGGACTTCCCGCGGTTCGCGGAGTATTCGGTGGTGGCGTCGATTCAGGCGACGCACGCCACGAGCGACATGCGGTGGGCGGCGCGGCGGCTGGGTCCGGACCGGGTGGAGGGGGCGTATGCGTGGCAACGGTTTTTGCAGCGGGGCATTGCGATTGCGAACGGATCTGATTTTCCGGTGGAGCAGCCGAATCCGATGCTGGGCCTGCACGCCTCGATCACGCGGCAGGACGCGAAGGGCGAGCCTGCCGGGGGCTGGCGTCCGGACCAGCGGCTGACACGCGAGCAGGCGCTGAAGAGTTGGACGCTGGATGGAGCTTATGCCGGGTTCGAGGAGAAGCAGAAAGGGACGCTCGAAGCGGGCAAGCTGGCGGATTTTCTGGTGCTGGACCGCGACATTATGACGGTGGCGGAGAGCGAGATTCTGAAGACGAAGGTGCGCATGACGGTGCTGGGCGGGCGCATTGTGCACGAGGCGCAATGAGGCGGCTGGGCATCATGACGCTGGCTTGCGCGAGCCTGGCGCTGGGGCACGGGACGGAGCCGCGGCTGGAGACGGTGCTGGATGAACTGGTGGGCGTGGGTCCGCTGAAGATCCGGACGCTGGATCTGCCGGTGGTGGAACGCGGCGCGCGGGTGATCGTGCAGTTCGACATGGTGGAGGGGTTGACGGGGGTGCGGGTGTTGCTGATGACGGTGGAGGATGCGGAGCGGTGGTCGCGCGATGAGCCGCACAGCGTGTTGGCCGGTTCGAACTACGGCTTCAGCGGGGCGCTGACGCGGACGCTGCCCGAGCCGGGCGAGTACCGGCTGGTGTTGGACAATCGCAGCGAAAGCCGCGCGGAGGCGCGCATCCGGCTGCGGGTGCGACTGCTGCGCAACGGGGCAACTGCGCTGCCGTATGAGCCGGAGCGGTGGCGCGCGCTGACGCTGGTGCTGGGTTCGTCAGTTTTGTTCGTGGCGATTTTGCTGGCGGCGGGCCTGCGGCTGAAGAAAGCCGTGGAGGCGCGGCAGGACCGGTTGCGCCAGGACTATCTCTGAGGCGGGGTGCGGCGAAGTTCAGCGGGGAACTCGGCGGCGCGGGAGCGGCCGTCGTGGCGGAGATTGTTGGAGCCGCCGCGGTCGGGATAGATGGGCATCTGCATGCCGCCGGTCTGTTCGAGAATTTCAAACAGGCGCGTGCGCATCTGGCCGGCGATGGGTTTGTGCTTCTCGCTGAAGATCAGGTTGCGGGACTCGAGAGGGTCTTCGCTGAGGTCGTAGAGTTCGTCGATGTCCCAGATGCCGTGGACGCGGACGAACTTGTAGCGATCGGTGCGGAGGGCATGGATGGTGGGCGTTTGCGGGAAGTTACGTTCCCAGTAGTATTCGTAGAGCAGTTCGTTGCGCCACTGGGCGCTCTGGCCCTGGGCGATGGGGAGCCAGTTGCCGCCATCGAGACCGGCTGGGGCGCGGAGGCCGGCAGCCGCCAGCAGGGTAGGCATGATATCGAGATTGGCCACCATCTGGTTCACCGTGCGGCCGGGCGCGCCGAACAGTTCGGGGCAGCGGGCGAGCAGGGGCACGCGCATGGATTCTTCGTAGGCGGTGCGCTTGTCGATGAGGCCGTGTTCGCCGAAGGCGAAGCCGTTGTCGCCCATGTAAACGAGGAGCGTGGAGTCGAGTTCGCCGCGGCGGCGGAGGGTGTCGAGGACGCGGCCGAGCGAGTCGTCCACGGCGCAGAGGGATTCGGCGTAGCGCTGATAGTATTCGGCCACGTCGAGGCCGGAGTGGTAGGGGAACTCGACGCCGTGCCAGGAGTTGCGCTGGTTCTGGACCCACATGGGCCGGCCCTGCGCCATTTCGCCGGAGGCGGCCATGGTGGGCGGGAACTTGAAGGGCTTGCCGTTGTACTTGCCCTTGTGGCGTTCGGCGGGGACGAAGTCGGCGTGGACGGCTTTGTGGGAGAGGTAAAGGAACCAGGGCTGGCCGGCGGGCTGGGCGTTGAGCCAGTCGAGGGCATAGTCAGTGAGTTCGTCGGTGATGTAGCCCTTCTGCGGGACGCGCTTGCCGTTGATGTTGAGGCCGTCTTTTGAGGGCAGATAGGTGCCCTGGCCGCGGAAGCTGATCCAGTGGTCGAAGCCGGGCTGCGGGGCGTCGTCCTCATGGCCCATGTGCCACTTGCCGATGAAGGCGGTGCGGTAGCCCGCCTGCTGGAGGTATTGCGGGAAGAAGATGGTGCCGGGCGGAATGGGCGTGTTGTTATCGACGATTTTGTGGTTGTGGGCGTATTTGCCGGTGAGCACGGTGGCGCGGCTGGGGCTGCACAGGGCAGTGGTGACGAAGGCGTTTTTGAAATAGACGCCCTCGCGCGCGATGCGGTCCATGTGCGGAGTCTCGAGCCATTCCTGGCCCTTGAGGAAGCCCATGGCGTCGTAGCGATGGTCGTCGGAGAGAACGTAAATGATGTTGCGGGGTTTGCCGCCGGTCTTCGCGAGGGCTGCGGGACGGGGCTGGGCGAGCGCGGAAGCGGCTCCGCCGAGCAGCCCGCCGAGGGCGTGGCGTCGATTCATATTGGGGCCATCTTATCAGGCAGCGAAAAAATCAGTGATGGCGTGGACGGTTTCGCTGATGGCCTCTTCACCGTGGGCGGCGGAGAGGAAGGCGGCCTCATACTGGGACGGCGGGAAGTAGATGCCGCGTTCGAGCAGGTGGCGGTGGAAGGCCTTGAAGCGAGTGGTGTCGCACTGCTTCGCGGCGTCCCAACTGGTGACCGGGCCGGGGTGGAAGAAGAAGGTGAACATGGAGCCGAGGCGGTTGATGGTGACGACTTCGGCGCTGTCGCCAGCCGCGCAGATGCGCGCGGCGGCGCGGTCGAGCTGGTCGTAGATTTCGGGATGGGCCTTGAGGTGGCGCACCATGGCGAGGCCCGCGCTGACGGCGAGCGGATTGCCGGAGAGCGTGCCGGCCTGATAGACATTGCCGACGGGCGCGACGTGGTTCATGATGTCGGCCCGTCCGCCATAGGCCGCGATGGGGAGGCCGCCGCCGATGACCTTGCCGAAGGTGGTCATGTCGGGCTTCATGTTGAACAACTGCTGCGCGCCGCCGAGGGCGAGGCGGAAGCCGGTCATCACTTCATCGAAGATGAGCACGGCGCCATGGCGTTCGGTGAGCGAGCGGAGCGCGGCGAGGAATTCGGGCGTGGGGATGACACAGCCCATGTTGCCGACGACGGGCTCGAGGATGACGGCGGCGATCTGATCGCCATGCTCGCGGAAGGCGGCTTCGAGTGCTTCCACGGAGTTGTAGGGCAGGGCGAGGGTGGTGCGGGCGAAGCCTTCGGGGACACCGGCGGTGTCGGCGATGCCGAGCGTGGCCATGCCGCTGCCGGCCTTCACGAGCAGCGAATCGACGTGGCCGTGGTAGCAGCCTTCGAACTTGATGGTGAGTTCGCGGCCGGTGAAACCGCGGGCGACGCGGAGGGCGCTCATGGTGGCTTCGGTGCCGGAGTTCACAAGGCGGACGCGTTCGCACGATGGGGCGGCGGCGCGGATCTCCTCGGCGAGTTCCACTTCGCGTTCGGTGGGCGCGCCGAAGCTGGTGCCGGTTTCGAGCACAGCCGCGATGGCCTCGAGCACGGGCGGGAAGCGGTGGCCCAGTATCAGGGGACCCCAGGAGCAGATGTAGTCGATGTAGCGGTTGCCGTCGGCGTCGAAGAAATGGCAGCCTTCGCCGCGGACGATGAACGGCGGTGTGCCGCCCACGCCGCGGAAGGCCCGGACGGGCGAATTCACGCCGCCGGGAATGATCTGCTGCGCGCGTTCGAGCAGCGCCGCGCTCTTGTCGAGTTTCATGATTCGGCTTCCTCCACCACGCGCTGGCTCAACATGCTGCCCATGACGAGTTCGAGCACGGTGCCGTTGAGGCTTTCGATGAGCCGCCGCTTGAGGGCGAGGTAGTTCTGGGTGCCGGCGAAGAGGTCCTGGACGATGCGGGTCATGCTGGGGCTGCGGCGCATGAATTCGATCATCTGGCCGGGCACGGTGGCGCGCATGAATCGCTGGAGGAAAAATCGTTTGGCGAGCCCGGAGCCGAAGGCGAGGTCCTGGATGAACTCGCGGTGGAGCACGTCGCGATAAGCGGCGGCGCGGGCGGCAGGCTCGTGGGCGAGCGCGATTTCGGCTGCGACATCGCCGGAGCGGACGGCGTAATAGATGCCTTCGCCAGTGACCGGGTCCACGAGGCCGGCGGCGTCGCCCACCGCGGCCCAGCCTTCCCCGGCGAGGCGGTTGTCCGGCCACGAGGCGCGTTCGAGCGAGGGGATGACGTGGCCGTAAAACACGGCATCGCGGCGGGAGATGCCGCGTTCGTCCATCCATTGTTCGAGACGCAGGCGCATGGCGGCGGAGGAATGGCCCTTGCCGCAGATGCCCACGGAAAGATGGTCCTGGCGGGGGAAGACCCAGATGTAGCCTTCGAAGCCGGGGAAGAACTGGATTTCGACGTGGTCCTGCGCGGTGGGGACGTAGTAGCCAAGGGCGCACATCGAGTCGGCCGAGGTGAAGCGCGTGCCCATGTCGCGGAGCGAATTGCGCGCGCCGGTGGCGAGGATGACATAGTCGGCATCGATCAAGCCGGAGCGGGTGCGGATGCGCCAGCCCGTGGAGTGGCGCTCGACGCCGAGGGCGCGCTCCTTTTCGACCTGCGCGCCGAGGCGGGCGGCACGTTCGAGCAGCATGCCGTTGAGGTCTTTGCGGGAGTAGATGAGGAGCGGTTCGGAGAGATCGAGCGTGGCGCTGCCGGCCTTGGGTTCGAGCAGGGTGGTGCGGCGGACGACCTTGCGCGGCGTGTCGTTGTCGATCAGGAAAGGATACTGGGCGTAGGCTTTCCAGGTGATGCCGCCGCCGCAGGGCTTTTCCCAGGCGAGTTTTTCATCGAGCAGGATGGTGCTGACGCCGCTCTGGGCCAAGCGCGCGGCAGCGACGGAGCCCGCGGGCCCGCCCCCCAATACGGCTACGCGCTTCACTTCTCCTGGCCGGGCGTGCGGCCTGAGCTGGTGGGGGGATGATCGGGGGGCAGTTGCATGCCATCGGCGGCCGGCGGCATGGTGGCATGGCCCTGACCCGAATCGGCTTTCGATTTCACCACCCATTCGTTGCCCTTGCGTTCGAGGGTGTAACGCATGGACATGCCCTGGTCAGCAGGCATATTCTTGGGCTTGAAGGCGATGAGGGCGTCGGCTTCGTTGTCGCGGAAGGTGACCGATTGCACTTCGATGTTCATGGAGTCGAGCGAGAGGCCCGAGTTCTTCGACAGGTGGTCAATCACGCCCTGCCGGACGGCCTCGTTGGTCTCAACTTTCTTCGAGCAGGCAAGGAGGCCCATCAGCGCGACGGCGGCGAGCAGCCAAGTGGTTTTCACAATCCGATTATAGCGGTGGGTAACGCAATCCGCGCGGCGGGTGTCAGACAGAAGAGGCGAAAACGATTTGAACAGCAGACTCATCCTGATGAATGCAATTCTTGCGGCGCTCGTAGTGGGTGGCGTGGTGTGGTGGGCGACGCGCGCGCCCGCGCCGGAAGCGCCTGCCCCGCAGAGCGAGACGGCCCCCCGGCGCGATGCCGCCTTCGATTGGGTGGACCCGGCGAAGGGCCTGAAGATCATCATGTTCTATGCCACGCCGGCGGTTGTGGCACGCGGCGAGGCGACGATCCTGTGCTACGGGGTGGCCAATGCGGATGAAGTGACGCTGGACCCGCCGGAGGCCAACGTGAGCCCGGCGCTGAACCGCTGCGTCGAGGTGAAGCCCACGACGACGACGACCTACACACTCACCGCCACGAACAAGCGGGGAGAGGATCAGAGCCAGGCGCTGGAGGTGACCGTGACCGGCACACGCGCCGCGCGGCCTTCGCCCGCCATCGCGCCTGACGCGGGCAAGGACGTCCGGATCGCCTATTTCCGCAAGGAGGAGACGACGAAGGAGGACGGCGTGACGATTCACAAGCTGTGCTTCCGGGTGTGGAACGCGGATCAGGTGGAGGTGAAGCCGGAGGCGTTTCCGCCGTCGCGGGTGTTTCAGGGCTGCTTTGGCGTGGCGGTCACCAAATCGACGACGTATACGCTGACCGCGCGAGGCAAGGATGGGACGACGGTGAGCGAGGCGCTCACCGTGGCGCCGTAGAGTTCCGCCAAGCGGACCACGGGACGACGCCGAGTTCGGGCCGCGCCGGTTCAGCGAGCATCGCCAGAAACTCGAGCAGGTTGCCGTCCGGATCGCGGAAGTAGAGCGAGAGGGCGGGCATCCAGGCCAACACTTCGGGTTCGGCGGCCGGCTGTCCGGAGAAGTTGAGCGGGGTGATGCCTGCGTCGTTCAAGGACTGGCAGGCCTGCAAGAGCGCCTCAATGGACGTGCGGAACGCGGTGTGGGAGGTGGTTGTGAGCGGGCTGTCACCGGTGCACCAGAGCCCGAGCATCGCCGCGCCCGGCGCGCCGACCCAGAAGAACGCCACACTCCTCTCCGGAAAGATGCGCGCGAGCGGCAGGCGCAGTTTGTCGCGGTAGAAACCAATGGCGCGGTCCAGATCGCGGACCGGCAAGTGCACCTCAAAGAGCCCGTCGATTGGGGTCATGGCCGGAACTTCGGATTGCGGAATTGGTAGTCCTCGGGCGTCGCCACGGCGTCGTTGATCCATTCGATGAGCGCGGCCCAGCCGAGGCTTTCGGGGTCGTGGCGGAGGTAGTCGCGCACGACCTTCATCACATGGAAACCCTGATGAAGCTGGAAGGTGAGCGTGGGGTCGCCGAGTTCGCCGCGGGCGACGCGGATGACGTATTGCTCGGCGGACATCTGGTCTGAGTAGCGATGGTAGCCGCGCAGGCGCGCACCGGCGCGGATGCGGAGTAAGCCGAGGCGCTCGGTCAACTCCCGCCGCTTTTGGTAGATCATCTTGCCGATGCCGTGGCCTTGCGCGGCCGGGTCCACCATGACCTCGGCGCCGTAGAGCGTGCGGCCGTTTTCAGGGTCGTGGTTGGTGAACATGCCGTGGTCGGTGAAGTCGCGCCAGTCGTCTTCATCCTCGTAGTCATTCCACCAGACGATGAGACTGGCGGCCATCCCGCGCACCATGTTGTCATCGAGGTCCACGGCCACGAATTGGCCTTCGGCGAAGACTGCGAGATGAGAGCGAAGCTGCGTTTCACCCCACGGCGGCGATTCAGGATATACGCGCCGGCAGAGGGAGATGATGGCCGGGATGTCTTCGACGCGCGTGTTGCGCACCTCGATGTTCATAGCTCGCACACTTCCACGCGCGTGGCGATTTCGGCCGAGCGGTGGCTGTCGAACAGTGGCAGCACGGTGCCGTTCGTGCGCGTGTCGAGAATGGTCTTCATGTTCAGCTCGCCCACGACCATCATTTCCTGGTTGGGGATGCCTTCGGCCAGAATGCCGTCGCGCGAGAAGGCGAAGTCGCTGGGGGTGAGGATCGAGGCGCAGCCGTAGTTGAGCGACACGGCGGGGACGGTGGGGATCGAGCCGACGGTGCCGGAGTGGATGACGTACATCTGGTTTTCGATGGCGCGCGCCTGGGCGCAGTAGCGGACGCGGAAATAGCCCTGGCGGTCGTCGGTACAGCTCGGCACCACCAGGATGTGGGCGCCCTGGCGGGCCGCGCCGCGGGCGATTTCGGGGAACTCGACGTCATAACAGATGGCAACGGCGAAGGGGCCGAAATCGGTGTCGAACACCTTCAGCGTGGAGCGGGGTGACACCTTCCACTCCTCGTTTTCGAAGCGGGTCATATGGAGCTTGCCCTGGACTTCGTAATCGCCCTTGGGCGAGAAGACGAAGCAGTCGTTGTGCACGATGCCGGACTGGTGGTCGTCCATGGTGGGGATGGTGCCGGCGACGATGTAGATGGACTCGCGGCGGGCGAGCGCGGCCATCATCTCGATGAAGCGCGGCACCTGGGCGGCGAGGTCGCGGATCTGATCCTCGATGGGACGCTTCGTGTTGCCGAGGGTCAGCAGTTGGACGGAGAAGTATTCGGGGAAGACGACGAGCTGGGCCTTGTAGTCGGCCGCGGTTTCGACCAGCGCATCCACCTGGTCGCGGAATTGCTCGAAGGTCTGCACGGGGCGTATGAAATACTGCAGCGACGCCACGCGGATGCGTTCAGTAGCCATACCCGCGATTCTCGCGCAGGAGGGGGTGGCCTTCAAGTTGCGCGCGGCGTCAGCCGAAGAGCGAAAGCTGTTCGCCTGGAGCGGCGGGCGCATGGAGGCGGCCGTCTTCTTCAGCGATCCAGGCCAGGCGCTGGCGGAGATGGTCGGCGGCGGGATGCGCCGGGGCGAGTTCGATGAAGCGCCGGTAGCAGTGCGCGGCTTCAGGAATGCGGTCGAGTTGTTCGGCGAAGCGGGCGGCGCGTTCGGCGAGCGCGGCGGCGAGGTCCACGTCGTGGTGGAGCGCACATTCAAGAGCAGTCCAGGCTTCGGGCAGGCTCCAGGCGCAGGTGGCGGGTTTGGTGCGGTAACCAGCCAGCGCGCGATGGACGGCGCGGGCGTATTCAATGGTTGGCGGCGCGGCGGGGGCGAGCACGCGCACGGACTGCCGGCCGGCGTCGTGCAAATCCACGGCGCGGGCTTCGAGGAGCAGTGCGAGGGACTCCGGGGCGACCAGCGCGGTGGGCGCGGCGTTGCGGTAGATCGGAAGAGCACACGTCTGAACTCCCGTCACTGACCAATCTCGTATGCC
>ERZ761609.2364-NODE-2364-length-14074-cov-5.674014_pt1 | contig 14074 bp, 14 predicted proteins | sample MGYA00511163_ERZ761609 | MGnify/ENA primary metagenome ERZ761609 (study PRJEB28899, sample SAMN02445070) | bioreactor sludge metagenome | biome: EBPR sludge | place: Australia: Brisbane, Thorneside Wastewater Treatment Plant | collected 2011-12-16 ... | reverse complement strand
CACGCAGCGGCTTTTGTTTTTTGGGGCACTAAAATTCATTTATTTCATAAAAAACACAACATAGATTGAAAATTGTAAAAAACAATTCATATAAGATATTGATTTTTAACAAAATTTATCTTTTGTCTCCTGTTAATCGTATGAGCAAATTATCAAGTTCTTGCTCAAAAATCTCACGATCAACCTCCTTGCCAGGCACAATGACCACCCGTCCACTATCGGATAACGATCGTCTAAAACCGAGCTTCCCAGTGCCGAAAGAGCGTTGTTTTGGTCGAACATGCGTTTTACTACTGCCAGCGATTCGCCTCTGAATCAACATTTTTAACGAGCTTTGATTGACTCCCTCGCTAAGCGCTGATACGCAATCAATAATCTCACGGGACTTTTCAGGGAAACTTTTTAACGCAGGGAGAATGACATCAGTTGCTGTAACGGCACTAAACAGATTTGGTGTACGACCAAGCATGGAGGTAATGTCTTTAGGTAGTTCAAGCATCCGCAATACTCGCGATAGCCTAGCCGCGTCTATCGCGAAATGCCTCGCTATTTCGACATCGGTTGCGAACCGACCAGACGCCTTTTGCCTTGCAAAGTACTGCGCTTTCTCCCAATCAGATCTCGTTTTAATGCTGTTTGTAGTCCAAACCCTATCTGACGCCTCAGCGTCATCCATTGACTGCACATAAGCGGCAATTACAGCTTTGCCGTATAGCCGCGCTGCGCGTGTTCGATGGTGTCCTGCTACAAGCTCAAATCGACCATCAGCCTTTGGCCGCAATAAAATTGGCTCGGGGACGCTTCCGGCTTTCCAGGCGTCCACCAATGATTGGATATAGTCCTGGTCGTAGTTAAGATCGATCTGAAAGGGTGAGTCGTCAATCAGGTTAAGCGGTATATCTTGTGACGTTAAGTTTTCAAATAGCTTCCTATTAAGCTCGTTGTTTTCGGCTTGCAAATCAGAAAGTCGCTGCTGATGCCATAGCGCGCGTCCAAGCCCGGTAACAGGCATCGCCTGTTCATCGTACGCCACCTCAACAGAGGGGTTCTTGTGGCCTGGCGCATCTGCGCGCAGTTTCGTTTCGATGTCGGCATCAAAGCCAGCCATTCTCTCGGCCAGTCTGTTTTTACGCGAGCTCATCGAGCAACCTTTCCATACCAAGCAGCTACGAGCTGCTGATCAATTAACCCCACGAACTTATTGGTTTCGTCCCGAATTCGCCGCACCGATCGCGGGTCCATATCACCAGCGGAAATGTCGTACACACTTCCGAACTCAGCGGCCTTGCCAGTCGCCATTTCTGAGAGTGGGATCTCTACGGGCAACACTTTGTCGCCATATGCAGCTCCAATCCACCGCCTTACGGCTGGGGCGGTATCGCTTCGTGCATTTACTTTTGAAAGAAGGACATTGACGAAGTCGTACTGCTTGTTGAGCGTCAGGTTTCGCCTTGCAAGCTTCTTTTCGATCAACCCGAAAAGGTCTGTGAAGAGCTTCCAAAACATCGCGCTACTCGCAAAATCCAGGCTTTCCGGTGGGGTAGGGATAACCAAGCCGTCAGCTGCAAAAACCGCATTGAACGTCAGGTACGAAAGACTGGGAGGCGTGTCGATTACCACAACGTCAAAATCATCAAGCAGTGGGGCTAGGCCTCTCTGAAGCAAGTCCCAAAAATCGAAGTCTGGGTCTTGAAATGTCATGAGCGGCAGCATCACTTCCATTTCGTAGATCGGATATGAGGCGGGAATTAAAGACAGTCCATCCCAATAGGTTGGCGCCACCGCATATCCAAGATCAGGCTTTTCACCGTTAAAAAACGGGATGATGGTGTCCTCTGGACCCACTTCCGAGTCTGGCAAGCGGTCGCATAAAACGGTCGCCGAGGCCTGCGAGTCCAAATCAACGAGTAAAACCTTACGCTTGTGGCGCAGCGTGAGGGCTTGTGCCAGGTGCATCGCCGTTGTCGTCTTAGAACTTCCGCCCTTAAAGTTCGTGACGGCAACAACTTTTCCTTTAGCGCCCTTGGGCCGCTCCAAAACCTCCTTGTTCACCTGCTTCACCCATGTGCGGGCTTCATTCAGCGTGAAAATTCGTTTTCCGACTCCTGAGGTCAAGCCACGCGGCAGGTCGTTTTCCAAGCTGCAAAGATGATTCAATCGCTTGCGAGTGATTCCGCATAGCTCCGCGACCTCCGTTCCCGTAAATGTGGGTGGTCTTTTGCGCGGCTGCGGCTCCAACATTTTTTCCCGAGCTGCGGTTAATACCTTGGCGGCACGGTCCTGGAGCGTCCTGATTTCCTCGATGGACACCGGCTCTGTAGCAATTCGTTTTGTTTCTGTAGGAATTGGAATCACCTTCGCAGGGGGGGGGGCAGAGTCGATAGCAGAGGCTTGGCCGTCGCTGACAGATTTTGTTGGTGATGCGTGATCTACAATCGCTGACGAGCTAGCCATTTTCCGCCCCAAAAGCCAAAAAGTGGCGAGACAATAGCAGTGATAATTTTATGATGCAAGCGCGATGCCAAAAAAACCGCGCTCAAGCTGGCTTCTGTATTTTTTTTGCCGCAGCAAATCTCCTCATAAAGTCGCTGGCGCCGTACTCACACACACGGCCCGCGTCCTGTGGATCCTGGGCGCAAAAGGGCAAGCTCCGCGTTTTGCCATAGGCAAATTGTCCACAAACGTACAGGGCTTCTCTGTATCATTGCCGCTATCAGTTGCTCGGATACCTAAATGAAAGAGGCAACCCAGAAAATGCACGTCCCGCTGAGAGCATGGCCAATCATGTCTTTAGCGCAGCCGAGTTCAATGATGAATTTTGAGTTTGTTCAAAAGAGTGCATCGCCGAACCCCTCGCTGCATCAAGCACTCTCATGGCTACACGACCATAGGCAGGAGTTGCCTTGCACGCGCTTTGCCGTTCTGCGCCTCCCCGTTCATTTGCTCAGTGTAGACACCTTTATGAGCGCTCTTAACGGGGGTTTCTTTTCGTGCGTGCCCAGCGTAACGAAGACGCCCCTATTCATCGCTGTTGACGAGCACGAGATTGTTCAAAATAGTGCGCCATGCATTAAGGTCATGAACCAGCTGGCCTCGCATGGTGTTAACTTTCTACTCGATAGGGTAGGGGCCGGGCACTCATCGTTCAGAGTTCTGAAGGAGCTCCCGCTGGCCGCCCTAAGAATCGATGCCTCATTGATCACACCTATCCAAGAGCACGCTAAGAACTTGTCTATCGTGGAATCGCTTGCGCAGCTGGGCAGAAACTTTGGCCTCACCCTCATTGCCAGCGGCGTCGATGCACCAGCCACGTTGGAGGTAGTTGCGGATCTCGAAATCAATTACGCACAAGGCGCGGCCATTGCTCCTATAGTTGATCTTGAGAGCGTTTTATCTATTGACTCCAACCGCCCGCCGGTGTCATCAGCAAGTTTTGCCACTGAATCTGCGGTTAAAAAGTTCATAAGCGGATGAGTAACCATTAGTGTCCGGTTAAGGTCACCAATGCCCTTGACATAGATTCGCTTATAAGCGAAAATAAGGCATGTTCGAGATAAAGCACTACATCACCGATGACGGCCGCGACGTGTTCGAGGACTGGCGCGACAAGGTGAAGGACAGGAAGGCGAAGATTGCCATCGACCGGCGCATTTACCGCGCCGAGCTTGGCAATTTCGGCGACCACAAGCCATGCAGGGAAGGGGTGTGGGAGCTTCGTATCGACGTAGGGCCGGGCTACCGCGTCTATTACGCGCAGGCCGGGCAAACCGTGGTCTTGTTGCTTTGCGGTGGCATCAAGCGTTCGCAGGACGCCGACATATCGAAGGCGTGCGAATACTGGAAGGACTGGCAGCGCAGCAACGTGAAACAGGAGAAAGAGCGATGAAAGATCGAGCACATGATGACGCGATGGCCGAAGTCTTCCGCAAAGACCCGGCCTATGTGGTGGAGCTGCTGAACAGCATCCTTGAAGATGGCGACCAGGGCGAGCTACTGATCGCGCTTCGCCAGATGACGAAGGCATTTGGCGGCGTGTCGAAGGTGGCAGAGAAGGCGCAGCTCAACGGAACGCACATCTACCGCACGCTATCGGCGAAGGGTAACCCGGAGATTCGCAGCCTGTCGGCGATTCTCAAGACGATGGGCCTGCGCCTCGCGGTGCAGCCCATCCAGCACCCGGCAGCGCACGCATGATTGCCACGCCCCCAGAATCCCTTATGGTTAAGAAAAGTTAAAGAGCGGTTAGCCGCCTGTGAAGTGAGCGATGCATTAATGTCGCCATCAGGAACCCACCGAAGCGACTTAGAAGCGGCTTCGTGCCGCGCCTAAGCGCCGCAGGAATCGCTTTCCTTTAGGTGGGCGAAGATGTCAAGTATGGGGTACGGCGAAATCGTTAATCAACTGGTTTTCTACTCGAATTCGGGCGATTAATGCTGCCATCATCACGTCATTATGCGATCTGGCGTATGAGTGTGCGCCGATAGGCAGTGATGCGCATATTCGCTGTGAATTGGAAGCCCCGTATGTTGACATTTAAAATCCAGCACCGGTTCGTGGACTGGCTATCGGCCTGTGCGCCGTATTTGGTGCCTACGGCACTGGTAATCATCTCGGCACTGATCATTTTAGCCAGTCGTAGCCAAATATCCGCCTTGCCGACGCCGCACCCAGTATTTGCCGTTGAACAAACATCACAGCACTGGTCTGTAGAGCAGGCCCTGAGCCATCTCAGTCAAGTCAGTCCCAAAGCTTACATCAGCACGAACCGACGGGAGAGCCCATTTTGGTTCACTTTTGATATGCCGAAACCAACACTTGACCAAGCAATTGAGTTTCCCTCACGACATGCAACGTCGCTTTCGTGCTGGGCCACGGACTCACGAACGCTCCTGGGTGAGGCAACGAGAATCACAACGTCAGGTGCTCTGTACCCTGTAAAAGCTGGCTGGGCCATCGATCGAAAAAATATGCCTACAAATTCGGCAGTGGTCTGCAAAAGTGAGTTTAAGGGGCCTGCAAAAATCGAGGTGAAAACCTGGCGTGCCGCAGAGCTTCAGCAAACGGCGGCGGATTACGCTCGCTCTTCGGGGTTGCTCGACGGCGCCGGCGTCATGCTTGTGTTGTTCCTGTACGCGGTGGCACTTTTTAATCGAGAGCAACTGTATGCTCTCTTAGGTACATGGCTGTTCGGCAACTTGCGCATTGCTGCCATCAGCGCCGGCATGGATTTTACGTGGCTAGGCTTTCCAATCCCAGTTGAATGGCTGTACACAGTGCGTCAGACCACATACGCACTTTATTATGCTTTGACAATCGTTGTATTCGGAATGCTCTTTGCGGAAGCGCTGAAGAATAAACACCGTCTTCTGGCTCTGCGAATGATGCAGTATTCAATAATTCCAGTGCTCGTCCTCGCGGCCGTCCTGTCCTATCAAAAGTTTCTGCCAGTGTTATGGGCGGCTGGCATCACTGTGATTATTACGCAGTTCGCACTGATTGCTACTTTGCCGCACCATCGGCGTACCTCAGTAACGACTCTCTTCGGCGGCGCTCTAGTGCTCACATTGAGTGGATCAGTGTGCGAAGCGATTGCTGGCGCCACAGGACGGCTAGAGATTACTAATTGGATTAATCACGTGAGCGGTGCATTGGCCAGTAGTTTGTTAGCGGCACTGGCCGTCGCTGCGCACATCCGCCGTGAACGTACCCAACGGCTGCAAGCGCAAAAAACAGCGCTGCGTGCACTAGACAAAGTGAAAGATACGTATCGAGCCAGTCCGATGGGATTGTTTACCTTGGATACTGAGACAGCAAGTTTTGTACGCTACAACCCAGCGTTCGCAAAAATGCTAGGCTACGTTGATGGGCATTCGTACTCAGTGGCGTGGAACTCGCACTTCAAAAATGCAGATCTTGCGCAGATCGGAGACTTGCACGGAGGAGGCAAGCTTGAAATTGAGTTGCATGGACAGACGACGAAAGATGATACCCGTATGTACGCAATATCTCTCGTCAAGAGTACTGCGGGCGCATGGGCCGAAGGGTCCATTCAAGACATCACCGCGCGCCGCGCTGCAGAAGATCGGCTGCGGTTTTTAGCAGACCATGATCCATTAACCGAACTGCTGAACCGCCGCGGTGTTGAAGGCGCACTGCTTAGGGCCATTGCCAATGCGCAGGAGGAGGGCGCCGACAAACCGAACACCTCATCGCTCGCATACGTCGATTTGGATCGCTTTAAGTTGGTGAACGATCTGTATGGCCATGATGTTGGTGACGAAACGCTAGTCTCAATCACCAGCATTATGAAGAACCTGTTCACGAACTGTGACATTGCGCGAGTGGGCGGTGACGAGTTTCTAGTCGTATTCAATGCAAGTCTTGCGAATGCCAAGCTCAAGTGCGAGCACTTAATTCAAACATTGCGCGATCGGGTAATTGTTGTTGGTGATCATGGCCTGCGCATTGAATGTTCTATTGGGCTATGCGAGATTGAGCCTAATGTGCTTTTGCATGATGTCATTGCAACGGCGGATCGCGCGTGCCGTCAGGCGAAAACGGACAAGCACGCGAGCGGCTTGATTGTATATGATCGCAGTACAACGGCGATCCGAGAGCATGGGCAAGAAGTCCGGCTGATCGAAAAATTAAGCGCATCGACAGAATTGAATGGGCTGTATTTGCAAATGCAACCGATCATGTCATTGGAAGCTCCGTTTGCTGCGCATAATTTCGAAGTGCTGCTGCGTATGCGCGATGAGCAAGGCGCCCCGGTCAATGTCGGCAAGCTGATCAGTGCTGCTGAGCGAGCCGGCTTAATGCCAAAAATCGACCGGTGGGTGATGTGGTCCGTATTAGAATGGCTAGAAACGCATTACGCGCAGCTACCGAATACCAACTTCGTGTGCATGAATCTATCGGGCGTATCGCTCAACGATGAGCGTTTTATTAACGACACGATTGAGTATTTAAAGACATTTCCGCGTGCGGCCACAATGGTGTGTTTGGAAATAACAGAGCAGGTTGCTCTACAAGATTTAGCGTACACGCGACGGTGGATCGATCGTCTACGCGCACTGCAATGCAGAGTCGCGCTCGACGATTTTGGCGCTGGTTACACGTCGTTTTCGTCCCTTCGCGACTTGCCCGCCGATGCCTTAAAAATAGATGGCAGCTTTATAAAAACACTCAATGCACACCCAGCGAATTTTTCGATTGTTCAAGCCATTGTTGCCTTGGCGGTTAATTTAGGCATGAGGACCATTGCTGAGTGGGCTGAAGACGTCGAAACAGTCGAATCATTGGCCAACCTCGGAGTGCATTATGTTCAAGGTTGGGCAATATGCCCCGCGGTTGATCCAGAAGAAATATTGAAACACCAATGCAGCGCCGATCTGATCACGAAGCCAGAGGTTCAAAAATTTGTGCGCGGAATGGAACTGTCACCCGTCAAAAAATTCACGCAACAACTGTTCCCGTTGGGTAATCGGCTAAAGTAATCGGGTGTCTGGACAAATTCAGTTTGATGTCGTCGTGCGCCATCTCGAAGAATAACTGATACAGTCGATGGCGCGGCTCGCGCCAGAGCCGCTCCACATCACTGACTCGCAACGCCAGCACCCTGTGCGGAATGTCGCCGATATGTGGCATTGGGATGAATTCGCCATTCGCGAAAACGTCATGAAAATGTAACCCCAAGTACAGTTTGTGCAGTGGATGTCTAGCACAAATGACCATCCAGTCAATGCGCATATCAACACACGCTAAATAAAATGCTTTAAACAACACATCGCGGGGCAATAAGCCCTCATTGCCATTAGGCACGGCTAAGCGCACCGCTTCGGCCAGCCTCTTGCCCTGATATATCTCCGGCAAAGTGACCGTCCGCTCCAACGGTAGGGGTTCGACGATATTCGTTTGAATCCGCAGGGTACCGACGGCTGCACCGTCGAACTTCGCTCGTGCAAGTAACACCACGGCGTCCGGCCGGCCGTCGGCACTTTCGGGTTGTGCCAACGTGAGAGCGAAATTCGGAACATGCCGGCCATACGCCGCCTGACGAAGCACCGCGCACCTCAACAAATCGGCGCCATCGATTGCAGGTTGGACAGTAAAAGGAAGGCGCTGGTGCGCCAAGTTTTGTTGGCCTACGGCGCCTTCTATTATGCTTGGCTGCACGACGTTCCCGCGTAAAGGTTATGGGCATTACCTATCGCTGCCGACTATGCCAGTCAGAATCCTAGGTTGTCTAGCTCAATAGCGCGCCCGCTACCCATCTTGCCGATAGGCGGTAGTGCAATGCTGAATAAATGGCCAAATTAACCAGCCAGGCATTCGGTCCATCACGAAGCCAACGGCCGGTTAAAGTGGATAACCGACTCTTTAAGGACACCCACAAGGCGTCCGTGAATCGCTATTCCCGGCAACGTCCCATCGTCGTTAGGCTTCACGCTCTGGTGGCGAACATCCGCGAGCAAGTTAACAGCAGACAGCCTGATGTTCCCGGTTGAAACATCAGGTGCCGCGGCCCGCAAACAAATGTTGTCACCAACCTGAATCAAATAAATGCCACCGCCATTGATTTTTTCGATCGAAACATCCACCAGAACCAGCTCACCGCGAGCGATGTCGGGCGCCATGTCGTCGGAGCGATACGGCATTAACACTGTGTAAGTTGGTGAGTGCGTATAGCGCTGTAATGTCTGATTAACACTCGCTGCCGCGGACAACGGCACCAGCCGCATACAGCCGTCCATCGGAGAGCCAGAAAAGGGTTGATTGTAGTCAGGATTTAAGTGCTTCAATGCGGCAAGCATTTCAGGCCCCCGTAGGTCGATGTTGTAGTGAATCACGAGCTTAAAAAAGGCGGCGATATCTGGCACATTGTCACCAGTGCCGAGCCAGTTATGTACGGAAGATCTCGAGCGCTCACTTACAGCAATCGCTTCGGCAATGGCTTGGGCCCGCGTTTCTGGATCTTTAATAATGGCTTTCTTAAGCAGACCCAAGAGGGCGCGTTTAAAGCGCTGCTCTGCCAATTCATTTTCATTAGATTGATCAATGGTTTCTGTATTCATATGAGTGAGCAATTAACTGCCAGATCGCATTAAAGTGCGCAACGCCTGGCACAGCTCATCCGGATCGACGGGCTTTGTGAAATAACCATCCATCTCGGCAGCCATGCACTTATTGCGGCATTCATCGGAAGCGTTGGCGGTTAGCGCAACGATGGGAATAGCGCGTCGTAACTGATCGCGCTCGAGTTGGCGTATCGCCCGCGTTGCCGCATAGCCGTCTACGTCAGGCATTTGAATGTCCATCACAATGGCACCGAAGCGATCTCCATGCTTGATCCGCGCAATCGCTTCAGCACCTCCCGTCGCGCAGCTGACCGTGAAGCCAGCTGCCTCAAGAGCAATCCCCATAACTTGCGCATTAAACGCATTGTCGTCAACCAACAGGATGTGCGTGTCCCACTGCGATGGTTCAAGACGCCATTTAGAGTCATCGATGCCACTACGGTCGCTATTCGGTGATGCCGGAGTGTATAAAGTGCCCTGCTCGCCTTTCGGCTCGTTGTTGTCGCACAGCGCAACTGGAATACCCACACGGAATTCAGTGCCACTGTCCGTTGAATCGTAATCGATGGTCCCATTGAGAATTTCAACGAGTTGTTTCGTTATCGCCAAACCGAGGCCAGTGCCGCCGTTCGGTCTCTGATCGGTATTGTCTGCTTGCGAAAACGGCTGGAACACGCTCCCTTTGAAGTGTTGTGGAATGCCACAACCGGTGTCCCGAATCGTCAAATTCAGTGACGCCCCGCGGTCTTCATCAACACTCACGTTTGCGCGCAGCACAACGCCCCCTGTCCGGGTAAATTTCACGGCATTGCCCACAAGATTTAGCACAATCTGCCGCAACTTTTGTGCGTCGCCGCGAAGCATCCTATGTTGCGGCGCAATTCGTGCGGTGTCGCAACTCAAGGTAATTCGATTGAGAGCAGCGTTGCTCTCGAAAATATTGACAGCATTGCCCAGTAATTCATGAACATCGAACTCTTCGATATCAATTTTTGTTCCGCCGTATGCGTGTCTTGCGTATAGCAAAATATCGTTCAACAGGCCGAGCAGTGCTTCCGACGAAAAATTCGTTACAGCGAGTAGCTCTTTTCCCCGCGCACTGATTGCCGTGATTTCCTTAGGCAACAATCGCAACGAAGTAATGATCGCGTTCATGGGCGTGCGGATCTCATGACTCATCGTGGCAAGAAAACGGTCTTTAGCAACCACCGCCGCCTCCGCTAACGACTTTTGCCGCGCCACGTCCTCCGCATAACTCGAAAGTCGCTGCGTTTGAAGATTTCTTCGCTCGTTTTCTTTGCTGAGTGCGAATAATGCACGCTCGCGTCGCCGAATGGCGAACAGCAATACGTAACCAATGCAGTTCGCAAGCGCCAGATGCACCAATAGGCGAACAACGTGATGATTGACGATCGGAACACCGCTTTGCAGAACATACGCCATCGCGGAGGCCAGCCCCGTCATTGCAATCGCCAGAGCGTAGTTGGGATTGAGTCGCGCTAGCCCATAAATACCGATCGTGCTACTCACCAACGTCGATGTCAGTGCCCAGAACAACTCGGCGGCACCGCTTTCCACGCGACTGGAATAGGCAACGTAAGCAGCAATTTGAATAATGAAAAAGAAGATGCCGCATGCAACATACGAGTAATAACGCAATACAATTGCACCGGGAGCTTTAACGAGAAAAATCGTCACTGCCACCATCATCGCCACCACCAAAAGCCGTGCTTGTTGCCCAGTTCCCAGTAGCGTTTGCGCACCACTTAAATAATCAGCAACGAAAAACGCTCCTGCCGCGAAAAATGTCAGCATGCACGCGAGAATCAAATAGGCAACCCCTGGCCGCTTAAAATGCACGGCGAATTCTGTTTCGTCGGCGGGGTCAAATTTTACTGGCGGCAACACCAAACGCGACATGAAACGCATGATGTTCACCGAGCGATTAAAAATTTTAAATACGCGCCTTGCCCATGAAAGACTGCCGCTTCATTGACCAGGCCCTCACGTTTATAAATTTCATGCACCTTAGGCAGGTTCCCAAACGGCACACCGGGATGTTCGTGATGGTATGCGTGGAGCGCAAAATTCAGATCCGGAAAAATAAGTTTTTGCCACCATCGCAGCTCGATTAATGGCGTGACATCAAGGCACAACGCATTTTCTGCGTTGTAGATATGTTCTGTCACCGCAATCCACCGCAGCGCTAATTGAAATGTCGTGAGCAAAGGCAAAATCCAATACACCAAAAAAAGATACCATCCACCGAATACAGAAATGGCACTAATGCACATAACCCAGAAAATGACCCGCAGCCACACGGGTGTTGGATTCCTGCGGGTGAACTCATCTGCATTTTTGGGAGCCGTTTTGCCACGGATGACACGCACTGTATTGATGCCCGTCAAGTCACGCGCAATGATGCCCATGAAGCGGCGTAATGGCATAGGAAATGCCCATTCCGCACCACTCTTCCGAATATGATCGGGGTCCCGCTCTGTAAAAAAATATTTATGGTGCATAAGATGCACCTTCGCGTAATCCTCGACGGTAGTCACCAGGATTGGATACGCTGCCAAGCAATTGACAATCCAATCCCCGTATTTACCCCTGAGGCCCAAGCGGTGCACTTGATCGTGCAACAAAAGGCCCAATACCAGCTGGCGCCACCCGATGAGGACGATACACACTCCAGTCACGACCCAGGAATCGGCATAAACACCGAGGGCAATCAGTGCAGCGATGGCAAGCCAATTCGTCACAAGTACCGTAAGGAATCTGAGAGGCCGCGCCCCGGACAGCGTAATAATGTCTTCACGCGCCTTACGTGTAAGTTGATGGCCCCCCCCAAGAACAGCGCGAGGTAGCGATGGCAGTGTGTGCTCATCACTCACAACTGATGGTCTGGAACAGCCCCTAGAAGCAGCGCTCATCGCGTCCATAATTTTGGATGCCATACAAAGTTCCGGAATAAATATACGAAAAAATTGCAATACCGCACATAGGTAATCAGAAATGTTTGCTTCTTGTCCAAAAGTCCGGATAATATCCAAAATCTTGGATTAATGGATTCTAGCAAGTCAACTACTCTTTAAGCCTAACCGAATGCGAAAGTCGTTAAATATGAGGTTATTTACAGTGACAACTAGCGGCAAACCGAGTCTAGGGCCCACAGCCCCAAAAATCAACATTGATGCGCTAAAAACACGCTATGTTCGTCGACAAGTTAGAGCGGCTGATCGAATTATCACAAGTCGCAAACTGTCGGTTGATGAAAAAAAAGATTGGTTCGAAAGGGCAATAGAGTGCCACTTCGCTGGGGTCGAGTATCACGACTGTACTGGCGACACCAGCCGGGCCGAAGTGCTAGCGCACGCCGAAGAAGCCTTGCAAAATAAATTCGCGCAATTCATTCATCAAGCGTGCGTACAGCAATCAGCTGCGAGCTTGGTTCGCAAAACCTGGGTGGACGGCAATTTCGTACATTGCCAACGATAAGTCGCATCATGCAAAGCCTTAGTATTGACTTCGAATTATTGGCAGCAAGCTGTGCGCCTAATGTGGCCCAAAGCACATTGCTTGCGATTGCTACCGTAGAATCCGGGCTGAACCCATATGCAATTGGCGTAGTCAATGGACAACTCAGGCGACAGCCCGAAAATCTTCTAGAAGCTATAAGTACGGCAAAGGAGCTTCGCAAGAAGGGAATAAGCTTCTCTGCGGGCCTAATGCAGATTTACGAGAAAAACTGGTCTGCGAATAACCTCGATTATGAAAGCGCGTTTGACCCTTGCGCCAACATGCGTGCGGCAGCCAGCATCTTAACCGCTTGCTACAAGCGAGCAAGCCGCAGGACCGACGCCCCGCAAGTGGCCTTGCGTAATGCGCTGAGCTGCTACTACTCGAACAACTTCGTGACTGGCTACCAGCACGGCTATGTGCAGAAGGTAGTCGCTGCCGCATTGGCGCCGCCGCGTCCTGCACCTGGCCTCTCGCGGAAGGAAGCAGCACCGGAAACACCCCTTTCGACGCAACCGCTCGAAACCCCGCCCAACAGGGCACAACTTTAAGCAGGAGCTTTTTTCATGTACGCAAACAACACGGCAGGCATCGCGGTTCAGCGCGAGAGCAATGCAGCTCAGTGGGGCAAGGCCCTGCTGTGGTCCTTCCTCTTGGTCGCGATCGTCATGTTCTTGCTGCCCGGTCTGGCGCACGCCACCGGCACGGGCACCGGGACGGGTACGGGCGGCGCCGGTGCGGCACAGACCCGCATCAACGCGGTCGCCACCGGCTGGCAGAACATCGTGCAGGGCGTGGGCGTGGCGGTTCTTGTCATCGCTTGGTCCTACATCGGCTACCAGATCGCGTTCGCCGGCAAGACCATCAAGGACATGTTTCCGACAATGGTCGGCACGTCCATCGCTGGCCTGGCTCCGGTGCTCGTCGGCTGGCTGTTCAGCTAAGCCGGTCACTCAGATAGGCGGGTAGCGATGCAGGACGATTTCTACGATCCCATCTACAAGGGCTGCACGGCACCAAGCACGATCTTAGGCGTGCCGCTCATTCCGTTTATCTTGGGCGCGTTGGCGATCGGCCAGCTCACCGTGCTCAGCTTCTATTTCATCCGGCTGAGCGTGGCCCTGGTTTTCATCATCATCGGCGTGTTCCTCTACGCATGGGCGCGCAAGGTGGGCTCGAACGATGAGCATCGCCTCCTGCAGTACCTCATGAAAGCGCGTATGCGTGGCCGCCAGTCGGCCACGCGCAAGTTCTGGGGAGCGGTGAGCTTCTCGCCTTTGCCACCGCGAAAGTAACCCACATGTTTTTCAAGAAGTCCGGCGATCTCGAAGAGTCCAAGACTCTCGGCAAGGGCGAGATTCACGTCGCGCACTACATCCCGCAAGGCGTTCACCTCACGCCCAACGTCATCAAGCTGCGCGAGAACGGGGATCTGTGCGCCACCTGGCACTTGCATGGTATCCCGTTCGAGACAG
>ERZ761609.2363-NODE-2363-length-14084-cov-17.246846_pt1 | contig 14084 bp, 19 predicted proteins | sample MGYA00511163_ERZ761609 | MGnify/ENA primary metagenome ERZ761609 (study PRJEB28899, sample SAMN02445070) | bioreactor sludge metagenome | biome: EBPR sludge | place: Australia: Brisbane, Thorneside Wastewater Treatment Plant | collected 2011-12-16 ... | reverse complement strand
ATTGCGGAGGTAGATCAGATTGCCAGGGTTGTCGAGCGCGAAGGCGGCGCCCGGCCCGGTGGTGGCGGCGCAGCCGAACGTGACCGAGGCGGAGCTGGACAAGACCATCCTCAACTTCGCCCTGATGAACGGCGCGCTGGAACTGCTGCCGCAGTCGTGGGCCTCCATGGCCATCATCCCGCTGCAGATCAAGATGGTGTACGGCATCGGCCGTGCCCACGGGGTCCAGCTCGATCAGGGCCACATCAAGGAATTCATCGCCGCCGCCGGGGTGGGGCTCACCTCGCAATATCTCGAACAGTTCGGCCGCAAGCTCCTGGGCGGCTTGCTGGGCAAGGCCGCCGGCAAGACCTTCGGCAGTATCGGCGGCGCGGCCACCGGCATGGCCTTCTCTTTCGCCACCACCTACGCACTGGGGCAGCTCGCCAAGCGTTATTACGCCGGCGGCCGCGTGATGAATACGTTGGTGCTCAAAGACACGTTCCAGACCCTGCTCGGCCCGGCCAAACAGATGCAGACGCAATACATGCCGCAAATCCAGCAGCAGGCGGGCACGCTCGACATGGCCCGGGTCATGGCCATGGTGCGCGGGGCTTGAACGGCTGCCGATACTTCGGCCTTCGACGCCGGGACCATGCGTTGCTCGCGTGCGAAAGGCCCGGGACGGCGGGCGGGCGTTTGGTCTGAAGGGGGTGATGCCCAGACCAACCTGCTCACCCTTGCGCTCGCCGCCGACCCCCACTTCGGTCCTCACATGGCGATCCCGGGCAAGGACAACGGCTTGGACATCGCGGGCCTGGTCGTGGACGGCCGATGGCTGCTGCTGGGCCTGCGCGGCCCGTTGCTGCGCGGATGGTCGGCGCTGCTCGAGACCGCGAAGGAAGCCAGCGGCGGCCAACTGCGCTTGGCGCCGCCGGGACGGCACGAAACCTGACCTTTAACGCGATATTCCGGGAATCGACACTCGTCGATCGCTGGTGCGCTGTCGTACAGACACGGCATGCAGCCTGGATCAGGCTCTTCGACACGCGGTCATGGTGCGAATCGTCACGACCACGCCGCCGAGAGTTCTGATCAGGCCGGCTGGTCCAGCGCTGGCGGCGCTCCCGGCGACCTCCGATTTCGTAACGCTGACTCCTTGAAACCATCATGAAACAAACCAAGAGCCCGACCAAGCCGGTCAACGCACAGCAGTTCCCGTTGCAGGCGCAAACCGATGCGACCGCCGGGCGAGACAAGGTCCGCGAGAACGTGCCTGTGCATGCGCCTCGTCAATCAAAGCGTCCCGTAGAAAGAACGAGCAAGGGCCGGACGGGCACCTGATCTTGGGGGGCCGTCGGATCGTGCCGCTCGCATCGACGAGCTCTATCGCCGACCCTGCGTAGGGTCCATTGTTGTAGGTGTCCGAGGTGTCCTGGGCGGCAGCGCTGACGAGCCATTCGTCTCCCGGCAGCGCCACGCCCTCAACAGTCTCTGGCCCAACTTCAGGCCGCTGGCAGCGCTCGAGTGAGTCCGGCCGGCGATGCCCGCGGTGTCGTCAGCAACCACTTCTCTGACAGTTCGAGTTTCCAGCATGGGGAACATGACTGAAGCTGTGGCCGGAGCGCGTGCGCGTGCGTGCCTGCAACTTGCGCCCCAGCGGGTTCCGCGGGGTCGGGCAAAGATGGCCAATCATCACAGCACCATTCGCGTTCGCCGGTTGTGCCGACAAAGCAAGCTGCGGGGGTGACTGCGACCTCGCGATGTCGGCCATCAGCGGCTGTGCAACCCGGTTTCGCTGGTCGACACCCCGGCAGCCCACAATGACTCCGCGACGAGTTCGAATTTCCGCATGCCGCGCCGATGCCAAGGACTGACGGTACCTGCGTCACGCTCTTGCGCCTCACCGCTTGCCACTGTCAATCAGTTTCGGCACTCCCCCGAGAACGATCAACGCCAGCAGCGTGCTCAGCACTGCCGTCGACTCCCGACCCAGGCCGCATGCAATGCCGATCGCCGCCGTCATCCAGACGCCGGCTGCGGTGGTCAATCCTCGTACTTCGTCTTCGTCGCGAATCTTGATGATGGCGCCGGCACCGAGAAAGCCGATGCCTGCCACGACGCCCTGAATCACCCGACTCATGTCGGGAAGCGTCATGCCGGCCTGCTGCGGCACGAGCACGAACAACGCCGCTCCCATTGCAACCAGCATGTGGGTGCGGACTCCGGCTGCCTTGCCCTGCTGCTCACGTTCGTACCCCAGCACGCCGCCGAGCACTGCCGCCAGTACCAGGCGCGTCAGGATGCGCGTGATCTGCTCGACATCCGCGGCGTCGGAGAACTCGGCCAGTACGGTATCGACAATTCGGTTCCACATAGCTTCGGCCTCGTTGCTGCAATCGGGCAGGCATCGAACCAGTTCAAGCCGGCGCCGGGCAAGAGCAGCATCGTAGTCGCAGGCGTTGAATATGCCGTTGAGCCTCAGGATAGCGTTGACGCACGGTCACGCCGGCCGTTGCCGTTGTTCGTGCGACGTGGCGCACAACAGCGTCTCCGAGCGACTTTTTAGGGTCGCGCAGTGGATGGCTCAGGCAAGGCGAACTGGTCAGTTCCGGGGCGCCGGCCGCAACATCTCACGGTGCAAGCCCCAATGCTCGACAGCGGCGACGAGCACGATCGATTCGCCATCGTTGACATGGGCATCGACTTCTGCAAGCTCCACACACAGGCGCAGCAACCTCACGCGCAGCGCGGGGTCTTGAATCTCGCCCATCAGATCGGCCAACGTGCGCTCGTCCACAGGGCAGGCGTCGGCCCACTTCAACTGGTCGCTCGAGAGCAGTTCTTCGCAGAAGGTATCCAGCAGTGCGTGCAACTCATGCCGCGCCAGGCCCAGCTGCTCATGCACGACCAGACGGTCGAGCAACTCGATCTCGGCGTCGCCGATGTCGCCGTCGGCCACCACGATCAGGGCGACGATGCGAGCGGCCGCCTGCGGGCTGTTCGCGGGATAACTGCGCATGATGGGTCTCCCTTGGGTGCTGGCGGTGGCGATTCAGTCGAAGATGTTGCTCAGCCATGACTTCTTGCGGCCGCCCTGCGGCCCCCGACCGTGCTCGTAATCGGAGTCGGCAAACTGGGGCTGCGATCTGGCGGCGGTGTCGCCGGTTGGGGCCGGCGGTGCCAGCGTCGCCGAGCGCTCGATCAGCTTGTCGAGTTCGCCGCGGTCCAGCCAGACGCCGCGGCATTGCGGGCAATAGTCGATCTCGACGCCCTGGCGGTCGCTCATCACGAGGGCGGTGTCGGTGCAGGTCGGGCATTTCATAAGGTGTTCCTGGTGAGGGTTCATTCATCCGAGCTGCCGAAGCCGACAGGCCGAGCAGGCTCGTGAACAGGTTGAAGATCTAGACGTACAGCCCGACGGTGGTCAGCACGTAGTTGGTTTCGCCGCCGGTGACGACGCGGCTGGTCTCGAACAGGATCAGGCCGGACGACAGCCGCGCGGCTCCTGGCGGGCAGTCGAGGGACTGGGCGTCATGAGGTTCATGTTGTCGAGTCTCAGGTCCTTCGAGTTCAGCGTTCGTGACTGACGAAGCGATGGCGCATGCGGCGGGAATCACTGCCTCGGCGCCACAGGCGCATGACGAAGCGCGCCGCGCGCGCCAGCGCGTTGTCCAGCGCAGTGCGCCAGTCGCTGGCCACGGAGGCGACGACCACCGACCCTGCGCCATCGGTCCGGAGTTCCACCTGGCAGCGCTTGTCGATGCCGCCGCGCGGCCCGTTCACGTCCGACATCTGCACCTCGGCCCGCGGCACCAGCCAGCCCAGGCGTCGCAGCACGAAGCGCACACGACGCTCGGTCAGGTCGCGGAGGTCGGTGGCTTGCGGATGGCGGGACTTGAAGAGCACTTGCATCACGGATCTCCAGCGGTTGAGGGACAGACGAAATGTGGGGCGCCTGGCCGCTCTGGAAAAGCAGCCTTTCAAGAACGCGAACATCGGATAAGCCTGAACATAGGACGGAGCTTCGGCCGCAGACTTGGGCGTTTGGTGTCTCCGGCTGGCAAGCGTTGCAGCGCGCGGGCCTTCTTGGCACGCCATCCTCTGGAGAAACACCCGATGCCCAACGCTCGAACCGCCAATGCCGTCCGTCTGGAGTTCGCGCCTGACTCCCTGGTTCAATCCAATCTGTCAGGGGCGGCCTTCACCGGCAACTGGCTCTGGGTGGCGGGCGACGAAGCCTGCGGCCTGGACCGCCTTCGCCTGCTCGACCCCGTCGGGCGCGAGGCCTTGCGCTTTGGCGAGGTGCGCGACTTCCCGCTGGCCGATCTGCTGGACTTGCCTGGCGCGGCCGGGGAAGAGGCCGACCTGGAAGGCATGACCGTGGCCGACGGCTTCCTGTGGGTGGTGGGCTCCCATGGCCTGAAGCGCAAGAACGCCAAGCCGGACCGCGGCCACGCCGACAACGCCAAGCGGCTGGCGAAGGTGGCGCTGGATGGCAATCGGCGTCTGCTGGCTTGCCTGCCCATCGAGCCCGACACCAAGGGCGAGCCCTGCCTGGTCAGGCAGGCGCAGGACGGGCGACGGGCGCTGCGCCTGAAGGGCGATGCGCAAACCAACCTGCTCACCCGTGCGCTCGCCGATGACCCCCACTTTGGGCCGTACATGGCCATCCCTGGCAAGGACAACGGCTTTGACATCGAAGGCCTGGCGGTGGACGGCCGCCGGTTGCTGCTCGGCCTGCGAGGCCCGGTGCTGCGCGGTTGGTCGGCGCTGCTCGAGATCGCGGTTGAGCCCCGCGCTGACCAGCTGCGCTTGGCGCCCCTGGACGACAGCGGCATGCTGATCCGCAAGCATTTCCTGCAGCTCGACGGCCTGGGCGTGCGGGACCTGCACTTCTCCGGCGACGACCTCTACATCCTGGCCGGCCCGACGATGGGGCTGAACGGCGACATCCGCGTCTTCAAGTGGCCTGCTGCCCGGCCCTTGTTGGCCGCCAACCGTGAGTCGGTGCGCTTCGAGTCGGCGCTGACCGAGTCGGTGCCGCTGCCGCACGGACGCGGCACCAACCGCGCCGAGGCCATCTGCGACCTGCCGCCGGCGCTGTCGGGCGGCAAGGCGCGCTGGCTCGTGCTGTACGACGCGCCAGGTGCTGATCGCAAGGAGGGCGAGCACACCGTCTTCGGTGATCTGCTGCGCCACGATTGATACCTTTCGCCGCCTGTCTCGATAGCCCATGTCCAGATGCCCCGAGCTCGAACCCGCGGCACCGCTCCAGTTCGTCATCAACGCGGCAGCGGGCAGCAGCGACGCGGAGAAGAAGCGCGAAGTCATCGAATCCGCGCTGCGGGATGGTGGACGGCGAGGTGACCTGCTGTTCTGCAGCCCCCGCCGAGCTGTCCGGCGCAGCGCACCGGGCTGCAACCAAGGCCATCGCTGACCGCACGGCCGTGGTTGCCGTCGGCGGCGACGGCACCCTCAATACGGTGGCACAGGCCGCGCACGCCGCGGGCTGTGCCATGGGGGTGGTGGCGCAGGGCACGTTCAATTACTTCGCCCGCACGCATGGCATTCCCACTGACCCAACAGAAGCGGTCAGCCTGCTGCTGCGTGCGGCGCCGGCGCCGGTTCAGGTGGCCAGCATCAACGACCGCGTGTTCCTGGTCAACGCCAGCCTCGGGCTCTATCCCGACCTGCTGGACGACCGCGAAGCCTACAAAGCCCGCTTCGGCCGCAGCCGCTGGGTGGCGTTCGTGGCGGCCTGTGCGACGCTGCTGCGCGCACAACGCCGGCTGCGACTGCACATCGAGATGGGTGGCACGGTTCGCGACGTGCAGACCTTGACACTCTTCGTGGGGAACAACCGGCTGCAGCTGCAGCAGTTCGGTGTGGAGCCGGAGGACACCCTGGCCGGCACGCCCGGCCACGGCAGCATGGCTGCGCTGATGCTGCGCCCCATCGGAACGTTGTCGATGATCGGGCTGATGCTGCACGGCGCGATGGGCAGGCTGGGCGAAGCCGCCGGGTGGAGGGCTTCGAGTTCCAGCACATGGTGGTGCGGCCCACGCTCGCTCCCGGCCGCACAGAGGTCGTGGTGGCGTTCGACGGTGAGGTGGCACGCATGCGCACGCCCATCGACATTCGTGTGCTGGACAAGCCCTTGTACCTGCTCCAGGCCACTGGAGCAGCGGGCGTGGCAGATGCGCCAGAAGTTTCGGCATGAGTGTCCTGCTGCAAATCTCCGACACCCACTTTGGCACCGAACAGCCGCTTGTGGTCGAGGCCCTGGTCACCCTGGCAGTCCAGCAGCGGCCGGATGTGGTGGTGCTGTCGGGTGACATCACGCAGCGTGCGCGCCCAGCCCAGTTTCGCGCGGCAAGGGCCTTCGTCGACCGATTGGGCGCGCCGGTCTTGGCCATCCCCGGCAACCACGACATTGCGCTGTTCGACCTCTGGGCCCGCCTGACCCGCCCCTACGCGCGCTACGCCGCGGCATTCGGGGCCGAGCTCGAGCCCGTGCACACGTCGCAGGATCTTCTGATCGTCGGTGTCAACACCACGAGAGCATGGCGTCACAAGAACGGTGAGGTGTCCGCGGCGCAGATCGATGGTGTGGCGAAGCTGCTGACCGCGGCCAGCCCGCGGCAGTTGCGCGTGGTGGTGGTGCACCAGCCCGCGGCCGTGACCCAGGCCAGAGATCGGCCCAACCTGTTGCGCGGCCACGGGGTTGCCAAGCGGGTCTGGTCGGCAGCAGGGGCCGACTTGGTGATGGGCGGGCACATTCATCTGCCTTACACGCGGGCGCTGAACGGGTTGGCGCGGCGACTGTGGGTGGTTCAGGCCGGACCTGCCGTCTCGTCGCGCACCCGCCGAGAAGCGCCCAACTCGGTGAACCTGGTGCGATGGGGCCAGGCCTTTGGCGGAAGTGAGGCCCAGGCGCCGAACGGGTCCTGCGCTGGGGACTGCTGCTTCATCGAACGGTGGGACTTTGCAGGTCGCGATCTGGGCTTCGTTCGCACGGCGGTCACGCCCGTGCAGCCTGAGCGCGCCTGATCGCACGGCAGTGCCGGTCACGGCATGGTGTCGTCGCTCGCCTGCCTGCGTCATAGGCAAGCTGCTCGCACTCCCCGCCTGTCACTTCGTATTTACCGAAGTTCGGCTCCCGTTGAGTCTGCTTTTGTCGGCTTTGCGTTGGCGACAAAGTCCAGCTGTCGCAACTTCCCAAGGGCCTGACCATGAAGCTTCACTTTCGCTCCAACGATCTCGAAGGCCAGCTTTGGCAGCAGCGCACTGCGGACCGGCTTCGCCGGGCGCTGGGGCGCCTGCACGGGCTGGTGGCACGCATCAAGGTCAGGCTTGACGACGTCAACGGGCCTGCAGGCGGCGTCGACAAACGCTGCAACGTCGAAATCCTCGTGCACGGGAGCAGCCCCGTGGCCGTCAGCGCCACGGCCCGAACCTGGCAGGACTCGGTCGAGGCGGCGGCATCCCGGATACGTCAGCGGGTCGTCCTGCAACTGCACCGGGTGACGGTGCTGGAGCATCAACCCAGTGCGCTGGTGCCCGCCCGCGCACGCGCGGTGACTCCTGCCGCCGGTGCCCGCTCGCTGCGTCGGTTGCAGTTGGATTAGCGAGCGCTCGCGGCGGCCAACCAAGCCAGCAATAGGCGGCGATTCTTCTGCCTTGGCACCTATCACAACCTCGACACCGAAGGCACTTCTCCATGCGCAGCTATCCCCACAACAGCCCTGAAGCCGCCGCGCGCATCGTCGCGCTGGTCCTCATCTCCGACGGTCATGTGTGCAGCTCCGAGTTCGACATCCTCAAGCAGCTGGGCGCCGAGCGTGAGCTCGGCCTGGAGCCCCATCTCCTGCCGCACATCGTTCACACGCTGTGCGAGGAACTGCTGATGGGTGGGTACGAAACGGGTTCGCTCATGGGCAACGTCGATGACAGCGCCTTGGCGTCATTGATGGCCGAGATCTCCGATCCGGCGCTGCAAAGGAAGGTGATGCGTCTGTCCTTGGCCGCGGCGCGGGCCGATGGCCATCTGGCCGAAGGTGAAACCCTGGTCGTGGAGGCCGCCCGGCGCCATTGGCAGTTGATCGAGGGTGAAGAGCCGAGCGCCCCCAGAGCGGCACAGCGCCACGCCGCCTGACCGTGGCCGACCCAACGCGTTCAAGGTCGTGCCGCAGCCACCACCTGCATCACCAAGGGGTGGTGCTGTCCTCGGCGTGAGCGGATGGCGTGGATTTCTTCCAGCACACCGTCGCAACGACCCAGGAGCCGCAGGCCACGCATCAGCGCCGCGTCGGCGGCACCAAAGCGGCTGACTGGAAACACGCCGAGGCCTCTGGCGGCAAACAGGGCAAGCAGCGCACTGTCCTCGAACTCGCCGACGATTTGCGGCCGCAGTCCCTGCGCATCGAACCAGCGGTCCAGCCGCGGCCGCAGGGCCGAGTGCCCCGTGGGCAGCAGCACGGGCAGCGTTGCCAGCGACTGCGGAAACCCCGCCACGGCGGCTTTTTGCACCAGGGCCGAGGGACCGTACCAGTCGACCGGCGACTCGACCAACTGCTCCCCCGTCAAGCGCAGATTCGGGTTGTGGGGTGCAGGTTGCCCCGCCAACACCAGATCCAGGTGATGCATCGCCAACTCTCCCAGCAGTTGTTCGAACTCGCCTTCATGGCAGAGCAGCCGCAGCGTCGGCGTTGCCAGGATCGGCGCCAGCAGCGCGTGCGCCGCCAGCTTGGAGATGCCGTCGGACAGTCCGACGGCCAGGCGTGCGACCTTGCCGCTGGCGGCCTCGCGAACCTCGTCCGGAATGAGCTGCCCCAGCTGGAAGATCTCCTCGGCCCGGGCAAAGGCGGCCTGGCCGGCCTCGGTCATCGCGACGCCGCGGCCGGCGGGCTTGAGCAACTGGTGGCCGAGTGCCTTCTCGAGTTCCCGCACCTGGGCACTGATGGTCTGCACCGCCATGTCCAGCCGCTCGGCTGCACGCGCGAAGCCGCCTTCCTTGGTGACGACCCAGAAGTAGTACAAGTGTCGGTAGTTGAGCATGGCTGCTTCACATCGGAAAAGGCGAAGTTTACGTCTGCCCAAAACTGGTTTGTTCGAAAGGCGATCCGCGCGAGACTGGCACCTGCGCCGTTATCAAGGGGGATCGATCATGTTCTACGCAATCAGCTGGTTTGTCGTGTTGGGCCTGCTGGCGCTTTGGTCGCTGGGCGCCTGGGCCTTTCACGCCGTCGCCGTCTGGGCGGTCTCCAATGCAGGCGCGCTGACTGGCGCCACAAAGGGGGTCGAGAGTCTTCGTCTGCCGGATTGGTTGGCGCCCTGGGTGCCAACGGAGATCGTGCAGGCAATGACCTCGCTGCTTTCTGGCCTGGCCCCAGCTATAGAGAGTCTGTTGCAAACGGCGCCATCGCTGGCTGGCGGCCTGAGCGTCGCAACCTGGGTGATCTGGGGCCTGGGCAGCGTGCTGCTGGTCCTGCTGGGGGCGGGCCTGCACCTGCTCATTGCGATGTGGCGCCGCCGCGGTGGCGGCTCTGGTCCCCAGCCGCGCCCGCCGGTGGCCGCTTGACGAGTTGGCGTTCCTTAGACGGGCCGACGCGACGACAGCACGCAGATCGGGCCTTGTGACGGCCCGCGGGGCAGGACATCGCCGGCCGGCGATGGCGCGCCAAGCGAAGTTGCTTCCGGGTCTGATCGTGGCGCTGGCGCTCGGGCCGAACCCTGAGCTTCCAAGGTGGCGTGGAAGCCTGCGCTTGGCGCGTGTTTGTGTCTACAGTGCCCGATCATGAACATACTCATTTTTCTCGGCGGGCTGATCCTGCTGGTCTTCGGCGCCAACGTGCTCGTGCGCGGCGCGTCCAAGCTGGCCCTGTCGTTCGGCATCAGTCCGCTTGTCGTCGGACTCACCATCGTCGCCTTCGGCACCAGCGCGCCCGAGGTCGCGGTGAGTATCGGTGCTGTGCTCGACGGCAAAACCGACATTGCGATCGGCAACGTGGTGGGCAGCAACATCTTCAACGTGCTGTTCATCCTGGGCATCAGTGCGCTGATCGCGCCGCTGGTGGTCAACATCCAGCTGATCCGTCAGGAAGTGCCGATCATGATCGGCGCCAGCCTGCTGCTGCTGGCGCTGGGGTTGGACGGCCGACTGTCGTTCTTCGACGGTGGCGTTCTCTTCGTGCTGCTCGTGTCGTACACGGGGTTCCTCATCGTGCAGTCGCGCCGTGAAACACAGGCCGCCAAGGATGAGTACGCCCACGAGATCAAGCCGGCCGAAGCGGGTGCTTGGGACGACCGGCTGCCCGCACAACTGCTGCTGATCGGTGCTGGCCTGGCCGCGCTGGTGTTCGGATCCGAATACCTGGTGCAGGCCTCCGTCACCTTCGCCAAGGCCTTGGGCGTGAGCGACTTGATCATCGGCCTGACCATCGTCGCCGCCGGCACCAGCATGCCCGAGGTGGCCACCAGCATCACCGCGGCAATCAAGGGCGAGCGCGACATTGCGGTGGGCAACGTGGTCGGGAGCAACACCTTCAACATCCTGGGCTGCCTGGGCCTGTCGGGCCTGGTGTCGGGTGACCTCGGCCTGGCCATGGCGCCGTCCCTGCTGGCCTTCGACATCTGGGTCATGCTGGCCGTGGCGCTCGCTTGCCTGCCGGTTTTCATCACTGGCCGCGAGATCGCGCGCTGGGAAGGCGGCGTCTTCCTGGGCTACTACGTCGCCTACGTGGCCTACCTGATCCTGGCCGCGCAGCAGCACGCCGCGCTGCAGGCGTTCTCGGGCGTCATGCTCGGCTTCGTGGTTCCTTTGACGGTGGTGACGCTGGTGGTGGTGGTGATCCGCCGTCCGGCGGCAGCCAGCGCGCCGTGAGTGAGTCGATGAGCGCTCAGGGCAACCTGCTCAGTCCCCGCCGTGCCTTGCAGGTCGACGTTGGAGAGGGGCATCGATCGCGTCGCAGCGCCTGCGCGGCCCCGTGCGTGCGCAACCCGCCGCTGAAGGATTGCGCCAGCATCTTCGCCGAAGCCCGTAGTGCGGTGGTGCGGCTGCGGAAGACGCGCTGGCGGCGCGCTGACGTAGAGGCGACATGACGGAGTCCATCGTGCAACGGCTGCGCGAAACCGCTGCGACCCTGCCCGCCGACAGGGTGTCGATGCAAACCCTGGCGCAAGCCCACGGGCCTGCCGCACACGGTGCCTGGCTGTTGCTGATGGCAGTGCCGTGTCTCCTGCCCGTGCCTGGCGTCGGCACGGTGCTCGGCCTGGGGATGGCCGCGCTGGCGACGGCGATGTGGCGGGGTCAGTCCTCTGCATGCCTTCCTCGGCGGGTGGCTGAACTCGAGCTCTCACGTCCCTGGGCGCAGCGGGTGCTGGGCATGCTTGCGTCTGCCTATTGCGTGGCCGGACGCTTCGCCAGGGCCCGGCTGAGCCACCTTGCATCGGCGGAAGGACGGTCATGGACCGCCGCCGCCATTGGGTTGATGGCTTTCATCGTCGTGATGCCGATCCCCTTCGGCAACGTGCTCCCGGCGCTGGCGCTGATGCTCATCGGGCTGGGGCTGGTGTTTCGCGATGGTGTTGCGATTGTCCTGGGGCTGGCGCTGGCGGGACTGGCGATTTGCGTCACTGCAGGCGTCATGCTGATGGCATGGGCCTGGGGAAGTGACTGGCTGCTGGGCTGGCTTTTGGTTTGAACGGAACTCTCAAATGATCTACGCGACCCTCAAGACCGTTCATCTGCTGTCCATCATTGTGTGGATCGGTGGCATGGTGTTTACGCACTTCTTCCTGCGTCCCGCCGTCGCCCAACTCGAAGCGCCAGTCCGGTTACGGCTCATGCACGATGTGCTCGGCCGCTTCTTCCAAGCCGTGCTTGTGGCCTCGCTGCTGACGCTGGCCAGCGGCGTGTGGATGCTGGGTCGTGTGGCCAAGCAGGTCGTGCAGTCGGGGGGCAGTTTCGATATGCCGCTGGCCTGGACCGTCATGGGGGTGCTGGGCGTCGCGATGGTGGCGATATTCATGCACACCCGCTTCGCGCTCTACAAGAAGCTCGGCCGCGCCGTCGCAGCGTCCGAGTGGGGCGCCGGTGGTGCCGCCCTGGCACAAATTCGCACGTGGGTCTCGATCAACCTTGGCCTGGGAGTCCTGGTGTTGCTCATCACGCTGTTGCGCTGATCGGCATCAGTCCGCCCTTGAAACCAGTCATTGGCATGGCGATCTTCTGATCGAATCGTATGACCGGAAGTGGCCGGGACAGGCCTATGAGAGGCCCAGACTCGTCGCCGCAAACCTGACCTTCGGGCGCTCACCGCGGTCAAACTTTCGAGCGCAGGGCGACCGGCCGCTTGTGGCCGACTGTGTGAATTCGCTGACCGGTCGGCGATCGACCGCTGCGGCTGTCGCAGCAGCCGTTGACAGGCAGCCAAGTTGGGTCAGCGATTGGCTCGGTAGCGGGTGGCGTCCAGAGGGTCGGGCAGGTTGCACTCACGCAGGAATCCTGAGGCGTGCGTCAATCCGTGGGCCTATGCCGATGAGGCTGACTACATTGCCCGTTCCGCGGCGCGAAGCTCCGTCCTGGATGGCGACGACGCGGACAAGCTGGCTGTCTTGCATCAACTGGCCGCAACCGACTTCCTGCACGCCAAGTGGATGGGAGTTTCCATGCAGTTCGTGATCAGCCATCCTGATGGGGAACGCAGGGAAGGCGTTGCCGATACCTCGATGTTGAACGACGGGGTGACGCCGGGAGTGTTGTTTGGGCCACTCTTCAACTAGCTGAGGCCGCGGTGCCGAAGCACTCCCGAGCCACATCAGCTCAAAGGGCGACGAGGATGGTGGCCATGGGTGGGTTTCAAGCGTCGCAGCTCGTCGTGGCACTCGAAGCGAGGACCTTGGCGCTGCCTTCGGCCGAGAAGCGCGCGGGCATTCATGAAGCCGCCGTCAAGCCGAGTCCACCCTAGCCCATCGATCGACCATGGTCCGGCCAACGCGCGGCTCGACTCGCCATTCGGGTTCCGAGATCTGATCGGCGACTTCGGCTCAGAACCGAATCTACCCATCCGTCAGTGGCGGTGGATTCGGTGGCCGATCCGGCGCCGTATGCAGGGCCCAGGACCCCTTCCAGCCGTTCGGCGGGCAGGGCGTTCCGGGCCGTCTGGCGTCGGAGATGGTCTCGGCCGCCACAGGCATGCGCGTGGCTTGCGCATCGGGTGATCCTCGAGCGCCCGCCCACCAAGTTCGGCTCCCGACCGTGCAGGGGGGCGCCTGCAGACCCCTGCGGCCATGGCCGCAGCAGTGCATCAAGCCTGGTCGTCGAGCAGGCACTTCTCCCACGTCGACGCCGCGGCGCCCACCACCATCGGCAGCGATTCGCCCGACGGCCGGTCGATCTGCAAGGTCACGTCGCTGTGCGTCGGCAGGCGCAGCGTGAAACGGCCGTGGCCGTCGCTCTGTGCGTTGCCGAGCAGCCGCCCGTCGGCGGCCAGCGCGCGAACCGACGTCCCGGTGACGGGGATGTAGTGGCGATCGAGCACGCAGCCTTCGACGTTGACGAATACGGGGGCCGCCACTGCATGGGTCACGTTCACCACGTCCGCCTTGAGAGCCGTGGCCGCCGGCAGCGGCTGCGCGGCCGTGGACGCGGACGCGGACGGGACCTCCGTCGGGTCCTGACCCGTCCCGCCACCACAAGCGGCCAAGGTCAGGCCCCAGGTGATGGCCAGAAGGGTGCGTGACACGTGCATCGGGGCACGTGGGGAACGGAAGGACATGATGGGCTCCTGGGCTGTGGTGCCTTCATCGTGGAGGCACGCACGCTTGAGGTGCTGAGGCGCGCCTCAATGTCGCCCGAGGGATCTCTCAGGCGCGGCGCAGGCGAAGCGCGGGCCCGTGGCCGCCCTTCACCCTGCCGGCAGGCCCGCCTCGCGCAGCGTGTCCATCAGCTGGTCCAGCTGGTCGATGCAGGCCGGGTCGTAGGTGCGCTCCATGCTCGTACGCGCCGCCGCCAGGCTGCCGAAAGCCGGGTGCTCGCGGCACAGCGTGGCCACCCAGATCGGAAGAGCGTCGTGTAGGGAAAGAGTGTAGATCTCGGTGGT
>ERZ761609.2361-NODE-2361-length-14093-cov-6.723109_pt1 | contig 14093 bp, 12 predicted proteins | sample MGYA00511163_ERZ761609 | MGnify/ENA primary metagenome ERZ761609 (study PRJEB28899, sample SAMN02445070) | bioreactor sludge metagenome | biome: EBPR sludge | place: Australia: Brisbane, Thorneside Wastewater Treatment Plant | collected 2011-12-16 ... | reverse complement strand
CGCTCGAACGTGATCGAGACCCGCAAGTTCTCGGAGCGGCTGGAAGATGCGATTGACGCCGCCAACAGCGAAGGTCTCGGCCTTCTCACCGCCACCGCGCGTCATGCGCTTGATGTCCAGTGCCGAAAGTTCCCGTGCTTTCTTGGGCATTTCTACCCGCCATCAATTACCCGCCATATAGCCCGCCATAATGCATGCGACAAGTTGCGACATCATGCAATGGCAAACATAGGTCGGAAGGCAAGTTACTGATGATACACTGATAAAATACGACGGGTCGCAACATGGTGAACGGGAAAATGGCGGCCACCGCTTCCGCCAAGATCACGGATGGAGCCGGATCATTCAGCCTGCAAGGGTTGCTCTCCGCATGTCACCCTGACCGGAATTGCCGCGCGCATGTCACGTTGGAGCGGTGCGCGCCTTGATATGCCGGTCGATGCCTTTGCCGATAGGCCCGTGCAGAAGCACCAGAACGGCATTGCCATGGGCCATGGCAATGCCGTGATGCGCGTATAGGTTGTAAATCATGCGATCTCACCTCATGCTGGCCCATGACATGAACGACATGAGGCAAAGGTGATGGATTACGCGCATTCCGGGCTGACGGATGATGTGACGGGCTGGCAAACTCTTGCAGAGCATCTTGCGGCCACGGCGGAGCTGGCGGCGAGGCGGGGCCATCGTCTGGGGATCGCGCGGATGGCGGAAATCGCCGGGGCTTTGCACGACTTTGGCAAGCACGACCCCGCCTTTCAGCGGCGCCTGCGGGGCGAGGCCATCAGCGTCGATCACTCCACCGCCGGGGCGGCGCTGCTGATGGCACGCGCACAGAGGGATAACCGCATCCCGGCCGAGCTGCTTGCCTATGCCATTCTGGGCCATCATGCAGGATTGCCGGATCGCGACGGCGGTGAGGCCACGATGGCGTATCGGCTGGACCAGTTCGAGGACCGGGTTTCCCCTGAGATCAGCGCCGCGACCCCGGTTGAACTGACACCACTCTTGCCCGAGATCAGGGCGCGGATACGCCCCGGCCCCACCGCCGGGTTTGACCTTTCGGTGCTGGGACGGATGCTGTTTTCCTGCCTCGTCGATGCCGATTTCCGCGATACCGAGGCCTATTATGACCAGCTGGAAGGGCGCAAGAGCGCGCGGGATTGGCCGGAGCTGACCGATCTTCTGCCAGAGCTGCGCGCAGTCTTTGACGGGCATATGGCGCAGCTCAAACCTGACACCGAACTGAACCAATTGCGGGCCGAGGTGCTGGCCGCGATCCGCGCCAAGGCCAGCCTGCCACCGGGCCTTTTCACGCTGACAGTACCGACCGGCGGGGGCAAGACCTTGGCCAGCCTTGGCTTTGCGCTGGATCACGCGGCCCAGCATGGCCATCGGCGGATCATCTACGCCATCCCCTATACTTCGATCATCGACCAGACTGCCGCGACCTTTCGCACGGTGCTGGGCAATGTCGTGCTGGAACATCATTCAGCCATCGACACCGAAAAGCACCACCTGGAGGGCCGCGACAAGGCCCGTCTGGCGATGGAGGATTGGGCGGCCCCCCTGGTGGTGACGACCAATGTGCAACTGTTTGAAAGCCTGTTCGCAGCCCGCCCCTCGCGCTGTCGCAAGCTGCACAATATCGCCGGATCGGTGATCGTGCTGGACGAGGCGCAAAGCCTGCCGCGCGAATTGCTGCTGCCGACGCTGCGGATGATCGACACGCTGGCCGCGCAGTATGGCTGCACGGTGGTGCTTTGCACGGCGACGCAACCGGCCTTTGACAGTCGGCAGCTGAAGCAGGGGCTGGCACTGGAGGGGCGTGAATTGGCCCCCGATCCGGTGGCGCTGGCCGGGCGCCTGCGCCGGGCGCGGATCGTGCAGGGCGGGGTGATGGAGGATGCGGCGCTGATCGAGGCCTTGCGCGATACGCCGCAGGGCATGGTGATCGTCAACAGCCGCAAACATGCGCTGGAGCTGTTCCAGGCAGCGCAGGCAGAGGGGCTGGAAGGGCTGGTCCACCTGACCACCCGGCAATATCCGGCGCATCGCCGCCGCATTCTGGCCGATCTGCGGGAGCGGTTGCGGGCGGGCACTCCCTGCCGCCTGATCGCCACCAGCCTGATCGAGGCCGGGGTCGATGTGGATTTCCCGAAAGGCTGGCGGGCCGAGACCGGGCTGGACAGCATCGTGCAATCGGCGGGCCGGGTGAACCGCGAGGGCAAGCGCCCGTTGGCGGACAGCACGCTGACCGTGTTCGAGGCGCCAGGCCAGCCCCTGCCCGCCAGCCTGAAACCGCTGATCGACGCCACGCGCAGCACGGCGGGGCGATGGGAGGATCTGCTGGCCCCCGAGGCGATCCGGGACTGGTTTGAACAGGTTTACTGGACTCGCGGGGCCGAGCGGATGGGGCAGCGCATGGTGGACGGGTTTGTCTTTGATGGCAAAGGCACCAACTTCCCCTATCGCAGCACCGCCGCGGATTATCGCATGATCGACAGCCCGATGGTGCCGGTCATCATCGCGCTTGAGCCTGAGGCCGAGGCCGCCATCGCGCGGCTGCTCGCCCCCGAAGTGCCCTCTGGTCTGGTGGCGCGGCAGGTCCAGCGCTTCACGGTGCAAGTGCCGGAAAAGGCGCGCGATCTGCTGCTGCGCAATGGCCATGTGAACTTTGAAGCGGCCCATCTGCGTGGCGACCAGTTCTGCGTGCTGCACACGAAATCGCTGTATCACGAGGACAGCGGCCTTCGCTGGGAGGATGCGGAGTATCTGGGCGATGGCATCCTGTGACCCGCAACCTGCGGCAATTTCACCCTTGCCAAATGCGCGCGACGCGATAGCCTGACCGGGATTGCAAGGAAAGAACATGGCTTACGGTATTCGTCTTCATGTCTGGGGCAAACATGCCCTGTTTACCCGCCCAGAACTCAAGGTTGAACGCGTCAGCTATGACGTGATGACCCCCTCTGCCGCGCGGGGCGTGCTGGAGGCGATCCATTGGAAGCCCGCGATCCGTTGGGTCATCGACCGGATTCATGTGCTGGAGCCGATCCGCTTCCAGTCGATCCGCCGCAATGAGGTGGGCCACAAAGCGCCCGCTGGCACGATGAAAAGCGCGATGAAGCGGGGGGATCTGGGCGGTGTGCAGCTTCTGGTGGATGAAGACCGCCAGCAGCGCGCCTCTACGGTGCTGGTGGCCCCGCGCTATGTGATCGAGGCGCATTTCGAGATGACCGCCAAGGCCGAGGCGGGCGACAATGAGGGCAAGCATCTGGACATTTTCAACCGCCGCGCGGCACGGGGACAGTGCTTTCACCAGCCCTGCCTTGGCACCCGCGAATTTGCCGCCCATTTCGACCTGATCGAACCGGGTGCCCCCCTGCCCCCGCGCGCCCCCGAGGCCGAAACCGCCGAGCTGGGCTTTGGAGCGCCGCGCGATCTGGGCTATACGCTGTGGGATATTGACCATGCCGCGCCGGGCCGCCCCTCGCTGCTGTTCCGCGCCAGCTTGCGAGATGGCGTGATGGAGGTGCCGCCTCCGGGCAGCGCGGAGGTGAAGCGATGAGCCTTCTGGCCGCCCTCGCCCGCGCCTATGACCGCCTGCCCGACGCGCCGCCCTATGGGTTTTCATCCGAAAAGATCGGCTTTTGTGTGGTGCTGAATCCTGACGGGACAGTGGCCGAGAAGATCAACGACCTGCGCGACACGGACAAGAAGCGCAGCCCGCGCATGCTGCTGGTGCCGCAGGCGGTGAAGCGCACGGCAGGCATCGCGCCGAATTTCCTGTGGGACAAATCGGCCTATGTGCTGGGCGTGACCGCAGGGGAAGGCAAGCGAACGGCAGATGAACATGCGAAGTTTCGCGCGCAGCATCTGGAATGGCTGGCTGGCACAGAAGATGCGGGCTTGCTGGCCCTGTGCCGCTTTCTGGAAAGCTGGGTGCCGGAGGCTTTTGTCGCGCCGCTGTGGGACGATGCGACGCGCGACCAGAACATCGTCTTCCGGCTGGCGGGCGAGTATGGCTTTTTGCATGAGCGACCCGAGGCGCACAGCTTGTGGCGGCGGATCGGGGCGACGGGAGCCTCGGACCCGCAGATTTGCCTCGTGACCGGTGATCCCGGCCCGGTGGCGCGGCTGCATCCGTCCATCAAGGGGGTTTGGGGGGCGCAATCCTCGGGGGCCAGCCTGATTTCGTTCAACCTCGATGCCTTCACCTCTTACGGCCATGACCAAGGCGACAATGCCCCGGTCTCGGAGGCCGCGGCTTTCGCCTATACCACCGCGCTGAACCGTTTTCTGGAAAAGGACAGCGGCCATCGCATCCAGATCGGCGATGCCTCGACGGTGTTCTGGGCAGATGCGGGCGCTGCGCTGGCCGAGGAGGCCGAGAGCTTTTTTGCGGCCTTTCTGGACCCCGCCGCAAGCGACAAGGCCTCTGCAAGCAAGATCGAGGGCAAGCTGGAAGCCATCCGCAACGGCACGCGGCTGAACCAGATCGCGCCCGATCTGGAGGGTGTGCCCTTTCACGTTCTGGGCCTGTCACCCAATGCGGCGCGGCTTTCCGTGCGGTTTTACTGGTCCAGCAATTTCGGCACGCTGACCGAAAATTACCAGCGCTTTCTGGCTGATACCAATGTGCAGCCGCCGCCGCGAGAGGGTTGGCCGCCGCTGTGGCGCTATCTGATCGAACTGGCCGTGCAGGGCAAACGCGAGAATGTACCGCCCCTGATCGCAGGCGACTGGATGCGGTCGATCCTGACGGGCGCGGCCTATCCGCTGACGCTGCTGTCCACCACCCTCATGCGCATCCGCGCCGATGGTGAGGTGAGCCCCCTGCGCGCGGCCATTCTGAAATCCGTCCTGATCCGTAACTTCAACAAGGAGGCCCCGGTGGCGCTTGATCCCGAATTCAAGGAGAGCAAAGGCTATCTCCTTGGCAGGCTGTTTGCGGCCTATGAGCAGGTCCAGCGCGCGGCGCTTGGCGGCAATGTGAACGCGACCATCAAGGACAAGTTCTATGGGGCTGCCTCTGCTTCGCCGCAAAAGGTTTTTGCCACGCTGAACAGTGGCGCACAAAACCACTTCACCAAACTGCGAAAGGTCAACCCGGGTTGGGCATTCAATCTGGATGAGCTGATCCGGTCGATCCTGGATCAGATGTCGCCGGCGAATGACCCGATCCCCGCCTTTCTGAGCGCGCCGGAACAAGGGATGTTCGGGCTTGGCTATTATCACCAGCGCAGCGAATTTTTCCGCAAGCGCGACGACAAGACAGAAGATACGGATTCGGAGACCATCGCATGACCACCCTTTCCCGCCGCCATGATTTCGTGATGATCTTCGATGTCACCAATGGCAACCCGAATGGCGATCCCGATGCTGGCAACCAGCCCCGACTTGACCCGGAAACAGGTCATGGTCTGGTGTCCGATGTCAGCCTCAAACGCAAGATCCGCAACTATGTGGATCTCGCGCATGAAGGCAAGGAGGGGCATCACATCTATGTTCAGGAAGGCGCAATTCTGAACGAGAAGCATCGTCTGGCCTATATTGCGAAGCGCCCGGATGACCCGAAGGCCAAAAAGGACGCCAAGCTGAACCCCAAGGACGATGCCGAGGCCAAGGCGCTGCGCGATTGGATGTGCGCGAATTTCTTCGATGTGCGCACCTTTGGGGCCGTAATGTCGACGGGGGTGAATTGCGGTCAGGTCAAAGGGCCGGTTCAGATGACCTTTGCCACCTCGGTGGAACGTATCCTGCCGGCCGAGGTGACGATCACCCGCATGGCCGCGACCAATGAGGCCGAAAAGAAGAAAACCGAGGAAGGCAGCGACGGCGATCAGCGCAGCGACAACCGCACCATGGGCCGCAAGCATATCGTGCCCTACGGGCTTTATGTCGCGCATGGCTTCATCTCGGCCAAATTCGCAGAGCGCACCGGGTTCTCGGAGGCCGATCTTGACCTGCTGTTCGAGGCGTTGAAGAACGCATTTGAACACGACCGCTCAGCCGCAAGGGGCGAGATGGCCACGCGCAAGCTGATCGTGTTCCGGCACGAGAACGCGCTTGGCAATGCCCCGGCGCATGAGCTGTTCGAGCGGGTGCGGGTGGGCCGCAATCTGGATGGTGAATTCCGCGAGATCGGCCATCCCGGCCTCGACAACCGCGCCCCCGCCCGAAAGTTCAAGGATTACATGGTCGAAATCGACCGTGAGGGTCTGCCCGAGGGGGTCGAGATCCTGGAGCTGGTCTGACCCATGGCCGCCGGGATGGAGCCAATCCCCATCTCGGCGGTGCAGCATGCGGTCTATTGCCTGCGCCAGGCCGCGCTCATACATCTGGAGCGGCTTTGGGCTGACAATCGCTTTACCGCCGAAGGGGATGTGCTGCATGCCGTCGCTGACAAGGGAGGCAAGCGGCAGGCGCGCGGGGTGCGGCGGGTGCTTGCGCTGCCCCTTGCCCATATGGCGCTGAACCTTGTTGGCACCGCCGATCTGGTGGAGTTTCACGGTGCCACCCCCTTCCCCATCGAATACAAGCGCGGCAAGCCCAAGCTGCATCGCGCCGACGAGGCGCAGCTTTGCGCGCAAGCGCTCTGTCTGGAGGAAATGACCGGCCAGCCCGTGCCGGAAGGCGCATTGTTTTATGCTCAGACCAGGCGCCGGGTCGTGGTGCCTTTTGATGCCGATCTGCGCGCCCTGACCGAAGCGGCGGTCGCCGAACTGGCCGCCACCTTTGCCAGCGGCCAGACGCCGCCGCCCACCCCGCACAAAAGCCGCTGCCGCGCCTGTTCCCTGCTGGATCTGTGCCGCCCCGAGACCTTCGCCCGCCCCGTGCGGCACTGGCGCGACCGGATGGTGGCCAAGGCTTTGGATGCCTCATGAAAAAGCTGCTCAATACCGTATATGTCACCACCGAAGGTGCGGCGCTGAAGAAGGATGGCGAAACCCTGGTGGCCGAGGTGGAGGGCACCGAGCGCGCCCGCGTGCCACTGCATATGCTGGCCTCGGTCGTCGTGTTTGGCCCGATCCTGATCTCGCCCGCCCTGATCGGCATCTGCGCCGAACGCGGCATCACCATCGCGTTGATGGACCGCGTGGGCCGGTTTCAGGCCCGGATCGAGGGGCCGGTTTCGGGCAATGTGCTGCTGCGGCGCGCGCAATATCGGGTGGCCGATAGCGCCGAAGACATCGTGCGCTCCATCGTCATGGGCAAGATCGCCAATCAGCGCGCCGTGATCCGCCGCGCCTTGCGCGATTACGGGTCAGACATGGCCCCTCCGGTGCTTGCAGCCCTTGAAGCGAGTTCTGACCGCATGGCTCATATCTTGCGCCGGGTGCAGATGACCGATCAGGGCCTCGACGCGCTGCGCGGCTCTGAGGGCGAGGCGGCGCATCTCTATTTCGCGGGGTTCGATCACCTGATCCGCAGCCCCGACCCGGAATTGCGCTGGACCCAGCGATCGCGCCGCCCGCCCCTGGATGCGATGAATGCCTTGCTGTCCTTCCTTTATACGCTGCTGACCCATGATTGCCGATCGGCCTGTGAGGCGGTGGGGTTGGACCCGGCAGTGGGCTTTCTGCACCGGGATCGGCCGGGGCGGCCCAGTCTGGCCCTTGATCTGATGGAGGAGTTGCGCGCCCCGCTGGCCGATCGGCTGGCGCTGTCGCTGGTCAACCGGCGGCAACTGAGGGCCGGCGATTTCCGCAAGATGGAAAGCGGGGCCGTCCTGCTGAGTGATGACGCGCGCAAGCTGGTGCTGACCGCCTGGCAAGAGCGCAAGAAGGAAGAGCGGCTGCATCCGTTCCTGGCCGAAAAGGCCCCCTTCGGTCTGGTACCCTATCTGCAGGCGCAGATGCTGGCCCGCCATCTGCGCGGCGATATCGACGCCTATCCGCCATGGTTCTGGAGCTGAGATGCTGGTTCTGGTCACTTATGATGTGAACACGCTGGAGGAGGGGGGCAAAAGGCGCTTGCGCCGGGTGGCCCGCGCCTGCGAGGATTGGGGCCAGCGCGTGCAATTCTCGGTCTTCGAGATCGAGCTGGACCCGGCGCAATGGACCAAGCTGAAAGCGCGGCTGGAGGCGATCATCGAGCCGGCCCATGACAGTCTGCGCTACTACTATCTGGGGGCCAACTGGGCCCGAAAGGTGGAGCATGTGGGAGCCAAACCGGCAACGGATCTGAACGGCCCGCTGATCATTTGACCGCTCCGATGCGAACCCCAAGCGTGCCGCAAACTCCGCCCGGTTTCGCACCGCCACCAGCTCTTTGAAATCGTTCAGCAAAGATACAACCCTGCCATCCGCCGCAGGACACTTGACCGAACACAGACATACCTTCGCAGTTTCACTCCGGTTTACCGAGCCGTGCCATAAGGTTACACTATACTATGTCGCCCCCACACGGGGGCGTGGATCGAAACTTGACGAAGCCGTCGAAGTCCTCAACGCCGTCCAGGTCGCCCCCACACGGGGGCGTGGATCGAAACAAGATCAATATGCTGCCAAAGCTCAAGGCCAGCTGTCGCCCCCACACGGGGGCGTGGATCGAAACTACAAGCCGCAGACCAAGGAGGAGCGCGCCGCGACGTCGCCCCCACACGGGGGCGTGGATCGAAACGGAGCTGCATGAACAAGCCCGCATTGTGGGAGGCGTCGCCCCCACACGGGGGCGTGGATCGAAACGAGACCGTTGTTCGCCCCGGTGAGCAGGCTGGCATAGTCGCCCCCACACGGGGGCGTGGATCGAAACCCCGGTCGGAGCTACCGCTGTGCAGACGCCATTGTCGCCCCCACACGGGGGCGTGGATCGAAACGCCGGATCGTGGGCAGCAGGACCGCGCAGAGCCAGGTCGCCCCCACACGGGGGCGTGGATCGAAACCGTTTATCCTTATATTTCAAGGGCTTATCGTACGACCGTCGCCCCCACACGGGGGCGTGGATCGAAACCGCAACCCTCATCCCGAGAGGATACTTCATGGATGTCGCCCCCACACGGGGGCGTGGATCGAAACATGGACGCGGCCGATGTGAACAGGCTGCTGCGCACGTCGCCCCCACACGGGGGCGTGGATCGAAACCGCCACGATCCAGCCATATGCCCGGAGCGCATACGTCGCCCCCACACGGGGGCGTGGATCGAAACGTCAAACCACACGTCACCCGGCCAGCCCTGCGCCGTCGCCCCCACACGGGGGCGTGGATCGAAACATGACCAGAACGCTGTCACGCAGGGCGCGCGGATCGTCGCCCCCACACGGGGGCGTGGATCGAAACACCTTGAGCATGCTCTTGGCCCACCAACGCAATGGTCGCCCCCACACGGGGGCGTGGATCGAAACTCCATGAATGCGATCTGAGGTCTGGTCATGCGCGGTCGCCCCCACACGGGGGCGTGGATCGAAACTCCAGATCATCCTTCACCTTGTTGGCGCGGATCAGTCGCCCCCACACGGGGGCGTGGATCGAAACGATCCATGGAGGGCAAAGCCCATGACTTCACCGACGTCGCCCCCACACGGGGGCGTGGATCGAAACCCGCAGGCGTCGAGTTTAAGGAGTGGAATCCGCAGGTCGCCCCCACACGGGGGCGTGGATCGAAACCTGTCAGTGCCACGACGGGCAGCGCGGCGCCGCCTGTCGCCCCCACACGGGGGCGTGGATCGAAACTCCGTCGCCAGCCGCACCAGCGGCGTGACCATGACGTCGCCCCCACACGGGGGCGTGGATCGAAACACCGTCTCCAGATTTCGGAGTCGGGCCTTGTGTGTCGCCCCCACACGGGGGCGTGGATCGAAACTGAACAGCCTTGAGGCATGCAGCTTCAAGCATCGGTCGCCCCCACACGGGGGCGTGGATCGAAACACCCTGAACCCTGGGCGGCATGATCGGTCGGTTGGGTCGCCCCCACACGGGGGCGTGGATCGAAACGTCACTGGTATAGACCCCCATTGGCATGAGGAATGTCGCCCCCACACGGGGGCGTGGATCGAAACAGGTCAGGGTCAGCCCAGCACCGCCCACCGATAAGTCGCCCCCACACGGGGGCGTGGATCGAAACTTTTCACCCGAAAATCGCGTCGCCATGGTATTCCCGTCGCCCCCACACGGGGGCGTGGATCGAAACTTGCCGCCATCGCTCGACCCGAACGCGGCAGCGTGTCGCCCCCACACGGGGGCGTGGATCGAAACAGGTTATCGACGGCCGACCAGCTGGCGGCGGCCAGGTCGCCCCCACACGGGGGCGTGGATCGAAACTTCGACATGGAAGAGGCCAAGCTGCTGGCCCGCGCGTCGCCCCCACACGGGGGCGTGGATCGAAACAGAATGTCGGCAGTGCGCCGCACAGAAAGGAACGGTCGCCCCCACACGGGGGCGTGGATCGAAACGCATCAGCCCAAGGCACCGGCACATAATCCCAATGGTCGCCCCCACACGGGGGCGTGGATCGAAACAGCCCGGCGCGATCCGGGCGCTCCAGATGGCCAGGTCGCCCCCACACGGGGGCGTGGATCGAAACTTCGACCTCGCGAACGTACGTCTTGCTGATGTTGGTCGCCCCCACACGGGGGCGTGGATCGAAACGGGATGCGTCCGAAAACCGTCGCAGGCATGACCGGTCGCCCCCACACGGGGGCGTGGATCGAAACGCTGGCGTGGGTATCCACCAACATGAAATCGCCTGTCGCCCCCACACGGGGGCGTGGATCGAAACAGCAGGTTCGCGCGGGAATTCGGGTCGCCCATCTGTCGCCCCCACACGGGGGCGTGGATCGAAACGCGGCCTTGGCCGCATTCGCGGTGGCGGCGGTGGGGTCGCCCCCACACGGGGGCGTGGATCGAAACGCCCAATGTGATGCCCTGTGCATAGATAGGCACCGTCGCCCCCACACGGGGGCGTGGATCGAAACAGGATGCCATCTCAGGATGCCATCAAAGAATTGATGTCGCCCCCACACGGGGGCGTGGATCGAAACCTCATCGGCATGTGGGGCGGCCTCGATGTCACCGTGTCGCCCCCACACGGGGGCGTGGATCGAAACGAAAGCGACCCGATCAGCGTCACCTGGCCCATCGCGTCGCCCCCACACGGGGGCGTGGATCGAAACTTTGCACCGTGGAAATCATTGACGCGGGCGATAGTCGCCCCCACACGGGGGCGTGGATCGAAACCCGCTGAAGATTTCGTGTCCTATTTTCAGTCTGTGTCGCCCCCACACGGGGGCGTGGATCGAAACATGGGCAGGCTGAAAGACCCGCGCCCGCTGCCGCAGTCGCCCCCACACGGGGGCGTGGATCGAAACGTCGATCGCCACAGGAAGCGATGAAGTCCCGATGGTCGCCCCCACACGGGGGCGTGGATCGAAACTTGATCGGCAGGGCCGCGCCGGTGCCGGGGTGCAGTCGCCCCCACACGGGGGCGTGGATCGAAACTCAAGGATGGCCGCAGGCGTGGCGCTCTCCGGCCCGTCGCCCCCACACGGGGGCGTGGATCGAAACCACAGGCTTTCGGCGGTGACGACAGACACGCGATGTCGCCCCCACACGGGGGCGTGGATCGAAACGCCCGCAAGGATGTGCGGGACGCAGCAAAGCAGAAGTCGCCCCCACACGGGGGCGTGGATCGAAACGCAGCGGAGTGGCGGGCATGATCTTTGAACGCGAGTCGCCCCCACACGGGGGCGTGGATCGAAACGAGGCTGAGCGCAAGGCCTGCGGGCAGAACAGCGTCGCCCCCACACGGGGGCGTGGATCGAAACAATGGCGCGCCACTCTATCGGTCGGAAAAGCTGAGTCGCCCCCACACGGGGGCGTGGATCGAAACTCCCAAACCAGCCAGCGGGGGCGATAGCGTCGAGCGTCGCCCCCACACGGGGGCGTGGATCGAAACCTTCGGAAGCGCAGCGATGGCTTCCATGACGGCGACGTCGCCCCCACACGGGGGCGTGGATCGAAACCCAGATGGGATGCGCCTCGGTGCCAGCAACCAAGTCGCCCCCACACGGGGGCGTGGATCGAAACGTCAACCGACAGCGCCCAAGCGAGCCACGGCAGCAGTCGCCCCCACACGGGGGCGTGGATCGAAACATGTATCGTGAGGCTGCATTGATAAGGAGGTGATTGTCGCCCCCACACGGGGGCGTGGATCGAAACTCGCTTGCCACGGTCACCGCGCACCCCCAGCCTTCGTCGCCCCCACACGGGGGCGTGGATCGAAACTCCAACCTTTCCGATCACCGGAATAATAGCGTCCAGGTCGCCCCCACACGGGGGCGTGGATCGAAACTTTGACGGTGGCGGGGGCGTAGATTTTTTGCAGCGTCGCCCCCACACGGGGGCGTGGATCGAAACGTGTCCTGCCCGAAATGCGGCGGCGTCATCACGGGTCGCCCCCACACGGGGGCGTGGATCGAAACTCGGCCCCACCGACATAAAGCTCATAGTGCAGGATGTCGCCCCCACACGGGGGCGTGGATCGAAACAGCGTCAGGTGCTTTGACGCCTCTGGGTCGTGGTCGTCGCCCCCACACGGGGGCGTGGATCGAAACAGGACATCTTCTGGGGCATCCTCAAACTTTGACCAGTCGCCCCCACACGGGGGCGTGGATCGAAACCCTGAAAGCTGACGCGATCCAAACCGCGCTCAACTGTCGCCCCCACACGGGGGCGTGGATCGAAACCTGTCGCCCCCTATTCCCTACGCGCAAACGATGGGGTCGCCCCCACACGGGGGCGTGGATCGAAACGACGCCCTCGGTGAGACATTTGACCTTGACGTAGCGGTCGCCCCCACACGGGGGCGTGGATCGAAACACTGAGGGTCTCCACATCGGGCGTGGACGACGCCGTCGCCCCCACACGGGGGCGTGGATCGAAACGCAGCCCTAATGCGCCACATGTGGGCATGGTGGCGTGTCGCCCCCACACGGGGGCGTGGATCGAAACACGTGCCCCCGCGCCGCACCTCCCACCGCAGCCCTGTCGCCCCCACACGGGGGCGTGGATCGAAACAATCTGGTGTTTGCGCGTCTCAATCACCTGCGCGTCGCCCCCACACGGGGGCGTGGATCGAAACGTCGTTACCGCCGTCATCGCCAGTCTCGATCTTCACGTCGCCCCCACACGGGGGCGTGGATCGAAACTGAGTATCAGCCTGTGACCTCTCCAAAGCCATTGTGTCGCCCCCACACGGGGGCGTGGATCGAAACTCGCTGTGCTCCGCGCATACCGCGCCCAGATCGGGGTCGCCCCCACACGGGGGCGTGGATCGAAACACGCGAGGAAAGGTCAAATTTGAGCGCCCAGACGGTCGCCCCCACACGGGGGCGTGGATCGAAACCATGTCCTCCCAAAATGACGGGCCTCCATTCGCCGGTCGCCCCCACACGGGGGCGTGGATCGAAACATGTCGATTTCGACATTCAGGTGTTTGGCAAAAAAGTCGCCCCCACACGGGGGCGTGGATCGAAACACGGCTCCCTAGACGCAGCCAAGGCGCTGCATGAGTCGCCCCCACACGGGGGCGTGGATCGAAACTTGCCATCCGGTGCCGCGTCCTTGGCCTCGCCCCAGTCGCCCCCACACGGGGGCGTGGATCGAAACTCGCTGTGCTCCGCGCATACCGCGCCCAGATCGGGGGTCGCCCCCACACGGGGGCGTGGATCGAAACGCAGTGCGTTGGACGGGTTTCTGGGCGAGGGGCGGGTCGCCCCCACACGGGGGCGTGGATCGAAACGTCATCAAGACCCTTAAGGCCACCCGTCAAAATTGTCGCCCCCACACGGGGGCGTGGATCGAAACGCAGACACCGAACGAGTGAGGCGCGGAAACAATCGTCGCCCCCACACGGGGGCGTGGATCGAAACCCTCATTTTTGAGGGCAAGCGCCCGCAAAGCGGAAGTCGCCCCCACACGGGGGCGTGGATCGAAACACCTGCGCCATGTGCCGCCGCATCGAAGGCAACAGGTCGCCCCCACACGGGGGCGTGGATCGAAACCGCGTAAACGTCGCAGAAATCTGGGCACTCGGTCAGTCGCCCCCACACGGGGGCGTGGATCGAAACTTCGACATGGAAGAGGCCAAGCTG
>ERZ761609.2359-NODE-2359-length-14102-cov-35.835908_pt1 | contig 14102 bp, 12 predicted proteins | sample MGYA00511163_ERZ761609 | MGnify/ENA primary metagenome ERZ761609 (study PRJEB28899, sample SAMN02445070) | bioreactor sludge metagenome | biome: EBPR sludge | place: Australia: Brisbane, Thorneside Wastewater Treatment Plant | collected 2011-12-16 ... | reverse complement strand
ACGAGATTGGTCAGTGACTGGAGTTCAGACGTGTGCTCTTCCGATCTAAAGTGACTGATTTTTGACCGCAGTTGATTGAATTTTCATAACGCTTGGCGGATTTTCAATCGCCCGCGATGAAAAATCAGCCGTGGGTGATGCCTTTTCATGCGCGCGCGATGGATTTTCAGCCGCGGGTGATTGGGAATCCATCAAGCGCGGTGGTTTTTCCTTCAACGTTGATGATTTTTCGATCAACCGTGATGTTTTTTTCATCAAGCGCGGCGGCCTTTCATCAGGCCGGCTGCCTGTAGGCGCGCTTGCCAAAGCGCGGCATGTGCTCCCGCTCGCAGGCACAGCACCCGCATTCTGGCGAATGCGCCCACCTGCCCGTGCCGAAGCTTCAGCGCACCTTGGCCCATTCCTCGCGCAGGACGGGCTCGAGGATTTTTTTCCACTCGGCGTAGCCTTCAGGGCTGAGGTGGAGCAGGTCGTCGCGGTAGTATTGGCGGATGGGGTGGCCTTTGTCATCGGCCAGGTAGCTGTCGCAGTCCAGGTAGCGCGCCCATTCCTTGTCGGCGGTCCAGGCTTGGAGCATGCGGTTCAGCTCATGCACCTGGGGGATCTGGGCCAGGCGTTTCTCGCCGATCTTCACGGAGGTGAGAATGACGCGCGCGGCGGGGAAGCGGGCGTGGAATTTGTCGAGGAAGGCGGTGTAATCCGCCAGCGCCTCCTGCGGGGTGAGCTTGGCATTGAGGTCGTTGCTGCCGGTGTAGGTGACGAGCAGCCTCGGCTCATGCCGGGCGATGACGGTCTCGAAATAAACGCTGAGGTCGTTCGCCACGCTGCCGCCGAAGCCGCGGTTGAGCACGGGCAGGTCGGGGAAGTCCTGCTTCAGGTCCGTCCACAGGCGGATGCTGGAGCTGCCGGTGAAGACGATGCCGCCTTTCTCGGGACGCTCGGCGGCGAATTTGGCGATGTCTTTGGCGAAGCGCGCGGGGTTCGGCCTCGGCGTGGGATCGGCGGCGGGCGCGAGGCTGGCGAGGAAGAGCAGGAGCAGGACGGGTTTCATCATCATCGGGAGAAATGGAACGGCCCGGCGGCAGGCGCAACTTTCACGGCTTGTCCGCGCGCTCGTCCCGCATCTGCCCGGCCTGGGTGCCGGTGAGCGTGTTCGCCTTCAGCACATGCCCTTCGCCGGCGATGACAAAGCCGAAGCCCTGCGTTTGATCCACCTCGTTGCCCTCGATGAGAATCTCCCGCGTCCCTGCCGCCGCGATCAGCGCGTCGCCGCCGATGTCGAAGAATCCGTTGTCGCGCACTACATGCTTTTGCGCCCCCGCCGGCTCCAGACCCGCGATGCGGATGGCTGCGGCGCAGTCGCGCACCTCGTTGCCTTCGAGCACGCACTCCGCGGCGGCGCGCAGGTCGAAGGCCAGGGCCATGCGCGTGACTTGATTGCCACGGATCACGATCTGCCGCGCGGACTCGTCCAGCACCACCGCGGCGCCTTTGCCATCGCGGAAGCTGCAGCGCTCCACGCCGGACTCGCGCGCGCCGAGCATCACCACGCCCGGCCCTTCGAAGATGCAGTCGCGCACCTGGACGTCCTTGCCGCCGCGCACGCGCACGCCTGCGCCGCCCTGGAAGATGATGCCCGCGATTTCCACCCTCTCCACCTCGCCGCGAATCTCGATCACCGGCTTGGCCGCGTCCTTCATCCGCAGCACGCAGCCCTCCCGCCCCATGCCGCGCAGCGCGAGTTTTTTCGCGTCCTCAATGACCAGCGTCTCGGTGAAGACATGCTCCCCGTCCGGCACCGTCACCACACCGCCGCCGGCTTTGACTGCCTCATGGATCCACTCCTGCAAAGGCGGCGCCTCCTGCGCGCGGACTTGGGCGGAGGCGAGCAGGAGGAGGAGAAAAAACAAACGCATCCCTCCATGTCGGGCGCGTGGCGGGGCTTCTTGCGTCACTTCTCGCTGAAGGGATAAAACTCGCGCACACGCAGGTTCTCGTAGCGCAGCGCGTCGAGATGCACGGTGCCCATGAAGGGGCCGGGCGGCTCCACCAGGAGGATGGTTTTGGCGAAGCCGTTGTCATCAAAGCCGCGCCGGAAGTGGACGCGGGACTTGATGGCGAAGACCTCGAACTGGGTGATGTCCACGCCGTCTTTGCGGATGGACTGCGGGTCCATGTATTGCACGAGCTGCGGGCTGAGCATGAGCAGGTTCCCGCGGCCGAAGCGGATGCGCGCCGCTTTGACGCCGCCTTTGCCGTCGCTGCTCAAGTGCTCGATGACTCCCTTCACGCGCACCGGCTGGCCGGCGGACTCGTCCACATAACCGCCCACATCCATGTCGAAGGCGTCGCCCTGCTTCGCGCCCGCCCGGGCCAGCGCATTCAAGGCGCGGTCGTCCTTGATGGTGGCGATCACGACTTTGGCGAGGTCTTGCGCGATGACCTCGCGCAGCACCCAGGTGGCGTTGCCGGAGCGGTCGCTGTAGTCGGCGAGCACGGCGGGCGCGCGGCCTTGTTCGAGCGCTTTTTTCACCTGCCCCACCGCCTCCGCCACGGGATGAATGGGCGTGGCGGAAAACATCTCCGCGCGCATTCGCCAGGCCGTGTCCGCGAGGTCGTCGGCCACCGTCTTTGCCAGCGCGGCGTCGCCATTCGTGATGACCTGGAAGCACATGCCAGCGTCCGGCACATCCGCCCACGGGAAGCCGTAGAAGAAATTGACGTACACGTCCGGCTCGCGCGCCTCCCAGGTCAGGCAGCGCTGCACCAGCGTGCTCCACGGATGCTGGCCGGTCCACTGATACACTGTGGCGCTGAGGATGGGCACCGTGCGCACCGCGCGCGCCGGGCGGTAGTCGCCGCGGATGGCGCGGATCATCATGCGCGCGGCGCGCTCGCCCTGGAGATGCGCGTCGTAGTGCGGATAGTACTTGTAGGCGAAGGCCAGGTCCGCGTGCTTGAGGAACTCCGCGTCCTCGTTGCCATGCGGATCGAAGGTGCCCGCGATCACCGCTTTTGCCCCCGCCACCTCGCGCACGCGCCGCGCCAGCTCCGCCTCCGGCCGCGCGATGCCGCGCACCGCCATCGCCCCGTGCAGCGCGAGATACACGCCGTCGAACGGACCCTGCGCCTTCAGCTCCTCGATCATGCGCCCGGTGAAGTGCTCATACGCGTCCCGCGTCACCCAGCCCGAGCCGATGCCCGTCTCCGGCATCCCCGGCGACTCGATGCCCGCCAGCACCGCGCCGTATTCGCGCGCCACTTTGACAAAGCCGCCCATGTCCCCCGTCGGCTGCGTTTTGAGCAGCGCCTCGCCCTTCGCCGGCGAGCCGGGATAAATGAAATCCTCCCGCGTGGTCTCGTTCGGCAGAAACGTCACCGTCTCATGCCGGAGCTGCATCACCGCGATGCGCGGCGGCGGGGCGGCATGGGCGCAGACCGTGAGGGCGAGGAGGGAGAGCAGCGGCAGTTTCATGGGAAGGTCGTCTTACGGTTTCAAAAGCCGCAAAACTGCAAGCCGCGTCCCGCAGGACCGCCCCTTTCCCCCGCACAAGTGACTGCATTTCCCGTTCCGCCGCGTATGAATGCCACCCGCCATGATTCGCACCGCCACGTTTTTCCTCCTCGCCGCACTGTCCCTGCACGCGCAGTCGGAGCCGGATTTCCTCACCGGCATCCGCCAGCTCACCTTTGAGGGCCGCCGCGCGGGCGAGGGCTACTTCAGCGCGGATGGCTCGAAGCTGGTCTTCCAGTCCGAGCGCGAGCCGGGCAATCCGTTTTATCAGATCTACCTCATGGACCTGGAGACCGGCGACCAGGAGCGCGTCTCCCCCGGCATGGGCAAGACCACCTGCGCGTGGATCCACCCGGACGGCAAGCGCGTCCTGTTTGCCAGCACGCACAGCGACCCGAAGTCGAAGGAACTCCAGGACGCCGAATACAAGGAGCGCGAGAGCAGCCGCGTGCGCAAATACTCCTGGGACTACGACGAGCACTACGACATCTGGGAATACCATCTCGAAGACAAATCCCTCAAAAACCTCACCTCCACACGCGGCTACGATGCCGAAGGCGCGTGGTCGCCGGATGGCAAACGCATGGTCTTCGCCAGCAACCGCGCCGCGTATGAAGGCACGCTCTCGAAGGAAGACGCCGCCCGCCTGGAAAACGACAAGCAATACTTCATGGACATCTATGTGGCCGATGCGGACGGCGCGAATGTGAAGCGCCTCACCGACGTGCCCGGCTACGACGGCGGCCCCTTTTTCAGCGCCGATGGCACCCGCATCTGCTGGCGGCGCTTCACGCCGAAGGGAGACGTGGCCGAGGTCTGGACCATGAACACCGACGGCACTGACCAGCGCCAGCTCACCAAGCTCGGCGCCATGAGCTGGGCGCCCTACTTCCACCCCAGCGGCGAGTATTTGATCTTCACCACGAACCTCAACGGCTTCGCCAATTTCGAGCTCTATGTCGTGGATGCCGCCGGCAAAAAAGACCCCGTGCGCGTCACCCACACCGACGGCTTTGACGGCCTGCCCGTCTTCTCACCCGATGGCAAAAAGCTCGCCTGGACCAGCGGCCGCACCAGCAACGGCCAGAGCCAGATCTTCCTCGCCGACTGGGATCATGACCACGCCCGCGCCGCGCTTGGCATCGGTGCATCGAAGCCCGAAGCCCAGCCTGCAAACGCTCCCGATCTCACCCTCACCGCCGCCGAGATCCGCCCTGACGACCTCCGCCAGCACGTCACCTACCTCGCCAGCGACGAGCTGGACGGCCGCCTCACCGGCACCGAGGGCGAAAGGCTGGCCACCCAGTATGTCGCCGACGTTTTCCACGGCATCGGCCTTCTGCCATACGGGGACGAGGAATGGTTTGAGCCCTTCGATTTCACCGCCGGCGTGGCCCTCGGCGATGGCAACAGCCTCACTCTCACCGGCGGCGAGAAGCGCGACTTCACCGCCGACAAAGACTGGCGTCCGCTTTCCTTCTCCCAGACCGGCGAGGTGCAGGCCGCGCCCGTCGTCTTCGCCGGTTACGGCGTCGAGACACCGGATGAAGCCACCGGTGCCGATGGCAAAGCGCTCGAGCCTTACAGCAGCTACGCCCACCTCGATGTGAAGGACAAATGGGTGCTCGTCCTGCGCTACCTGCCCGAGGGCCTCAGCAAGGAACGGCGCGGCGATCTCACCCGCTACGCCAGCCTGCGGCACAAGGCCATGGTCGCCCGGCAAAAGGGCGCGCGCGGCCTCATCATCGCCAGCGGACCTAACAGCAAAGTCGTCCAGCAGCTCGTGCCCATGGCCTTTGACGCCTCGCTCGCCTCCTCCGGCATCTCCGCCATCAGCGTCACCGACGCGCTGGCCGACGTGCTGTTAAAACCCGCCGGCAAGACCCTCAAGGAACTCCAGGACAAGCTCGACACCGGCGACCTCATGGGCGGCATCGAATGCGGCAAGCTCACCCTCGCCGCGCGCATAGACATCCAGCAGGAGCGCAAAAAAGGCCGCAACGTCCTCGGCGTCCTGCCCGCGCGCGACAAGCCCGACCCGCATGTGGCACCCCTCATCGTCTGCGCCCACATTGACCACCTCGGCAGCAAAGGCGGCTCCAACTCCCGCGCCCGCGGCGACGACGCCAACCGCGTCCACCACGGCGCCGACGACAACGCCAGCGGCATCGCCGGCATGATCGAGATCGCCCAATGGCTCGCCGATCAAAAACGCCAGGGCAAAGTCAAGCTCACCCGCGATGTCATCTTCGCCGCCTGGTCCGGCGAGGAGCTCGGCCTGCTCGGCAGCAACCACTTCGCCGAAAGCCTCGCCAAAATGTTCACTGGCGACGCCAACGGCAAACTCACCAACATGTTCGCCGCCTGCCTGAACATGGACATGATCGGCCGCTTCCAGAAAACCCTCGTGCTCCAGGGCGTCGGCTCCAGCACCTGGTGGCCGAAGGAGATCGAAAAGCGCAACGCCGTCATCGGCCTGCCCATCACCACGCAAAACGACGCCCACCTGCCCACCGACAGCACCACGTTTTATCTGCGCGGCATCCCCACGCTGAACGCCTTCACCGGCAGCCATGAGGACTACCACCTGCCCAGCGACACCGCCGACAAGCTCGACAACGACAAAGCCGCGCAGATCACCCGCCTCATCGGCCTCATCGCCCGCGCCGTCGCCACCGCCGACACGAACCCCGACTTTGTCGCCATGGAGGCCCCGAAAAGCCAGGGCACCCGCGGCGGCCTGCGCGCCTACCTCGGCACCATCCCCGACTACGCCCAGGGCGATGTCAAAGGCGTCAAGCTCAGCGGCGTCTCCCCCATCGGCCCCGCCGGCAAAGCCGGCATCAAAGGCGGTGACATCATCATCAAGCTCGCCGGCAAAGAAGTGCTCAACATCTACGACTACACCTCCCTCATGGGCGAGCTGAAGATCGGCACGGAAACAAACATCACCGTCCTGCGCGAAGGCAAGGAAGTGGAGCTGAAAATCACGCCTTCCTCGCGGGATTGAGGGGGTTTCTGCAGCCGGTGTCATTGACCCCGGAACGCGCCCACATTCGCGGGTCAATGCCCCGCGCCACAACACTTGCGGCATCAGCTCCCAGCGCCTACGCTCGCGCTCATGGCTTCGGAAATCACCCCGGAATACCTCGCCACGCTTCGCGGCATGACGGGCGCGCAAAAGCTGCGCACGGCGTTCCAGCTTTACTGGGGCGCCAGGAGGCTCAAGGCCGCGCGGCTCAGGCAGCAGCACCCTGACTGGACCGAGGAGCAGATCCAGCAGCGCGTGAAGGAGATTTTCATGCATGCAGTCACCTGAACCCTATCTCATCTTCACCCGGAAGCTCCAGGAGCTGGGCCTGCGCCACATGGTGAGCGGCAGCGTGGCCGCCATCTATTACGGCGAGCCGCGGCTGACCAATGATGTGGACATCATCGTCTTTCTGCGGCGGGAGGATGCGCGCCGCATCATCACCGCCTTTCCCCCCGATGACTTTTACTGCCCGCCGCTCGAGGTCATCGAAGCGGAGCGGGTCCGTGACCAGCGCGGCCACTTTAATCTCATCCACCATGAAACCGGCTTCAAAGCCGACATCTACCTCACTGGACGCGATGAACTGCACGCCTGGGGCTTTGCCCATGCAGTGTCCGCCGACCTGGATGGCGACACTGTCGTCTTCGCCCCGCCGGAATATGTGATCGTGCGCAAGCTCCAATTCTTCCGCGAGGGCGGCTCACAGAAGCATCTGCGCGACATCCACCGGATGCTGCTCGGCCTGGGCGATGACTGGCCGCGTGGCACCCTGATGGAAATGCTCCGCACCCACCGCCTGGAACCGGAATGGTCCCTGGTGAAAAGCTGGGACGAATGAGCGGGCGGAGGAAGCCTCCGGCGGCATCACGTTCAATGAAAGTCACCCTGGCTGCCATGCTGCCTATTGGATCAAGGAAGTCTGTGGCATTCCGGCACCCCAAGCGATGGGGTGGAATGAGCGGGGCAGTGTTGGAGTCCAAGCTTGAGCTTGTTCAGTGAACTGCCGCTGCGGAGTCTGCTCCCGTGTCGCCTGAAGGCTTCACTCCAACAGCAGTGTTGGAGTTCAAGCTTGAGCTTGTTCATTGAACTCCCGTTGCGGAGTCAACACCCGTGTCGCCTGAAGGCTTCACTCCAACAAACCCTCACTCCCGCAGCCAGGCGGCCATGGCTTTGGCGAGGCCCTGGCCAACGTGGAGGTAGCCGTCCTGGGTGCTGTGGGGTGTGTTCCAGGCGGTTTCGAGGGTCATGGCGACGGCGCGGGCGGGGGTGCGGTCGCGCACCCAGTTGCCGCTCATGCGGTCGCGCTCCTCCTGGGTCTTCACATAGGTGGCGAAGCGATACCTTGGCAGGATGGGCAGCGGCTCGCGCATGTGCTGGACGCAGAGGGAGAGAAAGCGGTCGTAACTGGCGCGGCGCGGGCCGGTCATTTGCTCGTAGTCCATGGGGCCGAAGAAGAAGGGCTGCTTGTCGCCGGAGCCGGGGTTGTGCAGGTCGAAGTAACAGCGCAGCCGCCCGACCTGGATGAGGGCCTCGACGCGCTGCTGGGCGGCGGCGACTTCGGGATAGACGGGGCGGGTGTCCCAGTCGCGGTTGTGGTCGCGCGGCACGGCTTCTTTGCCACCGGCGCCGAGGGCCACGTTGTCCACGTCCATGATGGGGATGAAAAAGATCTCGGTGCTCGCGCGCAGGGCGGCGGCCTCGGGGGTGTCTCCGGCCACCCATTCGAGAAAGCCGCGCCCGACCCAGGAACCGCCGGCTTCCCAGGCGTGCTGGCGGGCGTGGACCCACACGGCCTGGGGCGCGTCTTTTTTGCCGAGGCGCATGCCGGGCACCTCGCGGCCTTCGCGTGTCTTTGCCAGCACGAAGCGCTCGGCACCCGGCACGCGGCTGGCGGTTTGCTCCAGCAGGGCTTCGGAATGAGCAGGCAGAAAGGGCGGTCCCCAGGCGAGCCAGAAGGTGGCGGCAGGGGCGGTGATGGCATAGGTGGCGTCGGTCTTGGTGACGGTGCCGGGCTCGGTGTGGCGCCACGTTTGGTCATCGCTGCTGATGGCGGCGCGCGCGGGCAGGGACCACGCGGCGGCCAGACGCTCCTGCGCGCGGAAGGGGCGGCCGGCGGGTTTCACACGCACGGTGAGCGCCTGCCCGGGCCGCGCGCCATCCACGCGGAAATACCACCAGCACGGCCAGCCGCGCCCCTCGCGGGAGACGGGTGAGATTTCGATCAAACCGGCGTCCGCATCCAGCGCGTGGACCTCCGCCGAGCCGCCGGGGAAGTCGGAATGGAGGGTCAGCCCGGCGGAATGAACGCGCGCCGCAATGAGCAGGCACAAGACGGGAAGGAAAAGCAGGCGCGGGAGATTCATGCGCCGGAGAGAACGCGTGCGGGCGCTTTTTTCTCACGGGGCAAGGGTAAGAGGGAGGCTGGTCCTCCAGCCGCCGCGAGCGCGGGCACTGTGTGCCAAAGGGCTGCGTCATGCACGACACCATCACCCATGCCTTCGGCCGCTCCTGGTGGGCGCACGATCAGGTCACCAGTCCGTCACCGCGCCATCCGGGCTGAATTCGCGCAGGACGATCTCCTGCTGGAAGGGATGCTTCCTCACCTCGGCTTCGTTGATGGTGATGCCGAGGCCGGGTTTCGTGTTCGGGCGGACGATGCGGCCTTGTTTTTCGATGATGAAGCCTTCCTCGACCACGTCCTGACGCCACGGCACGTCGTTGTGCACGGTTTCGCAGATGATGTAGCTCGGCTGCGAGAATCCGAACTCGAGCGACGCGGCGGTGCTGACGGGGCCCTGCGGATTGTGCGGAGCCAAGGCGATGCGATGGGCCTCCGCGAGCGCGGCAATGCGTTTCGCGGCGCTGAGGCCGCCGCAGTGCGTGATGTCGAGCTGGCAGATTTCGACGGCGCGCTTGTCGAACATCTCTTTGAAGGCCTCCAGGTTCGTCACGCGCTCGCCGCTGGCCACGGGCGTGGTGAGGGCGGCGTTGATCTTCGCCAGACCATCAACTGCTTCCGGCCAGCAGGGCTCCTCGAAGAAGTAGAGGCCGAAATCATCGAGCGCCTTGCCGAATTTGAGCCCCATGGCTGGCGAAGGTCGCGCATGGCAATCGACCATGATGTCGATGTCCGGCCCCACGGCGTCGCGCATGGCCGCGACGGCCGCCGCAGCCGCACGGACGGGTTTCATGCCCTCGATGGGCATCGTGCTGGGTACGGCCATGCTTTTGAAGGCCGTGTAACCATCCGCAACGGCCTGTTGAGCGAGTTCGGCGAAGCGTTTCGCGTTGTCGGCGGGCGTTTGATAAAAGTCCTCCATCTTCCCGCCGCCGAGATGGCAGTAGGTGCGCACCCAATCGCGCACCGGACCGCCGAAGACCTTTGAGAGCGGCATGTTCGCCACCTTGCCTACGATGTCCCAAAGCGCGAGATCAATGCCCGCGATGGCCGTGGCGCGCACGATGCCGTGCCCATGCCAGAAGTGCTGCCGATACATCATCTGCCAAAGGTATTCCACGCGCGTCGGGTCCTCGCCGATGAGCAGGTGCGACATGTCTTCAATCGCCCCCACAATGCTCCGCGTGTGCCACTCCAGCGTCGCCTCCCCCCAGCCGATAAGGCCGGGCTGATCCGTGACGACTTTGACAAACACCCAGTTTCGCATCCGGGCATGGCAGACAAGGGTTTCGATGGCGGTGATTTTCATGATGAAAGGTGGTGTGTGTCAGGAATGAATGGAATATCTCCAGACCAGAATTGGTCGAGCTTACGCCAAGCAGCAGCACTAGCAGGCAGCAAGTAGGGAAGAAACTCGTTTGGCGATACTTCAGAGTGTCCCCAGACATTCTGAATGCCTTCAAGAATTCCAATCGTCGCAAACTCTCGCGTGGCTGGATCATCATCAGTATGCAGACCTTCGATAAAAATGGCGACGGCACCGAACTCGTTGGTTTTCTCCAAGCGCTGAAGCTCCAAAAGGTGCCTCGCAAAGGCAGCAGCGTGAAGGTAGAGAAGCTCTGACCCGTTTTCAGTGCAGGATTCGACGAAAGCAGTTCTGAACGAAGGACATGCTTCCAACCAGAGGCTGACAATGTTCGCCTTATTCATTGTCATCAGATTCGCTTCGCAATGACCTCAATCAACTGCTCCAAGCTCCCCGCAGCGACGACGGCAATGCTCTCTTGATAAATGCCGGTGTCGTAAAGCTCGCGAGGTGGCAGATAGCTGGCCCCCCAGTCGGCGGCGATGGTCGAAACAATGATGATTTTGTTGGGGAATCGCCGGCGGAGCTCGGTTTGGAGGAGGTTGTAGCTTTCGCCTTGGACGCCGAGCCAGACGGCGTCGCCGATGTGCCAGAGGACGACTTGGAGCGGGTAGATGTCGCCGGGTGGAAGCTGGTGGAGGCGATGGAGGAGGCGGGTTTTGCGTTCGGCCATGGCGCGGCAGTCGGCGGCGCGAGTTTCATCGCCAGCGGCGCGGGCGGCGGCTTCGGCGGCCTTGAATTGATCGAGTTCGGCCTGGGTTTGTTCGATCGTCGGCTGTCCGGGACGGTACTTCAGCGGTTCGTGCCAGCGCTGGAGCTTCCACACGGCTTTTTCGGCCAGATCGATTTTTTGATGCTTCCACGAGCCAAGTGTCGCGCCGGAGACAATCGGGCCTTGATAGACAAATGTCGTTCCAGCAGCGGGAAGAGCTGTGAGGGCAGACAAAGCGGCGTAGCCGAGTTCGCGTCCGTTTTTGTCCGCCACAGCGGTGTCGCCGACGAAGCCTTCGCGCGGGCCGAGTTCGCCGCTGGCACCTTGCAGGAACAAACAAGGAGCGTCGGTGTCGCGTTCGACGGGTTCGCGCATCGCGCCGATGTAGTCGGGGCTGATGAGCGTGTTCTCCCACGCGAGTGTGGTGGGATGGCAGGCGTAGTTCACGATGCTGGCGAGCATTTGGCCCGCATCATCGGTCACGCGAGCGACGATGACGGTGTCGTCAGCGGGCACGCCGGGATTGTGGCCGCATACGAACTGCTTCCCGTCCCAGAAATCGCGATGTGTGGCTAACGAGCACCTGCCACGGCCATAAACGATGCCTGCGGGCTTCAACGAAGCGATGGCATCGCGGATCAAAGCGCCCGCTTTTTCTCCGAGTGACTGCAAATACGGCGGAATCAGCTCTCCACCGGGCAAGGAGGCACGATCCAACCCCATCAGGCCCGCGCCGTGCGTATGCGAGAAGACGACAAGGATCTCCTCTTTCGCCACACCGCCGATCTCCGCAGCCTGCGCGACGAGTTTCGCATGCTCGGTTGCTCCCATCACGCAATGATCGAGCGCGAGCACGATTTGCCGCTCGCTGCCTTCCATCGGCGCAAAGACGGTGACGGTGGCTCGCAGCGGCCGATGCACGCCGGTGGCGCGTTCATGCTTCGCTGCGCCCCACATGCGGTGGTAGATGTCCGCGGGCGGCGTGATGTCACACCACTTCAACGCGAAGCGGCAGCGGCTCTGCGGCGTGGGGTCTTCGGTGCGGGAAAGGGCGGGCATGCGCTCTCAAAGACACTTCATGGGACCAACTTTCAAAGGACAAACACTCTCTCGAGATCGCGTAGTTTGTGCATGAGGCCTTTCCTGCTCCTTTTTGCCGCCATCAACACTTTTGCTGCCGATCCAATCGCCATCGGCTCGCGTCGTGAGTTGTTCGTGGATGATCTCCTGATCGAAAAACTCAGCGTCAAGGCTGAGCAACGGCTGCATCATTCGCAGGCGAAGGAGATCGCCATCAAGCACGATGCGCCCTGGGAGGGCAGCGGCACGGGGTATCACAGCGTCTTCAAGGACGGCGACAAATACCGCATGTATTACAAGGCGTGGCAGCTCACCGTCACACCACCTGGAAAAGTGAACACGGGCGAGCATCCGCTCTTCACCTGCTACGCGGAGAGCGATGACGGCATTCATTGGCGCAAGCCGGAGCTCGGTTTGTTCGAGTTCAAAGGCTCGAAGGCCAACAACATCGTTCTCGCTCCGGGAAAGATGGGCGCGGCGAATCCTGACCCCGGTCACATCGCGATCTTCAAGGACGACAATCCCGCCGCGAAGCCCGAGGCGCGCTACAAGGCCATCGTGCGCTCGGGTTCGCCGAAGGGCCTGCTCGCGTTTCAATCGCCGGATGGCCTCAAGTGGTCGCCGATGCAGGAGACGCCCGTGATCACGGATGGTGCGTTTGATTCGCAGAATCTCGCGTTCTGGGATGCGCACAGCGGCGTGTATCGCGCCTACTGGCGCTACTTCACCGGCGGCACGACGGACGAGAAGAATTGGAAGCCCCCCGGCTTCCGCGCCATCCGCACCGCCACGTCGAAGGATTTTCTTCACTGGGAGAATCAGCAGAACCTGAGCTACATTGATTCACCCGACGAGGCGCTTTATACCAATCAAGTGAAGCCGTATGCGCGTGCGCCGCAACTGCTGTTCGGTTTTCCCACGCGCTACATCGAGCGCGGCTGGTCCGAGAGCATGCGCGCCCTTCCGGAGCGCGAGCACCGCGAATGGCGCTCGAAGGCGAATGATCGCTACGGCATGGCTGTCACAGAAGGTTTGTTCATGGCAAGCCGTGATGGTGTGAAATTCAAACGCTGGAACGACGCCTTCCTGCCGCCGGGCATCGAGCGGCCCGGCACCTGGAACTACGGGCAGCAATACATCGCCTGGCATCTGGTGGAGACAAAATCCGCGCTCGAAGGCGCGCCAGATGAACTCTCGCTCTACGGAGGCGAAAACTACTGGACCGGCACCAGCAGCGAGCTGCGTCGTTACACACTGCGTCTCGACGGTTTTGTCTCCATCCACGCGCCGATGAGCGGCGGCGAATTGATCACCAAGCCGTTCACCTTCACCGGCAAGACGCTCACGATGAACTTTGCCACCTCCGCTGCCGGTGGCATTCGCGTCGAAATTCAGGATGCAAATGGCAAAGCCATCCCTGGCTTCACCTTGGACGATTCCGAAGAACACTTCGGCGACTCCATCCAGCGCACCGTGTTTTGGAAAAGCGGCAATGATGTGAGCGCTCTCGCCGGGAAGGCAGTGCGGCTGCGCTTTGTGCTCAAAGACGCGGACCTTTACGCGATCAAGTTTGAGTGAATGGCGGATTCACATTTAGGTCTTGAGAGGCAACCGCGTGGCGCGGCTTTCTGCCCTGCGAATTTGCGTGATCTCGCGGCTTGTGATCTTCGCCGCCAGTCCGTAGCATCGGAGATAATTCACCCCCAAAATCCTCATGATGCCGCACTTCCGCCGATGGGTTGTCACTTCCGCGCTGTTTTGCGCGGGCGTGTTTCTTTTGAATGCGCAGCAGCCCGCCTGGCGCTCCTGGAAAAGCACGGACGGCCGGGTGGTCGAGGCTGTGTTCCTGGGTGTTGAAGCGGGTGGTGTGAAGATCAAGACCCGCGCCGGCGCCGAGTTCGTCGTGCCGCTGGAGAGGCTCTCCGCCGAGGATCAGGCCTGGGTGGCGCAGCAGATCGGAAGAGCGTCGTGTAGGGAAAGAGTGTAGATCTCGGTGGT
>ERZ761609.2358-NODE-2358-length-14110-cov-8.257062_pt1 | contig 14110 bp, 14 predicted proteins | sample MGYA00511163_ERZ761609 | MGnify/ENA primary metagenome ERZ761609 (study PRJEB28899, sample SAMN02445070) | bioreactor sludge metagenome | biome: EBPR sludge | place: Australia: Brisbane, Thorneside Wastewater Treatment Plant | collected 2011-12-16 ... | reverse complement strand
CGATGCGGGAGGAAGGCACGTCCGACGTCGAAAACCTCTATGCGCGGATCGGGAGCGGAAAAAGGGTGCTCTGCTTTGCCGGGCACACGGACGTGGTGCCGACAGGGGACGTGAGCCGGTGGCGGCATCCCCCATTCGGTGGCGTGATCAACGACGGCTTTCTTTACGGCCGCGGGACCGTCGACATGAAGGGAGGGATTGCGGCGTGGGTCGCCGCGCTCCTGCGTCATGTGCGCCTGTACGGTGCCGGTGGCGACCTCGGCTATTCGTTGCTCATCACCGGCGACGAAGAGGGTCCGTCGATCAACGGGACCGTCAAGGTGCTCGACTGGATGGCGGCGAACGGGGAGCGGATCGATTATGCGGTCGTCGGTGAGCCGACCAATCCCGAGCGGCTGGGGCAGGAGATCAAGATCGGCCGCCGGGGTTCGCTGACGGCGGAAATCGTCGTCTCCGGCAAGCAGGGACATGTCGCGTATCCGCATCTGGCGGAGAACCCGGTACCGAAGCTCGTCCGGATCCTCGACCGGCTTTCCGGGCACTGCTTCGATCGTGGTAACGCCGACTTCGAGGCCACCAATCTCGAGGCAACCGTCGTGCGCGTCGACAATACGGCGACCAACCTCATTCCGGCCGAAGCCCGGGCCAAAGTGAATGTCCGCTACAACACGGAGTGGACACGCCCGAGGCTCGAAAACGAGATCCGGACGCTGGTTGCGGCGGCGGCGGCGACCTGCGATGCGCGCTGGGACGTCACGTTCTCGGGCACTGGCGATGTCTTTCTGACGAAGCCTGGGCCGCTGGTCGAGGCCATGGTGCGGGCGGTGGAGGCTGTCAGCGGGCGGACGCCCGCGCTGACGACGAATGGCGGGACGTCCGACGCGCGGTTCATCCAGGCGTGGTGTCCGGTCATCGAGTACGGTCTCATCAATGCGTGCGCGCATCACGTGGACGAGCGGGTATTGGTGTCGGACCTGACCGCACTTCGCGACAGTTACGCTCGGTTCATAGCCGATATGAGTTCGACCGCAGACACTTGACCGGGGCCGAAACAGGCACATTGTGCGTTAACTGATTGTCAGTCTGTTCGACTTAACGTGCCAACAATTGCCGGTTGTGAAATTCGATGGCGAACGAACACAGTTATTCCAATTTTGGAATAGCTCGGCCATGCATGGTAAAGAAAAAATTCACGATTTGGGCGCCATTCTGCCTCTAACGGGGGCATTTCCATGGCAGGTCGTGTATTCGACGATAATGGCGGGGTTTGGTCGAGCACATCGACCGAATTTTCGACGACGTTCGCGACGCACGGATCGGGCATGTCATCGGGCGACTATGCCGTCAGCGCCCTCGGGTTCGTCGTGGTGGACCTGTTCGGGCAGACCGCACAAATCCGTCTCTCTCCTGCAATCGTTTCTGCGAATGCCCTGGTCACGGCGACGGACTGGCTCAAAGGGCAGCGCTTCGAGCGCATTTCGATCGCCTATGGCGGGCAGACCTGGCAATATGATTTCGCCGTAACGCTCGAAGATGCGGTGGCGAAGATTGCCACGCGGATATCGAACACGGCCCGGGCGGTACTCGATCCCGTGATGTGGCGCAAAACGGATCGTGCCGAAATCGCCCGATCGCCCGTATTGTCCTCTCTTTTCAGAGAATGGCGCGAGATCGTCGGTGCGGGTACTCTCGTCGATCCGGTGCATTTCGCGCATCGGCATCTCCAGAAGCGGTATGTGGTTGCGCGTCGGCGCCCGGAGATCGACGCACTCGTTTTCGACGCAATCGGTTCGGGTTTCCGATATTACGGAGAGCAGTGGGCGGAGTCCTCATTGGGCATGCCGCTCAAGTCGCAACCCGACCCGGTCTACGGGGCATGGGTATCGGAAAGCTATGATCAGGCTCGCTTCATGGGCGAGCCGTCCGCACACGACGTCGACGCGGTCATCAAGCCACAAAAAGGCAGTATGGCGCGGCTGAGGATCAGACGGGTTGTGCTGCCACTTCCAGTCGAGGGGGGAGATTCCGTCGTCATAGGCGGCTCGTTCTACGACGATACGGTCGACCTCCGGCAGGTCTCAGACGTGGCGGACAACGAAAACGAAACCCTCGATTTCAAGCTCCGGTTGAATGTGGCGCATCGCAGAATTTCCAATGCGATACCAGGCTGAGCGATTGCAGTTTCGAGCAATTTCCGTTCATTAATTTCTGAAACGGATATTGCGTTGCATAAATTCAGTCGATATATGCCCTTCCAATTCCTCGAATTGTGAAAGGGTTGGATATGGCGTCGATCAATCTCGACAAACTCTCGGTCAAAGAACTCCTCGATCTCGAAGTCAAGGTCCGCAAGGCGATCGAGACGGCGAAGTCGCGCCAGCGCGATGCGGTCAAGCAGAAGATCGACCAGCTCGTCGCGCGCGAAGGGTTCTCCGCTGACGAACTTGCCGAAATCTACGGGTTCGCGCGTGGCCGCGGTGGACGCAAGGGCACCAAAGTCGCTCCGAAGTATCGAAATCCGGACAACAAGCTCGAGACCTGGACCGGGCGCGGGCGGCAGCCGCGGTGGGTTGCGGCGCGGCTGGCCAAGGGCGCGAAGCTCGCCGATTTTGTCATCTGATCAGGACGATCCGAAAATTGAAGCGGCCCGGAATGCGTCAGCGCTCCGGGCCGTGTCCTTTTGCTCTTACCGCATTGCGTTATTCGCGGTTGCGTTCGGGCACCGGGGATAGGAAAGTCCGGCAGATCACGGGCACATGAGCGATGCCGACCGGGTTCGCTCGAACGTCGGCACGGTTTCGCAGCGGAGCTGGCGATGACGGATATCGCGACGCGAGTTTATAATCATACCTGGAAGATCGATCCGATCGTCCGTTCGGTCCTGGATACGGATTTCTACAAGCTGCTGATGGCGCAGACCGTGTTCCGCCGGCACCGGAATGCGCGCGTCACGTTCGGGATCATCAACAGATCGCGGCACATCCCGCTTGCGCGCATCGTCGACGAAGGCGCGTTGCGCGAGCAGCTCGACCACATCCGCACGCTGTCGCTGTCGCGCGGGGAAAGCACCTGGCTGCGCGGCAACATGTTCTATGGCAAGCGGCAGATGTTTTCGCCGGATTTCATCGCCTGGCTCGAGACGTTCCGCTTTCCGCCCTATCATCTCGAACGGATCGGAGATCAGTACGAACTGACCTTCGAGGGGCCGTGGATCGAGACGATGATGTGGGAGATTCCCGCTCTTGCGGTGATCATGGAGCTGCATAGCCGGGCGGTGCTGAAAGGGCTCGGCAAATTCGAGTTGCAGGTGCTCTATGCGCGCGCGATGACGCGGGTCTGGGAAAAGATCCAGTCGCTGAGGTCGCTCGATTCGCTGTCGATCGCCGATTTCGGAACGCGGCGGAGGCACGGTTTCCTGTGGCAGGACTGGTGCGTTCAGGCGATGAAGGAGGGGCTCGACGCGAAGTTTCTCGGCACGTCGAACTGCCTGATCGCCATGCGGCAGGAAGTGGAAGCGATCGGCACCAATGCGCACGAATTGCCGATGGTCTATGCCGCACTGGCTCAGACCGACGCCGATCTCGCGGTGGCGCCGTACAAGGTGCTCGGGCACTGGCAGGAGGATTACGAGGGCAATCTGCGCGTAATCCTGCCCGATACGTTCGGGACCAAGGGGTTCCTGGAGAGGGCTCCGGACTGGGTCAATTCGTGGACCGGTGTCCGGATCGACAGCGGTGATCCGAAAGCCAGCGGGGACTTCGTCATCGACTGGTGGAAGCGGCGGGGTCAGGATCCGAAGCAGAAGCTCGCCATATTCTCGGACGGGCTCGACGTCGACGAGATCACCGACCTCTATCATTATTTTCGCGGGCGGGTCCGTCTTGGGTTCGGCTGGGGCACGCTGCTGACCAATGATTTCCGTGGGCTCGACCCACAGGGCCGGCTCGACCCGTTTTCGATCGTGTGCAAGGTCGTCGACGTCAACGGACGGCCGGCGGTGAAACTTTCGGACAATCCCTCCAAGGCTGTCGGTCCGCCGGGGGAGGTCGAGCGGTACCGCCGCGTGTTCGGGGTCGGAGCGCAGGTGGCGGCCCCCGTCGTCGTCTGACAGGCGTACCGGACGATGTTCCGGTCAAGAATCCTGGGGGCGGACGCATCCCGAGGCGTGCTGTGGCATCGCGTCGCGGATCAGTGCTTGATGGGCGTGAGCGCCTGCGGTACGAACTATGGCAAGATTTTGATCTGATGGAGGGATGAGAATGGCAGTCGATACGTCCAATGGCCATCCGGCAATGGACTACCATGAGCACGTGCGGACCTACAAAGGCTTCCTGCGGGTGACGGTGGTTTCTGTCATCCTTTGCACCGCCATTCTCCTGGGCATGCTCATCTTCCTGGTTCCCTGATTGCCCCTCGTGGCGCCGGGTGCGCGTCGGTGACGACGCCGTGCCTGCCGCCATTTGCGGTCCTTTCCGTCTTTCCGTTTCGAGTTTCATCATGACGATCATCGCAGTCGTGTCCGAGCGCAATGACGAGCCTCGGACGGCCGTATCACCGGAAACGGTGAAGAAGTTCATCGGGCTCGGCTGCACGGTGAGGATCGAAGCGGGGAGCGGGGCGCGGTCGCGCATTTCGGACGACGCGTATCGTGCGGCCGGGGCGGAGGTTATGGCCGACCGCGCGGCGGTCCTTGCCGGCGCGGACATCCTGCTCGGCGTCCGGCGCCCCGCAGCCGACGATCTCAAGACGCTGAAAGACAGTGCGTTCGCCGCCGCGATGATCGCCCCCTTCGACGACCGGCCGGGTCTCGAAGCGCTGAGCGGTTCCGGGCGGACGCTGTTCTCGATGGAGTTCATGCCGCGCATCACGCGCGCGCAGTCGATGGACGTGCTGTCGAGCCAGGCGAACCTCGCGGGCTACAAGGCCGTCGTCGATGCGGCTGCGATGTTCGAGCAGGCGATGCCGATGATGATGACGGCGGCAGGCACCGTGCCGGCGGCCAAGGTGTTCGTGATGGGTGCTGGTGTCGCGGGGCTGCAGGCCATCGCCACGGCGCGCCGCCTCGGTGCCATCGTGTCGGCGACGGACGTGCGACCGGCCGCAAAGGAGCAGGTGGCGTCGCTGGGCGCGAAGTTCATCGCGGTCGAAGACGACGAGTTCAAGCAGGCGCAGACGGCTGCGGGCTATGCCAAGCCGATGAGCGAGGCTTACCAGAAGAAGCAGGCCGAGCTCGTCGCGAACCACATCAAGAACCAGGACATCGTGATCACGACGGCGCTCATTCCGGGTCGGCCGGCCCCGCGTCTCGTCACGAAGGACATGGTCGAGAGCATGAAGAGCGGCGCGGTCATCGTCGATCTCGCCGCCGAGCGGGGCGGGAACTGCGAGCTGACGCAGCCTGACAAGGTGGTCGATCACAACGGCGTTTCGATCGCGGGGCCGACGAACCTGCCGGGCGAACTGCCGGTCAACGCCACGAACCTCTACGCCAAGAACCTCTATGCGTTTCTCGAGAGCCTGTTCGACAAGAAAGCCAAGGCGCTCGCCATCAACTGGGACGACGAACTCGTCAAGGGCACGCTCGTGGCAAAGGGCGGCGCCATCGTTCACCCCAACCTGACCAAGGGTGCGTCATGAAATACCTGTTCTCAGTTCTCGCATCCCTGGCGCTTGCCACCGGTCCGGCGCTTGCGGCCGGTGGAGCGGCGATCGACCCGGCCGTCTACCAGTTCATGGTGTTCGTGATCGCGATCTTCGTCGGCTATTTCGTCGTCTGGTCGGTGACGCCGGCGCTGCATACGCCGCTGATGAGCGTGACCAACGCGATCTCCTCGGTAATCGTCGTGGGCGCGCTGCTCGCGGTCGGGGTGACCGCTATCAGCGCGGGCAGCTACCTCGCGAAATTCTTCGGTGTGCTCGCGCTGGCGATGGCATCCGTCAATATCTTCGGCGGCTTCCTCGTCACGCAGCGGATGCTCGCCATGTACAAGAAGAAAGAGCCCAAAAAGGACGGAGCAAAGTGAACGGAGGGCCGTGGAGCAACCTTCTCGACGCGTTCGTCGGCCGGCAGATCGAAGCAGCAGAGTTTCACGATCGCTTTTTCGATCTCTGGCATGACGCGATGAAACGGGAAGCAGACATTCCGGCGGCCATCAGCACTCTTTTCTACGTCGTCGAAGCTTTCTGTCCGGACGAGCGGCTCCGCAATCCGGACAGCCCATACGAAGCCGATGAGCCGGAACTCCGGCAGGCCGCAGATACCGCACTTCGTCGTCTCGCATCCAATACCGTCAGGACCCTGTCATGAGTGCCAACGTCGTCGCCCTGCTCTATCTCGTTTCGGGTGTCCTTTTCATCCTGGCGTTGCGCGGGCTGTCCAGTCCGGAGACGAGCCGGCAGGGCAACATGTTCGGCATGATCGGCATGGCGATCGCCGTGCTTACGACGCTCGGTCAGGTCCAATCGAGCGACAGCATCCTGACGTGGTTCCTGATCATCCTCGGGCTCGGCGCGGGTGCCGTCGTCGGCGCCTACACGGCGCGCACGATCCCGATGACGATGATGCCGGAGCTGGTGGCAGCTTTCCACAGCCTCGTCGGCCTCGCGGCGGTGTTCGTCGCGGCGGGTGCACTCTACGCGCCGGAGGCTTTCGGTATTCTCGTCGATCAGGCGCGTCCGCAACTCGGCATCAAATGGGCGAGCCTGCTCGAAATGGCACTCGGCGTCGCGATCGGCGCCATCACGTTCACGGGCTCGGTGATCGCATTCCTGAAGCTGTCCGGGCGGATGAGCGGCAAGCCGATCCTGCTGCCGATGCGTCACCTCATCAATCTCGGGCTGGCCGCGCTCATCGTCCTGGTCATCTACTGGTTCTGCCAGTCGGGTGGATCGGCGTGGCTGTTCTGGGCGATCACGCTGCTGTCGCTCTTGTTCGGTGTTCTCATCATCATTCCGATCGGCGGCGCAGACATGCCGGTCGTGGTGTCGATGCTCAACTCCTATTCCGGCTGGGCCGCTGCGGGCATCGGTTTCACGCTGGGCAACATCGCACTCATCATCACGGGCGCCCTCGTCGGTTCGTCCGGCGCGATCCTCAGCTACATCATGTGCAAGGGCATGAACCGCGCGTTCCTGAGCGTCATCGCGGGTGGTTTCGGCGGTGAAGTGGCAGGACCGGCCGGTGGTGCGGGCGGCGAACAGAAGCCGGTCAAGCTCGGCTCGGCCGAGGACGCCGGTTATCTCATGAAGAACGCGGGCAAGGTCATCATCGTGCCGGGCTACGGCATGGCGGTGGCGCAGGCGCAGCACGCGCTCCGCGAAATGGCCGATACGCTCAAGAAGAACGGCGTCGAGGTCAAGTATGCGATTCATCCGGTCGCAGGCCGTATGCCGGGGCACATGAACGTGCTGCTGGCCGAAGCGAACGTGCCGTATGACGAGGTTTTCGAACTCGAAGACATCAACAACGAGTTCTCGCAGGCCGATATCGCGTTCGTTATCGGCGCGAACGACGTGACGAATCCGGCGGCAGAGGAAGACAAGTCGTCGCCGATCTACGGCATGCCGGTGCTCCAGGTCTGGAAAGCGGGCACGGTGATGTTCAACAAGCGCTCGCTGGCGTCCGGTTACGCTGGCATCGACAACACGCTCTTCTACAAAGACAACACGATGATGCTTCTCGGCGACGCCAAGAAGATGACGGAAGAGATCGTGAAGGCAATGAACCACTGACGCAGACAAAGGGTGCTTTGCCAGCCGCTGTGGCGGGAAGCATGCGCGGCCGGTCTTCGTCAGATGCAACCTATGGATGCCGCTCGACTTGGGCGTTTTCCACAGCTACAAGACTTCAGAGAGCCGGCGACCCAGACCTCTGGCGCCGACCCGTGTTCTGGAGTTTTCATGCGCGTCCTCGGAATTGTTTCTGAGACACACGATAGCGGGATCGCCGTCGTCAAGGACGGCCGGCCGGAGATCGTGATCGAGGAGGAGCGCTTCAGCCGCGTCAAACGCACCAAGGCGTTTCCGGCGGCCGCGCTGAGCGCTGCGTTTCAGGATCGTGGTTTCGGCATCGACATGGTCGATGCGATCGCATTGCCGTGGAATATCGGGGCGCTGCGGCGGACAGCAGCGTGGGCTGTGGCGCGGCGTTTTCCGGCCAGCCTCAACCTCCTGCATGCACGGGCGCATCGGCCGCAACGCAACCAGATCGTCGTGCTTCAGCATCGTATTCGAGACGGGCTGCAGGCACATTTCAGGACGCGCCGGATACCGCCGATCTTCCAGGTCGGACATCACGATGCGCATGCGGCAGCGTTCTTCGTCTCGCCATTCGAGGAAGCGCTCGTCGTCGTCATGGACGGGTACGGGGACGATGCGTCGGCCAGCGTCTATCTCGGACGCGGGAACCGCCTCGAGCGGGTGTGGTCGACCGGCATTTTCAATTCGCTCGGGCTTGTCTACACGTTCGTGACGGAGCACCTGGGGTTCGAGGGGTTCGGCGACGAAGGCAAGGTCATGGCACTCGCCGCGTACGGGTCGGATCGGCTCGTTGCCAGCTTCCGCGATGTCGTGAAGCCGCAGGACGACGGCACGTATAAGGTCGACATGTCGTATTTCAGCTACGACACCTACGGCCAGATCCGGCCGATGCGGGAGAAATTCATCCGGATGTTCGGACCGGCGCGGCGTCGCGACGAACCGTTGAGTGATCATCATCGTGATCTCGCGCGGGCGCTGCAGGTCGTCACGGAGGAAACGGTACTGCGGCTCGTATCGACCTTCAGAAAGCGTTATGGCGCACGCAATGTAGTGCTGGCTGGTGGCGTGGCGCTCAACTGTGTCGCGAATGGCCGGGTGCTGGCGGAAAGCGGTGTCGAGCGGCTCTGGGTGCCGCCGTGCGCATCGGACACGGGGGCTCCGCTCGGGGCCGCGCTCTGGCATACGCATCAGGTCCGCGGACTGCCGCGTTCTTACGAGCTGACGAACGCCTACCTCGGAGCTTCGTTCAAGGCGGACGACATCGAGGCGGCATTGGGTGCACAGGGAATCGAGTCGGAGGAGATGCCGGATGCGGCGCTCGTCGGCCGCGTCGCGCGTGATCTCTCAGACGGCCGGATCGTCGGTTGGTATCAGGGGCGGTTCGAGATGGGACCGCGGGCGCTCGGCAACCGGTCGATCCTCGCCGATCCCCGCTCGGCGGCGATGCGCGACACGATCAATCGCGTGATCAAGAAGCGCGAGAGCTTCCGGCCGTTCGCACCCGCTGTGCCGGAAGAGCGGGCGGCGGAGTTTTTCGAGATCACTCAGCCGGATCCGTTCATGACGCTCGCGCCGCGCGTGCGCCCGGAGAAACGGTCACTGATCGAGGCGGCCGTCCATGTCGATGGTACCGGACGTATCCAGACCGTGTCTGCCAAAGACAATCCGCTCTATCACGCACTGCTGGTGGAGTTCGGACGGCTCACGGGTGTGCCCGTGCTGATCAACACCTCGTTCAACGAGCAGGAGCCGATCGTGGCGCGGCCCGAGGAAGCGATCGCGTGCTTCAAGCGGACCGACATGGACGTGCTCGTCCTCGGAAACCACTATGTCAGCCGCCATCAGCGTGCCGGCGCGGGTGACATGAACCGGTCGGTCGATAACGTGGCTGTGCTGCCGATCAACGGCAAGGCGGCTCGATCGGTGTCGCGCGAGGGCGGGCGGACGAGTTGAGGTCGCATCGAGGGATGCGCCCTTTGCGTTGCCGTGCGGTTTCTGGTTCGGGTTTTCGAGGACAGCTTCAGGGGCCGCCGCGCGGGCGGTTCCAGCCGTCGGTCCCCCGGCTGCCTGCCTCTCTCAGAGATTGCCGGGATAGTTCGGCGCCTCACGCGTGATGGCGACGCCGTGCGTGTGGCTCTCGCGCATGGCGGCGGGTGAGATGCGGACGAAGCGGGCGCGTTCACGCAGATCGTTGAGCGTGTGGGCTCCGACGTAACCCATGCCGGCACGGAGGCCGCCGACGAGCTGATGCAGGACCGCATCGACCGGGCCCTTGTAGGGCACCTGGCCTTCGATACCTTCGGGCACGAGTTTCAGGGTGTCACGGACTTCGGCCTGGAAGTAGCGGTCGGCGGAGCCGCGCGCCATGGCGCCGACGGAGCCCATGCCGCGATAGGATTTATAGGTGCGGCCCTGATAGAGGTAGGTCTCGCCAGGGCTTTCGTCCGTGCCGGCGAGCAGCGAACCAATCATGACGGCGGAGGCGCCGGCGGCCAGTGCCTTGACGACGTCCCCGGAAAACTTGATGCCGCCGTCGGCGATGACGGGGACGTTGTGCTTCTGGCCTTCTTCGGCGCAGTCCATCACGGCAGTCAGCTGCGGGACGCCGACGCCGGCGACGACGCGGGTCGTGCAGATGGAGCCGGGGCCGATGCCGACCTTGATGCAGTCGGCTCCCGCGTCGATGAGCGCTTTCGTGCCGTCAGCGGTTGCGACGTTGCCGGCGATGACCTGCACGCGGTTCGACAGTGCCTTGATGCGCGAGACGGTCTTCAGCACTCCGGCGGAATGGCCATGCGCGGTGTCGACGACGACGACATCGACACCGGCGCCGATCAGATGCTCGGCGCGGCGGAGGCCGTCGTCACCGACGGAGGTGGCGGCGGCGACACGGAGGCGGCCCTGCTCGTCGACGCAGGCATTGGGGAAGCGCTGGGCTTTCTCGATGTCCTTCACGGTGATGAGGCCGATGCAGCGATAGCTGTTGTCGACGACGAGAAGTTTCTCGATGCGATGCTGGTGGAGGAGTTTTTTGGCTTCGGCGCGGTCGACGTCTTCGGCGACAGTGACGAGCTTGTCCTTCGTCATGAGTTCCGCGACGGGCTGATCCGGGTTGGTGGCGAAGCGGACGTCGCGGTTGGTCAGGATGCCGACGAGCCGGCCGCCTTTCGACTTCTCGACGACCGGAATCCCCGAGATCGAATGGATGTCCATGAGGCGCAGCGCTTCGGAGAGACGCGCAGTCGGCTCTATGGTGATGGGGTTCATCACCATGCCGGCAACGTAGCGCTTGACCATGGCGACCTGCTCGGCCTGCACGTCCATCTCGAGGTTGCGGTGGATGACGCCAATGCCGCCGGACTGCGCCATGGCGATGGCGAGGCGGCCTTCGGTCACGGTGTCCATGGCGGAGGAGATGACCGGAATCTTGAGCGTGATCGACTTCGTTATTCTCGTGCCGACGTCGACCTGGGCGGGCAAAACGTCCGACGGGCGCGGGACGAGGAGGACGTCGTCAAAGGTGAGACCGATCGAGCTGTCGTCGAGTACGGGGCGGGTCGGCATCGGCGATCTCCTTTTCGGCTGCGCGCCGTTTTGGCGTGCGGGTAGCCGTTCGCGGGCACACCTCGGCCCTGATCGGGCGCGGGTGCGGCTCGGGGCCGGCACGGACTGGATTCGTAGCGTCGTCTAGCAGAAGTCCCGGGTGGGGGAAAGGCACCGCGGGGGTCAGCGACAAATACGCTGTTCAAAGCAGGGCGCGGAGGCCGGCGACCGAGCCCATGCCGACGATGACGGCAACGAGATCGTTGGCGCCAAGACGGACGACGGCCATGGTCGCCAGCATTCCGACGGTTTCGGGGATGCCGCCGCGCATGACGGGCGGGATCATGATGCCGAGCATGACCGCGATCGGGATGGCCTTGAGACCGGCTTCCACGCGGGGGGTGATCGGAATAAGGCGCATGAACCAGAAGCCGGACAGCCGGCACGCGTAAGCCGTGGCTGTCATGACCGCGATCACGGCGAGGATGTGGGTGTCCATGGTCATGGCGTCGGCTCTCCGGCGCTTGTGTCGGCAGGGGCGGGAGCGCGGTAACGGATTGCCCCTGTGAAGGCGGCGGCGAGACCAGCGGCGACGACGCCCCACGGACCTGGCATGACGAGTTCGAAGACGATGACGACGGCGAGCGCAACGACGGCCGGAACATAGTCGCGGATGTGATCGACCATCATGGCGACCGTCGAGGCGCAGAAGGCGACGATGACGAAATCGAGGCCCACGCTTTTCGGGTTCGGGATGGCGGTGCCGGTGTAGAAGCCTGCGATCGTGCCGCCGATCCAGCAGAGCCAGCTCAGGATGCCCGCGCCCATGAGAATGCCCGCGTCGCCGTTGCCCTTGTGGTACTCGCGAATGGCGAGCGCGTAGCTTCCGTCGACGATCGTCAGCAGGGCTGCCGACGCCTTGAGGCCGCCGAGCGGGGCGAGCCATGGCCTGATGGCAGCACCCATCAGGACGTATCGGACGTTGACGAGGAGGACGGTCGAGGCGATGGCGAGGAGGGAGAGCGCATGCGTCCAGCTCTGCAGGACGGCGATCTGGGCGGTGCCGGAGAAGACGAGCGTGCTCATGGTGGCGGCTTCGAGCACGGAGAATCCGGTCTGGGCGGCGAGCAGGCCGAAGGCTATGCCGTAGACGAGGGAACTGGCGCCGAACGGTGTCGAGATGCGCATGCCTTCGAGAAAGCCTGCCAGCGTCAGCTTCGCTTCAGGTTTTGCGTCTGGTCCTGCGTCGCTCATGCATGTCGTCCGGTCGGAGGTTCGGGACGCTTCTTGTCACGGAAAACGGCGCTGCGATAGCTGGCGTGTCGGTCGCCCGGCATGTCAAATGAAGCGCACTCAAGCGGGATGAAGCACCATGGCCGATGTTCCTGACCGAAAGCGTCCCCGTGTCTATCTGGCGGGGCCGGAGGTCTTCCTGCCGGACCCGATGGCGGCGGGGCGTGCAAAAGTGGCGCTCTGTGCGGCGGCAGGGCTCGACGGGCTCTTTCCGCTCGATGCGGCCCTCGATCTTTCAGGCTTGGACAAGCATCGGCAGGCACGCTCCATCGCGATGGCCAACGAGGGGCTCATGCGATCGGCGGATTGCATCATCGCCAACCTGACGCCGTTTCGCGGCGTGTCAATGGACAGTGGAACCGCGTTCGAAGTGGGGTTCATGCGCGCGCTGGGGCGGCCGGTGTTCGGGTACACGAACGTGGTCGAGGATTTCGCGGTGCGGGCGCGGGCGTACCGGGCGGGAGCGCGGATCGCGGGGGATTGCGACCGGGCCGATATCGAGGTCGAGGATTTCGATCTCGCCGAGAACCTCATGATCACGGAAGCAATCGGGGCGAGCGGTGGTGGGCTCGTGCGGCGCGCTGGGCGTCACGACGCGCTGCTCGAAGATCTTACGGCGTTCGAGAAGAGCGTCGAAGCGGTCGCCGCATATTTCGAGGTGCGGCCGTCTCAAGCCTGAGCTGCCCCACCCGAGACGATGTTGGTGAAGTTCTCGAAGAACTGGTCGGCGTTCTTCTTGGCGACGGAATTGATGAGGCGGCCGCCGAGTTGGGCGATCTTGCCGCCGACGGTGGCGTTGACGTCGTAGGTCAGCTTCGTGGTGCCGGGTTCAGCGTCTTCGAGGCGGACATTTGCGCCGCCCTTGGCGAAGCCGGCGATGCCGCCTTCGCCTTCGCCCTGGAGGCGGTAGCCGTTGGGAGCGTCGATGTCGAGGAGCGAGACCTTGCCCTTGAAGCGCGCCGATACGGGACCGACCTTGACCTTGGCGACGGCCTGGAACTCTGTCGGAGACAGCGCTTCGAGGCTTTCGCAGCCCGGAATGCACGCCTTCAGGGTTTCGGGGTCGTTGAGCTTCGCCCAGACAACTTCTTTCGGTGCCGGCAGTACGACTTCGCCGGTCATGGTCATCGACACGTTGGCTCTCCTGCCGTCTCGGTCACATGAATACTTCGCCCGGATTTCCGGGCGCTGTCACTTTAGCGGGAAAGGTCCCGGAGGTGACGTTGTCGCTGGGGCGCCACCGTCACTCCGGGAGATCAATGTATGAGTTGCGACCGGTGCGCCTCAGCCGAGAGCGTGTCGCACCGCGCGCTTCGCCATGACGGCGATCAGGTTGGCGCGGTAGTCGGCATCGGCGTGGATGTCGGCGTTCAGTCCGGAGGACGGAACGGTCACGCCGGCGAGGCTCGCGTCCGAGAAGCCCTTGCCGAGCGCGGCTTCCAGTTCCTTCGAGCGGAAGACGCCGTCCGAGCCGGCGCCGGTGACGGCGACGCGCACACCGGAAGCGGTTTCGGCG
>ERZ761609.2357-NODE-2357-length-14113-cov-49.244772_pt1 | contig 14113 bp, 11 predicted proteins | sample MGYA00511163_ERZ761609 | MGnify/ENA primary metagenome ERZ761609 (study PRJEB28899, sample SAMN02445070) | bioreactor sludge metagenome | biome: EBPR sludge | place: Australia: Brisbane, Thorneside Wastewater Treatment Plant | collected 2011-12-16 ... | reverse complement strand
CGCCGGCGGCGGGCGCGGTGAAGATGCGGCTGCCGGGGGCGACCGGCGAGGAGCGCGCGCGGATGTTGGCGGCGGCGACAAAGCCGGTGCGCGAAACGGAAGGCGACTATCCGCTGGTGGCGATACCGGCGGCGTGGGCGGGCACGGCCGCGGCGGTGCGCGTGCCGCTGGCGGGCAAGCTGGATCAGGAGTCGCGGCTGCGGCAGTTGCCGGGCGAGGCGATGGTCCATCCGGCGACGGCGGCGCAGTGGAAGTTGAAGAACGGGACGCGGGTGCGGCTGGAGGCCGCGCGAGGCGCGTGCCCGGCGACGGTCAGTATTAGCGACGCTGTGATGCAGGGCGTCGTGGAAGTAACCCCTGGTGAGCCGGCCGGAATGGATCTGTTCACCACAGAGCACGGCGGCGCGAACCGCGCCGTGCGTGTCCGCCTCGGGAGGGCATGACCCATGACGGCCACCACCCCTACGACCGCGACGGCTACGCCGGTGCAGGAGAATCGCAAGACGCGCCGCTTCGGCATGGTCATCAATCTGGACAGCTGCACGGGCTGCGGCGCGTGCATGATGTCCTGCGCGGTGGAGAATAACTGCGCGCCCGCGAAGGAGAAGATCACCGACCGGACGGGGATCACGCTGATGCGCGTGTTTCCGGTGAACGACCGGAAGCCGATGCCGGTGAGGCAGGCGGGCTTTGTGCCGATGCCGTGCATGCAGTGCGAACATCCGCCGTGCGAGACGGTGTGCCCGCAGCAGGCAGTGGAGCTGGACAAGCTTTCGGGCATCGTGGACCAGATGCCGCAGCGGTGTTTCGGCTGCCGGTACTGCATGGCGGCGTGCCCGTATCATGCGCGGTACTTCAACTGGTCCGATCCGGAATGGCCCGCGGGAATGGAACTGACCCTGAACCCGGCGGTGGCGCCGAGGATGCGCGGCGTGGTGGAGAAGTGCGACTTCTGCCACGGGCGTCTGCATCTGGCCGAGGACCAGGCGGCGCTGGAAGGCAATGACGACTATACGTACACGCCCGCGTGCGTGGAGGCTTGCCCGACGCAGGCGATCGTCTTCGGCGATCTGAACGATGAGGATTCCGAAGTCAGCCAACTGGCGAAGGATCCGCATACGTTCCGCTTCCTGGCCAAGCTCGGGACGGAACCGAAGGTTTTCTACCACTCCGATCACGAGTGGGTGCGGCGCCTCGCTGAACGCGACATGAACGGGCGGCCGCCAGCCAATGAAGGAAAGGAGGCTTGAGAGATGGCTAGCACGATGACCAAGCCGGCCGCGATCGCCATCGCCGCCCCCGAAAAGAAGTGGATCGTCCGGGGCCATGAGCGCTGCTCGACGGGGAAGTTCATGGCGTGGATGACGCCCTGGATTGGCCTGCTGGGGCTCGGGCTGTACGCCACCTATCTGTGCTTCCGCTATGGCCTGGGCGAGACGCATCTGGATAACCGCTTCGGCTTCGGCCTGTGGATCTTCCTTGACCTGGCGGTGATCGCGCTGGGCGCGGGGGCATTCTTTTCGGGCTTCCTGCTTTACATCCTGAAGTGGAAAGAGATCAAGGCGGTGATCAACAGCGCCGTGGTGCTGGGCTTCCTGTGCTACAGCGGTGCGGTGGCGGTGCTGGCGGTGGACGTGGGGCAGCCGCTCAGGGCGTGGTTCACCTTCTGGCATCCGAACACGCACTCGATGCTGACCGAGGTGACGTTCTGCATTACTTGCTATCTGATCGTGCTCTCGATCGAGTATCTGCCGATTCTGCTGAAGAACCGGAAGCTGAAGCAGATCCCCTCGTTCCTCGTCTTCGAGTGGGAACTGCACAAGCTGATGCCCGTGTTCGCCGGCATCGGCGTGTTCCTTTCGTTCTTCCACCAAGGTTCGCTGGGCGGGTTGTTTGGCGTGATGCGCGGCCGGCCGTTCGCCTTCCGCGAGGGCTTCTCGATCTGGCCGACGACGTTCTTCCTGTTCGTGCTGTCGGCGGCGGCGGTGGGGCCGAGCTTCATCATCCTCACCACCAAGCTCGTGGAGAAGATCACCGGGAAGCGCCTGGTGAAAGAAGACATCTACAAGACGCTCGCGAAGACGACGGGCGTGCTGCTGACTGTGTACGTCGCGCTGAAGAGCCTGGACACGCTGCTGTGGCTGAACTCGACGAGCGTGCGCGCGGGCGTGGCGCCGTGGGAGTTTTACGAGTTCCGCCCGTTCGGCCATGCGACGCTGTTCACCGAGATCGTGATCTTCGGGATGGTTCCGGCGCTGCTGCTGCTGTCGCGGCGGTTGCGCGAACGGCCCGGGCTGATCACGCTCGGCGCCGGGCTGGCGTGCATGGGTGTGGTTTTCAACCGCTTCGTGATGACGATTCAGACGCTGGCACTGCCCACGCTGTCTTTCGATGAATTCATGCTTTATCTGCCCAACTGGGTGGAATACGCGGTGTTTGGCGGGGTGATTGCCTATGCGGTGATCGTGTACTCGCTGTCCTACCGCTACCTGAATCTCTTCCCGCAGGAAGCAGATCTGCAACTCGCTCCCAAGGAGGTGAACAATGTTCCCGTTCGTTGATGGTTTCCACTGGACCTTCGGCCACATTCTGTTTCTGACTGTATTCGGCATGGTGGTGGCCACCATGGCGGTGACCCTGTTCTTCGTCGCGCAGCGCGTGATGGAGAACTACCGGCGCAACCGGGTGGCGCACGTGCAATGGCACAGCGACTTTCACGACCTGAGCGAGACGGACCGGAGCTGCCGGCACGAACTCGCCGGCCGGGTGTCGCATCGCGAATGCCACAACGCATTCGACTGCGGCCATTGCGGCGAGCATCCGCAGTTCACCAAGATTGAGCCCGCGACCACGGCGCTGAGCCTGGAAGCCTTCGGCCTCGAGTTCCCGGCCGACCGGCTGTATCACCGCGGGCACACCTGGGTGCGGCTCGAAGACGATGGCACGCTGACGGTGGGCCTGGATGATCTGGGCCGGCGTCTGCTGGGCAAGCCGGACCGGGTTGAGTTGCCGAAGCCGGGCGAGGAAGTGACGGCGAACGGCGCGGCATGGTACGCCTTCCGCAACGATACGCCGGTGCGGGTGCTTTCGCCCGTGGATGGCGTGGTGGTGGCGACGGGCGGACCGGACCAGGACTGGTATCTGAAGGTGCGGCCGACGCGCGCGAATCCAAACCTCGCGCACCTGCTGCGCGGCGCGGAGGTGAGCGCGTGGCTGCGGCGGGAACTGGAACGGCTGCAGATCCTGGTGGCGCCGGCGGGCACGGGCGCGGCGCTGGCTGATGGCGGCGTGTTGATGGAGGATCTTCCGCAGGCGCAACCCGAGGCGAACTGGGACGCGGTGTACGGGAAGATGTTCCTGGCCCCGTAGGACTGCGGTCCAGGATGAAGCAAGGCCCGGCGGTCTCCTTGGGCGCCGGGCCTTGTTGCGTTCAGGCTCTGCTCAGCGAGGGATTTCGTAGCGCTTGATCTTTTCGTACATCGTGGAGCGGTCGATGCCGAGCGATTGCGCGGCTTCTTTCACGTTGCCCGAGGAGCGTTCGAGGGCGGCTTGCACGGCGAGCTTTTCGAGTTCCTGGAGCGTGATCGGGGGGATGGCGAAATTCGCGCGGGCCTCGAGTGCCTGGGACAGGAAAGAGAAGTCGTCGGCGGTGAGCTGGCGGCCGCGGCAGGTGACGACGGCGCGTTCGATGGCGTTCTCGAGTTCGCGGACGTTGCCGGGCCAGTCATAAGAGAGCAGCACCTTGAGCGCGTCCTCGGTGAGTCCGCTGACTTCTTTGCCACATTCGGAGGCGAGGCGTTCGAGCAGGTGGCGCGCGAGCATGGGGATGTCCTCGCGGCGGGCGCGTAGCGGTGGAATCTGAATCTCGATCACATTCAGCCGGTAATACAGGTCGTCGCGAAAGCGCCCCTCGCGCACTTCCTCGGCAAGGTCCTTGTTCGTCGCCGCGATCACGCGCACATCCACCTGCACCTCGTTCGTGCCGCCCAGCCGGTAAAAGCGCTTCTCCTGCAACACGCGCAGCAGGTCGGCTTGCAGTTTCGGCGAGATGTCGCCGATCTCGTCCAGAAAGATCGTGCCACCGTTGGCGACCTCGAACTTGCCCTTGGTCTGCGAATTCGCCCCCGTGAATGCGCCCTTCTCGTAGCCGAACAGTTCGCTTTCGAGCAGGGTTTCGGCGAGCGAGGCGCAGGAGACGGCGACGAAGGGCTTTTCTGCGCGGTCGCCCGAGAAGTGGACGGCGCGGGCGACGAGTTCCTTGCCGGTGCCGCTTTCGCCGCGGATGAGGACAGTGGAGCGCATGCTCGAGACGTCGCGGACGAGTTCGAGGATGGCCTGCATCTTCGGGTTCTTGGTGATGATGTCGCGGAACTCGTACTGCCCGGTCAGCCGCTTGCGCAGGATCTGGTTCTCGCGCTGGAGGTTTTTGATCTTGATGATGCGCTCGACGAGCATCGAGATCTCTTCGGGGTTGCAGGGCTTGACGATGTATTCCTGCGCGCCCTCTTTCATGGCGGTGATCGCGGTGTCCACCGTCGCGTAGGCCGTGATGATGATCACCGACGCATCCGGCTGCAGCCGCCGGATCTCCATCATCGTTTCGATGCCGTCCATGCCGCCGGGCATCTTGAGGTCGATGAAGTAGATGGCGTACTCCTTCTGCCGCGCCTTCGACACGCCATCCAGCCCCGATCGCGCGGTATCCACGGTGTAGCCGTCCTCGCGCAGCCAGGCGGCGAGCGACTCGCGCATCACCTCCTCGTCATCGATCACCAGAATCTGCCAGCGTTCCTTCATGTGGTTTCACCATTCAGTGCGTCCAGGCGGGCTCGCGCTGCCGGTCCGCACACCTGACAATATTCATCGCGCTTCGCGTCCACCTGGGGCAGGTTGGTGGAGAGGCTCATCGCGCAAAGCGGATCGGCGCAATGCACCAGCCCCAGCGTGTGTCCCAACTCGTGCAGCGCCTCCTTGCGGGCGCGCGTCATCAGCAAGCCGTCGTCGCCGGGCAGTCCATAGAACTCCTGCCGGAGCCGCGCCACCGAGACAACGGCGGCCGCCCCATCCAACTGCGCCTGTCCGAAGAGAAAGCTGAGCATCGGGATGTAGAGGTCGCATCCCGTGAGTCCGAGAATTCTGCCGTTTCGCGGGGCAACGGCAAGAAGCGCCTTGAGGAACTCGATGGACATCCACTGGCGGCGGCGTTCGTCGAGGGCGCCCGCGGGTTCGGGCAGGGGCGCGGCGCACTCGACGCCGCATTCCAGCGTGCGGGCCAGAAATCCAGCCACCTCGGCTTCGATCCGCGGATCCACTTGGCCAAACCGTACCACCGTGATCAACCCCACCCGCTCATTAGCCGCGCCGCGCGGGCTCCTCCATCACCCCGGCCGCCACCAGCGGCAGGCTGATGGTGAAACGTGTGCCCACGCCGAGCTTGCTCTTGACCTCGACTTCGCCGTCGTGCTCGCGGACGATGCCGTAGGTGACCGCGAGGCCGAGCCCCACGCCCTTGCCGTCGGCCTTGGACGTGAAGAACGGCTCGAAGATTTTGGTGAGATGCTCCTCCGGAATTCCCTCGCCGTTGTCTTCGACGATCATCTCCACGCAGTTCGTTTGCGAGTTGCGGTGTGTTTTGATGATCACCTTGCCGCCGCCCTTCGCATGCGTGGCCTCCGCGGCGTTCATGACGAGGTTCAAGACGACCTGCTGCATTTGCGAGGCATCGCAGGGGAGCGGCGGCAGGTGGTCGTCGAGATCGAGGATGGCGGTGGTGTCGCACAGTTTCAGTTTGTGGCCGACCAGCGAGACGGTGTTGCGGATGATCTTGTTGAGGTCGGCGTCCTGGCGCTGGGGCTTGGAGCGCCGGGAGAAGGCGAGGAGGTCTGAAACAATTCTGCCGACGCGCGTGGTTTCGCTGGTGATCTGGCCGAGGTAGCGGCGGAAGTCGTCGAGGCGCTCGGGGGGGATGCCGTCCTGTTTCAACATGCGCTGGAGGAGCATGGAGAGATTGAGGACGCCCGAGATGGGGTTGTTGATTTCGTGGGCGACGCTGGCGGAAAGCTGGCCGAGGGAGGCGAGGCGGTCGCTGTGCAGTAGTTTTTGATGGGCCGCTTTGAGCTGTTCGGTGCGCTGGCTGACCTTCTCCTCCAGGCTTTGCGTGAACTGGTTCAGCTCATCGAGGGCGCCGCGCAGGCGATCGCGCATGGTGTTGAAGCTTGAGACGAGTTCGTCCATCTCCACGCTGCCATGCTGGATGGCGATGGGCTTGTCGAGTTCCATGGCGCTGACCTGCTTGGTGCCGTCGATCAATTCGCGGATCGGGAGAGCGACGAAGCGGCGGGTGAACAAGGCGATAAACAGGGCGATGAGCGCGATCTGGACCGCGGTCGAGACGATCACCTGCGCCTTCACGGACGCCTCTTCGTCCTCGAGCGGTTTGGTGGAGAGGGCGACGTCCAGGACGCCGAGCACGCGCACCTCGACGGGGTGGGCATGGCACGCCGCGTTGCTGCACGCGGGCTCGTTGTAGATGGGCGTGACCATGTTGAGGGTGCGGACTCCGTCCGCGGATGTGGACATGCGCGAGCGCCCCTCGACCGTGAGTTCGACGCGCGTGGCGCCAGGGGCATGGCAGGAATCGCAGGGAGGCTGGTCCTTGCTCAATTGCAGGCCGATCTCCTCGGGGCGGGTGGAGTGGGTGAGTACGCCTTCGCCGTTGTACATGCGGATGCGGTCCACGCCCTGCTTTTCGGCGATTTTGGACATGATGTCGTAGGCCACCGTACGGTGGTCGTCGAGCATCGCCTGCCAGGTGGCGCTGGTGATACTGCGGGAGAGTTGATCGGCGCCGAGCACCATGGTGTCTACGAGGTGCTGCTGCTGGGTGCGCAAGTAGAAATAGCCGAACGCCGCCTTGATGACGACCACGATCACCGTGAGGGAGAGGATGAGTTTGACCGAGAGCTTGCTGCGCATATCGAGGGTCTGCCGCAAATCGGATCTTCCTATCCATTATGCGCGACCTGACCGTGAAAAGGAACCACCTGAGCAGAGCCAGATGTCTTAATATGGCGGGCATGAAGGCTGCAATCCTCCTCCTCATTTGTTTCGCAGCAAGCCTGCCCGCGCAGGAGCCGCGCTTTGCGCCGTATGAGATGTTGTGGAAGTTTGAAGGCGGGACGGTATTTGCCGACTTATCGTTCCTGTTGGACGCGCCCGCCGGACGGGATGGGTTTATTACCGTGAAGAACGGAAGGCTGGCGGACGGGACGGGGCGGCGCTTCCGGTTGTGGGGCGTCAACTTCTCTTTCACCGCGAACCTGCCCGACAAGGAGAATGCCCCGCTGGTGGCGGCGCACCTGGCGCGTTTCGGCATCAACTCGGTGCGGGTGCATCATCTGGACTGGCGTACGCCGCGGGGCATTATCGACTCGACTCAACCTGATTCGCGGCATCTGGACGCCGAGAAGCTGGACCGGCTGCACTTCCTGATTGCGGAGTTGAAGAAGCGGGGGATCTACACCAATCTCAACCTGAATGTGGCGCGGGCGTTTCAGGAGGCGGATGGGGTCCGCGACGCCGATCAGCTTGGCTTCGCCAAGGGCGTGACGTTCTTTGACGAGCGGATGATCGAGTTGCAGCAGGAGTATGCGCGGCAACTGTTGACGCACGTGAATCCGTATACGGGCGTGGCTTACAAGGATGAGCCGGCGATTGCGATTGTCGAGATTGTCAATGAGAATTCCCTGGTGGAAAGCTGGGTGCGGGGGCGCACCATTGGCAAGGGTCCGAATCCGGAAGCCGCGGATCGCACGTTCTCCGATATGCCAGCCTCGTACGCGCGAGACCTGGACGAGAAGTACCAGGCGTGGCTGGCGGAGACGCTGACGGCCGAGCAGATGGGACAACTGCGCAAGGAGGCAGGGGTGGCCGAGGGTGCGCCCGTGCCGCGGCTGCGTCCGGATGAACTGGCGAAGGCGCCCGAGTTCCGATTTCAGACCGAGGCGCGGTTCTACATGGAGATTGAAGCGCGTTTCTTCGCGCGGATGAAGAAGATTCTGCGGGAAGAACTGGGCGTGCAATCGCTGCTATTGGGGACAAGCGTCTATTCCGGCGGTCTGACACCGTATCCGCTGCTGGCCTCGGCGGCGCAGCTCGACATCCTGGATGCGCACTTCTACTGGCAGCATCCGAGCTACTTCATCGACCCTGAGACGAAGCGCCGCGGCTTCCGCATCCGCAACACGCCCATGGTGAATGAGCCGGGGAAGTCAAGCAGTATCACGCTGCAGCGCGCCGCCAAGGAGGGGCAGCCGTTTATTGTCTCCGAGGTGAATCACCCGTATCCGAATGAGTACGCCGCGGAGGCGTTGCCGCTGCTGGCCGCCTATGGGGCGTTTCATGATTGGGACGGAGTGTACTGGTACAGCTTCGAGCACAGCGAGGCGGCGCAGTGGGTCCCCAGGTATCCGGGGCATTTCGACTCGCGCCAGGATCCGGTGAAGATGTCGCAGCTTGCGCTGGGGGCGTTGATCTTTCTGCGCGGCGATGTGGCAGCGGCCAAGCGCGTGGTCCGCCGGGATTACACGGCGGCGCAGGTGCGCGAATCGCTGCGGCAGCCCGGCACGGGGGCGCCCTACTTCACGCCCGGCTTCCAGCCCGAATTGCCGCTGGTCCATTCGACGCGGATTGGTTCGCTGGAGGCGGGCCGGGCAACGCGCTCGTGGCCGAAGGTGCGAGCGCCGTATGAGTCGGACACGCGCGAGTTGCGCTGGGAACTGGATCAGGGGCAAGGGGTGGTGACGATCAACACGCCGCGGGCGCAGGGGGTGACAGGGCATCTGAAGAGGGGCCGGCCGCGGCTGGCCGATGTGGGGCTGGAGGCGAAGACGCCGTTTGGGGCGGTGCTGGTGGCATCGCTGGATGGGAAGCCGATCGCGGAATCGTCACGGTTGTTGGTGACCGCCGGAGCGCGGACGCACAATGCAGGCATGAAGTGGAACGAGGAGCGCACGAGCCTGCTCGAAACCGGGGGGCCGCCGATGCTGATCGAGGTGCTGGAGGGGAATCTGCAGATCCGCCTGAAGGGCAGCCCGAAGCGGACGGAAGTGCTGCCGCTGGACGGTGCGGGCCGCGCGTTGGGCCCGTTTGTGGCGCCACAGAAGACGCTGACCGGCATCCGCTTCTCGCTGGGCGAACACGACACGCCCTGGTACTTTGTCAATATTGAACGATGAAGCTGTTCGCCGCGGGGCTGCTGCTGGCCGTGCCCGTGCTTGCACAACTGCCCGCGTTTCCGGGCGCCGAGGGTTACGGAGCGCACACGCCGGGAGGCCGCGGGGGCAGGGTCCTGATCGTCGGTAACCTGAATGACTCGGGGCGGGGAAGCCTGCGGGCGGCGCTGGAGGCCGAGGGGCCGCGGATCGTGGTGTTCCGCGTGGCGGGCGTCATCGATCTGAAGACGCCGATTCGCATTACGCAGCCGTTTGTTACTGTCGCCGGACAATCGGCGCCGGGCGGCGGCATCACGCTGCGCGGCCACGGCATTGTGGTGAACACGCACGACGTGGTGATCCGCCATCTGCGCGCGCGACCGGGCGACATCAGCGGGGACGAGGTGGATGGGATCGCCATTGGCGGAGCGTCGCGCAATGTGGTGGTGGACCATTGCTCGGTGAGCTGGGCGGTGGATGAGAATCTTTCGCCGAGCGGCGGGATCAGCGATGTGACGGTGCAATGGTCGATCATTGCCGAGGGGTTGAACCGGAGCGTGCATGCGAAGGGCGCGCACGGGTATGGGTCGCTGGTGCGCGCGAGCGGCGGGGTGACGCTGCATCACAACCTGTGGGCGCACAATGCGAGCCGGAATCCGCGGCTGGGGTGCAATTACGGGCGGCCGCCGTTTCCCCGCTTCGATGTCCGGAATAACGTGGTGTACAACGCCGGGGGGCCAAATGTCGCGGGCGACACGTTCGAAGCGAATTATGTGGGGAATTATCACAAGCCCGGGCCGGATTCGCCCGCGGGCCACCCGGTGTTCTCGCCCACCGAGAAGGCGGCGCTTCGATTTCACTTCGCGGAGAATGAGCCGGCGGATCTGAGGTGGTCGGTCCGGCCGGGAATCACAGAGGTGGACCAACCTTTCGAATCTCCACAGGTGAGGACCACTTCCGCGGAGCGCGCGTATGAAGAGGTGCTCGCCCATGCCGGGGCCACGCTGCCGCTTCGCGATGCGGTGGACGAGCGGATTGTGCGCGAGGTGCGCGAGGGCACGGGGGCGCACATTGATTCGCAGTGGGAGGCAGGCGGGTGGCCCGCCATCGAGAGCGGGCGGCCGCCGCGGGATACGGACCGCGACGGCATGCCCGATGATTGGGAACTCAAGCGCGGGCTCAAACCCCGCGATGCCGCCGATGCGGCACTGATTGCGCCGAGCGGCTACACGTGGATCGAGGAGTATCTGAACGAACTCGCCGCGCGGGGTGCGCTACGCTGAGCGCATCATTTCGTCCCAGGTGATTTCGCGCTTCTGATGCACCGCCATGCGGCCCATGATCGCCGTCAGCGTGCTTTCGCCGGCGCTCTTCCACATGTGGATGGGCTTCTTTTCGATGATTGATCTGAAGAACGCCTCGACGGCGTCGATGGTGATTTCGCGCGGGGAGTCGCGCCGCTCGATGAGGCTGCGGTCGCGCAGGTCGTCGGCGTTGGGATAGCGCCAGTCGCCTTCGGGACCGTGGAGCTTGTAGTATTTGCGCGAGGTTTCGAGCAGGCCGAGCGAGCCATACAACTGCTCTTTCACATCACGATAGCCGGCGGTGTGCTTGATGCTGATCAGCCAGCCTTCGAGGCCGTTGGGGTAGTAGAAGACGATGTTGTGATAGTCGGTCTTCCAATCCCCGCCCGCGAGGGGGTAGCGGCGGCCGGCAGTCCCCCAGGCTTTGGTGGGGGGCACGTCCATGGCGAACCAGTTGAGCGTGTCCACACCATGGCAATCCTGTTCGACGATGGGTCCGCCAGAGGTCTCCTCCCAGCGGCCCCACGTGCGGATCTTCTCGTCCTCATTCGCCGGGGCGGTGGCCAGGGGCTTTTCGGGTGGCTTCGGCGGCACTCCGCCCAGCACCCAGTAGCTCATCATCAGCTTCATTTCGCCGATGCGTCCCGTCTTGAGGTAATTCATTGCGGTGAGGTACTCAGGGCTGAACCGCTGCTGATAGCCGAACTGGATCGTCTTCTGCTTGTTGGCCTTTTCACCGGCGCGGAGCAGGCGTTTGCAGCCCGCTACGTCCGCGCCCGCCGGTTTTTCACAGTAGATGTGTTTGTTCGACTGCACGGCGGCTTCAAAGTGCTCGGGGTGCAGATAAACCGGGGTGGCAATCAGCACCGCGTCGATATCGGCCTTGCCCAAGATTTCCTGGTAGTCACGGTAGGCGGGTACGGCATCAGCTCCCTGGATGTGCGTCTTGCCAAGGTCGATCCGGTCGGGGTACTTGTCGCAGATCGCAGCCAGGCGCGTATTCGGCGCCTTCACCATGAAATCGCCAACGTAGCGGCCGCGGCCGCCGGTGCCGATCACGCCAAAGCTGACCGCAGAGTTGGCCTGGGCCGAAAAAGCGGTTTGTGGCTTGACGATGAGCAGTCCGGCGCCCGCGCCTGCCAGCGCGTTTCTTCTCGTCATTGTTTTCTGCATATACGCCTCGATTTCTTCACAATTCGACGCCAGTATCCAGCCAAGTTCCGGATTTGGCCGATTCGAGGACCGCGTCGCACACGCGCTGGGTCTGGAGGCCGCTGCGGAAATCGGGCTGGGTGCGCTCGCCACGTTCGATCGCCATGACGAAGTCCGCCAAGGCGTTCAGGAAGGTGTGCTCGTAGCCGATACAGGTGCCCGGCACCCAGTAGCGGTCCATGTAGGGGTGTTCCGAGTTGGTGGTGTGGATCTTCCGCCAGCCGGTGGTATGGGATTCGAGTTTCTTGCCGGATTGTTTCTGCAGATACTCAAAGAATTGGAGATATTCCGGCTCTTCCAGATCGAAATACAAGCTCCCATCAGCGCCATTCATTTCAAAGGTATTGAAATTCTTGCGGCCCCGGGCGTAACGGGTGGATTCGAAGGTGCCCATGGAACCGTTGGCGAATTCGGCCAGGAACATGCAGGCATCGTCGATGGTGACCGGCTGGACCTGGCCGGTCAGTGCGTGCTTGCGTTCGGTGACGAAGGTTTTGGTTTTGGCGGTAACTCGCGTGATGGGGCCGTTGAGCCACATGGCGGTGTCAATGGAATGGGCGAGCAGGTCGCCGGTGACGCCCGACCCGGCCACGGAGGCGTCGAGGCGCCAGAGGGCATCGCCGCCTTGGGGCACGTCGGGCGAGATGGTCCAATCCTGGAGGTAGGTGGCTCGGTAGTGGAACGTTTTGCCGATACGACCCTCGTCAATCAACTGCTTGGCAAGCGAGATGGCGGGCACGCGGCGGTAGTTGTACCAGACCATGTTGGGCACGCCGGCCTCTTCGACCGCGCGAACCATTTCCTCGGCCTGCGTCACGTTGAGGGCGAGCGGCTTTTCGGAGAACACCATCTTGCCAGCCTTGGCCGCGGCGAGGGCGATCTCGTGGTGGACTGCGTTCGGCGCGGCAATGTCGATCAGATCGATTTCGGGGTCATCGACCAGCTTGCGCCAGTCGGTTTCCGAACGCTGGTAGCCCCAGTTATCGGCAAAGGCCTGAGCCTTTTGACTGTCGGTCCCGCAAATGGCTTTGAGTACGGGCCTATGTTCACAGGGGAAAAAGTCGTTCAGCCGCTTATAGGCATTCGAGTGCGTGCGGCCCATGAAGCCGTAACCGATGAGTCCGATTCGAAGTTGTCTGGCCATCATGATTCTCCTCAACCGTATTTTTCGATGAGTCCGTCGAGCGCCTTTTTGCAGGTTTCCGTGGCTGCCCAGGCGTCGGGGTAGAAGCAGAGGTCGATGGTCCACCAGTCGTGGGGCAGACGGGCGGCCTTCACGAGTTCGGGGACGATTTCGTCGAAGTTGAGCACGCCGGCGCCGAAGGGCGGATGCGCCGAAGTCTCATCGTTGCCGTCAGCGTCCTTGTGACAGGTGTTGTCGGAATCGATCATGTGGATGTGGTTGATGCGCCCGTTGAGGAGACGGATGAAATCAATTTGGCTGGCGAAGACCTCTTTGTCGCCTTCCTGCCGGGCGCCGACGACGCCCACCATCTGGCCGTGGCAGGTGTCGTAAAGGATGCCGAAATTGGGTTTGTCCACCGCGTCGTGGATGCGGACGATTTCGCTGGGTTTGTTGAAGGCGAAGCCGGGCTCGAATTCCCAAGTGACGCTGAGGCCATGGTCGGCTGCGATGTCACAGCAGGTCTTCCAGGTTCTCACCGCGCGGTCCATCGCCGTGGCGGCATCCACTTCGCGTAGAATCGTGGGCGGCTGGACGGAATCCACGCGCAAGCCGCCGATGGACAGGTCGCGCGCGAACTCGCAATTCTTTTTGAATTCGGCGATGTATTTTGACTGATCGTCCGTGTTAATCAGCTTTTCGCCCCACAGGTTGGCGGCCATGCCGCTGAAGCCGAGGCCTCGCTCGCGCATTTGCGCTGCGAGTTCGGCGCGCTGCGATTTATCGGCCATCGCCCCGCCCCAGCCATCATCGGGACCATTAGGGTTGCCCGGGTTGGGGTGGGGGGGGAAAGCGCCGAGCTCCACGCCGTCGAAGCCAAGTTCCTTCAACCGCGTGCAGACTGTCTCGAAGTCAATAGGATTGCCGGCATAGGGACCGATGGTGTAGGCCCACGTGCCAATTGAACTGCGCTTGCTCATTGAACACTCCGTGAATTTAAAACCGCGGCCGGGCCGCATCTTTTCCGTGACAATATCAAGAACTGTGGCGGCGCGCTATTCGAGCACTTTGATCCGCAGGTTCCGGAACCGCGCTTCCATCTCCGGGCCGGTGTGCAACTGGAGAGCGATGACGCCGGACATGCGTGCGTCATCTTCGAGTTCCGCGGTCACCATGCCATTGACCGTGACCCGGATTTTGGTTCCCTGGCAGTGGATGGAGACGTCGTTCCAGCCAGGATGGACCACCTTTTCCGCCTTGCC
>ERZ761609.2356-NODE-2356-length-14121-cov-6.489763_pt1 | contig 14121 bp, 14 predicted proteins | sample MGYA00511163_ERZ761609 | MGnify/ENA primary metagenome ERZ761609 (study PRJEB28899, sample SAMN02445070) | bioreactor sludge metagenome | biome: EBPR sludge | place: Australia: Brisbane, Thorneside Wastewater Treatment Plant | collected 2011-12-16 ... | reverse complement strand
CGGCCGGCTTGAGAGAAATGCCGCCGGTATCAAAAGTGATGCCCTTGCCGCACCTGCGCCGCCACCCGCCGCGCTTCAGTCGCCCATCCTGACGGCGCTGACACCGGCGCACGCCGTGGTGGTCGCCTCCCCTGTCGAGATTGTCGATATCGTTTCGAAATCAGCGCAGGACGGGCAGTCCGACCGCGTGGTGGTGCAACTCGATCCGCCGGAACTTGGCCGCGTGTCGATCGACTTCAAGTTCGACGCGCAGGGCCTCCAGCACGTGACCATCACGAGCGAAACCCCGGAAGCCATGCGCCAGCTGCGCGCCATGCATTTCGAACTCATCCAGGCGCTCGAGCGGCAGGGCCTTGATGGCCAGAACTTGACCTTCCAGCATCAGCAGCAAAGCAGCCAGCAGGCCGCCAACGCCGCCCTGCTCAGACAATTGCAATCCGGACCAGCCGCCGCAGCGCTGGCCGGCACGGCAGCATCCCCTGCCATTCCACCATCCGGGCCGATCACGGCCGATGGCCGGCTTGATATCCGGCTCTAGGAGACGACCATGACCACTGTTTCAGACGTCGCAGGCTACCAGACGCAGACCAGCACCGCCAGTTCCACGCCTTCGGTCGGCAAGGAGTTCGAGAGCTTCATCCGCCTGCTGACGGCGCAGATCCGCAACCAGGACCCCCTCTCCCCGCTTGATTCGACTCAGTTTGTCGAGCAGCTCGCAACCTTTTCGACGCTGGAGCAGCAGGTCCGCTCGAATGTGAACCTCGAGAGCATCTCCACGATGATCTACGATCTCGGCTCGCTGGTTGCTTCGCAATGGCTGGGCAAGACCGTGTCGTTCGAATCCTCTTGGATTCCCTATACGGGATCGGCCGTCGAATTCTCCGCCGAGGTTCCGGCCGGCACGGATCACAGCGCGCTGACGATCCGCGATGTGAACGGACAGGTCATCTGGACGGAAACGCTCGCACCCGGCGCCAGTTCCTACAGCTGGAACGGACAGACGATCTCCGGGGCGAGCGTGCCGCCGGGAAGCGTGCTGCAGTTCCGCGTCGATACCTACAAGGGTAACCAGCAGACCGGTTCGGTCGCACCGCGCGTGATTGCGACGGTCACATCGGTCTCAAGCAATGACGGCACGATCACCATCGATACATCGGCCAATCTGTCGACCGACATCGGCAATGTTCAGATCGTTGATGAAGGCTGACCGTCAGACGTCCTGACGGGCCATGTCCATGATCAGGATATTGTGAATGCCGGTGGGGACAACGGTCTTCAGGTTCATCAGGATCATCGAGCGCATCGACTCATAACTCTCGATATCCGTGAGGGTTTCGAATGTGCGCCCATCATTGCTGATCGTGATCAGCGTGGTCATGATATTGTCGCGCAGCTTGGGCTCCATCTCGAACAGCTTCTGCGAGATCGAAGCGTCTGCCTCAAGACTGAGGTGGATGATCACCAGGCTGTTGACATGGTTATTACGGATCACCGGCACCACGAACTCGCGCGTGAACTTGTAGTAGATCACCTGCGAGCTGCCGGCAGCTTCCTTGCCATGGCCGCCCTTCGACTTCTCTTCCTTGCCATGCGAGTCTGATTTGCCGTGCGAATCGGCTTTCTTCTCGGCCTTGCCGTGAGCGTCCGCCTTTTCCTTGCCATGTTCCTTGTCGGCCTTGGCCTCGGCATGAGCCTCGCCCGCCGGCTTGGCGGAAGCGGAGCGCAGGAAATGACCCCCTACCCCACCCGCGACGATGCAGGCGATGGCGATTAGCGCGGTGAGGATGTGCTTCATCGGAAAGGTCCTAGAACGGGTTGAACCGGTCGAGCAGTTTCGGCACGGCCTTCATTTCAGGGGTTGAGGTTGCGTCGCCGCTGCTGACATAGGCAATCTGCGCATCCGCGATCTTCTCGTAGGAGACCGTGTTCGTGCGCGTGATGTCCTGAGCGCGGATGACGCCGGAAACCGTCAGATAACGGACTTCATTGCTGACCTGCGTCTGCTGGTAGCCCTGGATCACGAGGTTGCCGTTCGGCTCCACTGCGACCACGCGCGCGGCCAGCGTGAAGGTCACCTTCTCTGCCCGGTTCACGGCGCCGCTGCCATTCAGGCTGGAATTGCGCTCATAATCATAGGCCGGAGACAGCGACGCTCCGTTCGGCAGCAGCGCGCCGGCAAGATCCGGAAGTCCGAGGAAGGCATCCACGTTCATGTTCTCGCTGGAATCGCGGCTGCGTGTCAGCGAGTTGCGCAGGCTGGCCTGATCGTTCATCTCGACCACGACCGTGAGCAGGTCGCCCACTTCCTTGGCGCGGCGCAGGCTGAGCAGTGCGTCCGGAGACGTTGCCCAAAGTGAAGCGTTCTGCGCCTTGGGTTCCGTGACGGGCTCATGCGCCCAGGGACCCGTATAGGGCTCGAAGCGCGGCGGCGCGACTTCGGCGCCCCGATGCGGAGAGCTGGCGCAGGCAGAGACGGCGGCGGCGAGAAGGGAAAGCGAATAGAGGTGTTTCATTTTGCAAGTACCCATCCGTCAGCCTGTACGATGCCCTGAACCAACTGACGGGACTGGAGGTTCAGAACCGTCACCGGTTCATTCAATGCGGCTTCGCCCATGGCGCGGCCGGTGGTGGAGATTTCGAGCGGGCCCTGAACGTATTTCACCGTGACGATCTGATTGCGCGTCACGAGGCGTTTCGGCTTTGTATTGTCGAGCGTGATCGCCTGGCCCGGATAAACGGTGCGCTTCACTTCGCGGCCGATGAATAGGTCATAGGCGTCCGGCCCGTCGCCGTCCTGCAGGCCGGCATTTGCCACCGTGACCGGGTCGCCGGCCTTGATGACTTCCGAGGCGACCAGCGTATTCGCGCCGGTCAGGGCGATGATCGATCCGATTCCGAGGGCGGCGAGAAAACTCATGATCCTACCTCAGGCGCGTCGTTGCAGCCATCATCTCGTCGGAGGCGGAGATGACTTTCGAATTCAGCTCATAGCCGCGCTGCGCCTCGATCAGTTCGGCGATTTCCTTCACGACATCGACGCCGGAATCTTCAAGGAAACCCTGACGGATGTAGCCCAGTCCTTCCGTGCCCGGAACAAGCCGGTTCGGAGAGCCGGAAGCTTCGGTTTCGCGGAACATGTTGTCGCCGATCGCTTCAAGGCCGCGTTCGTTGATGAAGCGCACCAGCGAGATTGTGCCGATGGACTGGCCTGCGGTCTGGTCCCCGAAATAGGCCACCACCTCCCCGTCCCGGCTGATCGTGATCCGGCGGGCATCTTCCGGCAGGACAATCCCGTCGGCCAGCGCGAACCCGTCCATGGTGACAATCTCGCCGGTCGGGCTGCGGTTCAGCTTGCCGTCGCGGGTATAGGCGGATTCGCCGGAAGGCAGCGTCACTTCGAGGAAGCCTGCGCCATCGATGGCAAGGTCCAGTTCGCCATCCGTCTGGCGCAGCGACCCCTGGGTGATCTCCATCGACACCGTCGAGGGGCGCACGCCCGTGCCGATCTGGATGCCGGAGGGAACAACCGTTCCGGTCTGCGAGGTGATCGTGCCGGGGGTCAGGTATTGTTGATACATGAGATCGGAGAACTCGGCCGTACGCGGACGGTAAGCTGCGGTGCTCATGTTGGCGATGTTATTCGAGATGACCTCGACCCGCGTCTGCTGTGCGGCCATCCCGGATGCGGCTATCTGCAAAGATTTCATGGGATTCTCCTCAGGTCACTTTCAGCGGTCAGCGTTCGCGAACGGCGCTGATGAGTTGACTAATGCGCTGGTCTTCTTTCTCCAGCAGGGACTGACCGGCCTCATAGGCGCGCTGCACTTCGATCATGCGCGCCACTTCAAGCACCGGTGAAACGTTGGACGATTCAAGCGCGCCCTGCACGATGCCGGTCGTCTCGACCGCCGCGTAGCCTTCAGGCGCCGAGAACAGCGTGTTGGAATCGCGCAGCAGCTGGCCCTGCGGCATGAAAACGCCGATGCGCTCCACCAGCTGGCCATCATAGGACACCGAGCCATCGCCGCTGATGGCGACCTGCGTAGCTTCCGGCGGGATGGTGATCGCATTACCGCTGGTGCCGAGCACATTGTTGCCCTGCGCATCGATAATGTTGCCGGCAGCCGAGAGCTGGAAATGCCCAGCCCGCGTCAGGCGGGGGCCCTGCGGCGTGTTGATCGCGAAGAAGCCGTCGCCCTGGATGGCAAGATCGAACTGGCCGCCCGTAGTGCGCAGCGCGCCCTGTTCGAACTTGAAGCTGTGACCGGCAAGGCCGCCCATCGACAGGGAGTCGCTGTCCGGACCGGTCGCAACTAGGAACTCGGCGAAGATGGCGCGGTCTGTCTTGTATCCGGTCGTGGAGGCGTTCGCGAGATTGTTCGCGACCACCTGCATTTCCTGCATCAGGCCCGCCTGGCGCGCGAGAGAGGCATAGATCGAGTTCGACATCAGGGAGCGGCCTCCGCTTTCAGCTGCTCAATCGCCTGGCGCGACTGGTTCAGCTTGCCTGGAATGCTGGCGACCGGCAGGCGCGAAGGCTCTTCATATTCCGGCCAGATGGACGGCTTCAGACGCATCACACGCGCAACGCGCACCTTCTGAGCTTCTCCCGTGAGGGCGCGGGCGGAGCGGTAAGTGCTTTCCGACAGCATCCAGCGCGCACCGGCGGCATCATGCTCGATCAGGGTCAGCAGCGTATCGGGGTCAAGCTTCAGGCGTTTTTCATAGGTGGCGATTCGAGCGGCTTCTGCGCGGTCGATTGCAGCCTTTGCAGCAATCAGCTGGACGCCCTGGTCCTGCGGATGACGCTCTGCGAGTTCGAAGACGGCCGCGTATTCCTTCTGGCGATAGGCAAGCAGGGCGCGCTGGTCAGCAAGGCCGGCGACGCCTTCCGATTTTGCAGCGAGCGCCTCAGCCAGCGTTCCGAACCCAAGGCGTATCGCGGCATTCGTCGCGCTTTCGTAAAGTGTCTCGCGCTGCGGAGCATGATCGAGAAGACCCTTGTCGTTGAGCAGGGCCTCGATCGCAGCGAGATTGCGCAGGCGGTCTTCGCCGGCAAGGTCGCGCTCCAGGGTCGAGGCAATCGTGCGGACGAGTTCCTCATGCGCAGCTTCGCTCTGCATGCTGGGTAATTCGGCCAGCTTCATCAACGGCGCATACATCGAATCCCGGCTCAGCTCGTCGAGCACGAAGCGCACGTTTCCGCGCACATCAGCATCTTTCTGGGCGAACTCGATGCGTGTCACCATCTCGTCCAGGAGGATGGAACGGACGATCTGGCGCACGGGCCGTTTGTGCCGGACAAGGGATGACAGCGCCGCTTCTTCAAACCGCGACTGAAGGAGGAACCCTTCGATCACCTTCTCTGCGGCCGGATCTTTGGCACCGAGACCGAGGACAGCGAGGCTGAAAGTCAGCTGCGCCGAATTGGCAATCTGCGCGTCGGTAAAGGTCGTCAGCATCTTCTGGGCAAGGGTACGGTCACCAATCGCGTCGAGTGCAGGCACGGCCATGAACGCGACCCGGTCGCGCAGCTGCAAAGGTAGGCGCCGGAACACGAACAGATGATCGTTCATCAGGGCAGCGCCGGTTGCATCACCGGCCGCCAGAAGCGACAGGCCGTGCCAGAAAACGGCATCTGCGTGGCATTTAGCCAGCTCAGCGAAATAGGCTGCCGGCGCGCTTTCGCGGTGTTCAATCAGACGCGCCAGGTTGAGCAGCGCCGTGCCCTCCCCTGCCGATGTGCGGCCCACCGAGTTGGCAGCCTCCGGGGCGAGGTCGAGCGCGATGTAAGCGCGGGTCAGTTCGGGATTGAACGCGTCCCGGCTGCCCTCCGGGATGGCATTGCGGATCTCATAGAGGTCCGAGTACCGCTCCACAGGAGCGAGGTTCGAGAAATCCAACGGGTACGGATCATTGCAATCGACCGCTGCCGGCGCGGCAGCCGCTTCAGGTACCGGCGCGGGGCGAAGGTCTGCAGGACCGGGCTCCACAGCGGGCTTCTGCGCGGGCTTCGCACCGCCCGGCGAAACGGGGGAAAGCAGGCCCTCTTTGAGAGCCTGCTGCACAAAGGCGTCGAATTCGTTGGACAGATCCTGCGACCGGTTGTCCGCCGGAGGTGCCGGCGGCGGGTCCTTCAGCGCCAGTCCAGGCTGTGCCAGGACAAGGGCGCCTGCAAGAATCCAGACAATCCGCCTCATGCCGCCTTCTTCAGCTCCTTGATCGCCTGTTCGATCTCGTCGAAGGTCGGGCGCACGCGACCAGGTGCATGACGGCGCGCAACTTCAACCGCGATATTGATGGGGTTCTTGTGGAGGTTCGACACCAGCACCTCGCCGATCATCGCGTAGAAGAAATGCTCTTCGGCGCGGATCTGCTGAACGCGGGTCGCGAACGGGCCGACGATGCCATACGCGAGGAACACGCCGAGGAACGTACCGACAAGCGCGCCGCCGATCATGCCGCCAAGAACTTCCGGCGGCTTGTCGATGGAGGCCATCGTCTTGATCACGCCGAGAACGGCCGCGACGATGCCGAGCGCCGGCAGGGCGTCAGCCATGCGTTGCAGCGCATGCGAACCGTGCTGGGTTTCTTCGGCAAGCGCTTCGAGATTCTTCTGCAGCAGTTCTTCGACCTGGTGGACATTGTCGAAGTTCATCAGCATTGAGCGCAGCGTGTCGCAGATCATGTCGATCGCTTCGTGATCCTTCAGGATCTTCGGATACTTGGTGAAGATCGCCGAGTCTTTCGGGGCCTCGATATGGGCTTCGATATCGACCGGGTTCTGCTTCAGGACCGTGAGCAGCTCATGCATCAGGCAGAGCAGGTCCTGATAATCCTTCTTTTTCCATTTGGGGCCCGCAAAGGCGGCTACCACATCGCCCGCCGTATGCTTAACCGTGGTGAAGTCGTTGGACGCGAGGAATGCGCCAGTCGCCGCGCCGCCGATCATCATCATCTCGAAAGGCAACGAGTGAAGGATGATGTCGAGTTTCCCGCCGGCCAGAAGGTAGCCGCCGAACACCATCACAACCGTGACCGCCAAACCTAATATTGCATTCACTGCCTGTCTCCCTGCTCCGGGCTGCCCACCCGGCGCTGTAGTTCCTGAAGAGTCAAAGTTTCGACAATTCCCGTGTGAAAGGTTCAAGGATCGGTGTGCTGAGTTTCAGCGCGCGCTGACGCTTCCACACCCCCATCTCTGCTATGCCGACAGCCACGTTTCCGTTCACTGTCTCGGCAAGAAGCGTAATGCGACCCGTGTCTGCTTCCGGAAGGGAAAGCAGCTGGCCAACTTCGAGGCGCGAGCATTGGCCGATGGTCATCTCCAGCCGGTCGAGAACGCCGTCGACCGTGATGGTTGACGAGCGCACGCTGGCGCGCAGGGCTTCGGATTCGCGCCCACCGGATGCGCCGCGCCGCCCGCTCGCCTGGTTCTGGGCGCCGAGTGCGCGGGCAAGAACATAATCATTGTCAAAGACCAGCCACAGCCGGCCGCGCGTTTCGCCGCGGGAGAACCCGTAGCTGACCATGAGATAACGGTGAACAGGATCAAATCCGCCGACCGCGTTTGCACTGTCCGACAGCGGAGCATTTCCCGTCGCCGGAATGTGCCCGTCGAGGCTTGCCGCGAGCGAGCGCCAGAGAACGAGGCCGGGCGCTTCGAACAGCAGTTTCAGGAACAGGGCGGAGGCTTCCTGCATGGGGTCATCGCCCTGCGCCAGGCGGACGCCGGCATTCATCGCCGCGCCAGCGGGATCAACACCGACTGCGCACAGACCGGGAGAAAATCTCGCATTCAAAACAAGGCTTTGCAGCGCATCCAATTGCGCCAGCGCAACATTGCCCGGAACCACTTTGCGAACGTCGGGGACGGCCTTGGCTTCGATCCCGTAGGTGTCGAAAATCCAGGCCGAGACCTTGACCTGCAGCATGTCCCAGAAATCCTGGTACTGAAGGATCGTCGGAGGGATGCCTGCCCCCGCCTCGATCTTCTTGCGCAGTACTGAGGACATGGCAAACCTTTACGGAACAGGGCGCGCTGTTAACCCTCTAGTGAATTGGCCGTAATTGGTTGAAGAATGGTTATCGGTAAGCCGGTAACCATACTGGAATTGTACGCGGATACTTGAGACTGCTCTGGTATTCCGGGCCCTTGAACATTCCAGGTGGCCCATGAAGTCCGAGCCGGTTGCAGCAGTGCAGCCACTGATCATCAAGCGGAAGAAAGTCGTCAAAGGCGGCGGCCACCACGGGGGTGCGTGGAAAGTTGCCTATGCCGACTTCGTGACCGCGATGATGGCGTTCTTCCTGCTGATGTGGCTGCTCAACGCCACCACGGAAGAGCAGCGCAAGGGCCTCGCCGACTATTTCAACCCGACCATTCCGATCAGCCGGATCTCCGGCGGCGGACCGGATGGTCTTAACGGCTCGTCAATCTTCACTGAAGAGACCCTCGCCCGCATGGGCACCGGCGCCTCGCGCGAGCGGAGTGTCGAGTCGCCGGCAACCAGCCAGGAAGCGGCTGACGCCACGCAGAAGCAGATCGAACAGAACCTTCAGTCGCTGAAGGAATCCCTTGCCAATGAAAGCAAGGCCCTGTCCGAACACCTGCTGATCAAGATGTCGCCGGAAGGCCTCGTGCTCGAGCTTGTCGATTCCGAAAGCACGCCCCTCTTCCCGGTCGGGCGCAGTGAACCGTCTGACCTCCTGGTCGAACTGCTGCGCCTCGTGTCCGGCTCGTTCTCCAGTTTCAGCAATGATATCAAGATTGTAGGCCATACCGACAATCTCAGCTACCGGAACAATGCGATCTACGACAACTGGAACCTTTCGGCGGACCGGGCCAATGCGGCGCGCCGCCAGCTGATGCGTGCGGGCATTTCGCCGGCCCGTGTCCGCGAGGTTTCCGGCAAGGCCGATACCGACCCGCTGATCCCGGAGAATCCCGGCGCGGCCCAGAACCGCCGGATTTCGATTACGATCCTTACCGACTAGGCAGGCCCCGCCCCGGATTATTTCCGCATACTGACACTTCAAAGTGAATCAGTATGAACGCTGGTTATCAGCTTATTTACGAGTTGCTTTCAATTTGCGTTCCATCTGACGCAGGAGCAACCAGATATGAGCATTTCATCCTCCCTGAATGCGGGGGTCATGGGGCTTAACGTCAACTCGACGCGCCTCGCCACCATCTCCGACAACATCGCCAACTCCGCCACCTACGGATACAAGCGCAGCCTTGTGGACTTCTCCAGCATGGTGCTGCAGCAGCGCACGTCGGCCTATGCCGCCGGCGGTGTGCGCGTCGACACCTTCAAGGACATCGCCGCCACCGGCTCGCTGATCTCCACCGGCAACGCGACCGATATCGCCGTCGCGGGCCGCGGACTTTTTCCGGTCACGGACAATGGCGGCCTTTCGCTCAGCGCCGCGGAACGCAATTTGATGCTCGCCCCTACGGGCTCCTTTTATGCTGACCAGAACGGCAACCTGCGTACGCAGAGCGGCCTGTTCCTGCTCGGCTGGCCGGCCGATTCCGCCGGTGAAATCGGCAATGTCAGCCGCAACTCGGGTGTCAGCCTGCAGCCGGTGAACATCGCCACGTCGCAGTACATTGCAACGCCGACGAGCCGGGTCGATCTCGGCATCAACATTCCGGCGGACGCAACGCGGTCCACCGCAACGGCGCAGACCTATACGCTGCCGGTCGAGTATTTCGACAATCTCGGCCGCGCCCACGTGCTGACATTCGAGTTCACGCCGGTAATCCCTGGCTCGGGCGCGTCCAACCAGTGGGACGTCCAGATCTTCGACGGCGCCGGCAATCCGACGACCTCGATCGGCGACCTGTCGCTCGAATTCCTCGACACATCGTCCGCTGGCGGACGGATCGGCACGGCTTCCGCTTCGAACGGCGCAAGCTATGATCCGGCAACCGGCATGGTCTCGATCAGCCTCGTGCATGGTCCGGTGGATGTGTTCATCGGCCGTCCGAGTGATTCCTCGGGCATCACGCAGCTCGCCGCCCCGTTTGCGCCGACCGCTGTCACGAAAGACGGCGCCCCGATCGGTGACCTCCAGGCTGTCGAGATCGATGAAAAGGGCTTCCTGCAGGCCATCTACGATACCGGCTTCCGCCGCACGCTGTACCAGATCCCGGTTGGCGACGTTCCGAACATGAACGGCCTTCGCGCCCTTGATGCCCAGGCCTTCTCTGTTTCGGCATCGAGCGGCAACCTCTATCTGTGGGACGCCGGCACCGGCCCGGTCGGCTCCATCTCAGGCTTCGCCCTGATGGAATCGACCACCGATATCGCGGCCGAACTCACGGACCTGATCGAAACGCAGCGCGCCTATTCGTCGAACGCGAAAATCGTGCAGACGGTCGACGAGATGCTTCAGGAAACAACGAATCTGAAGCGATAGGCGCGAAGCGTCCTGAGGGATACGCGACGTGAGCATCTCTTCCGCCATCAACACCGCCCGGTCCGGCCTTCAGGTTTCCAGCCTGAGGGCCGAGATCGTGGCAACCAACGTCGCCAACGCGACGACGCCCGGCTATGTGCGCCGGTCCGTCTCGCTGAGCGAAACGGTTCTCGGCACATCTTCGGCCGGGGTCCGCATCGACGGCATCGCGCGGGCCTACGACTCGGTGATCAAGTCGCACCGTCGCGACCTGACCAGCGGGCTTTCCCAGGCCAATGTCATGGCCTCGACCTGGAAATCCATCTCGACCCGTCTGGGCGACAATACGACCGGCGCCGGTCTCTTCAACTCATTTGCGAACTTTCAGTCTTCCCTGTCGCGCGCGCTGACATCGCCGGAGTCAGCGTCTGCTGCCTCTTCGCTGCTGGATTCTGCCAAGGGTATCGTCAGTGAGCTGAACAGTCTTTCTGCCATGGTGCGCACACAGCGCGCGGAAGCAGACCGCGAAATTTCCGACGGCGTTACCGTCGTCAACAATGCCCTGAAGAAAATCGAGAATCTCAACAAGCAACTTGCCGGTATCGACCGGACGAGTGGCCAGGCCGCGGCCCTGATCGACGAACGCCAGCGCGTCCTCGACACGATTGCGGAATATCTGCCGATCCAGACCGTCGACCGCGACAGCGGCGCCATTGATGTGCTGACCAAGGAAGGCGTCTATCTCGTCGCGGGCCAGGCCCGCCAGATCGAATTCACCGCCGCGTCTGCATTCGGACCCGAACAGACCCTGGCCGGCGGGCAATTGTCCGGGCTGACGGTGGCCGGCGTTTCCCTGACACCGGGAAGCGACTCCTTCGCGGCCGTTTCCGGCGGCCTCTTCGGCGCGCTCTTCACCCTGCGCGACACGGACCTTCCGAATTTCAGCGCGCAGCTTGATACGATCGCGGCAGACCTGATTTCGCGCCTCTCCAATGACAGCATCGATCCGACCAAGACGCCGGGTGATTATGGGCTGTTCATTGACCCGGACAGCTCAGCCGGCGCCGGGCTCGCCGGTAGGATTTCGATCAACGCAGCGGTTGACCCGGCACAGGGCGGCGCCACCTGGCGCCTGCGCGATGGACTGGGCGCGGCAGCCTCCGGCGATCCGGGCAATGTGTCGATCCTGCAGGGAATGTACAATGCCTTCACGGGCTTGCAGACGATCAACACGGCCGGGATCACCGGAACATTCTCGGCGACCGAGCTGGTCGCCCATCTTTCTTCTGTTGCGGGCCAGACGCGCATTCATCACGAATCCGTGCTCTCCTCCGTGCAGATCCAGCACGCCGTGATGGTCGAGTACGAACAGACTGAAACCGGCGTCGATATCGACACCCAGATGCAGGAGCTCCTGCTGGTCGAACAGGCCTATGCCGCGAATGCGCGCGTCATCGAAGTGGCCAGCCAGCTGATCAAGATCCTGATGGAGCTCTGAGACCATGCCCGTCAACCCGCTCGGCACAAACATCATCTCGGCCCAGTTCACGCAGAATATTTCTGACCTGCGAAAGGAGCTGATGCGCACGGCGGAAGAGGCGACGACCGGGCGCTATTCCGATCTCACCGCACAGCTTTCCGGCCGCATTGGCTCGGCAATGCTCAGCAAGCAGGCGCTCGACAATCTCACTTTGCAGCGGGAAAGCCTCAGTATACGGGCCGGCCGGCTGGACGTGGCGCAGCTGACACTTCAGACGATTCAGAGCCGCGTGCAGGGCATTGATGTCGCAATGCGCTCTGCCATCGGTGTCGGCAGCGAGACCAATCAGAGAATCGCCGCGCGCGACGCGGAAGCCGCGCTCGGTGTTGCCTTCAACGTTCTCAGCGCCCGCTTCGGCGAACGCTACCTCTTCTCGGGGGATGCGACCTCAACGCCGCCGCTTGGAGATCCCGCAGACTTGCTCAGCGACATTCGCCAGCTCGCTGATGCCTCGGCGACCGCTGCAGATTTCGAGGCGGCGCTCGACACCTACTTCAACACGCCCGGCGGCGGGTGGCAGTCTTCGATATATGCCGGCTCGGCCAATGTCTCTGATCCGGACTCGGTGACCGCCACCGACCCTGCCCTCACCGAACTGATCCGCGGCCTGACAGTCATGGCGCTCGCAGATCCGGCGACCCAGCCTGCCGTGTTCAGCCAGGATCCGTCCATCATCATCACGGCCGCCGAAACCACGTTCGGAGGGATTGGGTCTCTGACCAGCCTGCGATCGAATCTTGGCGTGATCCAGGAGCGCATCAGCAACCAGCAGAAAACGCTGGACATCGAGGAAACGATTTTCACGAGCGCCTTCAACGCCCTCACGGCGCGTGACCAGTACGAAGCGGCCTCGGCTCTGAAGCAGCTCGAATCCTCGCTGGAAGCTTCATACATGCTGACGTCCCGGCTCTCCTCCCTCTCCCTTCTGAATTATCTGAGGTAATCCGATGAAACGGACCCACTGGTTTCTTGCCGCCCTTGCCCTCACCCTGCCCCTGATTGCGCCCGCCGCGCACGCACAGACGCGCATCCGGGACATCGTGGATGTCGAAGGCGTGCGCCACAACGACCTCGTCGGCTACGGCATCGTCGTCGGCCTCAACGGCACGGGCGATACGGTCCGCAATTCACCGTTCACGGAAGATTCCCTCACGCACATGCTCGAGCGCCTCGGCGTCAACGTGCAGGGCGAGGAGATCAAGCCGAAAAACGTCGCCGCCGTCCTGGTCACCGCTTCCCTGCCCCCGTTCGCGCGGGCCGGATCCAGCATCGATGTGTCGGTTTCTTCCATCGGTGACGCCTCCAACCTGCAGGGCGGCACCCTGATCCTGACTCCGCTGAAGGGCGCCGACAACGAAGTCTACGCCGTCGCGCAGGGCTCGATCCTCGTCAGCGGCATCGACGTGAAGGCCAAGGCTGCCCGCGAAACGCGCGGCACACCCACCGGCGGTACAGTCCCCAATGGCGCGCGCATCGAACGGGAGGTCAATTTTGATTTCAATCACCGCGACAGCCTGCAACTCGCCCTGCGTAATCCGGATTTCTCGACCGCCGCCCGGATCGAGGAAACGATCAATGCGGCGCTGCGCCTGCCGGTCGCCTCGATGCGCGATTCCGGCACCATCCAGCTCGACCTGAGGGGCCTGCGCGAATCGCCCTCGCGCCTGCTTGCCAGCATCGAGAACCTGCCCGTGACCGTCGCCTCCCCGGCCCGCATCGTCATTGACGAGAAGTCCGGCACCATCGTGCTCGGCGAAGATGTCACCATCTCGCGCGTCGCCATCGCGCAGGGCAATATCTCGATCAAGGTGACCGAATATCCCGTCGCCTCTCAGCCGAACCCCTTCTCGCCGGGTGAGACCATCGTGCTGCCGCGCTCCGATATCCAGATCACGCAGACGGGCAGCAACCAGATCGCGATGCTGCAGCCGAATGTCACACTTTCCCAGCTGATCGCCGGTCTGAATGCGCTGGGTGTCTCACCGCAGGAAATGGCTGACATCATCCGCTCGATGAAGACTGCCGGCGCCATCCATGCCGAGCTGGTAATCCGCTGACGGAAGAAAAGGCAGGACAGCCGCGCTGACCTGCCCTGCTCATCTGCACGGCACTTGAATCAGGACGGGTAGTCGCTGCCCTTGGCCATCGTGATCAGGCCGCGGCGCTTCATGTCC